>Ga0315914_1001361_pt1 | contig 36191 bp, 12 predicted proteins | sample MpolenodulesMG_FD_203920 | JGI IMG/M metagenome (GOLD analysis project Ga0315914, IMG submission 203920) | Medicago polymorpha root nodule microbial communities from Los Angeles, California, United States - elongated nodules | ecosystem: Host-associated > Plants > Roots > Nodule | place: USA...
TTGATAACAAGTCAGCCATATCAATGGCTAAAAATCCAGTTCAGCATGGTAGAACCAAGCACATCAATGTAAAATTCCATGCCATAAGAGAGGCGGAAAGGATGAAAGAAGTTAAACTTATGCACTGCAGTTCAGAAAATCAGCTTGCTGATATTTTGACTAAGCCTCTTCCAAAGACAAGATTTGAGATGATGAGAAGCAAGCTTGGAGTCTCTAAGGAAAACCTCAAGGAGGAGTGATGGTGTTGAGTATTTTCCCTAGGTTATGTAGACTAAGTTAATTATAAAGTTTTTTATGTGATGTAATGATTAAGTGCAGAACATCATTAGATAGGTTGCTTGTATAAGTAACATTATCTTTTCAGTTTTGAGCAGTGGGCTGTCATAATTACAACAGAAACTTAATCTTGCACTCTATGTATTTCCTATAAGTATGTTTCTCTTAATGAATGAAAGTTTAAGTTGTTGCTATTAAACAAACATAGACATTAGACTCAGGCATAAATCTTTTCAATAATTCTACAAGCAGAATCAGCAAACTCCTCAAACCTAGTCATGTTAAAATAAACTTCATCTTTGTAGCTCTCAATATCACGATGACAATAAAGATCAAGCTTTCGAGCTTTAACAACATAATATTCAGCAGCTTCATAGTTATGTTCCCGCAAAGATTTTTTAGCTGAAATTAAGAAAGGAGGAATATTACACCGATAATCATTTGCACATGTTTGATAAATTGGTTTTCTAGTGTCATTTGATGAATTTGTAGCCAACTCTTCCATGCTTGCTCTTAAGATCTTTGCTTGATCATCGGTGCAATTGACAAGGCTTGTGGCTATGCCAACACTGTCCAGTACCAAAGCATCTTTTGAAGACGTGACACATTTCATACATGTTGCAGGGGTGTCGGAATTACGGCATAATGTTTTTATCAATTTCAAATCTGCTTGAATCAATGGTGGAGATAAAATGAGAAGCATAAGAAGAAGAAGAAGAAGAAGAAGAAGAAGAAGAAGAATCGTTTCTCTCTGCTTGTCTGAAAAAAATGCCATAGTCATTGTATAATTGTAAAATTCAAAGTGGTTGATGCAAATATTGCATACATAGTAAGGTCCTATATACTTTTATTTTTGGTGCATATCAATTTTTGTTGGTCAACAAGGGATTTTAAATACAATATTCTTTAGACAGTGTTGTTAATAATATTTCAAAGGGACCTGTTTGTTTGAATTTAATACAAAAAATAATAATTTCTTTTTTATTACCAAATAGTTATTAAAATTATTAATTATTCAAAATTATCATTTTTAAATAATATATTTACATTTTCTTATTTATAGAATATATTTTTTAATAAAGGAATATCATTAAAAAAAAGTAAAAAAAAAAATATTGAGTCAATAAGAGATATAAATGTCCTTTTATTTTTGTAGATTTTCCAATAAAGAATTTCTTTTCTTACCTTTGGTTTATAATTGTTTAAACCAATATTCAAAGTTGTGTTTTACAAACGGTTTGTCTTTGACTAAAATTCATTAATCATTTGAGTGCAAATGACTTAATTTTTTGACATTGATTTTTTTTCTAATCTAAGGGTATCATCTCTGAGCGAATACAAAAATTTATATTCTTCTTAAGGTAATTGAAAATCATTAGAGTTAACATCTTCTGACAAATATTTTTTCGTATGCATTAGACAAAGATCAAACACGGGATCATTCATCAAAATAGTAAAATATTGAATGTTGGATAAAATGGTTAAGGCACATTTGTCTGATCCTGGATATTGATTGCTAATATTATTATTTCAAAAAATTGGTAATTAAGTTTGTTGAGAATGTCATTTACAATAGAAAAAATTCAACCTCTCATAAAAAAACTAGAAAAAATTCAATAAAAAGATAATTGTTAAGAAATAAACTAAAACCACAAGATCGAAGAAGAAGAAGAAGAAGAAAGCACTTTGTATTATTCTCTTCACAAGTGTCTTCTTTACATGGAAATGTAAGGTCCTATTTATAGGATACAATATGAGCAAGTGAATGATCAAAGTAATTAAGGACCACTGACCATCCATTCACTTATGGGAGTTATAGGAAGGTGGAAGACTAAGGATGGACATCCACTAAAGTTAATTATTCATAACACTCCCCCTTGAATGTCCATCATGATATGTCTCATTAAAACCTTACTAGAGAAAAGCTCAATGGAAAAAAAATTTCTAGTGACGGAAAAATAGTACAATATCCTTTTGTGTCATAATCTGCCTCATTAAAAATCTTACCAGGATAACCCAATGGGATAAAACCATGGTTAAGGGAAAGAGTGCAGAACACATTATTGTCTACCCCCTCATAAAGACAACAAAGAAGTTTAAATAATCTTTCACATTTTTGTCTCCCCCCATAAAGACAACGAAGAAGTTTAAATAATCTTTCATACTAGTTACTCAAAATCTTTACTTGGCAGTGACTCTGTAGAAAGATATGATATATGTTCATACTTTCCTCCAAATTAGCGGCTCTTGAGATATCTTCATATTGAGTTGTTGAAAGAACCCCCTTTTTTAAAAACTGCAAGTTTGTTTCTCGTATGTATAAGAACATAATCTTTAATAAAGAGCATTCGTCACTTCCTTGATGTGGTGTTAGCATTTTAAAATGATTGGGTGATATTGTTCCTTCTCTAAGGTACAAATTGTATGTTTGACTTTGCTCCAATATCTGTATTGACAAAACTAAAATACCGTTCATAATTTTCTTGAGGGCATAATCTTTCCTCACATCAAGTGACATCGCAATCATTGTAGTACATAATCAATTAGATTTGTCCATATCAAAATTTATATAACAAAATTTTTTAGAATCTCTTCAGGATTTCTAATAATATTTTATACGATTATCATAAAATCGATTATAATGAATTCATTTTCAAATTCTTAATATGGACAAATGATGTCATATTTTCAATAATTTTGATAGTATGTATTACACAAATGAAATTCTTCAGGGAGTTCATATATCACTATCAAGTGAGCCATACAAATATGTGGTAGCACATCTTTCATATAATTTGAGTCTTTCATGTGCTACTGAACTTAAACAAGTATGAAAAATTTCATGAATTCACTTCAGGTGAATATGTGTCTAAAGAATACATGTCTCTTAAAAATAAATGGTAGACATTTACCAATTCACTTCAGGTGAATATATCTAACTTTATATGTATGTATTTTATCAATATAATTCCTTTTTCGCGCGAAAAATCATATATATATCTAATTAACTTCACATCTTCAAATGTGCGGACTACAGGTCCGAAAAATTCATCTTTACAAAGCGAGTTTGATTTCTCTGGAATTGTCTCTTTTCATCTGCAGATATTTTATTTTTCTATAATCTTTAATAGACTTTAACTTATGATCCTCATTATTACTTATCACATATAGCACTATATTATATTCAAAAACACGTCGACGTTGACTTCATTTCGGTTCCATCTCATTCCATGGAGATCTTTCATTCATGACATAATTTATTAATATTTCATAAGTTTCAGGTACCTGATTAGTTCTTCTGGAACTGAAAAATCAATTATGTCAGAAAACTCTTTTAGAGTTTCTATATCCTCGTTTGGGTGCTTTAAACTCCTTATCTTATTCGATGCTTTTTATATTTGAAACCGATTGATCTACCATGCTTCAGGCATGATTGAAACTCATTTGCATATTAGATTATCCGACAAAGGACATCTATTTCATTTGGAATATTAGCAGCTGATATTTAATTTATTTACCTTTGCAAATGAGCTATATCTTGAGGATCAAGACAAGACAATAATATTTCCTTTCAAATAATTTATTTGAACTTCAGGTTCACATTTTCAGCTGCTTATTATCTCCGCATAATATTGGGAAAACTAATCCATCAATTGATAATCAACCTACTGGGCTGTAAATAAGTTGGCTCAACACAACTAATGATAGCTGGAGATTCATATCAAATATATTTTCCCAATATTCTTTCAATCTTAGTGCATTATATTGGAGCAATTGTGATATACACAACACATCCAAAATCCACTTTGGATGTGAAATGTTAGGTTGTTAACCTAAAACCAATGATAGATTAAAGGGGGCGCATATATATATATATATATATATATATATATATATATATATATATATATATATAGTAATGTGTTGGCTTGATGCATATCAATATCTCAACATACAAGATTATTGACTTACAAAATAGAGTTTATAAGACATGGTCTCTAACAAAACTAGAATTTATAAGGTATGGTCTCATAAGTATCAATTATACAATTAACTTTAGACGTCTAAAGAATGGATCTTCAAGTCCATTTTTATGAGCATATGCTAACAGTTGTTCAATATCAATTGACAAATGATACTTATCAAATGCTTTCTGAAAAGTTCAGAAAATAAACTCTTCTTCAATATATATCTTTTTTTAAATAGTTTCTGCATCATAATAGATCCGGGATAACCCAACCGGTCTTGCCAACGATTTGAAAACTTCTGATTTACAATAATATGTGCTTCCATTGCACTAATAATATAATATGTAAACTTTAGGTTTACAATAATATGTGCTTCCATTGCACTAATATTAGTGTAGTATAAATCAGAGATAAATTTTTAGTGTCACAAATACAACTAACATTAGTTTATTGTATGACCAAGTATATAATTTTCTTTTCTAGTGTCTATAGTAGCACTATCAACATGACACATTTAGATAGAAAGTTATCACTCATCGATGAAAGGACATTAAAGAAAGAGTTGACACAAGGGATCAAATAGTATATTAACTTTAAAAGTAATAAGGATCTATTGAAGTTCATTCATACCAAATTCTATTAAGATATATTAATGTTGCAGAATCAAAATGAAAAGCACAAAAACCAATCGATGATATACGGTATCTTTTTTCGGCAAACACTTAAATGTGACTTATAGCAAAAGAGAGAATTATATGTATGAACTCATGGATAAATTACATAAAACAAGAAAGTAAGTAATTACATTGAACACAATATCATATAGATATACATCATTTATAATTGACATAAGTAGATCATATATAATAATGATAAGTAAGAAGAAATAGATAGAACCTGAGAGGCATATATGGCTTTCAGAATTCATTCTCCATTTTCCACAAAATCAAGTTCCTTAAACTCCTTGCTTTCGTTCCTCACATTCACATCAAAGTTTTCTTCCACATCCAAAAGTTATGGTCTCTAATTTATGTCTTGTGAGAACTCATTAGTAGTAAATTTCTTAATCATCATAATTCATAATTTATCATCTTAACATGTATCACACAGATGATCATCTCGACTATATCGATTCTTGATATTATTTTCTCAATTTCTTTGCTTCAGGAGCAGATTCAAGGGGCATAAATAATTTTTCTTTAATTCTTTTGATGTAATTTATACTAAGATCAAATAGATCGTATATATTTCAATTGTGACCAAAAGATTTAGTTCTTCGAGAACTCAACCACAACCCTCTATCGACAATGACAAAGAAAATCACAAAAGTTTTATATAGCAACCGTTCATGAATGCTTGATATTATATTATTAGTTCTTCTAGAACTATATCCCAAATTTTTATAAACAATAATAACAAAAACAATATCCATTCTTTGAGCAATCCTTCGAAGATGCATTAATATCAAAAGAAAAAAAATAGTTCTTCAAGAACTATATCATAAGAGATCTTCATTGTTTGAGCAATTTAGAAAAGAAACATATTTCATCTTTAGGTACATTTATCGATCATTAGAATAACATCTAATGTAATATTTTTCTCTAAATTAATTTCAGTAGATAAAACACCACAATTTAATATTAAATTTTAGCAATCTTCAGAGATGCTTTAATATATAACCATTTTATATTTAATATGACTAACCATGCTAAATTATCTATATATGTTTCATATATAATATCAAAATTAAAATATTTGAATATATCATGGCTTTATGAATGATGGAAAATGAAAAAGGTATTGCAACGTTAAAAAAATGACAGTAACGTGATATTTTCACAAGACATAAAGGTCAAGAACATGACAGTAAAGAAGGTACTTTGGATCAATTATCATGGCTATATATATGAAGGAAAGAAGGTATTTTGGATCACAAGAACATGGCAGTAACGTGATGATGAAACACAAAGGTCATAAATTTTCAATTAAAGATAGAAATTCATTCGATGGAAGTAAAGTTTAGAATCAATAAATTACATCCTAAACATGTAAACAATACAACAAATAATATTAAGAACAAGTAAGAATCGATATCACCTCAAATTGTTAGAGCTTCGTGCTGATAACGTGTTAAGAAATAAACTAAAAGCACATGATCAAAAAGAAGAAGAGGAAGAAGAAGATGAAAGCACTTTGTATTATTCTCTTCACAAGTGTGTTCTTTACATTGAAATGTAGGTCCTATTTATAGGATATAATATGAGCAAGTGAATGATCAAAGTAATTAAAGACCACCAATCATCTATTCACTTATGGGAGGTATAAGAAGGTGGGAGACTAAGGAATGGACATCCACTAAAGTTAATTATTCATAACAATAATATAATTAAAGAATTAAAAAAAATAGCACAGACATGCATTAAAAGAAACATATTTCAACTAAGTGATAGACAGTTCTTTATTTTGATAAATCCTTGAATTGTGTTTCTTCCAAATGATTCAGATGGTAGTCAACCAAATCACTTAGAGACAATGATGAATATCCCTCGTAAACATATGATCACCCCCAAACTGTTGAGTGAGCATGCAAATATCATACGGGAGAACACTATAAATCCCCAACCAATGTAGAATGATCCTTGTATGTTGCTGAAAACATCACAATTCAGAACTAGAAAATTGATTGATTCCTCATTTCCACATCCATGAGAAGACAACCTGCAACGACGAACCGAATCATCTTTAGTCTGAATTCTTTTGTTCAACACTCCCAACTTGAAAATCGAAACTTATAAAAGTACTGCTTTGTTCCAAATGATATCCATAAATAGTGCTCCTTATATTGTTGGGCATCATGTGTCAACAACTGATAGGCTCCTTTAACTGAATAGCCTTAAGCTGGATCGTATATCCAAGTCCAAGTATCGACAACATTACCCTGAAAAATAATGTTATTCATCAATAAGAACGCTCCAACATCATATTACTATCAACATGAAGTAAAAAAGGCGGCTTAACTTGTAACGTAGAGGGCCACATCTCAACCAACCATCATTATAAGAAGGAGAGTTCTCACCACTTCCTACTCTCCGCCTAAGACCATCCTTAAACCAACCAATCTCAGTCATGTCTACACCCTTTCTAGTCACACAAATATTTTCCATAAACCAGACATCTTTGAACCACCCCCTTAATGTGACCACCATATATTTCATACTTAGCTACCCATAATAACCTACCCTAATCAATTTGTAACCTTCAACACCACTTAACCAACAATGTTAGATTAAATTCCATAATCCTCCTTTCCCTTAAACCTCTAAACTCCATAATAGAACAAACTTTATGTCAATTTATCTAGTGAATTTTGCGAGCATCCTTACTAACAACCCCTTGTTGGCTGGTATTTTTACCAGCCTCATTTAATGTGGTCAACATTAGGTGACTTTTACTCTTGTAGGAATTGAAGCATTTTCTTCAACTTAAGGGGTTTCGACGAGATGTTGGACAAAACACGAGTCGGGGATGCAAAACCGTCGAAGTCAAGCAACCTCCGTTGAAGTGGGAAGATTCGAATTTCAAAGAGAAGCGGTTTCCTCAATGGAGAATGTGGGAGGCAAGCGGTTATCTATATTGAAGAAGTGTTGATCGTGGGATTATACTTTTTCTAGTTATTTACTATGTATAAATAGTAGTTTTCCATAGGGTAAATGGGTCGCAAATCACCTATACAAAATTCTAAAACACTCGAAGTACCGGCGCGAGCGAAAAGAGGCATAAAGAATGTATGTAAAGGATTTGTCGAACCATCTATATTTTTAATGCATTGTACTTTATTTTTCCTTTAAGTTTCTGCAATTTTAAACTTAATGCCTTTACTTTGCTTTTAAAAATCCTTTTTCTGTCGAAAGACGCCATACGGTCTCGTCCTGTTCGTAAAGCAACCTATGAACTCGATCAACGCTTGAAAAACAGATACACAACATGTCCTAGATTTTCTGGTTTGATTCTACTTGTAATAACCAAAATCAGCCCTCGTAGTTTACCAAAAACACCGTTAAACACCACCCCCTCCCCCCAATATAAAAAAGGTTTTAAAAAGGGATCTAAGTAAAATAAATAAATTGGTAATAACGACAAGAAATATTTCATGAGAGCAAGCCGACCACCCGTACACAGGTGTTTACTTTTCCAACTATACAATCTTTCTTGAATGTTGTCAAACAAAGGATGGCACAAAGACAAGCGTCGAGGGTTGCCACCAATAGTTAAACCCAAATAAACAAATGATATTCGATCGATTTTACATTTTAAAACAACAGCGGCTTCCACCAATCATGATTCCTCGACATTAACACCTACGAGAAGGAACTTGTGAAAATTCACTTTTAAACCTGATACGAGCTCAAAAAGAATTAAATTTGCCTTTAAAGCTCGAATATTTCCCAAATTTTCTCCCCTAAAAGCAACATATCATTAGGAAACTGATGAATAATTCGAAAATTGGAATCTTCACCAACCACATAACAAGTAAAAATACCCCATTCACATAGGCATTTAACATCACATTCAAACATTCGGCTGCAATAAGAAGAAAAAAATGGTGAATGGGGATCACCTTGGTGTAACCCTCTATCCATTTTAAACTCATCGGTGCGACTCCCATTAACTAAAACAGAAATTGTCGTTGATTTCACACATTTCATGATCTACTTACACCATATACACGGGAAATCCATCTTCACCATAACTGCTTTCAGATACTCGAATTCAAGAATCATAGGCCTTTTCGAATCAACTTTGAACAAAATGAGCTCCTTTTTTAATTTCTGGGCATCATTAACAACCTTATTAGCAATAGCAATACTACCCAAAATTTGTCTACCTTTAACAAAAACCGACCGAGTTTCATAGATAACTTTGTTAATGACAAATCGCCAAAATTTTATACATACAACCAATTAGTTAAGGATGGACATGGGCTTAAAACCTTAATGTAATCAATCTTATTCAAAAAAAATTATTTATATCATTTTGTCAACATCAATACAAGACTATCGACCAAATTGCTCATTATAAAAAATAAATAAAAAGACCATTTTGCTCCCTCTTTCTGGTCCATTTAAGTCATAACAAAAACTTATACCTAAATTAATCCCTGAAATTTTGACCTATTTAACATTTGAATTAAGCCAAAGTGCTTAACAATGTAGCTGTGGATACTGCTAGCATTCAGTTGGCCTTAGTTAGTATCACTCGATTTGAAGAATTACATCTCTAGACATGGTCCCCTGACACATGCTACATCTTTCCACCAATACTCTACAAAAATTTTAAATTTGTTGAATTTATGACAAATTAAATATTAAGATAGCAACCGCTGTTAAAGAAGGTTTGTCAGTCATTTTCACTCTTCAAGCATGTTGAAATTAATGCCATCATTCAAACAATATTTTTCTGCTCTCCTCTACTTCGTATTTCCCTTTCCTTTGATAGATCAACCCCACATTCCAATTTGTATCCAAACGGTTTGGAATTATTATTCAAATTAAATGTTCTCTTTATTTTTATTTTTTTTTGACGAAATTAAATGTTCTCTTTATTTATATTTATAGTTTCTGACCATACTGATATTTTTTTGTTTCATATTTATTTCTCGGATAAACCAAAACTTGTGAAGTATTTAATAGAAGGTCGTGGATCATGTGAAATGTGGCAGATATGGATCTTGTTGCACATTTAATAACCCTTTGCATATTCGTGCATATATTAATATAGGTCACTCTTCGTATAGTATAGTACCCCCTACATTTTCTAGCTAGCTTACATTTTTTCTCTTCTAATGAAAATTGATTTTATGCTACACTTGAGTTTGTAGTTCCTACAAATATGAGCACTTACTCTCTTAGAGCCCACAAATCTTTCCTAGTTTTTATTTTCTTCACGTTATTTTCTATTGGTTGGTGCCTTAGAGTGATCCCAAATCATGGTACGTGACATGTTTTACATTTTACATAATTTTGAAAGTAACACATGAATATATGATATTGTTTTTCTCATAGTTATCTCATGCATAAGTGTTCTAGTATCATGTAATGATGTAAGTATCTATGTTATTGCCTTGAGTATTTCACATTCGTTTTTATTCTCATGTTCCAGATAAGTCGATGCACTTACAAGAAGAGAAAACAACAATTATAGACAAAAAGGTTTGACACATTTAGTTTCAACATTGTATAATGTATAGTTACTCACTTCACTTCTGTCAAGAAGTGAAAGATCAATTGTGGTTCACATATTTGTGTTTTTGTAGGAAGGAGCAAGAGAAGGTAGCAATGTAATGGAACTCTATCCAACCGGTTCCACCATACCAGATTGTTCCCATGCATGTGGACCATGTTCACCCTGCAAAAGGGTCATGGTAGGTTACAACAAATGTTCTATGGCAGAGTCTTGCCCTATGGTTTACAGATGCATTTGTAAAGGAAAATACTACCATGTTCCGTTGAATTGATCGATCGATTATCGTAGTTATTAATTTTTGTTAGAAGTTTAGGATCATTGTTGTAATTCTGAAGAAGGTTATGGTGAGGTTTGGGTATGTTTAACATTTGGCGCTACTTAGATTGGTTAGGCATTGTTGTTTAAACAAAGGGAAACTTTTATATCATGACTCCATCTTTTGTTGCTTGCTTGTGTGTCTTGACTTGACTCTGTCTTTAAATAACTGAAAAATGAACATCATATTAGAGTCATTTACATGAAAAGTAAAAGCTACCCATGCAAGGTTATTGTCTTAAACATTCTTGAGTGTATCACTAGATTAAAATATGGCCTAAAATGTGGTTATAAGTGATGAACACTTGTCACAAACTCGATTCAAATTTTAAGATAGTGTTCAAGTCTTTTTCTAGATTCATCAAGTCACTAGAGTCACGCTCAAGGTGTTAGTTGCGAGTGAGTGTTGTGATGAGTCTCATATTTTTTGACTCATAAATGGTGATGTAACATGTTTTAAATTGTATGTCATGCGATCTCATGATGTGGAATAATCAATAACTATAAAGTTACAACAAAAAAAAACCTCTAAAACTTCAATTAAAATATGATACATCACCATTTTTAAGTTTAAAAATCTAAAGAAAAAAAGAGGATGAAAATTGTGTGAGTTTAAAATGGAGGGACCAATTATGATAAGCTTTTAAAAACAGAACAAACCTCAAACACATAAAAAATTAAAATCAATTTAATGAGAAGAAATGAATAGTTGTCATGGAATAAAAGGTTAAAACACACAAAATAGCTTGTGTAATGTGAACAGTGATAAAAATAGTACAAAATGCAGCATGACCAAAGATGCACCAACTGAACAAGAAACAACCAGAAATAACTCTTTTGTGAGACACAAATTGATCTCATATTGGGATGGCTTGAAAAAACAAATTAAACAAATGAAAAACAGCCTGTAGCTCAATGCTGAAATGATGCAAGAAGGATCTTACTATATACACCATAAAATTGAGTGAATCATCAACTTCGTCCCCGAATTTGCACGAATCGGTCAAATTCTACCCCCAATTTAATGAAATATCAAAATAGTCCTTGAATTTGTAAAATGTCAATCAATTTAGTCCCTCCGTCCAATTGCAGTGTTAACGGTGTTGACGTGACCATTAACCTCTCACATGTCAGATGCCACATAAGCAAGGACTAATTTGGCTGATAGTGACCAAAATTTACAAGGACGGAATTGATTGATTTGCAGAAAATGTTATTTCCTCCCCAACGACTCTTTCTTTCATCCTCAACGGCTCTTTCTTCCCCAAATATATAAAATTGGAACCCTAATTTTACAGTCTTTAATCTACACTCTAAAATCTCCAAAATTTCTTCCAATAATTAGTGACAACGTTCTTCCCCAATTCAAAAAACTTCAAACCCTAATTTTCTTTATTGATTTTGAAAACCAGAATCCCAATTTTTTTTTTTAATGGAATTGGTGCTGGTCATGGAAGAAAGACAATATTGACGGAGAAGGTTATGTCCATGGTTAAGGCTAGGGAAAGTGGCAATGATGAGGTTTGGAGGGCAAGCTTGATGGACAAAGTTTTTGATAGTCATAATTTGCTTGTGTTGATTAAGTTTTTGATACTCATAATTTGCTTCTTTGAGTTTTTTAACATGCTACTGTGTTGTTCTAGGTGTGTATAAAGTTGTAATGAAAAGAGGTTGAAGATGAACGAAATGTGGCATTTCTGCAATAATTTTACCATCAAATTAGTCCCTTAATTATTTGTCTAACTATCAAATCGATCCTTGTATTAAAAAGTCATCAAATAAGTCCTTGAATTACATAAACATAAATTAATTTGATCCTTGAAGTAGCTTCTGCAATCTCCCACAAACATAACTCATCCGCATCCATTTTTTCCCAAACACAAAATTCACCACGAACATATTGCAGCCTTTGATACTCATCTCGCTCTAAACCACCACCATGTTGCCAAAATCCGTAGGATGGAAGACAATATTACGTTAATCCTCCTGCATCACAGATTTTGGCAACACGATGGTGGTTTAGAGGGACATGAGTATCAGAGGCTGGAATATGTTCGTGGTGAATTTTGTGTTTGGACAAAATTGAATGCTGATGAGTTATGTTTGTGGGACATTGCAGAGGCTACTTCAAGGATCAAATTGATTTCTGTTTATATAATTCAATGACTTATTGATGGTTTTTTAATATAATGCAGGGATCGATTTGATAGTTAAACAAATAATTCAGGGACTAATATGATGATAAAATTATTACAGAAAGACTACTTTTCTTTTATCTTCAACCTCTTTTCACTACAGCTTTACACACACGTAGAACAATATAGTAGCATGTTAAAAAACTTAAACAAGCAAATTATGACTATCAAAAACTTAATCAGCCTACGCTCACTTCCTACACAATCAACTTTGTCCATCATCCTTGCCCTCCAAAAAGATAATCAGCCTACGCTCACTTCCTATACAATCAACTTTGTCCATCAACCTTGCCCTCCAAACTCTTAATCAGCCTACACTCACTTCCAAACCTTCATCATTGTCATTTTCCTTAGCCTTAACCATGGACTGAACCTTCTCCATCAATCTTGTCTTTCTTCCATGACCAACACCAATTCCATAAAAAAAATTGGGATTCTGGTTTTCAAATTCAATCAAAAAAATTAGGGTTTGGAGTTTTTTGAATTGAGGAAGAACGTTGACAGTAATTAATAGAAGAAATTTTGGAGGTTTTGGAGTGTAATCAATATTGTAAAATTCGGATTCCAATTTTATATATTTGGGGAAGAAAGAGCCGTTGGGAAGAAAGAAAGAGTCGTTGGGGAAGAAAGAAAGAAAGAGTCGTTGGGAAGGAAAGAACATTTTCTGCAATTCAATCAATTTCGTCCTTGGAAATTTTGGTCACTATCAGCCAAATTAGTCTCTGCTTATGTGGCATCAGACATGTGAGAGGTTAACGACCACATTAGCACCCTTAACACTCTAATTGAATGGAGGGACTAAATTGATTGACATTTTACAAATTCAGGAACTATTTTGATATTTCGTTAAATTGGAGGACGAATTTGACCAATTCGTACAAATACAAGGACGAAGTTGATGATTCACTCTCACAAAATTATACAAATTACCTTCCCCAATTATCAATCAAACAACAAAGTTTTTTAAAAGGAAGCAGTATACGAATTCTAAAATTAGAAAATTATCAAATCAGTACAACAAATTCATGAAGTACACAAAACAACAAATATAACAATAATATATGTTTTTGGGAGGAAAGTAATGATTAAGAGGTCCAACACCGTATCAAGTATTAACATACCGTTCGGATGCGGTTTTGACCTTTAAATCATTATTTTCTCTCTCTTCTGATGGAAAACAATGTCATCCAAATAACACAAAATAATCAAATCAAGTATAAACTCAGCTAACATCATATTGCTCAGGTGAATCTAGTAAGTCATACTATAGCCTAAGTATAACAGGTGAATTAAACTTGAATTTTGTAAGTTTAACTCCTATAAAATTATAAACTACTAAAAGTAACATAAAATATATTTTTTTAGTAGTGCTAACGATTTCATTTTGTTCACGGTACAAACTGCAATACTCAAACCCAAAAGCTTCATGAATATTCAAGAAAATATAATGTAACTAATTTCAAGCAAATGAATCAGATGATATTTTCTGAATGTTTTCCCCCTTATAGGCAACTAATTGCCCCTAAGTGCCTTTTCCGATGTCCTCCCCTCCCCTCTTCCAGTTGTGGTCTTCCGGCATCTCTATCATGGACAGTTAATCTCAGACTCAGTCCCCAGCTAAGAAAAATTTCGTCATTGAGATATAACTAACATATTCAACAAAAGTATAAAACTTATCAAGTTGTAGCGGCTGTGGCATCTGCTATTTTAGCTGCTATAGTGGGCTGCGATGACCGCCACATTAAAACTGCTACACGACTGCATGTCCTGTGGCGGCCATGGGATGCATGGCCATTGCGTGCTATAGACAACACTGATATAAAGCACACTATTAAACATTTTGAATGATCTTATTTTACTGCAAGATATATAAAGATCAGGTGAAAGCCTCTAAAACAGAACTAAGGATAGAAATGCTATAAAAGAATTTGGACAAACCAATTCGCAAAACTACCACGTATAATACGACTATGATAACAATTCGTGTTTCTCTAATCGCTGTAATGAATTATGTGACTACTGACTATGGTCTAAAAACCAAACAAAAGAGGGACGGAAGGGAGTGGAAAGCATTCAAAAGAAGAAATGTTTCATTAAAAATAATAGATTCTTAGAGCAATATGGTTCTTTCTCATGTATCTTGGATGATATGGCAAAAGTTTACTTTGGTTAGAAATGTGAGATATATTTTTTCTTCAGGTGCTTCAGGTGCTTAGAAATGTGATCAAATTTAACAAATTTATGATACCAAAAGTTTACTTTGGTTCTGGATCCGATTATGCATCATGCTCACGCATGAACAAAACTAACTACTACCAATGTAGTAACAACTAGCAGCCCTAGACATACAGCCCTGTTTGGATTAACAACTTATTTTGCAGCTTATCATATAAGCTCTTAAAATTAAGCTATTTCTACCATACAAGATAAAATAAAGTCAAACAGTTTTTGCATAATCTATAATCTGTTTTCATAAGTTACTCTGGATAACTAATGGAAATAAGTTGAAAACAACTTATGAACATGTCAAAAGCTGTTTGTTTTCATAAGTTCTCTCAAACAAGATAACAAGTGCTTATGTCAATTGATAAACTCAAATATGCAAATCTAATAACAAGAAATCAATAAGAAGAACTTCTAAGTTCTATATATCACATGCCTTCTTAGATATTCAGACCAAACAATGTTCATGATTTCCCCTATTAACAGATGAGCAAGTTCAATTCTCTTGTACCAAACCCCTAGAAATTCAAAAACCCTGCCAGCGAAATACCTAGAAACTAAAACACAGCCATAATGAAAATTATGGTTAAATATTTTTTTCCATAGATAAGGTTAAATGTGTTCAAATTCTTATAAATTCACCAACTTTTAAATTTAATCATTTAAAATAATTTATAAATTTTTAGTTTATATTTACATTTATTTCGAGTACTAAAATCATCCTTTAATTGTAAAAACAAAAATTTAAAATAGATATTATTCTTACAAAATACAATATTAAAAAGGACTAAAATTGTCATTAAGATTCAATGGGGTCGAAACTTTATATCTCATGATTTTGACTAAACATATTTAACCCTAAAAACTATCTCATGATTATATTTTTTATCAAGTTGTTTAATGGCTAAAATTTCATCTCTTAAGGGAGTAACTTTATATAACAACAACAATCAAAGCTTTACTCCACTAAAAATAATATGATTATAAATCAAACGAAACCATAATAATCAATCATGTATCATTCTTATTCTACTCAATAGTTTCTAGATCTTTCTTGATAGTTTCTCTTATAGTTTTTCTAGGCCTTCATTTGCCTCTTGGGATTTGACAATCATCCATATGATCTGCTCCTGTTAGTACTTAATCTAGTTTTCTCTCTCCATGCTTAAACAACCTAAGTTTCCGTTATCTTCTCTACTGTAGGTGCTACTCTCTCTCTCTCTCTCTCTCTATCTCTATCTCCCTCCCTCCCTCCCTCCCTCGCTCCATCTCTCTCTATTGTTTTCATTTCTAATCTTATCTTGTTTAGTCATACCACACATCTAGTGCAACATTCTCATCTCTTGACAAATTCTAATTTTCTCGAGCAACACCTCTTCATATACCTCAGTGAGACGATACCCCTGATGCAAGCCATAAAAACCTCTCGATACACTCCTTACATGTCCATATAGATCCTATACTAGATTTTTATTCCCTCCTAGTTGTACATCTTCAATTAAGCCTTTCTAAATCTTTCTAAAAATTTACTTTAAGGTGTTCTTCTAAGCTTATACATGAGTTGTGAAAGTAATGTTGTAGTATCACTCAAAATTTGATGGATGGAGAGCTGCTCTCTCCCCCATACTAGGTCAGTTTTGGACCGAACTGGGTAAACAAATTCTTTTGTGTTCTCTCTTTCTTTCTCTCGTTATTTTCTACCTTTGCTTGTGTTTATAACTTCCATGCACTTTTTTTTGGTTGCTTGATTATTACTTGCTCCACACATCAAGTATTTATTGATGTGATTTTCATCGAATTCACAACAAGTACTAATATTATTAAAGGTGTCTTATTCAGCTAAAAATTTTAGGGTTATGATTTGATCTCCTACCATTTTTACGGCCATAATATTCTTCTTCCACTCCACGTCAACAATAATGTTGATCTCTACCATATTTTTTATCTAACTTTGCTAGTACACAAAATCTTAAATATTGATATATCCAATTCTTACGTAAGACTGCTTATATTCTATTGTTTAAAACAAATCTCACTCTCATGAACTAACTTCATCGCCCACAACTATTTACAAAAATGTGGGAATCCTTGTTTATTTGTCACTACATCCATGTGGGTGATGCATCCACCCTTGCTCATTGACATTATACTCGAGTCATACAATGTCCTGGCAACAAGCCGGTATTCACACTACAATGTATTTGATCCATGTTATATAGAGATTCGACTAAGTTTTACGTTGATTGTCAATTTTCTAACACAACCCTCTAAAAACAAGTTTATTTGTCAAAATTAATTTGTAGAACTAAGAAAGTTAAACAATTATTACTTGATTGATAAATTTATTTTTCTTGTTTGGCGCTTCCAGCCTCTGCAGAAACTACAAAGGGAACTTTGTCTGCAATGAAAAAGATCAATACAATGCAAGAATCTAAAGCAAAACAAACAATGGATTCCTTACAAATAACTCAATAGTTCACACACTGAAAGAAATGTTACTTGTGTGTTTATTTATTTATTTAGTACAACATCAATTATTAATGAATTTGGCCATTTAAAACATGGTCAACATCGAACTCAACTTTTTTAAATAGTTATAGTCAATATTTCTTTTATAATGTTGTAATTACATTTTATGAGTTTGTTTAGTAAGACTCATTTTTTAACTTATATCTTATAGGTTATGTGTCATAAGCTCATTTGATTAAAAAGACCCGTTTTTGAACCAACAAATTTTATGAGCTTGTAACTTATTTTTAACAACTTGTAGTGTTTTTGATACGCTAATTCAAGTAGATTATAGTTTATCATTGGTATCTCAATTTTACTTTTGTAATCTTAATGGAAAATAAATAAATATTAATTAAATATATCAATTTTATATCATTTCATATTTATAAATTAATTCAACCGCTGATTTTACTATACACTACAAATTCAATCAACTAATTTAGTATGAAGTTTCCTGGAAAACTACAAAACACGACTTTGAGATGGCCAATTCTAAATATAAATTAAAATAAAATAGTAGATAACTGATAAGTTAGTTTATAACATGTGTTTTTATACTAAGTAGTTTACCAGAAGCATTGGTAGGACTAACGTTAATTAATTTCCACAAATGAAAAGGACTATAATAAGAGTGGTGGCTGTTTGAACGAATCGTTTTCTTGAATATAGGTGAGTCTAGAGAGTGGAAACGAATTATCAAACTATCTTTTTTAACGGTAGTGGGTGACCAAACTTGTTGAATTATGTACGGTTGTACTTGTCAAATTTCTTCCAAGTCAAGTATTGGAATTCAACGCCCAAGCTTGGACCAAACTTTTTTTATGTCCTCTCATATAATAATGTGTGTAATGTCTTTGCAATTTTTTCCCCGAAATTTGCTAGTGACTTACGAGGAATTAAGAGTTAAGAATGATTGAGGTTATTGGGGTTGAAATAATATCCTACATGCAAACTCAATGTTATTCAAACTTATCGATCGGTCTATTAAGATGTTCAAAACCGACTTATAAACCAGAATTGTTATATTCGGTTATCGAGTCTTACTTATATATACTTAATGAATAGTTGGACTCACAATTGAATGATATATTGTTGGTATATCAAGTGTGAGTCACATATTCACATTGAATGAGGGTGTGTATATTGGATAAAATATGAATGACACAACTTATATACCAAATATCTTTTAGTTTTTGGTGAAAATGCGATATTTAGTTCATTTATATGGTTATTCTTAATTTAATATGATAATTACTCAAACTCTCGCCAAGACTCAATAAAGTAATATCATAGTCTAATTCAGGATGGTGGAAGAAGTGAGAGTGCAAAACATTGTATATTTGATCTGCATAGAAAGTCTTCTTGACGGAGTGGTGGCGTGTTTTGTTGCTACGATGGTGCGCAAGTATAGTAACGTGGGATATTAACACATGAGAGAAGATTGTCAGAATTAACGTGTGAGTGATAACTTGTCAAAAAAAGTGTGAATGATAATCTCACAATGACTAGAGAGGAGCAACCAAATATAACACATGAATCTATATTGTAAAAAAAAAAACATACATGTTAATAATTTAATAATTGATAATCTAAAAGGTTACTTGTTTCTGATATCACTCGAATACATGACCGTTCTTTAAAGGGTGTAAATTTTATTTGTATAATACTAAATTTTAGAGCCTAAAATATTTTTTTTTATTTGTATAATACATAAAAAATATCCAATATATACGAAGAACATGCAAATATTTCAAAAGTATTAGGATGGTCATTTGGTCGAGAAGCACGTTGGTATATTGTTTGTTAGATGTCCTTGGTTCAACACCAAAAGGTCACCATATATACTTTTTCTTTACTAATAATATAACTTTTTTTTCTTATTTTTTTAAGAACACTTGTAACTTTTGGCCCACGATTATCATGTAAAATAGCAAAGCTTTAATTATTATCCTTTTTTCCTTTTAAAAAAATCGTGTTTTTTTATTACCAGTATATCTTTACTACGAGAGTCGAGCGTCCAATTTCATAAAAACGGATTAGCTCATACAAATTGGCAATTGTCATACGATAATCAATCAATATGGTTGTAGTTTTTTTATTTACAAAATTAACATGCTAGTAGTTGATTACTTAGTCTTATCACTTTGGATATTATTCCACAATCAAATTGTAAACAATTTAATCATCAAGATCGAATTATTATATGAAATTAAAACACACTTACTTGGAAACCATGATCATCGGACTCGCCGAGATTTGAGATAAAGTCTTCCTTTACCTTTCATATACTCCAAACTTAGGGGTTTTCAATGGGGAAAACCGCTAATGAGCAGAATAGTCAGAGTGATGGCAAAGGGGACCTAACCTCTCTATTTATAACCGTGCAACCCTAGGTACCACTCATCATGGACCTAGTGTTTGGGCCTACACTATGTTTCTACACAAATCAGATTAAGTGCCCAAAAGTCCATTATTTATTGATCACTTTTATCATGGCCTAAGCATCATCAAATGGATCACAACATCAGTTCGTTTTTATTAAAACCAAAACCAACAATTGATTACAGGCCACAAAATATTAGAAGAAATTCTAACACAAATAACTTCTTTGTAGTCTATTCATTTGTAGTCTAATCCTGATTTGAAAGTCTAACCAATTTGTGACATTAAAACAAACAACTAAGAACATATATATGGGTCCTACGCAGAAGCATCCCTCTTAATTAGAGTCCTGTGATTGTTGGGACAAAGCCAATAGACATGAGACAGAGGGGACTTGCAAAGTAAATAATTAGGGGAACAAAAACCAATTTTTTGTGTCATGTATGGTGTCACCAAATTCATACAGCCCAGGCCCAGTTAAAACAAGTGGGCCAGATTCTATATGTGAAGATTTTTGTAGTGCAAATAAAAAAAACGGTTTATTTTTCCACATATCAGCTTCTTGCGTACACTATACAGTTCAGATTATAGAATTTGAATGACATGAACACCTCATAAAAATATCCAAAAACAAATTGAAACATTTTAGGTTTTAAAATTCGATTAAGGTGCATGAGAAACTTATTAGGTGGAAAAAGTAACAGTCTATAAGAAAATATAAATTGAGTCTCCAAATTTTTCAATGACGATTTTAAAATGAAAATATATCTTTTGTTCAAAAGGGAGAATTAAATTAAGAAACTAGTTAATGTTGAGCACATCTATTCTAAGCATCATCAAGCAAAATTAAGGGAACGACATTTTAAAAAGTTCCTTCAAAGAAATAGGTGTGGCATATATTGACCACAAAAATCAATATTGTCCAGTGGTAAACATGTATTATTGATGTCCATCAATCAATGTGTTGGAAAATAAATACAATATCTTAAAGGAGGGGGAAGAATTGAAACATTTACATAACTGCAATCATGGACCATGTCAACTATGACTTTCCAATACATTTCGAATTTGATCTGCTTCAAATTCAAGAATTGGGCAATTTTCACTCCAATTCTTATGGTCCAAAGCACAACTCAAATAACATGGGGTGGAGAATCCTTGGATGAAGTTATCCTGCATTGATTTTATGACAACCATGGGGTGGAGGAGTTCATAAAGAATAGTAATCCCTGCGTTTCAAAACGAATGTCGCTTTAGCAAAAATAATTTGTTTTAAAATGAATGTCATTCTCACTTTTTAATGTACTATTAATTACTTTTTTCCAATAGTACCCTTAATTATTATTGTCCACACAACTTCCAAAGTATCATTTTGTACTTTAATTTATAACGATGACAAATACACCAATAACTAGCGATGCTATTTTAGTAAAAGTATCATACTTTTGGACAACATTATTCCACTCTTTAATTTGTGTGCAATTGGTTAAATCGACACTTATTTTGAAACAGATGGAGTATTAGCAAGGACATAATAAAAATAGAAAGAAACGGTCGATTAGTCCTTAAAGTATCATTTTCTTATCAATGTAGTCCTTAAATTATTATTTTCTTTTCAATGTAGTCCTTAAATTATTAAAAACCAATTTAAAAGGTTTTTAAACTATTCTTATATTCGATTATTTAGTTTCCATTAACATTTCCGTTAAGTTGACCGCGAGTAGATTTTAAATTATGAAAGTACATCAATTTTTAGCATTCTTATGTGGGACATTCTTTCACATTCTTTGAATTTTCTTATCAATTTATCCCATAAACTTTTTTTTTAAAGTATCCCATAAACCAATCATAAAAACAACCGATTAAACCATAAGCATATAATTTCCTTATATACCTCATTAGATGAAATTTTCAATTTTGTTTGAGAAAAGACCTTAGACATGAAAGACATTAGTTCGAGCTCCACTAATATCTTATCTTTGAAGTAAGATAAATATAAATACATTTATAAACTTTTTTTAGTCTTGAATTTTCACTTTAAATTTTTATTGGAAAAACAGAAATGGATTATGATTGAGGGACATATTAAGAATAGAAATGAGGGAAACATTGAGAAAGAATGGTTAGGGGGGTCATGTACAAATTAATGGAAATCACTGTCAGAAAGTGTGGATGGTGTCTTTGCGTGAGTCATCAAAACAAGCAAGTGGGTCGGTAGCTTGTCCTTTGTACGGATGTACGGCATTGCGAAACTACTGACAACTCCGTCACACCAATATCTAGGTCCCATTCCATTACTTCTACCACGCGCATATCTTACGTCTTCTAACACGCGCCACTTCCTTCTTCCCGTGGTAAACAATCGAAACTGTTGATAGTTGCCATTTGGCACTCACTTCTCCCTTTACATGGAACAATATTTCGAAAAATTGTGATCAAACAAATGTTGTCCATTTATATAAAATTCAAGCTATTAGTTTATATTATTCTTATGTTCAAAAGAAAATTATTAATTTATTCTTCTTCTTCTTCTTTTAATATCTTGATTTTGATTATGATTTATACTTCCCCTTCCTTATTAATTTTTTTTAGAGTGGGAGGATTAAACTCCCTTCCCTTCCATATTAGTTGTCCAACAAAATTATTAATATTTGTTTATTTGTTATTTGGAAAAGTAGTAATCCACTTAGAAATTTGCATAACCTTGATTATCTTGCTTACTTTTGGACTAAGAATGTTCTTCTCTGAATGAAAAAATTTAGTATTTTAGAGTCAAACTTTGTCCAAAAAAAATATTAGAATTAAACTAAAAAATATGTCACAATTTAAAGATGATGACGTTAAACATTAAAATAAATCTTTCTTACAAAAAACATTAAAATAAATCAAAAAAGACAATAACGTTAAATAAATCATTACAGAAACTTCTTGACAAAAAAATTTACGAAAAAGTGGAATCACTTTTTTGTTTTGCGGAAACTTGGAAATTTAAAATTTAAGCAAATCAATCGGTGAAAAATGTCATTCTCCTCAAGTAGAATTTATTTAACATATGTAGTCTATTTAAATTTTGCAATAGTAAGAGATGATTATAAAGAAAATCACATAATAGAATTATTTCAGGTTTATTTTCATTATTTTGGTTGAGATGATTATAGTTTATTTCCTCTTTCTTCGTTGAACAAAAATTTATGAATTTGTTCACTATCTTAACATTTTTAATATTCTCAATTTTTTATTTCATTTTAATAACACAGAGTCAACACACATTAAATGATACTTTTGACTCATGACACACTCAATCCACTCGGTTTTTTTCTTTTCAAAATCAGTTTATAAATCTTTATGTAGGAATTTTTTAAAGGATAATCGAGGAATAGCGTATTTTTATTAATTATAATGAATCATAAAATGACCATTTTACAAAAAAAAAAAAAAAGACAAAAACAAAATGATATTTATTCATTCAAATTGAAAGATTACATCATTCAACAACGCTAAAAACGTAAATGGTGAATCTGCGAACAAACTCAAAGCATCCAAGTTAATAGCATATAACGGCATAATGCCTACAAAAATATATGATAAAATTAAAGTGACCGGAATATCTATGGCCTCCGGATCTGCAACGTTGACGCTCAAATATTTGATTAAATAATCGATCTTTCAATATGAATCAAATGAACACCGCAAGAAGACGGGAAATCAAACAACGCCGCACAAGACGACGAACAACAAACCACCACACTTAGATGATGAAATCACAAAGAAAAAATTTATATCTATGTGAAAATCACTTATTTAGATTGAAATAGAGAGAAAAAGATTAAGAGGGGTGATTTCAGGTCAAGAATTGACCAAAAACCACCCCTCAATGAAGAAACTGGAAGAGAAAACCTATAGAAAGAAAGTTAGGGCCGGCTTGTTGTAACCACATAACATCATGTTTTAAACTTTGTAGCTTGAAGTTGTGACGCTAAACTATTGCCACTAAACTAGCAGCATATTAAATTAAGCAATTTTTTCATTTTTCAGATTTATTAAATAACTGATATATTTATATTATAATATAGTCCAGATACATCAGTTATTTAATAAAGAGTAAGAGTAATGATATTTGAACAACTATTTAAAAGTTTCTTGTAAATGTGACCGGAGAAAGTATTCTCTTTGTGCTTATTGAAAGAAGAAAACTAAAAAAATATCAAAATCAACGTAATCATTAATTATTTTAATTTTTTGAATATTTTTACAAATATACTCTTACAGAAAATTGTGAAACCTAGAATACATAAACTCAATGCGGAGCCAGAAAAATCTCGAGTGGCCAATCAAAATATATTATAATATTTTTCTTAGAAGAGGGAAGGAAGTGTGTGTGAGGGTGGGTTGTGTTGTATTTTTATTAAATTATTCCTGGTACTTTAGTAATTTCCTTATAAAAAAATTAATTTTTTTGGGTTTGGTCAGGCCCACCTAAGACCATCCAGTGCTCCACTACACATTCACTAATATTAAAAAGACAAACATTTGATGATGGGTAAAAAGTCTTTTAATCATCAACTACACCTTAAAACTCGTAACTTTTTCTTATGAATAGGACTAAAATTTTTTAAAAAAATTCTTATAATAAGGAGGAGAGGGAAGTAGCCGGTGATTGTTTTCTATGACAATATCCAAAGTGATTGCAAAACACTGGACAATTGCTATAAACTGAATATTTAAAATCTCAAATTGAAAATGAATTCAATTTGGATTTTAACTACTTGAGTAAGATTCAACACAACCAAACACCACCGAAAAATAAAAGTTTCAACACAATTAGTTGATACACCGTTGAAGTAATACCATAGAAAACAAATCATGCACAAGAAATAGGCTATGTAAAAAATCAATTTGTGAACATATAAAGAAAATTTTGAACAATGAAGAGATTTGTATCTTATGATTTGCGTGTGAATTACTCATGATGATTGCAAAATAGTTGTTAAACATCATTGGAGCCACATCCTGTTAATGGTTGTCCGATGTTTGTTTTGGCTAAAAAAAACTCAAGTCTCTTAAGGCCCGTCTCAAAGTTTGGAACAAAGATGTGTTAAGCTATGTTCATAACAATGTTAAGATGGTCATTGACAATTTGAATGATATTCAGCAAATATAAGATCATAATTATTCTGACAAACTTGATGTTGAAGAAATAAGTGTTGAAATTGATCTTGAAAAGACTCTTTCTTTTCAAGATAAACATAAGTATGATTAGTCCAGAGTCAAATGATTAAAGACACTAGTTTTTTTTTTCACAAGATGACCAAGATCAGATGTTTCTCAACAAATAACCATACTTAAGCTTAATAATCTTGATACTCCTCAAAGTATTGAAGATCGTGTGGTTTCTTATTTGTCTCATCTATTTGTTTTGATTTCGGTGGTGTTGGTTTGGACTTTGGAGTATATTTCTTCCCATCGTTTCAGGTTCGAGTATCTTCAATATCAATTTGGTAGGTTAGTTTAACTTTTTCCAAAAAATTAAAATACGAAACTGAGTTCCACTTCATTTGCTCAATAAAATGTCCATTTCATAGAATATCCGTTATAGTTTTGAAATTATGGCTCCGTCGTGTTGCACAGTTGCCAAATTTATTATGGTATGATTGCATGAAGATTTTTTTTTTCATGCATGATTGCATGAAGATTAATAGATAGGTGCGTGTATTTATGTTGTGGCATGGTCGTGAAGAAATTAGATATAAGAAGTACTGGACCGGAGCCCACAAAAAAAAAGTAGTTGCTTTATATGGTAGGACAACTGACCTTTACGCGTGGCCATATGAGTTCCTTTTTGAGCAGACATCAACGATAATATGTAAAGGAAGGAGAAGGACGACACCTCAAGTTTTAGGGCAATGACATACACATGTACCCTTAACAGCTAATAAATCTGATAAAAACAACTCGTTTTTTCTTTCTTCGGAGCTTCTTTTTCCCTTCTATTATATTATTGTAATTGTATTGTAGAAAAATGTTGATAGTTAGTGATGTTCACGGTCGAGTTGATCGGTTTTTGGCCAAATCTGTTACCCAATCTAATAAAGTTTCATTTGTTTGAATTGAGTTAAAAAGAAACCCATATTTTCATGTCAAATCTGAACCTACCCAAACGGTGATGAACCACATGAACGGGTGCGATCGAGTAGGTTATCCTTCAAAAATTTGTAATTTTTAATACAAATCTAAAAAATTCTTGTATGTCATCATTTTGATTAAAATTTCAATACATAGACTAAATTCTACAATTATAAATTTTAATACTTAAATTAGATTGATTTTAAATCAAGATATAAAATTCTTAAACTATGTTAACTAAAATTAAAAAATCAAATTAATTTTAGCGGATTGGGTTTGTAGCTTCATGAATTTAGAATCATAAACCCTTTACATGAACCAAACAATTTCCAATTCGATCTGGTTGGTTCGGGTTGCATCCCAACTTGAACAAATTTGGGTAAGATACAAGTTAGGTCGGTTTGGATCATCGGGTTGAACATGTCATCTATTTCTTAATTTTATGTGCATGTTTGGATTAACTCTTGAGAGTCGGCAATGATTTTGAAGACTTTAAATTTAGTTTTGATGTATTTGATAATTCTCGTTTAGAAATGATTTTGTCTTTAGAATTGAGTATAATTGAAATTTAGAATATATAGTATTTGTCGTAAAATCTGATTTTTAAACTTAAATCAGTGTTCAAATCACTTTCACGTGAACATATCCAAACATAAATCATTTTATTTTCGTTTAAATCCAAAAATATTATAAGTTGTTTGTAAAACCTAAAAAACAACATACACTCTAGTTAAGGGCGAGACTAGGTTCAGGTTCAGAGCTCTCTCATTCCAATGTCATCTATTTCTTCACTTGTTCATTCCTTGTTTTATAAGCCCTCCAATATCTATTCTCATCCAAACTCGCAAACAAAGCATTAGTCGTACTATAGGCAATGTTTTGCGTATGATCACATCGTTCATTGGAAAGAAAACTGATATGAATATACATGTTATAATGTACTAAGTGTCAGAGTAGTTTAGGGACATTGTCAAGCTTGTGGTCGATAATGAGGTCTAGCAGGCTAGGGAATTGGAAGCCATTAACGCCAATTCTTGGGACACTTTGGCAACATTAGTTGTACCAGGCCAACAAGGTATCAAAGTCAAACAAATATTGCTTTGTACGTAGAGCCAATCGTTCTAATGCAACAATCAAGACATGCCCAGGTTCAAGGGAACAATGTACAACCGGTACCTTATATATTTTGAACTCCCACCTAATAAGGTTGCTACTGTACAACCCTAGAGGGAAACTTGTGGTGAAAATGCTCTATCTGGAACCCAAGAATGCTATAAGATAAAATCATCAATGTTACTTATGTTGTTTGGCTGTTTGAGACTTTGAATCCTTATCTCTGTTCTCCATCTCTCCAATCTTTTCAATACTATTAGCATCGTCAAGAGTTTTGTGTTAAACAATCCCACATTGGATGAGAGACATTCTGAACAAATGTTTATAGGTGGAACAATCCTCATCAGGGTAGACTCAGACATAAATTATCAGCGACGCTAAATTTTTTGGTCTAGAGATTAAGATATATTAAATTTACTAAAAAAATTGTACTAAAAATAGTCGTAACAACTAAATTTTTTTAAAAAATAGTTTATCTTCAAAAAAATGAGCTAAAATAACATCATTTTTAATTGTTCTAAGAACATCATTTTCTATTAAAGTTACAAGATAGTTATTTAACCACTAATCTCACATCTTGTTACATAGTTGACTCTTAACATATTTCATAGTAGAGAAAACACATTAACACTTGCAGTTATCATTGACAAAACCCGAGCTAATTTTAGAAGGGTTTAAGACAGAAATTTCTTGCACGTCAAGGTATTTTCAGTTTCTTTTCAAGTTTGCTTAAAAATAATTAAAATATTTGGGATCCCAAACTTTTATTAAATGTTTATTCAGCACGTTAATCAGAAAATCGAACATCCAATTATGAACAACGCATGCAAGCAAACAGACAATCAAAACCTTGTAACTATAATGTATTATTTGATTATTTCTTGCTAAAAAAAACACAATATATGTACCTGATAAATTTCAACGCGTTCACAAGCATTAAATGAATGCACATGGATCAGTCAAAAACAGAAAAGGGCACATGGTCATCAAGTATTGGATGTCAGCAGCATCTTCCCAAACAAGAAAGTAGAAAATGTCCAATAGAAAATTTAATATTCAATACAATATTTTACTTGTGAATAATATTCAATACAGGTTGAATAAATAGGTATTCGATATTCATTGACAAGATTTTCTTTTTTATAAGATAATAAAAAATATTATTGTTATATAAAAGATAGGTCTTGCTAACTTATGTCTTAAGAGCAAAAGATTAAAAACTAAATGTTAAAATTTAACCTTAGAAATTGTGCATTCATAACCTTAAAATGTTACAAACTTATTTTTTCAATACAATATTTATTATTTAATTCTATTTTAAGATCTTTATCTTGTGCCCTAACCTAAGGGCACAAGTTAGCATTTCCAATAAAAGATTAGTATTAGTAGTACTCAAAGTCAAGTCTGAAAAACAGTCACAAACAACACCTTAATAATTAGCGTAGTTTAATTAAAGTCTTGACCTAAACAATATCAAGACTCTCTAATTGTTAACTGAAAAATACCCCCCTTGTTTCAAAAGAAATCCACCCTTAAAAATACGAGTTTAGTCTTTAAAATACGAGTTATAATTGTGAATACAACTGTCTCTAACAACGTACTTTGGCATGCCCAATGTTCCATGGTACTTTTGGTGTAGGTTAAGTTTTGTAGTATAAAGTAAGTAGAACGTACCGTGATTTAGTTATCTTGTGCTAGAGAAATTTGAAAAGACTGAACTCATGTGAATAATCTTGGCCTAATTGATCTTGTTAAGTTTTATTTTTGGTGATGGTTGAGACATGAAGTAAAATGTTTTAGTTATGATATAAATCAATGGTGGGATCATCCAGCTGATTGTCTTGGCAGCATTGTAGGCACCATTTATGTTGGGTTGTAGTCTGTTTGTTTTGGCGTAGTTATGTTGTTTAGTTTGTGTTGTTTTGACCATTTTTGTTGGATGGATTGTTTCTTGTTGTTAGACAAATACTACTTATATTTTGTTTTGATTCAGGCACGTCTTATGGTTTGATCTCGTTTATCAAGCATTTAACTTTTTTGAAAAAATAAAAATAAAAAATGAAACGGCCTTTGTATGGGTGCGATTGTGGTCGCATGAGAAGTAAATATACATTTTTCCGTTTCAAAAAAAAATGAAGAGATTAAACAAATGGAATTAATGAACTTCAATAAATAATGAATTGTTCATAAGAAATTGAGTTTGAATTCTAACAGAAAACATTATTGATCATATTTTATTTATCGCTTGCCCACACTTCAAATTATGAAGATCTCTTACATATGGGAACCAAAAGGTTAAGGCAAAATAATAATAATCATAAAGAGCCAAGACCCTTTATCTAATCCACAAAGATGGGAATTTAGAATCCATCCTAACGACTTAATCTAATCACCAATTTATTAGCTCTTGTCATTCGATCAAATTTCCAAAGATGATATGAATAGAAGTAGCTATGATTCCTCTCAGATATACAATAGTCATATCTCAATTAGACAATTTATCATATTCTCATGAAAAACATCGTTATCAAGACCCTTGAAGCATAATCTCAAAAGAATCTAAACTATTCTCGTATGTCGATTCTTTTGAACAATCTTGTAGATCGGACATTCGATCTCATTTTCATTTATCGATCCAACATCTATATTAAGTAAATCAATTGTTCATGATCAAATGAGTTTAGGAAGATACAAGATTATGGGTTTAGGAAGATTAAGCCGTTGGATTTTTCACAAACTCCAGAAACTACAAGAGACTACTGACTCATGATCAAATGAGATACATAATCAATAAAATAAAGCAAATAAAAAGAATCTTGATGGAATGGAAATATGGAGTAGCAATTCACCTAAAATGCATATAGAATGAGTTTTTGGAGTTTTACAAGTGAAGAAGGTGATCAATACAAGTCTAGTACGTGCATATTTATAGCCAAAGAGGTCATTAATACGTCATTACATCAAATGACATTCAAAATTAAAATTAAAAACGTCTTATAAGGCTTATGTGAATCATTTTTTGGCACCATCTAAGTAGGTCATGTCTTATAAGGGCTTAAATGGGTCGTCTTTGGCTTAAAATCTACACTTGGCTTTTTGAACAGTCCTACAAATGCGAAGCAAGCAAATCATAGTAATTTTTTTTTTTAAAACACTCGGTAATCCGATTCAAGGACCGAAGTAATTTTTTTTTTTAATGGCACATTTATTAAACAAATCACCCATACAAGAATTATGAAATGATTGAGGATAACAGGAATAAAATCCCCAAATACACACGGCAATCCCCTACAACAATACAAACATGCAGTAAACCAAGATAGCAAGTAAAACAAAGTGACAAGGATAGCAAGTAAAACAAACCCTAAAAAGAACAAGAACTATGACTTATCAGGTGTTACACTAAACATATGTACATATATGCTACTAAACTAGTCAAATAAGTTACGTTGTTGCAAGTTAGTTTTTTAGCATTCTTTAACATGATAATGACGAGGAAGATCCGTTTTCAAATTCTTTTGTTTTTATGTATTCTTTCTGAATTTTCACTTGCAAGTTGGCAACTTGATTAGTCACATTATGTTTTTTACAAAATCAAATTCCATGATACAATAAAAAGGTAAATACTATATCCAGCATATCTTTAACAAAAGAGACTTTATGTTCGTAATCACATTCAAAAGTGATTCACAGAAAAAGGCAAAGTACAATCCTAAAAATTGAAAGAAGCCAAAATCTTGCCAAGCACGATGTCACACCGCACAAACGTAGGCAATTGGAAGGATGTCCACTATTATTGGTGGCAAAAACGGATCTGATCCATCGGGATGACTCGTTTAATCTACCATTTAAAGCGGGTTGGGATGAGGCTATAAAGTACAGACACTCCTCAGATTAGGTGTGTCCAGGTGTCGGACACCTGTCGTGTCCGGCACGACACCGACACTGACACTTGTAATTACACTGAATTATGTGATTTTTTTAAATTATTAGCTGTGTCGGTGTGTCTGTGTCGTGTCCGTGTCCGTATTTGTGCTTCATCGATGAGGTTATGAGCCCACCCCCTCTAGTTGGTATGTCCCATTTAGCCCGCATTGAGATCCCTTATAGAAAAATAGCTAACACTATGTCTAAATTTTGATGATAACAATGTATAAAAGAATAATTGAGAACTCTAAAGTTTTTTCAAGTATGCAAGACCATATAATTAAAATTTGACTTTGAAATTCAACGCGCTAACACATAGAAGCTCTAATGATAAAGCTTTGATCCGGAGATGATCAACAAAAAGTCAAAGATTTGATCAAGTGTTTATAAAGTTTTGAAGAAGAAGCTCTGTTCTGAAAGAATCAAGTCAATGGTCGACGCTCTGATGAACATCTAACCAAGACTAAGTTTTATCTCTTCTGAAGAAATGTCATTGACTATGTGTTAGGAGTACTTTTGTCCTTGGTGAATTAAAAGAAGACACGTCTGTAGCAACAGATAAGTCATTGGGATAGGCAATTGTCTGCAACTAAAAAAACACTTATACAAATTATTACAAACTTCTATCTTTAATTTCTTAAGTGTTTAGAGATAATCGTAAGATAAAAAGTCTCTTCTAGTATGCTTAAATTAGTTTATTACTCATTGAGTCTCAAGTGTATACAAACATCAAATTATTATCAACTCTTAATTTTGTTGACCTGAAGGAAGTCCACATGGTCGGGCCGGAAATCTTAGACGTGGTTAGTAAGTAATTTTGTAATCAAAATTAATTATAGTGGAAAATTCTCTTAAGTGTGAAAGAACCGAACTTATTGTGCGGTGAGCTAGTAAAAGTAGATGTGTTGATCTTTTCTCTCTCTTTCAAAAAAACACAATTCAAAACGGAAAAAATAGTTAATGTGTTAAAAATGGAAAATTGCATTTTTTTTCTCTCTAAAGTAACACTTACTATATTATTTGTACACAAAAAAAAGTATATTATTTAATGATCATGTACAAAAATTTGTAATAGAAGGGTACCATAAACGAAAGATAGCGCAAGTGTAGCCATGTCATTTTTTTAAAGGATTATTAACTATGAGTTTCGCTAGAAGTCACACATGAATGTGTCTTTTAGTAAGACACACCTGAAGGTGTAACTATCCATTTTTTAGTTAGAACTTGTTAGAAGACACCTTCATAAAAATTTGTTGGTGTCTTTTATTAAATATTAATAGAATAACTTGTTAAAAGACACCTTCATAAAAGATGTATTCTAGCAAAATCCATTAACTATTTTCTTACAAAAGGAAAAAAAAAGAAAAGAATATTTATATTTCTTTAATATGAAAAATCTAGAATGAGAGTATAATGCATGAATCCTAAATATAGCGTTCAATGGGGAGAGGATCCTCTTCAGTGATATACTCTGCAGTTTTCTGCAGTCATTGATCTCAACCATTAATTATACCCTCTTTCCATTTTTAATATTAAATGACATTATCTTACCTCTTTAATAAAGGGTTAAGATCACACATGAGAGAAATACACCGGAGAGGATCCCCTCCCCGTTCAATAATCATCCATCAATAGATCTACACTTATCTCTTTTCAAAGTGCACCAATATTATTACAATTTCAAATCAAAAACTTCAAATTCAAGGCTTATATATTTAAATCAAATCCTTAGAGTTAAGGATCTTTTGAAAAATATAAATTAAGTTAAAGATTTTCTCATATAATTTAGCCTAAATATTTGGATGCTAATTTGTTTGCCCGTTTTGAGGAGAGGGAAGAGGGACTTTAAAAAGAATTAATGAGTAAGTTGAAGAAATAAAGATTTTAATTATAAGAGGAGAGAGTACGGAGGTTCATTTTTCTTCGTAATACAAAATATTTTGTATATGAAGGAAATAAAAAAAAATTATACGGGGTGATTTTTTTTGACAAAAATAAATGATAATTCGTTCATTCAAATTGATAGAGTACATCAATACAATGCAAATTCACTAAAAATAAAAAGGATGAATCTGCGAACAAACTCGCAACATCTTTGTTAGTAGCATAAAAGGCAAAGTACAAAACCTTACACATACGACTATATTCAAGTCTCCGAAATACTCATATTTCCGGATCTACAATATGGGCGACGCAAAAGTCATTGATTGGATCTGCATTGGATCGAAGGTGATCTGACAATCTGAACCGAACAAATACTTGAACGAAACAAGAAAGACAAACAACGTTGCGCAAAGACGACGAACAAATAAACTAACGTCGCACTAAGACAACAAAATCATAAAATAAAAAATGAAATATATGTGAAAAATCACTTATTTCAATAAAAAGGAAAGAGAAAAACAAGTTAGATGAATGATTTTCAGTCAAAAATTGATCCTAAATCACTCCCCTTTGGTGGATGAAAGAGAAGAAACTATGATTTTAGTGACGGTTCACAAGAGAGAGCTTATATCCAATTGTCAAATTTAATTTATAATGCAATAATATTCTTCAAATTTAAAACATATCAATCATAAACATTATATTAATTTCTTTTTATTGGTACAACATAAACATTAGTTTATCATTCTCCATAAAATACTTTTTAAAAAAATTGAAAATTTTCTCCATTTGTCCTTGTATTTTTCACCTTCAAAGCCCTCTACTCCCCTCCTCTTCCCCTTCAAACTATCAAACAAAGCTTAAAAATAGAAGGGTCTTGATAACAAATATCAACGAAACACTCTTTAAAAATTTCAAATTACTCTTTCCGTCTCAAATTAAGTGTCCCATTTGAGTTTTGCACAGTTATTAAGGAGACGTTTAATAATGATAATTTTAATAGTAAAATATGTATCATTTACTAAAACACTTTATTAATTATAGTTAGTGGAGGTTTGTTTTTAGTGAGTAAAACTTCACCTTCTCTCTAAATTCTTTTTCTCCTCCACTCATCGTGGAGGGGTGGTTTTATGTTTTTTTTTTACCTAGAATCATGTCCATCTTTTCCCCCTTTTCTTTCAATCTAAATAAGTGGTTTCCATAAATATCAAGTTTCTTCTTCAATTTTTTTTTCTTTATGATTTCGCCGTCTGAGTGCAACATTGTGTTATTTGCCGTCTTGTGCGGCATTGTTTGATTTTGCATCTTATTGCAGTGTTTGTTGGATTCATATTGAAATATTGACATCAATTATTATAGATTTAATAATTGATTTGGACGTTAACATTACCGTTCTAGACGCATGGTTATTCCAGTCACTAAGATTTTATTATATTACATGTAAGCGTTTTGTCGTTGTATGCTATTAAATTCGGTGTTGTGGATATTTTTTATTATTTTTGCAGATTCAACACTTATGGTTTTAGGGATGTTGAATTTGTGGTTGTATCCGATATACTTTATCAACTTGAATGAATGAATATCGTTTTATTTTTGTCAAAAAATTATAGTTAATGAAGTAGTTATAGATAATTGAATTACAATAAATAAGTGTATATTAGGAAAAAAAAATAATAAATTTTACATTCGTATTATAAAAGTAACAATAATTTGAAGGAAAAAAAATCACTAAAACGACACAATTTTTGATTGACTAAATGACACATAATTTAAGACATAATGAGTAAAAAATTATTATTTAAAAAAGCTTTTTTTTAAAAGGATATTTAAAAAAGTTATATACTACAATTTTGTTTCTCCATAATTAAATACCCAAATTTTTATAAAAATTTATCAATTAGAATTATTATTTTTGAAGGATCAATTAGATTTTTATTTTTTTTTAGAATTTTTAAAAGGAGTTTCGAACACCCTTCTAATTTAAAAAAAAAAAAAAAAATTGAGATAGGCATAACCTCAAGCTAGTGCCGCGTGAATCCACATCCCACACACAATTGTCCGTCTCCACTCAAGACACTTACAAAAAGCCAAATACAAAAAAACAAAACAAAAAACTAATTCAAATCAAAACCATACAATCAATTAAAATGAAATAAATAAATCAATAAATCCCACCCTAGACCCACCCACCTCTAATTAATTTATTTTATTAAACATTTTATACATTAATTTCTTTCTCTCACCAATTGTACCTGCCAAGTACGCTTACCTGTACCTCCCACCCACACTTCTCGCATCATCACCTTTCTCTCTTCCTTCCCCTCTCACAATATATATATATATATATATATAAACACACTCTCTCATTCATTTTTCAATTCCTTTTCACTCCTCACTTCTCACCCACCTCAACTCAACAAACACTCTCTCTCTCTCTCTCTCTCTCTCTCTCTCTCTCCAAAATTTTCTCTCTCTCTAATTCACTCTCTCATAACCAACCGTCATGAAGCAGTTGATTCGCCGTCTATCAAGAGTTGCTGACTCTTCTTCTACTCAATACACCCTACTCCGAACAGACACATCAACTCGCAGGCGACCTAACCTAGGTCGCAGGCGAGTTGAATCGTTCCGTCTCGAAGTACTGGCGAAGATCCGGAGATCTCCTTCGGCTGTTGTGCCAGAAGGACATGTTCCGATCTACGTCGGCGACGAGATGGAACGATTTGTGGTGTGTGCAGAATTGTTGAATCATCCGGTTTTTATCAAGCTTTTGAATGAATCGGCGCAGGAATATGGGTATGAACAGAAAGGTGTGCTTAGGTTGCCGTGTCATGTTTTGGTTTTTGAGCGCGTGCTTGAAGCTTTGAAACTTGGACTCGACACGCGCCATATCAATGAACTTCTCAATTCGTCGGAAGAAGAATTCTGCTGAAAAAGATGAGAAAAAGTTTTTAAGAGAAAATTAGGAAAAAGATGAACATGGTAAATTAGTGAGTTTTTTTTTTTTTTTTTTTACTTTTTATTTAAATAT
>Ga0315914_1001362_pt1 | contig 36164 bp, 17 predicted proteins | sample MpolenodulesMG_FD_203920 | JGI IMG/M metagenome (GOLD analysis project Ga0315914, IMG submission 203920) | Medicago polymorpha root nodule microbial communities from Los Angeles, California, United States - elongated nodules | ecosystem: Host-associated > Plants > Roots > Nodule | place: USA...
AATTGGATAAACAATCAGATTTTTCATGTTTTAATAGTTGACTTTTTCTTGACTGTTTTTTTTAAAACTGTTTATATTTTACATATTATAATAATTGGATAAACATTCGGATTTATCATGTTTTAATTATTGACTTTTTCTTGACCGATTTTTTTTTGAATCTTTCTTTCATTATGTTAATTTAATATAATTCCTTGTTTGTTTTTGAAAAATTTGACTTTGACAAAATATTTAATTGGTGTATGTTTTGTCCTTTTGGTAAGTCATAAATGGTAGTAAGTGAAATTTAAGTTTTAAAATTGCAAGAGTTATTTTCATATTCATATCTTTGTGATTCAACTTGTCACATGTCACTTTTCTTAGGTATTTCATTTTGTTATGCGAAGTGGATTGTGTAATTTCACCATTCTAAAATGTATGTATAGGAGATGTGATTGCTTGATGTCTTGATCAATTTTTATGTGTGAATTTTATGTGGTATTTTCTACAATATAAAAAAAAATCAAATGACTAAATGTATAAGGTATTTTAGAAGGAAAAATGCATGGTTTCTATAAATAAACTTTAAAAAAAAGGAAAAATATTGTGACTTTTAGAGGAAATTAAATTTCTTTTTTATACAACACAAAAAATTATAAAGTGGGGGGATTGGGATTCTCGGAAGATATGTACCATTCAAATTCATCTCAATTGATTTTGAGTGCATGTGGTAAACAAGATGAATGATTGAGATTTCGCTACAAAAAAAATGTCATTGTGGTTTATATGTTTCCATGTAGCTCCGATGAAGCCTAATCTCACATTCTAATTACTCGAATTCTAACTGTCCAATTATCAAGTCAGGATCCTCTCTATTTTGGATCAACTTCATTTCTTCCATTTAGAGAGATAAAGATACGATAAAATTTAAAAATAATTAATGATGGTATGACCCATTTGTTGATGTGACCCACAATTTATATTTTATTTGTATCTTTTTAAATGACAATCTCCATTTATTTTTATAAATGGAGATATATGTTTTGTAGACCTCGAAGTTGAATACTCTAATTACATTGAAGTTCTACCATATAAAGAAAAAACACATAAACTTATTTGTTCTTTAAAATATAAAACTAAACTTAAATATTTTTGGATTGGATCTAACAGTTATTTATCAATTAATTTTTAGATAGTTTTTAGAGATGTCAAAAATTAATTTCAGTCTTAAAAACATATTTTTTTTTTCTTCTCTTTTATCATGACCTAGAATGTTTTGTGCCTTCTAGATTTTGACTCCATTATTCCATTATGTGTTTCCTCTATAAACGTAAGAATGCGTTTGTTTCAAGTTATATTTGTAGATTATTGTGAACAAATGATATAAATAAACATGCATATGTTTGTTACTAGTTTACTAAATTTTATTTCAGGTATAAAATATTTATGAGAATATAATTTTTTTCCTAAAGAAAAGGGTGTGAATAAAGTTCTCATGAAGATGCGAATAAATTAATGTATAACTACCTATTTTTAAAGTTCTTGAGAATATTATAGTGTCAACCAAACTTTTTTTTTTTTAAAATGCCTTGGAATAAAATTCACATCTTTATATTCTAAGAATTGTAATTCTTAAATTAATTTGGTAAACTTGAAACAAACACATCATAAATTTTGGATAACACTTGGATTACATTGTGGTTGGTGACATTGGCCAACCACAATGTCACACGTAGCCTTCTTCTCTTTCTTTCACAAGGTTGATCAATGTCACAAATATCACCAACCACAATGTCAATCAAATGATATCCCTAAATTTCTTTCACAGGGCGTTCCAAAGATTAACGCAGAAAAAGGACATCAAAGATTAACGCGAAATGTTTGCACTCAGTGGCAGAGCTCTTCATGGGCTGGGGGTGGGTCACGGCCCACCCGAAAAAATTAAAAAATTAACGACTATAGGTCTATTTTGCGAGACTTTCAACAATTTTTCAACGGTTATAGTTTTCCGCGGTTTCAAAAGTGGCATACGTGATTTTTGTAATGCTTATACGCATGTTCCGGAGGCTTGTAGACTTATGAATTTGCATGAGTTTCAAATCTCCCGCATATTGTCCTATTGTCCTGTCAACTGAAAATTCTCTCAGTTAACAGTTGTAATGTACAAAAAAAGTTTCATAATTTATAGTAGTTGTTAAATTTGTAATTATTTAAGTATTCACCCTAACTTTTTAGTCAAACTTCATCATTTCAACTTCGTACTTGATGTTTATTACAACTTTAATTTGTGTTTATATATTATAATTAATTTTAGTGGCCACCTGAACTCTTTTCATTGGCTCCGCCATTGTTTGCACTGTCTAATGGTCTGCTAACCATAAAGAAATTTTCCCTAAAAGAAAAAAAAAACATAAAGAAATTTTATATTAAAAAATAGTTTAGCATGATTGTTCAAAAAAAATGTTTTTATATTAATCTCATACCATTCCAAAATTATTTCAGGTCTGACTGACATAAGTAAACATAAATAATATACATAATATGCTTATTCTTCATCAAATCTAAAACAAGTCTCTAGTTGTAATCACTTCTTTAATATTTTCATCTTTTTTTTTTTGGTCAATAATATTATTTTTTTGAAGACTTTTTGGTCAATAATATTATCATCTTTAATCACACAACTGTAATGTTGAAATGATAAATAATAGTATTTTTTTTTTGAAGAATACATAATAGTATTTGTTCAACAATAGAACAATAATTAAAAGATTTTGATCAATTCCAAAAACGTATAAAATACTTGATTCATTTTTAAGTGCAACGGTTCCATTGCGTTCTACTGCGGTGTGTACTTCATTCCCAATCCGACTTTGAAGCTTTGTGGAACTGTTTGAAAAATATATTGATCATAAATCAAACGACGTTTGCAACCACGGTCGATAAATGGTTTGTCAATTTTAACGTTGCAAGTAGTGCTCTCCTCTCTCTTTTTAATTTTGTTGATCCTTAACAATGTTACATTTTCATTACTGCTGTTTTTTTTTTTTGACAAAAAATTTTCATTACTGTTGTTGAGACTTGCACACTTTCTCCGTATATGCTAATTGATTTGACAGTATTTATAACTTTATGCGTCAAATCTCCACCAACATCAATTGGATTCGTCTCTTTTAAACTGAGTAATTCGCATTAGAATGGAAAGTGAGTAATATCAATCATTAATTGATAGATCAGGGGTAGATATTGTGTGTTCATCATCATAAATTATAAGTTTGTTAAAATAATAGTCATTAATTTTCTCACTTTAAATTTTACTTTATAGGATCCAAATTTTATCTATGATGTTGGTGATTAGTCTTCTTGCAATAACTCAGGGGAAAAAAGTAAGGTGATTATTTTGGAGATGAAATGTGAGTGATTTATATAGTCTTATTTGTTGGTGAGAAATTTTGTATTTATCTCTTTTTCTATCTATGGTATTGTAAGTGAGTCTCAACCGCACATGAAGTGTGGTAGACCAATCAGTTTCAAATAAAAAAAAATCTTCAAACAAGAAAAGGAGTTAAAAGGAAAGATAATTGAAATAAGGATGTGTAAACTCTAAAAGAGTCGTATGACATAATTGATTTTTAAGTTCTAGAAGAACCGACCAGGTACCTGAAGTTTATGAAAGTAAAGAGATCTCGATAAAGTATGTCATGAACGAAGATATTAATGGAACAAATGGAACCGAAATAAAGTCAACGTTGACAATCTTTTTGAATATAACATAGCGATGTATGTGATGATTGATAATGAGGATCATGAGTTAAAGTCTATTAAATAGTCTAGATAAATAAAATATTTGCAGATGGAAAAGACAATTCTAGTAAAATCAAACTCGCTTTAAAACAAAACTTTTTGGACTTGTAGACCTCACACTGGAAGATGTGAAGTTAATTAGACATGTACGATTCTTCATGCGAAAGGAAAATTGAAATGATATAATACATGTGTATATAGAGAGTTTGATACGTTCACCGGAAGTGAATTGATAAATGCTTATCATTTATTTTTAAGTGGCATTCTCACCTGAAGTGAGTTCAAAAACTTTTTCTTGCTTAATAAAGTTTAATGAAAGACTCAATTTATATGAAAGATGTGTTACAATGTATTTATACGGCTCACTTGAAATTGATTATATGAAACTCCATGAAGGAGCTAATTTTCATGAGACATTGAATAAATGACATCATATGTCCATTCTAAATATTTGAAAATGAATTTGTTATAATCATTTTAATGATGATGGTATAAGTGTTATTGAACTCCTGAAGAGATTCTAACATCTATTGATTATAGAAATATTTGAAATTAAATATGTTGCATGCGCAAAGTTTGTTTGGATTTGCAGATTTATTACTTAAATGAGATTTTGTGCATCAAGAAACCTATATAACAAATGTATTTGATATGTACAAATCTAGTTGATTGTGTACTAGAATGATTGTGATGTCACTTGATATTAGTATAGACAATGTCCTTAAGAAAATGATAAACAACTTGAATTGGTCATGAAGTACCATATCTTAGTTCAAATAAGGACATTAATGTTTTTTGTTAATTATATGTATTGTGCTATTTTGCTTTTGTCAATAATAGTAAATACAGGTATCAGAACAAAGTCAAGCATATTTTTTGTATCTTAAAGAAACAACATAATCAAGAAAGTGGAGAATGCTCTTTTATTAAGGATGATGATTTTACAAATACAAGAAAATTGTGAGTTTTTTAAAGGGGGTCTTGCAACAAGTCAATATGAAGAAACTTGTCAACCACTGCTAATCTGAAGAAGACTGTGAAGATAAACCAAATCTTTCAACAAAGTCACTGCAAGTAAACTTTTGAGTAACTACAACAAATATTATTTGACTTTCTTCATCTCATACATGATTGTCTTTATGAGGGGGAGAAATAAATGTGTTATGCACTCTTTTTCCCTCAATCATGGTTTTATCCCATTGAGTTTTCTTGGTAAGGTTTTTAACGAGGCAGATTATCACATACAAAGGGGATATTGTACTCTTTTTCCTTCACTAACTATTTTTTTTCCAGTGGATTTTTCTCTAGTAAGGTTTTAATGAGGCATATCCTCAATGGACATCAAAGGAGGAGTGTTATGAATATTATAAGTGGATGTCCATATAGCAAATAGGTTAATGGACCATACTACTAGACTATTAGGCTTAGTCCATAAACTACTCTATTTCGATGATTACTTTTCTGACATAGAAAAGTTCACAATGACACAAGAAGATTACCTAATAGCCTCTAGCGGCAGTTAACAACCGCTCAAGTAACAGGCGGCAGTTAACAACTGCTGGCACCAGCGGTAGTTAACTGCCGTTCACACCAGTAAACAGAACCAGTGCAGTCTGCAATGGTTTTTCCAGCCATTTTGACCTGTTTGTACCTGTAATTTCAAACGAAAATTTCGCATGAAATCAAACCGAAACAACAACATCCAGCAATCCCAAAGATCAACATTTTATAGTTTATCAATTAATCGGTAACATTACACAAAACTGATAATGCGTTAACGTTTCACAATTGTTTGAAATGCGTCAAATTTTGCACATTATGCAACACATTACACGTAAAGTACATGAGTTTATAATAAATGCGAAACTAAAATATATTGATATATAAATTCGAAAAGTGAATAAATAAATTATTGTTCCATTAGATATCATAACTTATATAGTTGATTCTCAATAATACATGTTCCTAACTTATATAGACGACTCATTACATTACATTTGGAAATATACCTTCCAACTACAAAAATTATCTTGCCTATGAATGGGGTAAATTCAAATTTGCTAAGCAGCAACACTCCAGCATTCGACCGACATTTCTACTGTTCCATTCAAAGGATTAAATTCTCGTTAGTCTTGGTTTAAATGACGGTATTCAAGTGTCAAAAGAATAAGGTTCATTCTTTGACACTTCAATACCTTCATTTAATCCCTCCCAACAAGAATTTAATCTTTTGAAAGGAACACTAGAAATGTCGGTTGGATGTTGGAGTCCTGCCGTTTAACAAGTTTGAATTACTCCATTCAGAGGAAGACAATTGTTGTAGTTGGAAGGTGCATTCGGAAATATACCTTTCAACTACAACAATTATCTTACCTTTAAATGGGGTAAATTCAAACTAGCTAAGCAGCAGGACTCCAACATTAGTCCGACATTTCTACTGTTCCATTCAAAAGATTAAATTCCAGTTAGGCTTGGTTTAAATGACGGTATTCAAGTGTCAAAAGAATGAGGTTCATTCCTTGACATTTCAATACCTTCGTTTAAACAAGCCTAACAAAAATTTAATCTTTTGAAAGGAACAATAGAAATGTCGGTCGAATGCTTGAATCCTGCCGTTTAACAAGTTTGAATTACCTCATTTAAAGGAAGACAATTGTTGTAGTTGGAAGGTGCATTTCCCTACCTAATCACGATCTTCTGGTGGAATCAAACTTTTGATGATATCTTCAGCTGATCTCAGCAACGTTACCCGCATATCGACCCACTGGAACATGTGCTCCCAAAACATGCTCTTCATGTTTTCGTCGTTCTTTAATTCCACCCAAGTGAATGATATTCTCCCCTCGTCGAGCGTTGGACGTTTATACCGAACTAATTCCACCCTCCTTGTGTCTCTGGAGTTGACTCCTTGGTTGAATTCATTAAGTTGATCCTTGAGACCTCTTAACGTTACACCAAGGCACCGAACCTTCAACCTCTGAGGTTCTCCGCCATTGAATTCTGCATGAACGCCGATCCACCCGACCATTGTTTCAAATCTACACAATTAAAAATTAAAAATAATCAATGGAAAACTCATTCAAACACTTGTAGTGAAAATTTTACATAAGCCCTAAAAATCTTAAATAAACCCTAAAAAATTTATAAAATTCGAAAAAAAAATATAAATTTATGCAATATAACTCCATTATAACAAGTATTCATAATATTTGTTGATAGTATTTCAGATCTACAACATAACTATATTAAAACTAAATAAATCAAACCTTAAAAAAGTTATATAATTCGAAAAAAAATATAAATTTAAGCAATATAACTCCATTATAACAAGTACTCATAATATTTGTTAATAGCATTTTAGATCTACAACATAACTATATTAAAAAAAAATCAAAATTTACAAATTAAACTATAACTAAAATTATAAACATGTATACTAACTAAAATTTATCACAATAGCATAAATGATAACTTACTTGTGATTTAGTGAAAAAAATTGGATGATTTGGTAGAGTTTCTTTTAGAGAGAGAGTGAAAATTTTAAATTTTTAGAGAGATGGTGATGATAGAGTGGCTGGAAGCTGGGTTCTATGTGTTCTTATGTTATGAACACAACGGCAGTTAATTACCGCTGGCACCAGCGAAAGTTAACTATCGGCGATTTTCCCAGCGGTAGTTAACTACCGCTGGGGGCCTTAACGTAATTTACTTGTGTCAATGTGATGTTTTTATGTCAAAAAAGCAATTTTCCTCTATTTCCCAATAAATAGAGTTCGTTTGTAACATTATGGTAGAATCCTACTCTTTACCCAAACTGTTTTGCTCGTTCCCAAAGTAAATGTCCATGCGTGAGTTAACATGCGCTGCGTGGGTTAATCACGCTACGCGTTGTTTATGATTATGTATTCAAATTATTTAATTTACTTTATTCTAAATTATTTTATTAACTTTATTCTAAATTATGTTATTTACTATTTGTACACTTTATTCTAAATTATTTATTTGCTATATTTTAATTTATTTATGCACTTGAAATAAATTCGAAATTAGAAAATAAATTCGATTTTATTCTAATTCAATATTTATTCTAATTTTTGTATTCATTAAATACAAAATTAGAAAATTCTCTTCAATTTTATTTATTCAATATTTATTTATTCAATACATAATCATAAACATAAAATAAATGCAAATATAAATACAAATAAAAAACAAAATTAATAAATATAACAACTCTCGTTTTATTAATATCATTCAAACATTACAATAAGCAATACATGTATTTTATTTGAATTCACTAATCTGCTTAATATCTTTTTACCCTCTTGGGGTAAAAAGTTATTGTTACCCTCTTCGGTATATAGCAATAGCTCTTGGGGAAAATAGTGATCCGTTCTGTTGGGGAAAAAGACATCAAGATCTCTTGAGGTAAATTTAAATTTGGTTCCTTTTATACCCCGATGATGATTCTTTTTACCCACGGTAAAAAGATTTTGGGAGTAAAAGGAAGCAAACCTAATTTTACCTCAAGGGATGATGCCTTTTTTCCCAACCCGACGGACCACTACTTCCCCCAAAAGCTACTACTATTTACCTAAAGGGGAATAAAGAGCCTAAAGACTATAGAAGCAAAAAAGAAGAAGAGAAAGAGGGGGAGAGAGTGGGAGGAGATAATGTGAGGAAAAAATGAAGTTTGTGAGGGTATTTATAGATGGTTTAAGGTAGCATAGCACTTAATGAGGTCAAAAAACGTGAAAAAACTTTTAATAAAAAACGTGTAAAAACCATTAACATGTATTGACCACCGTTCAAAAAACGTGTGTTCTTGAGCTGTAACCACCGGCCAACTAGCGCGAGTTAACTCGCGCAGAGGCTTAGTGGTGCGTGACTTAACTCAGGTAAAGATACACTAGCGTGACTTAAGTCACGTAAGGGCATTTTGGACATTTACTTTGGGAATGAGTAAAACAGATTGGGTAAAGAGCATAATTCATTATGGTATACATCAATGAATAAGAATACTTCTCCCTACCTTCTCTTCTATTCCTTCTCTTTGTTATTTCTCTATTTACTTATTTTTATAACAGTTTTAGGTATGTTTGAATTGACTTATTTGAGTCTATCTACTAACATAAATTTTGTGGGACTGTTTAAAAGAAATTTTGATAACAACTTATGACATTATTTTTTTAAACAACCTATGGCAACATATAAATAGCATATGAAAGCAACTTATATAATATAAAAAAATAACTCTATTTTATTATTTGTTATAAAAATAGTTTTTTTAACTTATACATAAGCTATTATCACGATAATCGTCTATGTTATAAGTCGTAGATAAGTTGTTATACAAACAGACCATTAGTCTTCTTTCATTTTATGGTTTTACCATTTCCAGACAATGCGATTAATGTTTTTTTTCTCCACATGTTCTTTCTATTTGGGGTAATCTTATTCGAGACGTATTAACTTTTTTGTCATGTCGTGAAAATTTAATATATTTTGTTAAACTCATTGATCATTCATTTAGCAACAAAATACCCACAAAGAATAATCTGGTTCGTCGAGGAGTGGTTCCAACATGTTATATGTTGTGCTCTAGAGGTTGTGGGCAATGAAACAACTTTTCATGTTGTGCTTCAGTTTAACAACACTCATGTCTTCGTAAAGGAAACTTGTCCAGGCTATTTGGTTTGCTTGTATTTGACTCGTTTGAAAAGAGTGAAATGTAAGAATCTTCAACTATAAACAAATTTCTTTGAAACAACTTTTCGAGCGTGCAAAACTCATTCTTGATGGTGGCTGAATGCACACAAACTAACTCAATTTGTTGATTTTTATTTATAGCGAACAAACCTTCTCTTTGTATAGGTTTCAACACTATGTAACGGTGGTTTTGTCTTCTTTCCAATTATGTTTTGAAACTTGCTATTTTGCATTCCTTATTTTTTTCTTTAAGACATATCTTATGCCTCAAAGGGATTTAGTAATCTAATTATCTCTTGGCATCTTAAAAAAAAACTACATGAAAAAATAATTTAATGTATGGTATGACTAACAAATTAAAATAAAATGCAATTAACATTTTCAATCACGTTAGTAGATTCACGACGATCGCTGGCATGAGGACCCACGCATCATATTCGTTTAAAAAATCAACGGTTAAAAACGTCCAGATGATTACTCCCGCATGATTGGACACAACTGCTTCTAAGTTTTAACTAACAATCCACAATCACATTCCGAACTTTTTTTTTCACATTTATTTAAAATAAAAGAGTTGAGAAAAATAAATAAATAAACTTCTTTTTCTTCGCCACACCCTGTTTCGTGAAGCACAGTGCATCATCAAGATCTCTCTCTAACACACATTCTCTATCTCTCTCTCTCTCTCTCTCTCTCTAAAATCGAAGATGAGCAAGGGACCGGGTCTCTACTCCGATATCGGCAAGAAAGCCAAAGGTGAATTGAATCGATTCTTCTTCGTTATTGATTCGATATCGCCAATTATTCTGATAATTTGATTTAATTTTTGTTTTGTTTTAGATCTTTTGACAAAGGACTATAACTCCGATCAGAAGCTTACCGTTTCATCTTACAGCACCACTGGAGTTGTAAGCTCTTTGAATTTCCACTATAATTTATACAATTCAATTCGCGTGTTAATTGCATTGTTAGATGTGAGGTTACTGGATTTCTAGTTAAGATCTAGCTTCATGTTATATGTCACAATTAATTTGTTAGCTGTTGTCAGCTATGTAGCACCGATGCTTCTGATGCGTGACTAGTGTTAGTGCCACATGTGATTATGTTCAATTAATTCTTTTTTGAAAACTTTGACCATTGTCTTGGTGTCTATGTTATCATAGCTTCATAGATTGCGAGTTTGATGATAATTGTCGTTCATTCCTTTAAAAACATAGTAAATAATTGCCTATATTTTATTTTTAATGTATTATTTCAACTTTCAAGTATGGTTAAAAAAAAATCCGTAAGGCCTAGCACAACCGGTAATACCGACATTGTTAGGCTAAAAATCTTTTGTGGTGTCCTGGGTTCGAAAGCGAGATCTTCCACGTTGTGTGTGTCAGATTGTTTAGTTTACCGCTTCGTTTATAGACAAAAAAATTTGCTTATCAAAATAATAATAACAACAAGGGTCATGTTAACTTGTGCCGTTAGGGCACAAGATAAGAAACCCAAAAGTAGAAATATTCCCTCAAATTTTGCGCATTCTATTTATTATAAAGTCAAAAATTAAATTGAATGCACACATTCCAACAAAAGGTTACTATGTTGGGTTCCTTATCTTGTGCCTTAAGGGCACAAGTTAACATTTTCATAATAATAATAATAATAGTAGTTTCTGCCTCTTTTATTGATTTGTTTCTGAAATATGATGTTGAATCACGAAGTTACGTATATATGAAATGAGCTCAAGTATTTTACTCTGTACATAAAAACCGATTCATACTATGTTACGTGGTCACCATGTTAATCGGATGTGTATTGTGTAGTCAGATTCATCTCTGTAAATAATAAAATGAAAATGTAATGTAGGATGTTTGACTTTGCTGAATCATCACAAATCACTAACTCTACTCCAAACCAATGCTTCTGTATAAACTGGTTTTGTGAATTTGTTTTTGGCTTTCTGCTAGTCATAAGAGTGGAGCATATGGTTTTCAAGACATGTTGGACATGTGAAGTTGTGAGTCCCTACGAACCATCCATTATCGTACTTATACAGAATACAACTTTTATTTTATTATAACATGTTCGTTTTAAACAAAATAGCAATCTCTTGGACATGAATTGAGCTGGGGAATAATATTATATGAACAATGTCTGGGAACACAAAAAGAAACTGAGTGTTTAGAGATAATTGGATTGAATGTAGACATGAACTTGGACAGAAGGGTTTTTATATGTTGATGTAATACCACCACATCAAAAAACAGCACTACCCTTTGAGGCTTGGCTGGTTTTGGGAAACAGACTTAGAAGAAGTAGATGGAGAAGTAAAATCAATGTAGAAAATAATTTTAAAAGGGGGGAATTCCTGACAGTCACTGCTGTTGAAAGTTATCATGCAGGTTGCGCCGTTTTCATGCCTGAAATACTTGGGTTTTGAATTCTGATTTATACCATTTACGCTCATAAATCGTTTTTAAAAGTTGACATGATAACAAGCTTTCTTAGTTGTGTAACATGTATTAGAAACTATCTAAGTAGCTGTGCAGCTTTATAAATTAATTATCTGGTGATTTGAAGTGTCGATTCAGTGCATAAGAAAAATCACAAATCAATGGCCAATAATAGACAGCAGAGGCTGAGAAAAATTGTTGGTGGTTGAAATTTGATTTATCAATACCTAAGTAATTGAATGTATATAATTAAGACTGAGAAAATGCGAGATTGAGTGATTGACCACTGGTAGGGTGAGTTGAGAAATGTGTAGAGGACAGGACATAGATTCAGTACTTTGTTAACTAATAATGCTAATGCGAGACTGACAAGGTGCACCGATGATCAATTGATTTATCTAAGTCTATGTTGAATTCATAAATGTTAGAAGCCTTTTGTATTGGCCACTCAATACGTTTGAATCACCAAATGATTAGTGTTGCCATCGTACATTTCCATAATTCCTTTTGGAATTTCTTTTTACATGATGCCTACTGCATGCTTATTACCTAAATATTTGGGGATAGTGGATACATGTTGATAGCCATGATAGCTTTTCAGCTTGGGTTGTTCTGAAGGCAATTACTGTCAAGTTCATTTTTATTTTACCTTGATCCCTTTCTTACTTTTTATTATTAAGAAATGCTTAGTTGCTGTTATACATTTCCATAATTCCTTTTGGAATTTCTCCTCACATGTTGCGTCCTGCATACTTATTGGCTGAAAAATTGGGGACAATGAATGCATGTTAACAGCAACGTAGGCTTTTCAACTTGGTTGTTCAAAACACAATTACTTAAGTTCATTTTTTATTTTACTGTAATCCCTTTCTTACTTTTTATTATTAAGAAAGAAATACCATGCTTTCCATAATCAACAATAATGTACAAGGCATGAATCAGAATTCATTTTTAATGCCGTACTGCGGTGGGTTCATGTTGAAGGTGGCAGATGTTTACAGTTTTATTTTTTTAATATGGGGATGGTTATCTACTAACAGTACTCTATATTTTCCTCCAAGCTTTGTGTCTGGAAATTATATGTTCTTTTTAAATTCTTGTCTGGCTATTGTACTATCTGGTTATCATGGTGGGTTTCCAAATACTAAGAATGTGCCATGGTGCCCAGGGTCATGACTCAGCTGAGATCATTTTTGTTGAGCAAAGCATGTCTAAATCTAATGTTCATTTCAATATGGCTTCTTCCTTTCAGGCACTCACTTCAACTGCTCTGAAGAAAGGAGGACTCTCAACTGGGGATGTGGCAGGACAATACAAGTATAAGAACACCCTTATTGATGTCAAAATTGAGACAGCGTCAATTGTGGGTTACTTTGTCTTTTAGATTATAATGATAATAGATGCTCTTAAGTAAATCATCTCATGCGGTTCTCTCTCTTCCAGATCAATACAACCCTCACATTCACTGACCTTTTTCCATCCACAAAGACGATAGCTTCAATTAAGCTGCCTGATTATAGTTCTGGCAAGGTACATGATTTTTCATCTTTTGTATGGAATATGACTGATTGCTGTACACAGTCTCTGAAATTGTGTGGGATTTGTCATTTGCAGTTAGAGGTTCAATACTTCCACGACCATGCTACCTTAACCTCAGTCGCTACACTGAAGCAATCCCCTATCTTTGATGTTTCTGCCACTGTTGGTTCTCCAACCCTTGCATTTGGTGCCGAGGCAGGCTATGATACTAAATCTGGTAGTTTTACTAAATACAACACTGGGATTAGTTTCACGAAATTGGATTCATCTGCTTCGGTAATCATGTAAGATTCTAATTTTACCAAGATTTCTGTTACAAATCTCTAGCAGTAGTTCATATGAGCGATATTAATATTGAACATGTTCTTTCCTATCAGTGGCGACAAGGGTGACAGCATTAAAGTATCATACCTCCACCATCTAGACCAAATCAAGAAGAGTGCTGCTGTTGTGGATATTACCCGAAGGTTCTCAACAAATCAGAACACTATCACGGTTGGAGGGTCTTTTGCTGTTGACCCTCTGACACAGATCAAAGCTAGGTTCAACAATCAAGGAAAGGTTGGGGGACTCCTACAGCACGAGCTCTTCCCAAAGTCAGTGCTGACTATTTCCGGCGAGGTTGATACCAAGGCCCTGGAGAAAAAACCCAAGTTTGGGTTGGCCATTGCTCTCAAACCTTGAAGTTTTCCTTTATTTTTAAAACGTGTGATTTGAAATCTAAACTCTATTCAATACTCCATTTTTTTGGTGGCCCTTGAAGGGAGGGTAGAATAATAAGTTCCACAGATGAGCGTTTCTAGGTTCTTTCTGACTGGATGAATCATTTCAATAACTTGAATCAACCTATGGCTTCCGTTTCCCATTTTTGATTAAATTTCCTGCTTTGCTTCTTACATTGTAGTAGACATTCTGAATCTCTGATATATGGAAGTCTTGTTCTCCGTGAGGATCCTTATCAATTGATTTTTACATACGCATGGGTTTTTCCATATTTGCTGCATGTTTGTGGATTTTCAGTCTTAATTATGGCTAGTTAGGCATAGCAATGAGAAACGTAAGGACTTGACTCCATAGTACTAAGTAGCTTGGTTCATCCAAGTTTTTAAAAACATGCAGCCAATTCCACACTCGTGCAACACCCTTAATTTCCGGGCGTGTAGTATCATGTATCCGGTCCGAAACCGTTGCTTATATTCTGTACATTATCTCGATTTCTCGTGGTCATTTCTCTGTTTTTTCTTCATATCTCATATCTTTCCACCTTCAGCTTTCTTCCCGAAGGGAGCTTGCATGACTCCTGAGAATCTATGGTCCATTTCACTCTTTTAATGAGGAAAAAACATGGATAATAATGGATCCATACGGGAAATTGAAAATTGAAATGATCTAAGTTCCTTATTAACAAATCTATATTCATCTCATACAGAAGAGGTCTATATATATTGTGAAGTACACCTCTCATGAATAATACAAGTAATTACATGTCAAAAAAAAAATAAAAAAAATCGTATTTGACAGAAATCAGGAGGGTATAAGCTATCAGCTATGCAATAGCTAATCATGTGTTCCGTTATGAGACGTTATCTGTTGGTTATTTGCCTTTATTTTTATTTTTACAATTTGGCTACAAAATTACAATTATTTGAAACAAAACATTGAACTAGCATAGTGTAACGTTTCTATTCATACAAAATATGTTATGATTTTTAAGTCGCCATGCCAGAGAAAATTATTGACCAAAGACACTAGTCAAATCGGTTATAAGGACCACCCATGGTTGTAAATTACTAAAATACCCTCAGCGGTAGTTAACTATCGTTGGGTTAGAACTAGAAACCCGGCGGCAGTTAGTTAACTACCGCATTTTTTGGTCTTTTACTTGTGTTCCTAAGACATTTTGAAAGTCAGAAAAGCAACACTCAAGTTTAAAACCTTACAATTCATTAAAACCGAACCGAGAAATGGTGAGTTTAGAACCTAACCATACAAATGTAAAGGTTTGGTACATCGATTCTGCAGCTTTGAACCAAACTAAAATTACTTTTACAAAATATCGAACAACACTTTTTCAAACCAAATTGATTATAAATTGCTTAAATGATCTTCACTTGATAAATTGATAAAGGATTGAATGTACAACGTGATTAGAACACAATGGACATGAAACGCCAAGTGCAACTTTGATTATTTATTTATTTTTATTTAAGGCGGGTAGTCACACCCGATATGAGTTCTCCATGCAACAACAAGCACGTCATACAACTAGAATTACTGTTCAGATATGTGATAAGATAAAGCAGTGTGTGGGTTTGTTCAGATATAAGGACAAATTGATTCAAACATCCATCTAAGACATCAACATATCAATTAATCATAAGATGTAAATCTACTTGTCTAGCACAGGCAGAAGACTGATTGTAAGATTGAATCATGAAAAGACTTGGGGGGTACTTTAGCGATTTCAAACTTTTAATCTAATAGTGGCTGCTACAATGCAATATCACCGCAATTTGGAATTTGCAGCCGCAAACACCGCTTCTGCAGAACACGGCTCGCTGGCAGAATGCAATGAGACCGCCCCAGCATGGGCTATCAAACCGCAATTGACAACATGGAACTACAGTATACATATAAACATCAACAATTTATTTGATGAAAATTGTTTAGCTTAAACCGCAACAAGATTCTTCTTAGCTCCGCCCCTAATACTAATTTAACTTAACAATCTAACATATGCCTCAAATTAGCTAAATTCAAGAATCTAAGCTTTACCCCCTATATGCAAAGGAGCTACATAACTCAACGTTAGACCGATAAGTTTGTGAATAAAGATTAGTTATTCTTGTGAAAGTTTCATGTCAAGCAACGCCACAGTCAAAATGAGTTCTCCATTCAACAGCAAGCACACTATACAATTAGAATTACTGCTTAAACATGTAATAAGAGAATAAAGTGTGTGCAATTGTTCAGATATTGGGACAAGTTGTATCAAACATCCATTTCAGACAGTATCTAACCTGGCATAACATGTAAACCAACCTCCATGCACAGACAGAAGACAGTCATTGCAAAATTGAACTATGAATGGATTACGGGGATAATTTAGTGATTCCGAACATTTAACTTAAATGCAGCTGCCATAATGCAATATCACCCCAAATTGGCCACAATTCACAGCACATCACGGCTAGCTGGCAGAAAACATTGCAATTGATACCGAGTACACACGGCCAAGCGCTACCACAATTGACAAAATAAAATTACAGTATGCCTATAAATAAACATCAACCCAATTATTACACAAACTTTATTTAACTTAAAACTAGATTCTTGTTACCTCTGTCCTTAAAATTAACTAAAATAGTCTAGGTTATCCCTAAAATTAACTAATGGTGGCCCCTAAAGTGCAATATCACATTGATGTGCACACAGCTCTCGACCGCAAATACCACCCCTGAATACCATATGGCTAGCTGGGAGAATACATTGTAGTTAACACAGTCCACTCGCCAAGGTGCTACAGCGATTGAAAACATAGAATTACAATGTTTATATAAATATCAACAATGCATTCGACATAAACTTTGTTTAGCTTCCTCTAAAAAAAAAACTATGTTTAGCTTAAAAGGTAACAAAATCTTGTTAGCTCTGCACATAAAATTATTTAAACTCAACAATCTAAGCTATCCACCTAAAATTAACCAATTTCAACAATCTAAGCTCTAACACAACTCAAGAAAACAAACAGGCAACAATTTAAAGACAAACAGAAGAGGTATAAAACTAAAAAGAGCTAAATAAAACAGAACATCAACAAACTTTTAACAGTGATAATGTCAAGCATTTCATAAATTAAACAAAACATAAACTTCCCAAAATTCTGCGAATAATTCAGATCTAAACCAGAAAACATTCAAACCACCAACAAAATCAAGTCCTAGTAAACAATACAACCAAAAGTAATAATATGATTAAACTAATCAACGTTTTGCATAATGTCTTCAGGTGCAAACTTAGTACCCTTTTCCTTATCAGCAGCAGCACGACCCTTCGCCTTACGATCAAGCAAGCTTTTCCTATCCTTATCCAAACGAATCTTAGTAATCACAACCTTTGAAGGATCAACACCAACATTCACAGTTTGACCATTGACCTTCTCACGAGTTATCCTTTCAATATGAATAACCCATTTCCTGCGATAAACTTGCACAACCTTCCCTTCACGTCCCTTGAAGGTTCCTCGCACAACCTGAACTTCATCGTCCTTACGAACGGGGAGAGAACGGACGTTGTACTTTGAACGGAGGTCACCGGAGAGAGGTGCGCTCATCAACACACGACGGACACTTGATGGAGCGGTGAAATGAGCCTTGCGGCTCTTGCGACGGCTGCTTGAAACCCTAGGGTTGAACTTCATCGTGTTTCTGTGTTTTCTCTGGTTCACCCCTTTGTTCTGAAATTAGGGTTTTGTGTTTCCCTATTTTTTCTTTGAGTATATGCGTTGTTTTGGGTAGGGTTGTACCCGTTTTGGATAAGTTATTGGGCCTTAACCAACTTTTGTAAGTTTGTTATTTGGGAATTTCTTATCCCACCGTTCTCTTTTCTTACGCGCTCTCTACTACTCTGAAAATACTTTGTTCTGAACTCCTTTTTTTTTTTTTGTGGAGATTTTTGAATTACAAAATTTAAAATCTTCTTATATTTAAGCCTAACTCGGAAACATTCCTCATTTTCATCCGTTTCACGCCCAAAATGTGAAATTTCTACGTTGTGTGATTTTTGAAGGTTTTTTGCACCAAATCGTCACATTTCAAGCATTTTCAAACATCAAAGGAAATGTATGCTCTCGTTCGTTTGATATATTGTTCTTTGATTCGTCTTTTTTCTTTATGGAAACCGTACCCGCTTGCATTATATAATCTAAACCACGCTGTTCATATTCAGATTATATAATACGAACGTGGCCTTCAAGTGTTGATTTTTATTTTTTATAATTTTGTGGTTCTTTTTTTTTAATTTGTATATGTGATTGTGAATGTTTGAGAATGGACCAACAACTAAATCGTATTAGACGCGAAATACCTATTATGACTATGTCTGCTAGATGAAAATGGATGCATCAAACTAAAGCGGAAGGCAAAGTAAGAAAAAGTATGGCCATGGGACGTAATATTGATGGATCATGACCATATCAGGTGCATGAGCCTCAACCCCAACACTAGCACCCTGATGAGGATGGGTATGTTTCATACCATGAGGAAGAGACAATGAATGACGATGATGTCCAACTGCAGCCTATAGAGGAGGAGCCACAAACACTGGATGTCTATCTTGGTAGTCCATATGACGAAGGGTGCTCATGTACATTTCAGATTTTTTAGAAAGGAGTTTGGGCTTCGTCTTTAGGTAGCAACTGTAGCTAATGAGGAGGGTAGTGAAGATGTGATGCAGGTGAACTCAGACCAACAAAGGTTGGAAATTCATTACTAACCCATAGGCATTAGTGGCTAATGTCATTAAGACCAAATAATATCCTAAGAAGCACTTTCTCGATTCTTTCATTAACGACAATCCTAGTCACGTGCGAACAAGTTTTCACCATGCTAAATGAATTTTGGAAAAGGTCTATTGTTGGTCGATAGGTAATGGGAAACCTATTAACATGTGGGGAGATAATTAAGTTCCTATTTTTTTTAGAGGAATAAAACTATTGCATTTCATTTATGTGTTCAATACAATCTGGTATTTCTATCTAAATTTGGAAACTAGCTGATAACAAAGCCGCTTTAGCTAACTTATGAGCTGCCTCGTTTGCTTGTCTCCGTATAAACTCGACACTTGAGTTTTCATAAAAATTAATACAAAGAGATTTGCAATAACTAATGATGTTCCCAAATTCCGTAGCATCACAATTTTGGGAATTAAAGCTATCCACCACTCTCTTTGCGTCTAGTTCAAAATCCACAGGTCCTATATTAAGCTCATGAACCCAATCCAATGCAGATAAAAGTCCTAGAGCTTCTCCAATGTGTACCTCACAGATGGGGCTGAAATATTCTTGCTTAGCCAAAACAAAAGTACCATTTTCATCTCTGATACACATCCCTATTCCAACCTTATTCAAATGCTCAGAAAAAGATGCATCAATATTACATTTAAAACGACATGTGTTTGGCTTCACCCATTTTACATGACGACCTTGTTGTTGACAATTAGGTGAACATTCCTGAACTAGCTTTGCGTCCTTCCAATCCTCTAACAACACCTTCACACGGTCAAAAACGAAGGTTTGTGCATCAATCACCTCCTTCCAAATTTTATTGTTTCTTTGCTTCCAAATGCTCCATATTATACAACAGAACATGGCTGCATCATCAATATTTAGTACCTGTAATGATTGGAAAATTATAACATTTGTATCTTGGCTTTGGAAGAACAAGTTACTAACAGCAGGATAAGCATTCCACAGATTCCATATATTCACACTACTTGCGCATCTAAATAAAAGATGCATACTGTCTTCACCATCCATATTGCAAAGGGCGTATTTGGCCGTGCAGTTTACACCCTTATCACGGAGTCGAACGCGTGTTGGAAGACAGTTCCTACAAATGCGCCAAATAAGGTTTTTAACTTTTGGTGGCACCTTGAGCTTCCAAATCAAATTCCACGAGCTTTCCATCTTAAAATGTGAAGTATCCAACAATTTATTCATACATAAATGATACTAACCCAAAATATTCAAACAATAAATATATTGTTAGCTAGGGACCTACTGGATGCATAATTTGATTATTTTAACCAGATGATGATTAGAAGAATATTTGATCCCATTTACCAACATGCAATTAACATAATCCATATCATCTATACAAAAGAGGAGGATAAGTTAATGTCGATAAACTCTAAAATGGTAACTATACTGTCAAAAGGGGCATAAATTGCAACATTTTATGCCCATAGTGCTACACTAAAAGTGCATCAGGAGATCATTGTTTCAAAGAGTCTGAATGGGTTAAAAGAATTTGGTTTAGTTCTCCCCCAGCATTACTCTTAACCATAACTCTTGCACTGAGTTAGAATTATCAGATTGGGTAACACATGTGATTGAAATAATAGATAAAGAAAACATAGCTCTCATATTCAATATCATTGATTTTATATGGTTAGCAAGAAATGCTAAAATACACGGGTGGGAGATGTTTTACATTTTTTGGATCATACAATCTGAACATTTTAAAATGTGAGAAACTTTTTTTTTTTTTGAAATAAGAATGTGAGAAATTTATAGGGTGAAAAAAAAAATAGTTTAATTGGATAGAGAAAATTCCACTTGGAATCCATACCCAATTGTATTTTTTTTGTTACAATCCATACCCAATTGTATACGGATAAACAATTTTAATAAATCTATTTCTTTGTATAGAAAAAAAAATCAAGTGATCATTTGATTAAGTTTTAGTTAATATTTTTAGTTAATATGAAGTATGTCAAATAATTAGGTTTCTTCAATAATAAAAAAAAATGAAGGAAAAAAAAATCAATTTGAGATGTAATAATAAAAAAAACAAAATCAAGAGTTTTATTTTTTTTGAAATAAAGTCAATCATCTGAAATATAGGGATTTTATTTGATGACATAAAAATGAAAACGAAAAAAGCTAAACCAAATTAAAGTGAGCATTTAAGAGGCATCACATGTGTCATTAATACCCATCCCAAACCATATTTAATATGACCTCCCAAAAACGTACTCCATGGAAGAAATACCAGTAGCTGCCTGCACCATTATTAAGACAATATTGAAAACTGTGATTTGTAGAGTGTGATTCAATTCAAAGGAATTGAAACAGGGGACACAAATGAAGGGTTGGAACCAAATTGGTGTCATTGAAACCATCTACGAGGAAGAACGTGAATTTTCCTCCACTTCTTCTTCTCCTTCACTTTCACCTTCTTTTTCATCTTCTCCTCCTCCATCACTTTACTCCATAGTTAATGCTTGGTTGGTACTCTTTCTTTCCTTTTTCTTTCTATAAAATAATCCTTTGCATATTCTTTCATATATTTTTTTCTCTCTAAATACAAGATAATTATGATGATTTTATCTAGGTCCATCGATTCTGGATGTGAAACAGATGTTTTGATACGTGTTGAAGGAACTTGTTTTCGTCTCCACAAGGTTTGTTAATTCACAATTGATGTCACTAATTAGTTATTTGTTGTTTAGTAGTAGTAATTTGCTATTACTACCATTTAGCACAATGCCCTTTAATCTTTTTACATGGTTCTAAATTGCGGTTAGGTTTACGCAGTGAATCTTTATATTGTGGTAAGATATGGACAAATGTGATTTAAAATTTCTAAAACTGTTATGTTGTCGTTGCAATTACATTTGAAGATCGCAATTTAAAACCACATCCTTCAGTGTTTTCAATCAAAATAGTCAAATTCCTTGTATATTTATTTAGATGTTGTTTCAATATTTGGATCAAATAAATTGCTTACCTAATTCAAGGGAACATCAAATGCCTGAAATTGTTTCACAAAAACGAAATTATAGTATAATTTGCTAATTTTGGGTTAAATTATTGGGTAGTGTTGGTTTGAAATTATACAATTTGATATGATTGATTAACCATTGTACTGGAACTAAGATTCCAATTAAAAGTGGTACATGGCCTACCAAACATGCTTTTATGAATCAATTGAACAACCTAGGGAAAATATCACACTAGCAGTAGAAGACACTACCAGTACTCTCTAACTATAACTAGGAGTAGGTCCTAATAATTTTGGCATGCAGGTGTTAGTAGTCAACAGCCTCATGTCCTTTGTGGAACCAAATTTGACACGAGGAGCTGGTTTCATAAGCTCTTCTTAGAATTGAATAAGGACACTACTTATATAAAGTTATGCACACACGATCATAAACATCTTTTACGGTGAAAAAAAGCTTAAATTCTCCTCGGTTAGGATAACTCAAAACCCAGATTCCCCAACATAAAAAAGACAACAAGAACCCCACTATATATGTCACTAGTAACTTTTTGTTTTTTGTTAAAAAATGTCCTATCTTGCTAGTGTCATTAGTAGGTTCTTTTCAACTTTTTTACGTTTATAAGAGAAATTTGTGTGTTACTACTTCATATTATGTGTGTAACGAGTCCTTTTTTTTTTTTTTTGTGATCTCTAAATTATTATTAAATCTTATGGCAAATACCCATTTTAGTTCTCAATATGAAAGAAGATATTATAGTCTTTGAATATTTGATTGCAAATACTCTTAAATGTCTCTTGTTTGTAATTTATAGCTTAAATTTACAAAGGAAAAACACATTTTAGTACCAAAATGACTAATAATAGAATCAAAATGAGTAATAACCAAAGAAACAGTTGAAAATACTTTTACAATGTTGGGACATTAAAAAGTTATAATAACAACACTTCACACATTCTGGATATCATAATCCTTATTCATCTAAAATTCTATTCTAGTATTATTTTATATTCCATGTTTCCCAATATTGCCAAAAGGCATAAACATTTGTATTTAGATTCTATGGTTTAGAGAATTAGACATCAGTAGCAATTATTCCATCTAGACCGTCAAAATTAAAAGAGGACAATCCACTTTTCCTTAAATTTTTTAGATCAATGATGGCATGAATAATGAAAATCTTATAATCCAAAACATTTTCATGTCTTTTTTATTTTAGAACATGAAAAGAAACAAACAACACACTAGTAATTCTTTTAAAAAAAAAAAAAATAGTAATTGTCCAATGACCACATGTTAATTTTGCAAAGCTTTATCACTGAGTAACACTCTGTTTCATCTGAAAAGGTCTTTTAAAGTTCAATTTTTAAGTTTTAAAATCCCAACAAAGTGGAACATTCCTTTAATCCCATCAAAATACGTGCAACAACCCATACACCTTTATTTGTTACCGTAGTACTATTGTATTGATCATCATTAAACGACACATGCTTACAACCTAAGTAGCCTATAAATGTTCGGATTAAGCATATCCTAGTGTCAAATACATAGGTATCCGACACATATGAATTGTGATTTTCTTAAATTATTATTGGTGTCGACATTGTATTGTATATGCCTTATGTTTCTCTTTTTTCAGGAACGTTTCATATCACGAAGCTCATATCTAAAACGACACCTAACATCCCTCTCCGATTTCACACTCTCCCCACCATTAAACATAACGGCTTCAACATTCACAACCGTTGCAGAATTCTGTTACAATCGTAAAATTCATTTAACACCAACAAACATTGCAGCCGTTATAACGGCAGCAGAATTACTAGGAATGAAAGAAGGTGACATTAATCTACGTGACGTGGCTGAATCTTATTTTCAAAGAATTGTTTGCATGGAAGGGTTAACGGTTCTTCGTTCTTGCATGGCTTTGTTTCCTGAAGCAGAAACGACTGCATCTCTTGGTAGTAGATGTATTGAAGCATTGATTTGGGAAAACGATGATGTTGATGACAGTGTTTTGGATTTCGTTGTGGAAATGCAGCTGATAGATTTTCAAATGGTTGTTTGTTCGTTGAATGGAAGGTTGGTCAACCATGATGTTTTGTACAAGTTGGTCGATCTTTATCTCAAGGTACGTGACATATGTCATCATCTTTTTCTCTTTGTGTATATGTGTGACATCTAGTATGATGGAATGGCCAAACCAAACTACTAGACATTTTTCTTGCATCATCTACAATTTTGCTTTCATCACATGCAATAAATCTCAAGATTAGTTTTCTTAGACTTTTAGGCTGCAATTTTTTTATATTAAATTTGGGCTTAATTTTATCTATACGTCCTTATAATTTTACCAACTTTAATGGCTTAGAATTTAGATATTCTTTTTATATATTTTATAAACAATCAATTGGATACATATATCAATACTCTATTTAGTGGTACTTTTCAATTTACAATTGAGATAGTAATATTGACTGAATTTAGAAATGGTGATCCATACAATGTGATGCTCTAAAGTCTAAATATATTAAAAAAAAAAACTTATAAAAGAGACATATTTTTCTAAAGAAATATAAAAGACATGTTAAAAACATTGACATAGATCTATTTGTTAGGTACCCAATCCTTTAAAGTAACTTTTGAGATGAGATTCAAAACTCATTCAACATGGTATGAGAGTCGGGTCAAATATTGCAATATGAGAATTGGACTCGAAATCCATGATAAAAATGAAGCAATTGAAACTATAGGCACAAAAATCATTAGCTAAAAATATAAGTGTTTAATTTGTATATGTTGTCAACATATCACAATCACTCAAATTTTTTATTTTTATTTTCATAAAAGTTATGAATAAATTTTATTGCTTTTAATGATCAACGATTATGATTGATTAACAATATAAAATATCTTTACACCGACAGTGTATACAAATTAAATTCAAAATTAAATTAAATTTAAGCTTAGTATTCTCTATATAGTATGTTAGTAACAAAATATTAAATCTCTAATTATTGATAAAAATTATTTCTATAATATATATAATAAAAGTATAAATTATTTTATAAATTGAATACTTTTAATTTAAAAATATTTGTTATATCTAATATTGATCAGAAAAACCATTAATCAATTGGTACTCTTTATGTGAATTTATATTTGCATAAAGATTAACCTTAAATATAAAAAGGTAAATAGACAAATACAATTTGAAAACGGCCGTAAGCATTAGTTAAAGGAAAATCTCAACTTGTGTCCTTAAGGCACAAGTTAATGATTAAATATAGAAATACTTTATTAGAATGTGTGCATTGCATGTCCTGTTAGCTTAACTCAGTTGGTAGGGACATTGCATAATTTATGCAGGGGCCGAGGTTTGAACCCCGGACACCCCACTTCTCCACATTTAATTGTGTGAACTCTAGCCACTAGGCCACTAGACCAAAAAAAGAAAAGAATGTGTGCATTGCATTTAATATTTAACTTTTTAATGAATTGAATGCACAAAATTTTAAAAAATATTTCTTCTTTTAGATTTCTTAATTAACATGTGCCCTAAGGGCACAAGTTAACACTACCCTTGGTTAAAATAGTCTCTCGTGTTTGCAAATTGATAAACATGTCATCGGAATTGTAAAGTGTTAGTTAAAAAGGTTCCTCTATTAACTTTTACTTCGTGTTTGCAAATTGATAAACATGTCATCAAAATTGTAAAGTGTTGGTCAAAATCAAAATGGTTCCTCTATTAACTTTTACCATTAAATACTATGATGTCGCACATTAATTGAATATGTGGCTTTTACTTTGATCCTACATCAATGTCACCACATCGTGAACTAATTTTTTTATGAAATTTGGGCATCTTTGTGACTGCGCTGGTATTTTTGTTTGACAACTCTGATTTTATTAACAACTTTATCACAGAATTTACCCAAATTTTATGGACAAATTAATTAGGTTCTTGTTAGTTGGCATTGGTGTGGTCACTTAAGATCGATGTGCAATGAGAGATGTTTAGTTTATGTTCCATATCATAGTCTATAATGATAGAAGTTAACTGATGAAACCATTTTAAATATCGTTTTATAATTTTTGGATTTTTTATTCATTTGCAAAAGTGAAGAACTATTATGCAGTTGCTTACAATTTTGATAATGAATTTGTTTACTAGCTGTATATAAACCTGAAAAAAATAAAAATAAACAAGTGTAAATTAATGTAACCTTGTAGCATACAATAATATTCCAGTGTTGTTAAAAAAAAAAATGTTCCACTTTAGTTATCATAATTGCTGATTTTTCAATTGATGGATGTTGTTTGCTATATGTGTGAAGGAAAACAAGCATGGCAAAGTAACAGAAGAACAGAAAACAGAAATATGCAATTCAATAGATTGTACTAAGCTCTCACCTCGTACCCTTGTGGAATGTGTTCAAAATCCCATAATGCCACTAAGATTCATCGTTCGAGCAATTCTTGTTGAACACCTCACCACTCGCCGCTCAATCACTGAAGCAGCAACTACTACTACTACCACTAATGTTCGACAACAAGTAGAAGTACAACGAACCTCACTTAGAGAATTTCTCCAACTCGACACCACTCTTCGTCAAAATGCACAATTAAAAGAAGCTATGAATTCAACCTACTCGCGTATTCAAAGCCTTGAGAAAGAGCTTAGTTGCATGAAGAAGTTTCTTCAGGATCATCAAGCTGAGGAAGAGAAGGAGAAAGAGAAAGAGAAGGAACAAAGCAATAGTGTCTTGAATTCGGAACGTTCCGCGAGTTTTCATTTTGTTCCAATTGATGAAAACAGTAAAATACAAAGAGGTGGAAGAGGCTCTATTTCTTCATCTGGTTTTGTGCTTGATAACATGATCAAGAAAAATAATGAAAGTGTTAGGTACAAATATAACGTTGATTCTTCCTTAGGATCATGTCATGAGGAAAGTGTTACTCCAAAGAGTGGTACAAGTTTTCGCCATAGGTTCATTACTGGGCTCAAGAATACTTTCAAGATTTCAAATTCTTCATCAAATTTGAAGGATCGCCAATGACTGTGACTGATTGAGAATTGTGTTGCTGTTCATCGGAGAATATTCAAGTTTCTTGCTGTAAAATATTAGTCTCTGTTTTTTTTCTTGAAAGATTTTATTTTTGTCCCGATATCTAGGTCTAAGCCATATTAATTAATTCGTCACTTTTTTATTTTATTTCGTTTTTTTCTTATTGTTGTTTTACATTATCTAAACCTAAAAGTTTATATTGTGTTTTAAAATTCTTTTTTTGAGAAGATGTTTTAAAATTCTTATTTACCCATGTTGTTACATTTGAATTTATTCAATAATACCTTCCTAAACATTAACGTGAAGTGTGTAGTAGATTTGCACAATTTATAGACCGTAAGTGATATTAACACTTTCTTTTTGAAGGATCAGTTTTGAATTCGAAACATTTCAATTGATGAGAATAGTAAAAGAGAGAGGGGAAGAGAGACTCTGTTTCGTCCTTTGGTTTTGTGCTTGATAACATGATCAAGGAAAACAATGAAATGGATATGTGTAAGTATAACGTTAATTCCTCCGAAGGATCATGTCATGAAGGAATGGTACTCCAAAGAGTGCGACAAGTTTTCGCTATAGGTTCATAACTGCGCTAACGAATACATTCAAGATTTCGAAATATTCATCAAATCTGAAGGATTACCACTCACCAATGACATTGACTAATTGAGAGAAATGTTGATATTCATAGGAGAATATTCAAAGCAAAATTTTATGATTGTTCCCTTTTTATTCATGCTACTTGCTGTTAAGTATTAGTCTTTTTTTTTCCGACATGTAACACGAAAACCCTCTCATGTTGTGAGAGTTCTAGAATGTTGATGGAAGTGGGACTAAAGACTTAGGTCTTACATGTTTTGGAGGGTTCGTTGGATAATGGTGCTTTTCTTTGGTGGTTTTGATGGTTGTATTGCGGATTTGTGTATTTTCTGTGCTGAAATGCAAGCATTTTTCTCTATATATGATTCAACTTTGTCAGACCTCTGAGTTTCAGGCAGTTACTTGCTAGAAATATATTTTGTTCAAACACCTCATCAACTCCTTGAGTGATAGTGATTGATAAATTGATGTTATGTGAAGAGAGATTGGAGAGTTAGGAGTGTCCAGATATCATAGCTGCATTTGCTATTCAGACTCGGCTTTATTTGTGGTTACTCATGTGAAGCAAATATAGTAATTTGCTTTGCCATATTACCAAGTTCCTCGACTAGAATTGAAAAGTGTAGTTGCATCATATACTTTGTGAACCAAATTCTTCTACAAATGTTCTAGGAAAAATGAGAGCTAGAGTCTGAAACTTACGCGACTTGATGCATTTTGAATGAGGCACCCCTATTGGAGAATTGGGGAGAACACCAGGATCATGAAAAGATTAAACATTACATCTTTTTTCAAAATTTCAAAAACTTTAAGTATATGAGTCACATCTCTTATGTATAAAATATTTAGCTTAAAATTTCAAAACTTTTGGTATATGAGTCACATCTCTTATGTATAAAATATTTAGCTTATTATAGTTGATGTGGACTAACCACTCTTACTTGATCTACATTCAACATTTAACTCATTCATCGCCGACGTAAGACTAATCACTTTGACTTGAACCCAACAATATTTATCCCAGGTATGAGTCTCTCACATCCTACACTTGCACCACTGTTAACCAATATAACATGTATTATGACTACATCGCCAATAAGAATTTTGATACAAGGATTCAATACCATGACCCCACTCCCACTTCTGCTCTTTTACCAAACCCAACCATACGTTGATACCCCACTTTTTGGAGAGTCTGGAGTAACGCTTTAAGCAACAATCTACTACTAATTCTGGATCATCAAAGGATGAGATATCACATTTTCATCAAATATTTAACTTATTACCAAGTACTAACACAAGAACCGAAAAACTTTTGAATTATTTCATCGACAATAGCTAGTTTTCCTTTTTTTTCTTCCCATTTTGAAACAAAAAAAAAGATCGAGAAAGGAAACATCAAGCCACATGATGCTTGTTAGGTAGGTTAATGAAACCGGATTCCTTGCGGTAATAACGCTCCACATTCATGTATTTCGGATATTTGTGGTTGTTTGATCAAAGGACATCTAAACTTATGATCAAAAGATGTCTAAACTCAAATATAGGGAAATGTTAACGAGTGCCACCGGACAATCTTTAAGCACTTTAAATAGTAAGTTTTTTAATGAAAAGTTGTGTATTGAATGCATTGGAAATTGTAATAGTTTACTTTTTAAAAGAATAATTACTAAATTTGAGATGCTTAAAGAGTACCCGGGGACACTCATTAACAAGACCCTTAAATATAAGATATCCAATTTTAATTAAAAGATCGTCAATATTCATAATACGTGAATACTTACAATCCAGCTAGAGGAGAGTCAGATCCATAGGTTCTAGGGATGGCAATTGGACCCAAGCCCAGTGGGCATCCGCAAAAATACCCATGATGGGCGGGTAAATACCCGCATTGTTGGGTATGGCATGGACACATGTAATTACTCGCAAATATGAACGGGTATAGGTGCGGGTACGCGCACTCTAGTGCCTACCCCGCCCCATGCCCGCACATTATATATACTATACCAATAATTTTAGTTAATTAATCCAAAGTCTTTGATATTTATTGTAATATGCACTTAGTTTTTATATTTTAGATGCTTTTATTTGGCTAAATAATATGATGCGTAATATTTGATATGTTGATTTAGAAAATTTCATATCATATTTTAATTATGTTGTGATATTTATTATTATTTATTATCTTTTTGTTGTGAAAATGCAGATAATGAGTTCGGGTACGGGCACTTAGATACCCATAGAGTATGTGGACGGGCACCAAACTTATTGCCCACGAGGATATAGGCTCGGGCATGAGGATTTTTTTAAAACGCAGGTACGGGAATGAGCACTATGGTACCCTGCCCAATAGGTACTCATTGTCATTGCCCAATAGGTACCCATTGTCATCCCTAATAGGTTCGCATACCTGGCAAACATTTATCCGTTAAATCTCAATTATTCAATTAACATAATCAAGTCACGCCCCACTCTTGGCAAGGGTCACAAATCAGTTCATAATTCATAATTTCTTAAAGAGTAAAGGATGTGCCATATCCATCCTAATTATCCTTGGCCGCATCTATATATATCCCTAAACAAACCGCAATGTCTTCAGTTTAATCACTAAAATTGCAGCTGTCTTTAGCTGTTTGAAGAAATAATAATTGGTTACACGTGACCATGTAAGTTGCAGATACTACAAGCTAAAGTGCTAAACAGGTAGACAAATCAGATAATCGTGATTACTGATGTGGCTTCACGCACAAATTGGAAATCCCACACACTCTCCAAATCAAATAAAGTAACCCATTTCTCTAATCCACGACACCATCCTAATCATTTTTCCACCAAACGTGACCACATACAATACGCACCTTCATCCACCCCAATCCATCACAAAATGACAGTGAACCATGTCTCTTTCATTGCTTTCTATGTTTCTCATAGTTGATAGTTAAATTATGACAAAGAAACATTAATTTTGTTATAAGTTGTTTTCGTAAAAATATTGTCTCAAATGATAAGTCGTTTTACATTAGTTTTAAAACATTAATGTTACTTTATCTTTTATACCATTAAATAATTTATTAATCTCTTTTTTCAATTCTTCAATTTATATTTTATAAGAATAATTTTGTAAAATAAGAGTACTATATAATTTCTCTTTTCCATGCAAAATTACTAATACACTTCTTAATTTGTGTAAAATAGTTTAAATGACTTATCATTTAAAATGGAGTAATTTTTTGGTTCAACCCAAATTATTATACGTGTAACTATAAAGATTAAAATAAAGTAAAGAAGTCTAATAATCTATAGTTTGGTGGTGAATAAGTATAACCTGACCATGAGTTGTTGGAATTTGAAAGATTATAAACATTAATAACGTGGCTATAAAAAAAAATAGTTTTGCCAGGAAACACTAGCTGTAACTGAAAAGTATATATAAACCGTTACAGAGCCTGAGCCACTTGCGCTTCGTAATCTTCCTATTTCGTACCATACCATTACTGAATCTATCTTCTCTTCGAGATGTGTTTCGTACAAGCATTGCGTCCACAGTGTGGTGGTGGAATTTTCCAGAACATCGAATGCGGAACTTCAACGGCGGAGAAGTTAGGATTTGTTAACTTCCGTCGTAGATTCAATGCCGTTGGATTACGTCGTCGTCGAATAAGTTTGTTGAAACCAATCACGGCGAAGGAGGAGCGTGAATCGTCTATTGCCGATGACGGTAACAGAATTCCGAAATACAAGAGTATTTCTGTGAATAAAAGGAACTGTGTTAAAAATGAACCTGATTCATCTTTCATTGATCATTCTGCAGCATTTTCTGGTACTTTATTTATTCAATTATATTGTTTTTGAATAAGTTTTACTGAATTACCGAGTTCAATTCCAATCAAATGTGTGTGATGAATAAGGAATATTCCTATGCTTTTATAATAGATGTGTTTAAGATTCTATTTCTCTTTACTAGCTTCTACTTTTAAGCGACGTGATTGTATGATTTAAAGAGTGATAATTCAAACTTTTGACCCAGCTATCATCTAGCTAGGTAAAAATCTCAGCAATTTGACAACAAATGGCAATTCAACAAACATTTTATGGCATGAATGTTCAATCCAGAAGCTTGATAGACAACAACTACTTCAACAAAAAGGCTGTGTTGTCTGGGTAACTGGTCTCAGTGGTTCAGGTTTGTAAAATTCAGTTTCATTTTAGATACCTGTTATTTCTGCTTGTTTGTCATAGTTTATTGCTTTCAATTTCCAAGCACACAGTTGTGTGCAATAATAGAGTCTTAGCTTCCTTTGATCAGTTTTTAATGCATCTAGGATTTCATTGGTGATTTGATTTGTAGTCCTTGTATTTAATAATATGCAGACATTTGTCTTACATCATATGCCTAGGAAGAAACATTAAACATCTATTTTGATACGTATATGCTCTTTTTTATTTGAAATGTATTCAATTGTTCTATAATTAAACAGTTTAAATGCAATGCACCATTCTCTGCTAGTTTTGGCTTCTTCTATTCCTTTTTTCCAAGCATGTGCTAATTTTTTGCCTGATAAAAGTGATATGAGGAACACACTAATAACCCTGCAATTTTTTTCTAGTACGCAATAAAGTATACGCAAACTTTCACATTTTTGGTTTACATCTAACATTGAATACTTATATATGCATTTGAAAGAGGATAAAATGCATAAAGATTAATAGACTACATATCTGTCTATTCAGCAGAAGCACTTTAAAATGGGACACAGGACACGTACTTCTATCTATTTTCCATCACATGGTATTCTGTCTCTAAAGATGGATTATGCATCCATATTATACTACATAGTTACAATGCTGCACTGTACTGATCTTTTGTTCGTCTTCCGCTAACTGAAATCTATATTTTAGTTTTTTCAAGCTCCACTTTTAATTTACGGCCTATAGTTTTAGTTGCAGTTATTCATGTGAAATTAAAATTGGACTTCGTCAAATTACCGAAACATAAAATTGAAGCTGTTTTGAAAATAGATCAGCAAGCATGTCAACCCAAATGATCTTGGCTTATGAATCATAAGCCAAGTTGTTATGAATGATTTAAATCACATATGTAAAACATTCTTTGAATACAATATAAGTTTTCCTGAAGCAGTTCACCTTTCTTTTCCAACTATGACGGTCGCTGTTGTAGAACACCTACAAATGGTGAACGAACAAAATGAAAGCGGTCATGTTCAATTTATTTTGAATATCAGTATATTGCCTTACTTTTCATTCTTCTAGATAGTATATACCAGCACTATTTTTAGATAATATATATTTAGACATTGATTTCAGGAAAAAGCACTCTAGCATGCGCTTTGAGTCGAAGCTTGCACTCGAGAGGAAAGTTAACATATATCCTTGATGGTGATAATATTCGACATGGTCTAAACCGTGATCTTAGTTTTAGAGCAGAAGATCGCTCAGAGAACATACGCAGGATTGGTGAGTTACTACGCATTTTCCTCAATCTTGCACCTTTTTTGCTATTTTATTTATGAGTAGTCTAACATCATGAATGATGTTTCAGGTGAAGTAGCTAAACTCTTGGCAGATGCAGGAGTTATTTGCATCACCAGTTTGATATCACCATACCAAAAGGATAGAGATGCTTGCAGGGCTCTACTGCCCAAAGGAGATTTTATTGAGGTACATATACTTATTGAGGTGAACCAAATTTTGCTGGTAGTTTGTCATCTCGGAATGCGACAATTGTAAACGCTATGATTCATGAACAACACAAAATGCTCTTCATTACCTATGCAATCTAACATCTCTTAAACTGTTGTAGGTTTTCTTAGACGTGCCACTAGCTGTATGTGAAGCAAGGGACCCAAAGGGACTATACAAGCTTGCTCGAGCTGGAATGATCAAAGGTATCTTAGTTTAGTTTTTTTTTTAATTTGCATCGCGGCTTTATTTGTGTGGCACCTTCTATTCTATGTATTATGTTCAAATTATGTTTATGCTGTGTTTTTATTTAAATATATTAGCTTCAGCAGTTTAGCTTTATGAATTATGTCTATTTATCTTTTTAGTCCAGATTGATCTGTGCGCTAGTATTGAATTATCTATTTCACTGCAGGTTTCACAGGGATAGATGATCCATATGAACCCCCATGTAGCTGTGAGGTGTGTATTTGTTGTTACATTCTAGAAATATTATTGTTGCTAAAAAGGAATAAAATGAACTAATGTATAATATTTAACCTTATAAACAAGATGTCAGAGTAGTCCAACTCTGCTTTTCCTTTGATCTAACGTCGGCTAAAATTTCATTAAATTGATTACACTTTTGCATCCTCTTACAGATAGTATTGCATAAGCAAAAAGAAAGTGACTGTATGTCTCCAAGTAATGCAGCAGAAAAAGTAATATCCTACTTGGAGAAGAATGGGTACCTGCAGGCATGAGTCCTGACGATGCTTGAACGGTGTCTTTCTTGTTTGTTGTAGGTATGTATGTAACACAGTCTGTGAGTAGAAAACTGCTTCTCCAAGCAGCAAGGAAATCATTGTTCACTATGCATCTGGCTCCATCCAAGCCACGTACAACGGTATTGTATTTATGCATTCATTATATAGGTGGCAGTAAGTGAAGTGGATCAGTGAGGAAGGAGCTGGTCTTGATTGGTAAAATTATGTAACTTGTAAGAAAAACGAAGTAAGAATTATGTATATAGGATCCTTATCTTTTGGCAAACAAATGTTCCTTGTGGAATGTGCTGTGTATGTAAAGATTTGTTTGCTATCCAATGTAACATCACAACAAGTCACTGGAAATACCAGCATAGCATCATGGAGTATGATCTTTGACATTTTTACTTAAACACTCGATGCTGCTTTGCAGGTATAATAAGGACCCTTGATGTTCTGCGAATGATTCTCCGAGTTCTGCTTTGAACAATCAAACAATTAATTATATCATGCAAATATGATCTAGAAAACGAGCTCCTTACTTTATCATGTAGAAAAATTATTTGGCGTATGTAAGTAATTTATTTTGCGAGTTCTATGCCAAAGTTAACCAGTCATCTTCCGCATGTTCTTTCAACAATCTATCTTCATTTAGTGCATGTTTGAATTCATCTTTGAGATGGTCAACAATGATTTTGATGACTTAAATTGATTTTGGTGTTATTAAATTACATATTTGTGTTTGTGTGAAGTGTTACAAAAAAGGATACGAAAAAAAATCCTTCATATGTTTTATATTAAAACTTCTGCATTTTATATTGAATATTTAACTTTTTAATAAATAATTATTGTTTTTCTATAAATAAAAAAAAAAGAAGTTGATACATTTAATTGCTTCAACATGTGCAAGCTGAGCCAAGTTTATTATAAAGTCTAAGTAAAAAAAAATTGCAACACGATAATGAGAAGTCTCCAACTTTGTAAAACCATAAACCTCGTACATAATTACAGGTTGCTTCAAACCACACAGCGAGAAATTCAAAAAAATCTTAATCCCGCAAACTGAGTCTCCACGCTTCTACCCGAGATCATTAAAATATTTGATTAAACTCCGAGATATTAAAATATTTAATTAACCCACGTCACCGTTAAGACGAAGACTTTGTATCATATTTAATCAAGGAAATTACGGTGGATATAATAATAAAGCTGGCAGAAATGAGCAGTCCATGTGAGCAAACGGTGGATAACGCACATGTCATCCTCCATTGCACTGAAAACAACAAACATTATTCGCATGTCAATATTGAAGGAAGCCAATCAGTTTAAAACAAACTAAAAAGAAATCAACTGAACATAAAGCAATATGCCAACACAGAACCATAAAATAATTATTATAACAGATCTGGATTGAATTCCTCAAAATAAAACAATTGAAGATAAATATTTAAGAACAAATATAGTACCTGTTAATCATAGAAAAAACAACTGCTATGAAAGTGCAAGATTATATCAGATCTGATATTGTGAGGAAGAGAGTAAAATTGCATGTTATACAAAGAGAAAAAGGCAGTACATTATGTATGTACTGTGCTGAAAACGAGGATGGAAAAACAATTGGCTACATATTGGTACAGAATTTGGAATGAATGAATGTTAAAATAGACTGATGTAAATAGCAAGAGGGTGGTGGCGGCTGGAGAAAGGAGATGGAGTTTGTAATTGTAACCCTAGTGACTGGGTTGGTGAGGTTGGCTGAGCGTGAGTTTAAATAATGAATTAGACCATTGACCCTTGCTGACGCCCGGGTCATATAAGAGAACAAATACAACGGAAATAAGAAAGTAAAAACTTTACTTGAATCGAAAAAATAGTATGATTCAGTTCATAAAATTAATTGCCGCAAACGTTTTTAATGTACAATATTAACCAATTTTCATGACATCAACCCTGTTACGGTAACATGACATATAAATTTGATGGCATAATTTATTGACAAAAAGAAAATCCAACGTCTGTCGAAATAGAAAAAGTACCGATATGAAATAAAAACAATACTACAAAACAAAGTGCTACACGTT
>Ga0315914_1001363_pt1 | contig 36126 bp, 22 predicted proteins | sample MpolenodulesMG_FD_203920 | JGI IMG/M metagenome (GOLD analysis project Ga0315914, IMG submission 203920) | Medicago polymorpha root nodule microbial communities from Los Angeles, California, United States - elongated nodules | ecosystem: Host-associated > Plants > Roots > Nodule | place: USA...
CTTTGAGACCTGACATATCGGCAAACAGTGTCAACACCGCCCTTAAAGCTCGGACATTGGCCCAACTCTTCGTTCCCACCAACAGCGTATCATCCGCAAACTGCAAATGGGACACCATAACTGAATTGGAATTGCCCACCTCATAACCCGTATACAAATTATTTTCCACCACAGCCTTCATCAAAACATGCAGTCCCTCCGCTGCTAATAAGAAGAGGAAAGGCGAAAGCGGGTCGCCCTGTCGCAGACCCCTATTTAACGGAAATTCACAAGTTGGGCTTCCATTAACTATATATTGGGTGATGATATTAGTAAATTGTTGGAGCTAAGCTAAGTCAAGGTGGATTTAATAAACTTATTATTCCTATCGATTCGATTCATCAATTATTGAATTTCAAAATTGAAATAACTGAACAAATCTGATTTAGTTTTCTTTGATTCGATATTTATCCTTGGACCATCAAATGTACTCTTAAAAGACCAAAAGGCCCCTGTAAAGGCATAATCACCCTCAAGGGGGTCACGACATTACAAGTACTCAGAGAAAAACACAAGACAGCCTATATAAACACACGCAAAATTCATCACTTCTTCTTGTCCCAAGACTCGTGTTTGGGGGTTGTGGACCATCAATATATTCCTAAGGACGTAATAGTCCTCTAGAAGGGCTAGGGGACCCTCCAGGAGGGCCAGGACGCCCCTCAAAAGGCTTCCTCCAGCTGGCGCCGCCTCAGCTGGCTTCTAGAAGCATCTAAAACCCAGGCTATAAATACCACTCTTGAGATCATTCTCAAGACATCTCATAAACAGTCTAAACAATAGATACGATTATTGTACTTTAGCAAGTACAATCCTTTCTAAAAAAGATCGAATAATTTTTTTGTTTGACTTAATTTGGTTTCCCATTCATCTCCACAAACCCTAGTTCAACATCGGTCCTCTATAAAATATTGTAGTAACATTATTAGCAAAAAAATTATATATGAGAAACCAAGACGACTCACTTTTTTATATGTAAAATCAAAACGATTCCTACATTTTAGAGATGAGTTTCACATAAAATGAAGAAATTCATAAAGATTTTATTTAATAAAAGAGCTGATTCAAAAGAGAATATTGAAAAAATACTTAGTCTTAACACTCCTAAAAAATAATAAATGACTTGAAAAGCGAAAGGAGATCGAAATTGAAAACTAAACCGACATAGAGGCTTGATTTTAATCTGTGCACATGATACAATAATAAACAGGATAATATCAACATCCACAAATTTGTCTTACCTGACTAAGGTGAACTGATTGTGCTTGCGTGAGGGAACAGGCTTTGATCTTCAAAGAAAATAAGTACTACTATGATGTCACCACCGTCCATTCCCTTCTGGAATTGCACTTGGATTTTCATAGCTTTAATTAATGGATTAATTTAACTAATTTATGGTACCACCTCCTAAATTACGTCTTCATATCATATTGTGACATGCGTAAGAATAGATTAGGTGGCTATTGGAGTAACTGACCTAACTTGCTGGAACATATGTGCTGATTTATTTATATAAAAGTTTTTTTTAAGAGGTTAAAATGGAATATATTACCAAAAATAAAGTGTCTTTCTAAGCATAAGATGGACAAAGAAATCGACACAAAAAACGAAACAGTATTTACAGAAGAAACCTGTACACAAAATTAAAAACACAGGAACGAAAATAAACTCTAGCCTATGCCCAAGATGGCGAACAGACTAAGCCATGGTAGTTGAGGGGAAGTGCAACAAATTTTACCTTCAACCACGAATAGGCAAAAATCTTAATCTTTTCTACCACCTAAATAATCGAGCATACTTTATACTTTATATAAAAGTTAGTTTTTTATTTTCCAAATGCTTATTTAATTGAAAAAAACACACATTTCAAGTCATAACAATTGCCAATATTATTCTTTTTAAAAAAAATTCTCATCACACCAAGTTTTTATCGAATAATAATATTCGTGACTTGGATCATATTTGTTCTTCCCTCCTATGACCCCTGTCTTGCTAGCTGATAGCAGTATATTATAGATTAGTGTCATTGCCAGACCTCTTAGGCTCTCCGCTTATAGTTTATAGTTTATGAATTACAAATCATCTAAACATGCTTAACGAACATTAATCTCAACCTAAATTCCTGACAAACAGGAAAAAATAATATACTATGGATCAAGCAGCAGCGGAACCAGACATATTATAGAGCATGGTCAAAATTTTGACCGCAAATTCACATGTGACGTAATATATAAATAGTCATAAATTAAAATAAGAGATTCGCCATTTTGTCAATAAAAATACAATTTAGTAACAGCCTTAACCGTAGATAAATATCCATAATATTTTTAAAATGGTCTCTTTAAAATTACCTACGGATCTTAGTTGATATTTTTGGGGGTGCCAAATATATATAGAAAATATATATAGATTAATATGTATAAATTGTTGCATGCTAAATTTACAAATTGTAAGTTGGCCCCGTTGGTTGAGTTTACATGGATTCACTGGGTGGTAGCTAGTTTGAGTCCCATTCAGCGTTATTTTAGTGAATAAAAATGGAGCTGATAGAACTTGAACTCGTGACCTCATGGTGAGAAAACACTTCGCTTGCCACTGCAACGAATGGAAGCATATGTAATACTACGGTTAGTATAGTACTTATAGATTATCTAGTTGATACCATGGCTCCCATAAGTCCTTGAAGAGATCTGCCACTGAGTATGGGTTGAGGCCGGGCATATGCCTATGCTATCTGGGTGGTAAAACCGCCCCTGGGATCAAGTAACATGCATAAACTTGTAAAAAAAAAAGTAACATACAAATAAAAAAAATACTACATAAGTAACACAAACCTTCCCAAAAAAAGTAACGCAAACCCTATATTGTTAGAGATAAGTAATTTATTTGATGGAGTTAAGAGATTAAAAGAAATAAAAAGTAAAGGTTTAAAGGTTTGAATTCTGCTAAGAAAACAAATACTAACATGCTAACGTTTGTCAAAAAAAAAATTTGTTTTCTTCTTTTAATTTAAAAAAATGACTGAAAAATTGAGAGAAATTTTATTCACACAACAGTTTTGCTTTCCAACACCATATTATATACCTCATTAATTTTTTCTTTTTCTCCAAATCAATCAATAGTTATAAGTATGGTCCTTAAAAAAAAGTTATAAGTAATGGTATCAAATATATTGTTGACTTTGAATGTATTAATTTTTAAAGAAATCATGGTCCACCAAAATTTCCAACTTCAAATGTTAAAATAAAGGGAAATGTTTGTTTGGATATTTAAAGTTTTTTTTTTAAATTGAGTATTTAACACATTAAAATTTTAAAAAGAAATTTTTTTATCATAAAATTTCTAATATTTTTTTACTCCAATCTTTAACAAGTGTCTGAAGTATCTCTAAAAACTAAACAAGTGTCTGACGTAAATCCCTCAATATTGATTCACGGCCTTTTGTGTAGGGTTTGGTTTCAGACGTTAATTTTAGACAAAATTACAATTTTAGTCCTTTAACTTAATTTTAAGTCACAGTTTGGTTCTTTATCTTTTTTTATTTCAATTTTGTCCTTTTGATCCATTTTTATATGGATTTTCAAGTTTTAAATCTAATATTCTTATGCAAACATAGATAAAAACACCATAGATTTGAAGATTAAAAGCCCATAAGAAAATAAAACCATAATTTGAAGCATGAAAATCCATATAAAAATGGATCAAAAGGACAAAATTGAAATGAAAAAAAGATAAAAGACCAAACAATTACCTAAATTAAGTTAAAGGACTAAACGTGTAATTTTGCCTTAATTTTATCTCGACCTTTCTTTCAATTGTCATAAATTATTTTCTAGCCGTTCACCCAACAAAGTCGGTCAAGGATTTGGATAAGAAGAATCAATATAAAATAATTTTTATTCTTGTCTCTAATTTCAACATTTAAAAAAAGACAAGAATGCTTACGCAACGAGAACCCGCAATATAACACCTCAGGAAAAAAACCACAATATAATAACAAAATTTATTTAAGAAAATAAATCAATACAACAACACAATGGGTTGTGACCGACATTGATTTCATTTTCCACTGACCATATGTCCCATGCTCCTTTTTTATGCAAATTCATGTATTTAATTTTTTTAAAATTAAAATATTTAACTTTTTTAATAAATATTTTTTAATTTAAAATTCTTAAAAATATTTTTAAAACACTTGTTAACGAGACTCATAAAGTAATCCTTCGCATGAAGAAATTATACTTAAATTAGGTGTAGTACTTTAAGGGGATCATATGAATCGATTTTTTCACTCAAGAAATTCTTTATTTAGCTGGGAATTTAGTGGACAACCCATTTTGTATTTCCAAGCCATATAATAAAATGTAGTAAGACAACAACAGTGGATAAATTATTCAAAAACATTATCAATTGTGTGGAGGATAAGTGCGGTAGGAGTGTCACATTATCAATTTATGTTTAAATCATAAAAAAATTGGTGCTAACTCTTAAAAAACAATTGGTGTTTTTATTAAGAGTTGAAGTATAAAAAGGCTACTTATAGATTAAACCAAGACCTTTCATTGTATACTGTTAAATGCGTGAACATGAAAAAAGTAAGAACATTTTATAACATTAATTCAATTTAAAATCTTAAAAAATTTGATAATGTTAGGAGTCTCACATTAAGTAAATAAAAGTATTGAATGTGATTTTTAAGTCAGGAGACTTTTCCGTTTAATAGATTAATCTTTTGGCTTGGATTCTTGTTCATGTGCTTAGTCCTAACAAAGTGCAGAATAAAATGGTAACGGGAAAAGCCGATTTTTTTTTTAGAGGGAAAAGCCGAGTTATATATGCCGCATATCAAGGGAAATATAATATGTGTTGAATTCTATTTTAATTTGTAAAAGAAAAATGTTAATGATTGGATATCTGAAACATAATTTGAATGATTTTATAGTTGTGTCTGATAAAAAGTTTTTCAACAGATTGTGGATAGACTTTTGTACCTACGATTTAAATTTGATTGAATTTAACTCAATTCTTACAAAACTTGTTTGTAAGACAAGGAATGTCCATACTTATAAATTTATGTTTAGACTATATCTCATTCAATTTGAGAACCTAACAATGGTATAAAAATTTATGAGGATAACGACTAAGAAAGATGCCAATATTTACTTTCCAACACAAACTCAAAATAAGATTTTCTTAAAAAGAGGGAACTTATGAAAGAACAAGATGATCTGTATAATTGTTGGCGCTTGACATATGGTCATATTTTATACAATTCGATACATTCATAAAAATGAATGAAGGTAAGAAAATTACCATTGAGTATTGACAAGAAAAAAGTTAATCATATGATAAAGATTGATATAAAACTGTAGAAAGAAAGAAGCACAAAGAGATGACCAAAGCACATGCATCACTCAGGCAAGTTTCTACATAAAGGGCATGTAGCATTCATCTTGAGCCACACATCTATACAATCTGCATGGAAATGATGATTACATTGAGGTATACTTCTTAATGTCTCCATGGGTTTGTACTCACTAAGACATATGGAACAAACATTGTCAATGGATTTAGGCAATTGTCCACTCTCTGCTAGTTGAATCTTTGGATATTGTTCTATCCTTGAATGATCAAGTCCAAACACAAACCAAGGGGGTTCCCGATCATTTGGTTCTATAATGATAATTGTTTGTGTTTGTTGGATATGGTTTTGCTGTCTATCTTTACATAGGGATAGAGTTACCCACATGAAGAGCAAAATTCCAGTTATTCCCCATACTACTTCAAAAAAGTAGATATTTCCATGCTTTGGACTTGGAGTTGTAGGATTTCTGCCTATAGAATTAGAACTTAGTATAAGTTTTTGCAATTTATCTATACATGTATATTATCAACAAAAACATATATAAATGTGTTATAGAAAGTTACCTGGCATATCAAAGTAACTGTAACAAGTAACACCAAGACCCCTATCCGATGCAAAGCCACAATATTGTGGTGCTTTGCAACCACAAAGAGGTGTATTCCACCGCAACATTAAATTAGAGTAAAGTCCTTCCATGATAACCATTGGTTGACCGGATTTATCTTTAACTGGAACCTTAGCAGATCCAATCTCACGACACGATGGACTCCACAAATTACCAAGAAGTGATTGTAACGCATACATGATCAAATAGTTGTCATTGCTTAGACAAGGTATATTATTAGGAAGATGATCAAATATTGGTTCCTTTGCATTTTTAGTACAGTTGAGAAATGTTACGTTTTCATAATAATGAGTACTTTGAAGAAATCTGTCCCGTTGGAAAAGTGAATCATAGTTGAGGTGTATGTTTTGAAGGAACCTTCTTGGTGGACAATCATTAGGATCATCCATCCATATTCTTTGGCTCTCATAGGATATATTTTTGATAACATATTCTGTTCCATTTGAGAGTGTAATCAAAGGTTGCTTATTATTTTTGCAATAAACTTCAAATCCTGGGTACACACATCGATCACTTTGATTATTGTTAATTTGATTTTCTTCTCTTAATTGGAAAGGGAACTCAAAAAAAAGTTCTAACTCTTGGGTTCCGCAGTATCGTCTCTTGTCACAAATTGGAGGTCTGAATTTTTTTTTGAGGTGAGGAGTTGTGCTTTTTGTTGAGTGAAAAAGCAAGAGAACCATGGAAAATATGAAAGAAATTTTCAAAGTAGCCATTAGATATGAGAGTACATGTGGTGTGTGTGAGTCACTCTATAATGGGACGAGACATAAAGTTTGGATATTCCAATCAATGCCTACTTAATCCTAGTATTACTCGTCCAATATTACTTTCCTTATGTGTCCATTTGGATTATGTATATTGTCCCTTTTATCTCAAAGAATTTTAGTTCTTCAATGGACTACTACGAAGGAACATGCGATATAAAAGTTCAATGATAGCACGAACTCCAAATATTCTTAGGTCTATTGTTCTTTGAGAATGGAGTAGTATATGATAAGAGTCATGCTATCTCTAAAAATAAAATAAAAATAAGAGTTTTGCTGATAGCTGTTAAAAAAAAAAAAAAGTCTTGCTAACAAGTTCATTTAGGAGTAGGGTATTTCCTAAAATGAATAACTCTACAATTATATGTGGTGCTTAAATCTCAACCTATAATTGCACTATCTCTCATTTTTAATACTAAAAACACATTTTCTCACGAGTTAAGATCCTCACCTATTTAATGGAGGGTTTAGATAACACATGAGAGAAAAATGGAGACAATCCCTTTACCTTTAAGGTGTTTGTTGAGAAAACAAAAAGTAGAAGTTTTACGATCAAAACAACAACTTTTAAATATTCAAAAGGTTGAATATAATTTCTCACAATTCTTCATGAGAATAATTCTTTTTTAATTTTCTTACCAATTGTCATAAGGGCGCTCTTTAACATTTTCTATTAATAAATAAAAGTCAACTAAACTCAGTTACAACCAAAATTACAAGTGTCTCTATTTAATTTTTTTTATACGTAATTTTATTTACACATTTTTTTTAATCATGTTGTCTAGTTGTAAGAATTTAACTATTTAAAGTAAATAAGTGAGAAATCTTAAGTTTGAACCATGAATGGCCCTGTATATTGTAATTGTCTTTACCAACTTAACTGTGTTTACGGGGACAAAGCGTAACACATTTTTATTTATTGTAAAAAATAATGAGTTACCACTTTTACATTATTCTATGCAAATGAGTCACTAAAAAACATAGTTGAAAGATACAACTCATAAACGAGACAATTTCACGTTATTCTATGCAAATGAGTAACTAAAAAGTATTGTTGAAAGGTATAGTTTATAAATGAGCAATTGTTTATCACTAATCAATGTTTAATTTTTTTCTTCATATCTTTTAAATAAAAATAAAAATAATTATAACATACCAATTATAAAAACAAAACTCTGCATATTTTCATTCATTTTAAAAAATAATAAATTGTCAATTGTCAACTTTGCCTTTTTTTTTGATACGCCACTTCATTGTTTTCACACTGATTTCTTGAAAATAAATTACTGAAAGTATCATTGAAGCGTACAATTCATCAATGAAACTATTGTTTGTCACTAATCAATTAGGTGTTTTTTTATATTTCTACTAAATAAAAATGAGAGTAATTACAGTATGCTACTTTTTTTTTTGAAGTACTTTACAGTATGCTACTTATAATGTATTATAGAAATCATACACAAAACAAATGTGTATTACTAATTAATTATTTACAATAAGTGTTTTTTTTAATATTTTTATATGAAAAGAGAACAATTATAATACACCAATTATAATTTTTTCACACTTTATTATTTTCACGTTGTTTTTCTTTACATGAACCACTAATGAATGTCGTTCGAGCGTACAATTATTACACACATCAATTGTTCGTCACTAATCTAATCAATTAGTTAATTTGGTTACCTAGTTAGGCACATCAATGACCTACGTCCAAGGGAGAAAGAGCCTGTTAATCCACTGTCAATGAGTTTCTTACAAATAGATACAAAAGAGATTACAAGAAATTAATTTCAACAAATTCTCCATGAACAACATAATTTCTACCTGTTTTTCAATTTTTTTCCTTTGAACAAGAGACTCGAAGGATTTCACTTTTTCAAAGTGTTTACAATGTTTTTCAACCCATAAATCTCATCAAAAGTCACTCTACTTTTAGTCTCTAAATTTCTTAAAAGTTTCCTTGTACTTGAGACGGTTGTGCGCCTTCCGTATGGCTCCATGCGCAGAGCGTATCAGGCAGTACCGGAATCCCTAAAAATGGTGAGACTCCTTAACAAAGTCCATATAGAACTAGCTCCAAAAGAGATAACCTATTGGGAAAAAAGTTTGTATATAATTGTTCGTGTCTGATGTTTAATATCATTTAATACAATTCGATACATTTAATTAACCTAACATAACTTAATGAAGGTAAGAAAATTACTATCGAGTATCGACAAGAAAAAAAGTTAATCATATGAACATTATGATGAAGATTGATATAAATTGTAGAAAGAGGCACAAAGAGATAATCAAAGCACATGCATCACTCAGGCAAATTTCTACATAAAGGGCAAGTAGCATTCATCTTGAGCCACACATCTATACAATCTGCATGGAAATGATGATTACATTGAGGTATACTTCTTAATGTCTCCATGGGTTTGTACTCACTAAGACATATGGAACAAACATTGTCAATGGATTTAGGCAATTGTCCACTCTCTGCTAGTTGAATCTTTGGATATTGTTCTATCCTTGAATGATCAAGTCCAAACACAAACCAATGAGGTTCCTGATTACTTGGTTCTATGTTCGTAATTGTTTGTGTTTGTTGGCTATGGTTTTGCTGTCTATCTTTACATACGGATAAAGTTACCCACATGAAGAACAGAAGTCCAGATATTCCCCATACTACTGGAAAAAAGTATATATTTTTAGCCTTTGGAGCTGTAGCATTCCCACCTACATTGCAATTTATTTATATAATGAACAAAATTAAAATAAAATAATTAAACATCGATGTTTGTCATACAAATAGTAATTCAAATTTGTGTTCATCATGTCCATTTTTTTTAAACAATGAATTTAAATCATATTAAACAAACAATAGATAATTTTAAAATGGCTTTGTTAACATGTTTGGGTGTGTCTGTTGCGAGGTTTCTAATGTTATTCACAGAAATACAAGATTAGGAATGTAATGTATGTTTATTTCAGTTTTTGAAAATTTGTTATAGCAATTTTTTATTTTCAGAAATGTTAACTACACATGATTTCTACACTTTTATTCTCATGCTAATATAAGGTGGGAATCTAACATTCCATTTAGAATAAAATTCAACTTAGTATAACTTTCCACTACCACTCACATTTATCTGCATTTTTATATTAAATAAATTTAAAAGCATTCCGACGAAATCTAAATTTTAACAAATCACATGAGTAAGAATGTTATTCCAGAAAATAATATTATTGGGAACATCATTACAAAGAAATGCAATTTCATACCTCAAAACAAACACCCTTAGTATTTGTCGGTGTTATGTATTATGCTATAAGTAATTATTTGTGTCAATCTAGGTTATATGTTATGAATCTCACGCAAATAGATAAAAGTTTTCAATAAAATTCTTAAGTCATGAAATGTTCTTAACCTAATGAATTAGTTTTTTGGATTGAACTCTACTCATGAGCTCAAGTCCTAATAATTGGACGAAAATGGATAATTTTAGGATGAATTGGAGAAATTTTGGAAGCCTAAAGAATAACTTTCGACTCTTAAAATGTGTAACAATGTTATGAATTTCATATTGAATAGATAAAATAAATGTGATAAAATATGTTGTTATAATATTCTTAATATTAAAAATATATTAATCATAAGCATTAATTTATCGGTGGATTCTAGGATGAAAGTTATATTAAGTCCCTCACCGATGTACCATTTAAATTGGCCATTAGATGAAAAAGTGTACAAGAAATCTTTAGTCACAAACCACATTGGATTATGCTTTTTCTCTCTAATGCTCCAAACAACCACCACCATTCCAAATCATCGTCTTCTCCCAAATCACAAAAATTTAATCCTTTACTCTCTTTCATTGCGTTTCCTTGAAATTATTGTTTTATGATTCTTAGTTCTGACATTGACTTTGGAAATCTTAAAAAATGATGGATTGAAGAATGGATTCAATAAATTTCGTTTCACCACTCTTATTTTCCATTACCCGTCTGTCTTGTAGGCTTCTTCTTTTTTGAATATATCTTGTCAAAGTTTTAAAATTTTGTTATGGATACAATGAATTTTGATAAATTTTCAGTCTGTAACCGATTTTGATGTGAAGTTTTGTGACCATGGATGCAATGAATTATGTCGGTGCTAAGATAATCAAAATCCTTGCTAACCTTTATTATGGTTGTTTCCGACATTTTCAATATGAGATGAATAGGGTGAAAGAGGCATAAAAGATCATTTTTTATCTAATGGTAAATTTAAATGGTACATCAATGAGGGACTTAATAGAGCACTCACTCTGGAATCCACCTAATTTATCATTCTCTAAAAAATACTCTTTCAAAAAATGCGAAAGATCTCTCAATTTTCCCTTATATTTTTGTCCCCTAAAACCTTTCCTTCCACTCCTCCAAACTCTCAAACAAAACCTAAGTATTAGGCTATCGGAAGCATGAAAAATAAAAATAAATGTATCATATAAAATTATACCTGGGGGACCAAAATGACCGTTGTTATCGTAACAAGTAACATAAAGACCCGTATCCGCTAGAAAGCCACATGATTGATCTGCTTCACACTTACAAAGAGGTGTATTCCATCGCAACAATATATCAGAGTTTAGTCCATCATTGATTACCATTGGTTCACCATAATTATTTTTGACTGGAACCTTAGCAAACCCAATTTCACTACACGATGAATTCCACAAATTAATAAGAGGTGATTGTATGGTATACACAATCGTATAATTGCCACTGCTTAGACAAGGTATATTAGAAAGATAATCAAATGGTTCCTTTTCAACATTGTTTGTACAATTGAGAAATGTTACGTTTTCATAATGATCATTTTCATAAGAGTTGTCCAATTGGAAAGGTGAATCATCGTTGATGTCTATGTTTTGAATGAACCTTCTTGGTTTACAACCATTGACATCCTCGACCAAAATTCTTTGTCTCTCATGGTAAATATGTTTGACAACAAATTCTCTTCCATTGGAGAGTGTAATCAAAGGTTGCTTATTATTTTTGCAATAAACTTCAAATCCTGGGTACACACATCGATCACTTTGAGTATTGGTAATTTGATTTTCTTCTCTTAATTGGAAAGGGAACTCAAAAAAAAGTTCTGACGAGTTTCCACAATGTCTCTTGTCACAAATTGGATTTGTGCTTTTTGTTGAGTGAAAAAGCAAGAAGCTCACTACGGGAAATAAGAAATAAATTTTGAAGGTAGCCATTAGATATGACTTATGAGAGTAGTGCTTGTGGTGTGAATCACTAAATTGAAATATTGATTGTCAACTATGTGGTATGAGACAAAATCTTTGTGTAAATCAATGTCTACTTTAGTCATAGTGTTACTCGTCCCTAATAATGAGTTAATTTGGATTATATATGTGGTCCCTTTGATTTCTACAATTAAGTTCTTTGACTACTACTACGAAGAAACATGCATGTATAAAAGTTCAATGATAACAAGGAGTCAATATTCTAAAGGCTGTGTGGTTTTATTGGGACATGCCGTTCTGTGGCAGCTCGGGAGAAAATGGAGCAAAAGTTAAATACAAAAGTTTTTTATTTTATTTTAAAGAAGTTAAATACAAAAAAGTTAAAAATATGTTTTTTATATCTATAAAAATATTAACTTTTCGTTTTAGTCTCTTTAAAATTTTTTTCGACTTTTGGTCATTCAAAGGTTTTCCATCTTTACTTTTGGTCTCTTCTTAAAAGTAAACTCGTATGTAGAAATCATATTTTTGAATAAAATTTTGCATAATAGTTTATAATATTATGAAAATCTCTCAAAAAAATGGAATTTAAAAAAAATTAAATATGATTTTTTTTTTAAAACTTCATATTTAATTTATGTTTTGTTAAAAAATTCTAATATTTTTTAGATGGATTATCATAATATTCTATACAAAATCGTTAGGACAACTTTATAGACATGATTTACTTCCACATTTTGAAATTCCCTTGATATTTTTATTTTTGTCAACTTTATGTTTTTGCTCTCACGCAATTTTAAAAAAAAAAGTATTTCATAAAATGAAAATGGTAAATTCTATGGTACACTAAAACATTTGAGTGTTTCGGTACACAAAATCTTTAAATCAATAGGTAAATAAGTTGTTTTTTGAAGATTTTTTTTTCTTCCATCATTTACAATTACAATAACTAAATATTATTTTCCAGAATTACGTCGAAATAAATTTTATTTTTTCAGAATTTTTATTAGTCATAATAGAGAATATTGATTATTTTTTACGATAAATTGTGAAAAATTTATTACGATTCTTATAAACAATGAAATAATTTTTTTTCTTCTGAAATGATATTTTCTAGAATATAAAAATCGAAAACAACTATTTATTTCGTAAAAATAATCATTAATTTATAAATTTAGGAATATGAGTATTGATACATCTCAATTTTCAAGTGTACCGTAGAAGTTCCTTCTTAAAATTCCAATTGAAATGCTTACATGAAAGTGAATGTCAAATTTCTTGGAAAAATTACTTCTATAAAATTCAAAGTTGAGTGTTAGGACCTAAAAACATTCGCCGCTTATTAACATTGTTAATACTCTTGAAAGAGAGTTTTGCCGTTTATTATGATTCCACTAAACTTGAGAGATTAATCTTTACAATAACGCGCAAATGATACCCAATTACATATAAAAAATCTGAATGGTCCTAGATATTATTTAAAAAAAAATAGTTTTGCAAGACTCAAGTTCAAATTTTATAGAAGTTACTTATTATTTATTTATTTGATTTTTACATGATTTTTTAATTTGTTTTGAAGAAACATATATTTTTTTTAAATTATAGAAACATTTTAAAGACTAGTAACTTTTATCTATTTGTCAAAGAGTAAATGTCCAATTCTTCCTCTAAATTTTGTGAAATTAACAATTAGGCCCAACATATATGATATTAATGTATTGTCTTTGATTTTTCAAAAACATCAATCAAGTTAGTCACACATCTCAACGAGTTTAAAGAGTGGTTCAACTCATCACGACCCACTTCTAATTACAGCTGAATAATTAATATCTTTTTAAAATATAGTGCAATATTTTTTTTTAGAAAAAAATATAGTGCAGTATTATAATGACACTTTAATAGTTGATATGCTAATTTATTATTTAATTGTTGATTAAAGTTAATCCATAAAGTCCAACACTCTCCTCCCCTAATATTTATCAAACACAAGTGTTTCGTTGGAATCAAAAAATAAGTACAAGAAACACTTGTTTATAAGCTCAGATTGTGTAATTAAGACAAAACACGTGATTTGAGAAATGTTAGAAGAATGAAAAACTATCGAACTCATATGTGAAGCAGCATTTGGCTGTCAAGGCCAAGACCAAGTACAAACACAAAAGAGGATCTTTATCGCAACACACCACCTATTAAGGTGAGACTAGATTTCACAAGGAAATTAACAACTTGATTTGTCTATCTGAAAGCATAACTCTTAATCCACCAAATATTTCCAATCTTCTTGAATATATATACTTGAATTGCAAAAATACATGAAAATGAACAGCATCACTAAGAATTTCAACTTCATTTGCAATACTTTTTGATATTTGGGATTCAGGCCACCAATATACTTCATCTTGCAAAGTGATGAAGAAATAGAATGCACAACTTATTTTTATCATCTATATATTTTATATATTTTTTTTATAAAACATAATAAAAAATGGTTGTACAAATATCATTTAAAAAAAAACACCAAATATGCTTTTTATTACTAAGGAGAATTATTTTTTTGGCAAGTAATCTAATACTTCGAAATTCATTTTTTAAGTTAACTAAGTAGAATGTTTAAAGTTCGAACTTCAACTCTCGTATATATCCTTCGATTTCTCTGCCAACCATATTACTACTAAATAGCATCTATTAACAATATATCAGGGAGCTAAATATAAAATATTATATTTGCTAATAAACATACACATGATATCATTTTTCAACCAATATTTTTTATTACATCAAAAACATATGAATAATTATGCCAAATACCACTTTTAGTCCTTTAAGTTTGACAGAATTTCCAAGTTAGTCCTTTAAGTTTCAAAAGTTTCAATTAGGTCCTTTTAGTTTGACAGAATTTCCAAATTAATCCTTTAAATTTTAAAAGTTTTAATTAAGTCTTTTTACTTGACGTGTTTAATTTGGAGGGAATGTCTTAATTTGACGTTATATACTTTTGCAAACTGCGAATATTCGCATGATTAATCTCTTACGATAAATATATATGGCGGGAAAATGTCCGTATGGTCCTTACTCCACCACACCCCCTATAAAGCCCTAACCACACCCCCTCAATTGACAAGACGCAGTGTTTTGTTTTCTGCACTATTATTATTCCAAACCCTCTCTCTCTTCCGTTACTGCTGGACTAGATTCGAAGCTCCATGATTAAGCCATTCTCTCAGGTAACGCATCTCTCTCAACAATTTCCCCAACGGTGATTTTTCCTTTATTTTCAATTTCATCAATATTTTAGTCGAATCTAGGGTTTCTCATTTCACACAACCTTCGTAAGATCCTTTGCAAAACGAGTTAATTCTTTATTCATTTGCATGTCTTTTTGTCTTCACTTCGTTAATATCTATCAATGTGTTGTATGTTAGGAACGTATCGTGAAACTTTGAAATTGGAATTTGATAAGTAGAAATGGATACTGCGTTTGATGATGAAGAAGGTGGGCCATCCGTTACGCTCGGCGAGTACCTTGAAGAAGTTGAGGAACGGGAGCTGGTAAATTATTGATTTGATTTTGACATTTTTATTACATAGAACTGTATCATTACTTGTGGTCCTTTATTAGTCTATAATCTGAATCTCGTAGATTCCGTAAATTGGATTATCCGAGCTTCAATTGACCGGTTGTGAGTTTGCTTAACAATACTTGGCTATTACTTTTTGTGGTTGGGAGTTGGCTTTGTGAGATACGACCCGTTCTCATTTAGAACACAGTCCTAGGGTTTTTCCCTGGTCAGGTGAATGTATCTAGAAAATTTGATCATTGTCCTAGAAGCTAAGTTTCCCTTTTATATTATTCTCTGGGTTTCATAAGTTTCTGGTCCCTCCAATCATTGCCAGGCCCAAACCCATATGGGGCGCATGTCCCAGAGAATACTCCTTTGAGCTGGCGATGATTGGGTAAGCTACGGATAAGTACCATGTGACGGGTGAGGGTGTTGTGTACTGGACTGATTGTTTGGGTCCCCCTGGTCTAGGTTCGGCCATTTCACCAAGGGATCTTTACCCTAGCCGGCCTGCTTGACCTCATTCTGAGAGACCCCCATCCCTGGGCCTGGCGTCCATAGCCAGAGTACCGATGCTGAGGTACCATACACCACCTAACTCATTTAAATCAATCCAAAAACAACAATTTGATGTGGTCCTAGATTGGTTTCATACCTTCCGTGTAAAATTTTGAAACTTTGTGAGTTCAGTTTTTTAATTTGAAGAAAACATGGAAAATCCGGTATGAAGCTTATATATTTGAGAAATCACAATAAGCCACTCTGTTATGTGTGTGTTTCATATTAACTGTCAAATTACTTGCAAAATTGTAAATCCTGCAAGTGCATTTTGAACATATTTTGTGCTCAATTCTTGCTTGTCATTTGTGCTGATAACCCATTAATTTAGAGAAAAAGAAAATTGAACGGAAAACTGATGTTAAAGATAAAGAATAGGTGCATTTGATATTATATTAGATTATTTAACCATTTTTATTGCTGCTACGGACTGCAAATATTGTTAGACATGGCTTTTTATTACATTACTGTTAAATGGTGGGCTGTTTTCCTATATCTTTTCAATTGCAACAAAAGCAGTTCTTTATAATCATCTGAAATGTCATTTATTCATTTTCTTTTGCCTGTATAGTCTTCAATTATTACAATAAATTGCGATTGTGAAGTTTACTACAATCTGCTATATGATTCACATTTAAATTGAACGTATCCCCTTCGTCATCTGCACTTTGCTTTATTGAAAAGAGTCTGCATGTCGAGATCCTAGCTTTATAAGGAACAACTGTAATCTGGCATAAGCTGTATTACTTAGCTGGTTAATATGGCCATTATGTTTTTTTCTATTTTACTCAGAATGTTGTGAGTTGACGATGATTACACTTCAATGATTTCCTTTTTCCTTTTTTAATTCAATTTGCAGGAAGCTGATTTAGTTTTGGGGGGCGATGAAGGCAGGGAGTGTACCTACAACAAAGGGTACATGAAAAGGCAGGCAATTTTCTCTTGCATCACGTGCACCCCTGACGGGAATGCTGGAGTTTGCACTGCTTGCTCGTTGTCTTGCCATGATGGTCATCAGGTAGTTCTTTTCCTTTGACTCTAGAACTTTGGATTGAATTACCGGTGTATCAGTGTTTGCTTTTTTACTGTAAATGTGAGAGTAAAACACATAGCCCCAGTTAAATCATATATTTTATTTGTGAGGACAGTGTTAGTGGCTCGTGGCTGTTCTGAAAAGAATTTAGGTTATTTCTTTATGAAAAGCAGTGTTAGATTTTGATGTCACTTTTTAACTATAAACTGGTCTTTTATAACTTTCAATAGTGTATCTTGGGTCTTTTCCTAATAGTATTCCGTTGTAGATTTGCCTTGCACTCAATATATGACATGTAATCTGTGCCTGGTCCCTGATTTGATTCGACATGTTATAGTGATGGGAATGATAGATTTTGATGGCTTATTCAAACTCGATTCTAATAACTTTAGATATCATTATATTGCTATGTTGTGCAGATTGTGGAACTATGGACAAAAAGAAACTTCAGATGTGACTGTGGGAATTCAAAGTTTGGTGAATTCTACTGCAAGATTTTCCCAAGTAAAGATATTGAGAATGTTGAGAATTCGTACAATCACAACTTTAAAGGTTTGTATTGCACCTGTGCACGCCCTTATCCAGATCCAGATGCTGAAGAACAAATAGAGATGATACAGTGTTGTTTGTGTGAGGACTGGTTTCATGAAGAGCATCTTGGTCTCGAGTCTTCTGATGAGGTTGGTGTTATTTTTTAGTGTCCAGTCTTCTCTAATCTATTTTATATCGCGCATTAATATTTTAGTCTTGAGTGAGTTTATATGCATTTCCGAAAATAAAAAACATTGTTATTTCATGTTGACTACAATCCACAAATCTCTGAAAGTTACTAAGGCTATGTTTGGGAGTTTGGAGGGGAAGGGAGGGGAGGGTTTCGGAGGGTTGAGATTAGAGGAAAAAATAGAGAAATCTTTCAAATTTTTTGAAAGATTGAATTTGTAGAGAATGATAAATTAGTACTTATCATTGAAGTATTTTTAATTTTGAAAGTATTATAACAACATAGATTAGATTAGATCTGGAAAATTTACCCAAACTCCGCAAAACCCTCCAAACTCCTCCTCATATACAATTTTTTAGTTCCCCAAATTAGGGGGATTTTGTATTATGAAGAAAACTAAACCCCCTAAAGCCTTCCCCTCCCAAAGATCTATTTTCTTTCCACTTCCTTTTTTTACAAGCCCTCCCCTCCCCTCAAAACTCCCAAACATTTGTTTTAAAACTAGTTTAATTAATTAATTTGGTGCCATTGGTACAAAACGGTTTTGACCTTTTATTGTGGTCTTACCCCATGATCTTCAATTGTCATTTCTCCCTTCGAAAGAGTTCTCCAAAAATGATGGTTGTTTGTTTCATGCTTTTTGTTTTTAACTTTTCCAATCATGTATATGTAATAGATAACAATCCCTAGCAAAGCTTGATAACAATATACTCAATTTGCATTTCTGGTATGGTGGTCTGAGAATATTATATTTTCCAGCTGTTACATATTTATCACTCCTTATTTTTGCCATCATGATTTGCTATCATTCTTGCTATACTTCAGATTCCCAGAGATGAAGAAGGTGAGCCACTTTACGAGGATTTCATGTGTAAGGCATGCTCTGAAGTATGTTTCTTTCTGAAATTATATCCTGATGTAATATTGGTGGCTGGCAAGCAGCCAAATGCTACTGCTCAAGTTAGCAAGGACAAAGGTATTTTGGATGGCACGCCTTCAACTTGTGGGTCTGAAAAGCCACTGGGTGATACTTCATATAATTCTCCTAAAATTGATGTTGCACAAGCTTCTGTTGGTTCTGAATCTATATCTAATGGGGCGGGCCTTCCTCCTGGTGGAAGTTGTAATAGCAGTATATGCACTGAAGGCACCAGTTTGCATGTTAATTGTCTCCTTGGTGTGAACATTGTTGCTACTTCCCCAGTTATACATGGTAAAGCAATGTTCCTTTCCAAAAATTGGAGAGATGCTCTATGCAAATGCAAGAATTGTTTGGAATATTATCATCAGAAGCGGATTGCTTTTCTACTTGACAAGGAGGACTCAATTGTGGAGTATGAGAAAATGGCGAAGCAAAAAAGAGAAGAAAAGTTACAGCAACAGGAGGGTGCTGAGTTAAGTCTTTTTAATAAACTTGGACATGTAGAGAAAGTCGAGATCTTGAAGGGCATTGAAGATATGAAGGACGGGCTTCGCACTTTCCTGGTATGTTCTCTTTATTGCATTAATTTATTGTATTGTATGTATGTATTTCTTCCCTACTTTTGAGTTTTGTCACTGCTAGATCTTAAGTGAAGTCAGTTATAAAAAAAAAAATAGATGGATACATTCTTCATGGCCTTGTTTAATGACTCTAATGTGTTGTTTGATTAATGTTATGTTTCACGCAGGAATCGGCCGACTCGTCCAAGCCAATTTCTGCTGCTGATATCCATCAGTTTTTTGATGACATTAAGAATAAGCGACGCCGTGTAGGGTGAGTTTCTGCTGTCTTGGTGGTTTAAAGGCGCGTTGGTCCTAACATGCAAACTGTTAGTTTATTTGTCATATCTGGTGTTCACAAGTTATGATATTTATATCACAGTGCCCTACTTGTATGAACTTTTTTACTTGGCAGACTCTACTTTGGCTCCTTTAAGTTAACATGGTTTCGACAGACACCCTTGATGACTTCTCAATATTGCGTATTCTTAATGCTGTCTTCAAAAAATTGATATAGATCAAATTTATAAAATGTCAAAGACAATTCAAAAATTTAACTGGCACTTTTTAATGAGACAATTGATTGACACATAAACATATGCCGTTTTCAAATTATAGATAACGTTGATTATAAATTAGGTATGTGCTTATACTTCGTTTGATTTATTTAAAATACAAGGGATTTGTTTATATTTTTATTAGTTTTTCTTTTGGTGTTTATATTTAAAAGTTGGGGTAAATTTTGAAATTTGTAATCTAAATGGATAAAAATTAAGTATTTGGAATATTAGAAATTTTTTTTAGGGTTCTGAAAAGAAAACGTGCATATCACGAAAAAAAATACATAACCAAGATTATTATGATCTATTTAACTCAAAATTAGTTCGAATCTTGCTTAGATAATTAATTTGTTGAATTATTTGATGTATTCAAAATGAAGTGAATATCAAACTAAAATTTGAGTTTGGGAGTATTGATTTTAGTTACAGATGAAAATAATTATTGGTTAAATTTTTATTTATCTCTCAACCAGGCTCAAAGTTACTCAAATCCATTTCCCACAATTAGAGTTAATGATTTAAAATTAGACTGAAGTTACATGAATGAGACCTCTAGATATGGTTAAATTGGTTCAATCAGTTAAACTATTATCTCTTTTGGATTACGTGATTGGAGCTAATAAGTTGAATTTGAAATGTTTGCTTACTTGGGTGGAATTCGATTTGAAAAATATTCTTGAACTCGGAGTTGAACTTCAAAGAGAACTAACTTTACTCTAGTGTGCAAGCGAAGAGATAAACCAGTTTTGTTTAAAATGACGCACTTCTAAACTCTTGTTTTCCTCCTCGTTGTCCTTGAACTCTTGCTGTATTAATTCAATTCTAAGTTGCAAGTATGCTTTGCGCTTGCTTCAAATGAGTATGTTTTGATGTCCGAAAATCATTCTATTATTTTAAGGTGGGGTAACAAATCTATGGTTACGATCTGTCTATTGACTCTGAATTCTAGGACTGTTCCCAAACCCAACACAAAGGTTAACAATGTCAACGAACATTTTAAGGCAGGGACAAGGACAAGAGTAGTAGGTTTGGTGGATTGAATTCGCGTCAGGGATAGATTTTGAGCATGTGAATCAACAGTTCATCAAGCCTGTTAAATATTAAACTAGTCATATCTTACCTAAACTACAAACTTGTCACCCATCACCAATTCATTATTTTTTCCAGCTACGACAGGGAAATTAGAGGTTTAAAAATGTTTTTTATTTTGTTTTTTATTAATATAATAATTTTACTTGACGTTTTTCAAAATTTCATCATGCAATTACAAAATAATATACTCCTTGACGTTTTTGCCATCTGCCACGTTGTGTTTTGGATTATTTGATTTCACTTTATTCAGCTTCGTCTGATGTCACAATGACTGCTTTTAGATGTAAGCAGCCTATGTGCATGAACACGATATGAATACGCATTTATTAGATACAGATACATCGTTACATATATACTGTGAATTATGTGCAATCATGTTAGATGTTATTCCCCATGAGTTATAGCTTATAAAAAACTATGCCAAGTTGCCAACAAATTAACCCTGTGTGTGTTTATCTGGTGGATTTGAAGCCTAGAATCACAATATGTTATTTTTGAATTAGATTATCAAACTGTGGTTAATTAGATGAACAATTCCTGTGAATTAGACACCTGTTAGAATTTGAAGTTTAAAGAAGTCGACATTAATATTCATCATGGTTTATTATAATGACGAGGGTAGCTAATGAAATTGTACACATTGTTATACGCGTGACCATGCTATTAATATATTTCATGCAAATATAATAAGGAGATTGTGTTATGTGAATCTTCATATAATTATAATTATATGGGGTTTTGCTAAAAGACACATTTTATGAAGGTGTCTTTTAACAAATTATTCTATGAGCATTTGATAAAAGACACCAACTAATTTTTATGAAGGTGTCTTTTAACAAAGTTATAACTAAAAAGTGAAAATCACACCTTGAAGTGTGAGTTGCTAAAAGACACCTTCATGAGTGGCTTCTAGCAAAACCCTATTCTATGTTACGTACTCTCTAGATTTTGATTTAAAATAAACTCTTTACTTTTTCAAGACTAAAGATCAATGTCAATTTTTATTTTTTTTTAAGAAACTAAAATGAAATATGTTAACCAAAACTTAGTCTTTTAAGTACAAGGAGTGCTAGAGAAGAATAAAGTAGAAGAAATATTTGTTACATCAGGTTAACAATGGAAAAAAAAGCGATATAGCCATAATGCAAGCACGCTTAAAATATAGAAGCTAAAATAAATTAATTGATAACTCTCAAACATAAAAGGAGATTAAGCCACCACATGTGATAATTAAAAGCAAAATTAGGATGACTTGCCTTCAACCACTAGAAGGATTGGAACTTAATTTTATCAATAGGTTGAATAATTGAAATCCTCTTTTGTTGAAAAACTCTAGCATACCTGTCACGCCAAATAATCCAAACGCAAGAAAGCCAAATTTCATAAAAAATAGTAACAAATGTTTTTTGAGAAGCCACCTAACGATCGGAAAAGAAGCAATTGATCCTTTACTCGAGCTGGTTTAGCTGAAACCACTCCGAGCCAATTATAAATTTCATACCAAATTTGTCCAGAATAGTCATAGGTCAAAAACAGATGATCAATATCGTCTTATGAGTCGCAACCTCCTAAGCAAAAAAAACGTATTAAGTTATCGGTTGTTGGAAAGTGGTTTTACAAAAGACGCCATGCAAAGATTGTTGTATTATGACTCAAAATTGAGTCTTTGAGTTTGTGAAGAACTGTGACACGGTTTTGTAATTGTGGCTCGGTTTTCGAGGCAGAATGTGATGTTGCTACTCGAGACAAATTGTGACACGATTTGTGGATAAGATTTGTGTACCTTTGGTCGTACGCAACGAATCGTGACACAATTTTGACAGTACCAAGTCACTATATAAGCTTCACGGTTCATTTTTGAGGTAAAGCTTAAAGAAAGATAAACTTGGAAAACCAAGGGAGGTAACTTTAGGGTTGAGGGTCTTTGATTAGAGTTCTTTTGAGAGGTTCTCTTGGATTGGGAAACATTGTAAACACCTTGGGTGGGTGAAAATCATTGAGTGTCTTGCTCGTTTGTGAGATTTGGAAAAAAGGGTAGAAATAAAGGTTTGTTCTTTGTAAGCTTGTTGAAGCTAATTTCTTGTAACCATTTTGTATCTCTTCGTAAGAACTCATTGATAGTGGATTGGAGAGATCAATCTCTCCCCCAGAGTAGGTCAAGTTGGACATAACTAGTTAAACATTTTTTGGTGTGTTTGTTTCTTTTCTCTATTTATCTTTTGCTTGTGGTATTGTGCTTTTCACTTTCATTCCTAGATTAGATCTATGTTTTGTTATTGTTGTTGCTTGTGATTACTTTGATATTGGTTACTACTTTTCTTTGCTCCACACATCATAGTTTTATTGGTGTGAAATTTGAGTCTGAATTCACAACAAAGATGTTGACTTCTAGAGGAACCTCCTTGTATCAAATAAGAGTATTACAATCATTGTTTGAAGGTTGATATCTTGATGTCAAAAAGTTATAGACGTTAGTAACGTTGTATTTTGAAGAGGTATGAATTTGGCAAATCCACCTCTCATTCATAGCAGCCTGCAAAACAATTGGTAATAAATTGGTAATAAAATAGCACAGTATTCCCAAGATCAATGTCAATTTATAATCCCTTAAAAAAAATATCAATTTATAATATCATTATATCAAACTACTACTACTATTATTATTATTATTATTATTATTTGGTTACAATATCAAAGTATTTCCCTTCAAAAAAAAATTGAAGTATTTCTTATGATGATAAAAGTAAAACAAACATTTAATTGTTACTATCAAATAAAAACGTTACGATTACTTTGTTAAACTCTTCATAATACTAATGATGATTTAGTTATATATTAAAATGATTAAACTTACTTTTTATTTTCGATTTTATAAACATAATATGAATTTAAAAGCTCTTCTAGTTTTAGTTGTGTAGTACTACAAACGAATGTAATTTTTTTCATCAACTAAACTTAATGATACCTATACTCTCTATGTGACCTGTGTAATGTTGAAATTCAAACCCTCCGACAAGTTCAAGATGAGACAAAGGATGAGTTAAATGTCTTTATCACCGGCAACTCAATTGCTTGCAACTCCAATTATTGCAATTATTTATTAAATGGGTTTTTCAATCAGTCCTACGCTTTTAATAAAATAAAATAAAATGAAACGAAACAAGGACGAATGGTACAGTAAGAGAGACGGTGCCAATAATAATTAATACCATAACCATTCATCCATTGTTTATGTTTAATATATACACAAATAAATCAATATGCGTCATTCATTAAGCTAAAAAATTATAAAATTTAATATCTTTTCTAGGCCCACGATACAGGTATTTCCGTGAGTCCTTCGTTCAGAATCTATGAACCCACATGCATTTTTCTCATTAGTTATTAGTTAAATATACTAGTAGCCTATAGTATTGAACTTTATGAATATAAATACTCCCCTCTCTCTATTCACATCCTTCCACATTAGGATTAAGGGTCACTCACAATAATCATGGGAAATTGCATGGAGACATACACTATGAGGCCAGTGAAGATGGAGCAACAACAAGAAGAAACAAAATCATCAATTAATGATACTAAAGGGAAAAATGGTGTTAGCATGAAAGTTATACTAACAAAAGAGGAGCTTAAATGGCTAATATTTGAACTCAACAAGAAAGGAGGAATGAAAGTGGAACAAGTGCTTGAAGAGATAGAGAAAGGTAGACAAAAAGTTGAGGGATGGAAACCTTCTTTAGAGAGCATTTTAGAAGCCCCTGAAATGGTTGAGATCAATTGATTTTCACACACCCTTCAATTTTTCTTCTCTCCTTTTTTTTTTTTGTCTCTAATATATAGAGCCTTTTTGTCATGAGTGGTTAGATCACCCACTTTTGTAAATCTTAATTAGGATGAAGAAATTGTTTAAGTTCGATCGAGGATATATACATGTGCTGTTTTCTGCTTTTTGACATAGAAATTCAGTATTTTCTTTTTCACAGGTTATATATAGCTTGATCATACGTTTTATTTTGCAGCATCTAGCTCTTACATTTTATCCCAGAATAATTGAATTTTTTCATCTATTATACTTATATTAAGTAAAGCTAGTGAGTAGTGCCATTGTATGGCTCATCACGAGGGCATGTACGAAAGAAATTGATGTTTTTTTCCCTTTTAAATTCTTGGTATAGGTCTTTTCTTTATGTGATTTTAAATACTTCCCCTCAGAAAAAAGAATCCAAGGTCGGATCTTAATACTCGTCACCAATGACCCCCTCACGACAATATAAATACTAATTTGACAAATATTACAATATTTAAAAAAAAATTAACAAAATGAAAAAGTAGAAAAAATAGTTGGAGAACCGCCAACAGCTATAGCCAAGGGTCCCAATACTATTTTTATTTTACTAGACCATCGCACGGGTCATATCAACTATAATATATAAGAATAATAATAAAGTATATCACATTATAGATTTGACACGTAATTGGAATTAAAATACCTTTAGTGTTTTGTAAAAAAAAATGGAGATTTAGAAAGTCGATTAAAAATGTGATTTTTAGATTCTAACCATTAACATGGTAAAATTGGTTGTTTGCAAAATTGTTAATTTAAAATTTTGGCTTAATAAGGTATATGAATACTCCCTAAAAAAACAGGGCGTTTGATATTGGATATCAATTAATGGAAGCAAAATTAAATCAAGAAAATTGTCAGTGGCTTAGTGGTGAAAATGTTGAGAAAAATCCATTAAGGCTCGGGTTCGAATCCCTTCAAAGGCTTTTTTTAATTAGGGTTAAGTATAGCTTGACGGATTAACGTTTATAAATAAGAGATAAGGTCTATGAATACTCCCTCAACAAAAAAAAATTAGGGCGTTTGATATTGGATATCAATTAATGGCTCGAAACGGATTAACGTTTATAAATAAGTTCAAATCCTTTCAAAGGCTTTTTTTCAATAAATATTTTTTAGATTAATTGCGTGGAGAAAGGAGGGAAATTTTTAGATTAAAATTAGGGTTTAATTAGGGTTAAGTATAATTTGACGGTTAACATTTATAAATAAGAGATTACGATTCAGATTGCAACAATACTTCCGCCTCTCTTGTTATGTTTCTATCTGAGAGCCGTATACTCAACTTTTTGGATGAAAAACCATTAAAGATGGTCAATCAGGTTACCCAAGAACAAATCAGTCATTGATAAAAAATTTAATGGATACTTCACATCAATAGGCTTTTTACATTGAATACTTAAAAGAAGCTTTTTATACCCATCGCATCGCATAATATAAATTTGTGTCATTTTTAGTCTTCATTATGGGCGCACACCTATTTTAAAAACTTATCAAAACTGGGTTAAAAAAAAACTTATCAAAACAGCTCCTCCAATATCTTTATCTCATGTTACATTGAAGAGATAAATTAATAGATGCGCTTTCATTCAAGTTGCTATTAATTAATTTAAATATTCTAATCCTTGCAATCATTGTTTCATTTCTATTTCTTCATTGCAAAACAAGTTGAAAATAAAATAAAAAGTTACAAGAATGCTCATCATGGTCAAGATTGTTACAACTCACTCTCCGCATCATAAAAAGACCAAAAACAAAAGCTCTCCTCTCCCTCAATTATAAACTAAAAATCCTAATTTTCCAGGTTTGAATTTGAAGCAATAACTAAACATTTATTGCCGTTTATGATCTCGATTGTTGATAAAGATAAAACAATTGAGATCATTGACGTGAGTCATATGCGATGACTTTTTAGTACCTTAGGTTGACTTAATGCACTAACAAAACTATTTCTTGATCGATTGGAGTTGATCCATCCACGTTTCGACTCAAGAATTGGCTATGTTCCATATCATGACACCAACGGCTTCAAACAAATTTGGACCCCATGCTTGGGCTTAATTGTGAGCACAACCACGGGTGCGTGACGGTAATTATCCGAAATTGTGAAGCTAAATCGAGAGATTAACATAGCTAATATAATTTTAGCTTCCATTAAGGCAAATGTTTGTCCAACACAATTTCTTGGGCCAAAAGCAAATGGTAAAAAACGGCCAGGAATGAATGATTTTGAAGTAAACCTCTCTGGATTGAATTCATTTGCATCTTTACCCCATAGTTTTTCACTATGATGAATTGCCAACACAGGAATCCAAATTGATAACCCTTTAGGGATGTAAAGGTCACCCAATATTATGTCTTCAAAGGCCATTCTAGGGAGCACAGATGCTGGAGGATAGAGCCTCAATGACTCGTTGATTACCATATGCAACTGCAAAATTAAATAATAAAAAATTTGTTAGTTTATATATTATAATATAGTAATATTGTTTTGTCGACAAAAGATATAATATATGTTCCATAAGTTTATTTCAGTTGATAAAAAAATTATAATATATGTTTTTTAAGGTGATATAAATGTATCTCTATATTGTGTAATTAAGGTCAAATCATTTTCTTTTTGTTCTCTTTTCCTATGATATGATACGGGTTTTTTCTTCTCATAAAAAGTATGGTTGTATCGTTATTGAACTTGAACGAATATCTTTTACCTTTTGTGCACTTGGGCCCCTCTAAAAAGAAAGATAACCATAATTAACAATATTGATATATTATTCTAAACCACACCAGCTACGCACGAGTGCAAAGATGATAGCTGAATAAATAATATTTTAATTTTGTTTTTAAAAAGCAAATCATATTTTTTGTTTTTTTCTCAAAACATACATATCTAGGTTAAACTAAAATATGTCTAAACTGTCTTTTCTAAACATCGTGCTAATAATAACTTAATTAATTAAAAGTCTAGGATCTTTTGATTGATTAGGCTTTTAGATGAAATACTATAGCCTAATTTTACAATACCATATAATAACACTAATATATAATGGGGAAAAGTGTGAACGGTTTTAAACATTTTTTATTTGTATTTTTGTCTAAGTAAGATTTATTCTTAATGTATAGGTTTCATGAAGAGAATTATTTTTTGGGAGATAAAGAAATTACATTTTTTGTCAAGTATCATAGTGATTAGAAAAACCCTAACCTCTGTATATAATACAATGTCTTTATTAACTGAGTTAAACAAGATTTTTTTCTACTTAACACTTCTAAAAGTAAAACAACTGTAAAATAAAGTAAAAGCAAAAAGTAGAAAATGATTTGTATAATTGTTCAAAAAAAAAATGATTTGTATAATGTGCATAAAAATATTAGATACAAAAATTTTGATAACCCGCCACTTGTCCCTCATAACTTTAAAAATAGTCTAATATGACTCTCTCTTCTCTTGTAAGTGTAATTTTAAAAAAATAAATAAAGCTTTCAGATTCATGAGAGGGAGAAGTTTTAAAGAATCAAATAAACTATGAAGTATTAAACAAGATTTTTTTCTACTTAACACTTCTAAAAGTAAAACAACTGTAAAATAAAGTAAAAGCAAAAGCAAAAAGTAGAAAATGATTTGTATAATTGTTCAAAAAAAAAATGATTTGTATAATGTGCATAAAAATATTAGATACAAAAATTTTGATAACCCGCCACTTGTCCCTCATTACTTAAAAAATAGTCTAATATGACTCTCTCTTCTCTTGTAAGTGTAATTTTTTTTAAAAAAATAAAGCTTTCAGATTCATGAGAGGGAGAAGTTTTAAAGAATCAAATAAACTATGAAGTATTTTTTTATTTTTTTTTAAAGATATAATGCACAACTACAAGAACTATTGCTTTCAAACATTTGAAGCGCGCGTCAAGATTGTCGTACTTAAACACTAAACTTTCATACAAACAAGTTAGAGAGCGAACTTCTGAACATATGCTAAAGTGTCCAAGCAACTTGCAAGTCAAAGATTCAATTTGAAAGGACTAGTGCTTTCAAAAATTTGAAGCGCGTGTCAAGATTGTCGTACTTAAACAGTGAACTTTCATACAAACAAGTTAGAGAACGAACTTCTGAACATAAGCTAAAGTATCCGACCAACTTACAAGTCAAAGATTCAATTTGGTTCTGTGAAATAAATTACAAGTCTAAGTTTTTATTTATTCATTTAAAACAAGAAGATTTTGTTAATTACTTACCATAGTGAGCTTGGAGAGTTTATCCAAAGAGGGAATTCCACCATTGCATACCCTTTTAACCTCATCTCTAACCTTTTCTTGCCAAGATGGATTACTTGCTAGTAACATAACTGTCCAAGTGAGTAAAAGTGCTGTTGTTTCATGACCAGAAAAGAAAAATGTTTTGCATTCATCCATCACTAATTGCAAATTTAGGCTAGTTTCCTTCTTCTGCATCTCATTCAATAGAATACCCAACAAATCATTCCCATAAGAATTGCTTCTTCCAATCTCAACACAATCTTTCCTGGTTTGTATTATTTCCATTAATAATCTCTCCACTTCCATCTTCAATGACTTTATTTCTCTGTTGTACTTGCTTGGAAAAAACCTATATACACCAATTGCATCTTACATGATTTTGATATCAATGAAAAGGAAAATAAAATGAACATGAATGTGATGATTAGACATGCATTGAATGCTTGTTGGCAAGAAAAAAAATAGATTTTATTGAACCTTCAAAAAAATCTAATAATGGTAAGAGTTTAACATTATAATCTTTTTCAATTCTACGATGTTCATTAGTGTCACTTTAATAGGTAATTTTTTCTTTTCCGTCGATTATTTTTAAAGTTTTGCAAGCACGAATTAAGTCTTTACAAATTTGAGTTACTTTTTCTCCCAAAATAAGTGTTGCTTTTAGTTTCCAACACAATTTTTATTTCTACTTTTCAGCTGTATTCTCTAATTAATAATGTGCAGTGCAACACGCTCAACTTGGTATTATCTCACTTTGCATTTACGGGGCCATGCATAGTTTTGTAAATACTTAGCCCACCGAAATTGACCTTAGAAGGAATGAAACCTGAAACCTTGAGAGAAGAACACTTCAAAGTCCTAAACCAACCAATAGGCAAACCTCAAATGGGTTTCAAAATACATCAATAGTGAATAAGGATAATTTAATATGGTCGCTCTCACAATTTTAAATACACACTGAATGACACAAATTCCAATTATTATTATTATTATTTTGGAAAAAGAAAAAGGAAAATTGGTGGTTTGGAAACAAAGTTGTTGTAAAGTGAAAGTACCTACCTGCTGCCAGGAAAGCAAAGGTGGCGACTTGCTTGAGCACACAGAGTCTGGAGAATTGTGAGGAGATGGAATATTTTTCTTCCCTTTTGGTAGCTTGTACCAAACTCAGTTCTAGAGATAATATCTGCAGTAAGTTTAGCCATGTACTCACCAATCTCCACCTCACTTTGTCCACACTCTAACCCTTTTTGGAGTGATTCTAACATCTCTTTAGTACATTCCACCATATGCCCTGCATAGCTCTACAAATAACATCTTCATCAATGTTTTTCTATGCAACACTGACACTTCAAGTTGAAAGCATGTTTGAGTGTCTGACACGTGTAAGTGTCTAAGACATTTAATAGCTTTCTTTAGTGTTGTATCTGGTATCTATGTTTGTGTATTATAATATTATTTGGATTGTCCGCAGTCACAAATTCAATGCAATTAGCACAATGGTGGGTGTTAGTGTTAGATCAAGATCAGACGGTCAATATTTCAAACTTGGTATTTAATTGTTTAAAAAAAATTAAAATATACTTGCTTTCTGTGCCGTTTGATCTTGATCCAACAATCACCGATGTGATGATGGCATTAACGTTTGAATTTCTAACTGAAGTCAATCCAAACTCATGATGAGTATGATTGAATAATACCTTAAGCCTGTTCCCCATGAATGCAGGGGCAACAATGTGACGTTGGTGATACCAATTTTCACCATTTGCCATCAATACTCCTTCTCCAATGAAATGTTTTGAACCCTGTTTTTGTAACCATGATTTTCCAGATACTGTACTATATTTTGAAAGAAACTCTTTTATCAATTCAGTTTCTGTCAAACACAGCCTTGGCTCTGGACCATTCCAATATATATACCTCTTTCCTACACAATTAACATGTCCAATTAAACTAATTATAATTACTATTATCATTATATTCCCCTCAAAAAATTATTATATACTATTATTATTGATATTATTATCATCATAATATATATATGGCGACTCAGATAAGAACAATTTGTTATATTTGAATCACAACAAAGTGTTTCACCTAAGTCGTTATCTATATGTATAATTGACGTACGCACCGAATTGGGACGACCAGAGAAGAAAATGAGGAAGAAGGCGACCGACAATGTCGTGGCTTATAGTTTTCATGTCGTGTGAGGTTGATTTGGAAACAAGGGAAGCCATATCAAGGATGTTCCCGGTGAAGAAGCTAGGTTTCGGGCCCCGAACACCTTGCATCTCCATGATTTTCTTGATGCGTAATGGAGTGAGGAAGTAACATGATAGGTTTTCATACAAGAGTTTAAATAGAAAAGTCACTAGTATGAACAAAAGTATATTGAGAACCACCATCATGGAGGTGAATTTTTTTGGTGCTAATATATATTTTGGGATGTGAGAAGTGAATTTGAGATTATAGCAAATTAGAGTGGTGATATGAGATGGGAATATGATGTATGACTGAACTTATATTTATATATAGTGGGAATTTGATCTGTGGCTATTCATTCATTTTTATATACACACTGTGGCTGAGTTGAGTTATAAAATTTTGTTTAGTGGTTTTGAGAAAGTGTTTCTGATTCATCATTACTCATTGCTTTGAAGACAAAGGAGGGTGTAGTGTGTGTACATGCATAAAAATGAGCTGTTCATAAGGGATGACATATACTAAATGTCACCATATTTTTTTACACATATGCAAGTATGCAACAAGAGTTAATTCCAAAATTGATGATTATACTTTGAGAATATAGAGTAATATGCTATAGTAACATATTATTATTGGATTAATCCATTAGCTTGTATCTGTCTTGGTTTTCAACTTTAGCACTTGTCCACTATCTGCAACTGAACTCTAGTTGCCTATATGAATTTGGAGGATCAATCGGTGGGAAAATTTCATAAAACTCTTGTATATTGGCTTCACTTGACTAAAGTTGGTTTTTGGATTTGCGAAGTGTATTTTATAAAAGAATTTTCATCCAGCAAAGTTATTAATAGGTTGAGTCATGATCAGATCACTTTTTTTAAGACGTTTTGTAGTAGTGTCTAAAATTGTACAAGATGAACTATCAATCACATCAGCTATAGGACAAAACAAAATCAGCTACAACTGTGCGATTAACTACTGTAACTATCCGTTCGAGAATTACATCATCAAATATAACTATTAAAGCCTTCTTGAATTTAATACTGAACCCAATCAATATAGTTCTATGACGACTCTACTATAATATTGTGACCACTCATATGGTGTTACTACCATTCTATCCTTTAACTTCTTCAATATGGTACTACGACCACTCAAATATGATGATACCATTATTCTATCTTCTAACTTCGCCAAAGGTATATAAAATATTGAAAGAATATATACATACATATATATTAATATTATTTTTAGTTTCGAAGGGACACTATTATTCCTGAAAATAGACTATGATCTTAAAAGTATTCTTTATTTCGAAGGAACATTGATTATTGAAAGGGTTATGCTCTTAAGATCATTCTTAATTCTGAAGGGACATTATATCTCGAAAGGGGCTATGATTTAAGAACACTCTTAATTCCAAAAGGACAAAAAAGAAAGGGGAGAAGTGGATAAAAATGCATCGAGCAGAAAGTATGAGAAGAGAGAAAGAGTTCTCTCGATAACTCGATAGAACTTTTTGGTGTATTTTTTGAACTGAGTGGAGCCATCTATTTATATAGAAATTTTGCAACAGAATTTAGCTACAATTGTGGGACTCAATTAGTTCAAAGACTCTCGTGGATAAGATGAAAAGATAAATACTTAATTGAATTTTCAATCTAATTATAACCAAAATAAGTTAAAATTAGAGTTTAATGGTGGTGGGTTGACTTAACTCACGCAAAGATTATAAGGTACGTGAGTTAAGTCACGCAACATGAGTTAACTCACGCAGGAGTATATTTGAAAAGACTACAGGACGCGAGTGTTTTGTGCAGGGGGAAGAGCAGAAATCACTTTGGAATCTCTTTGTTCTAAAGCCCATCATGTCTTTGTCCAACCCAAAACTGGAAAGAAAATAGTTGTCTAGGTAAACTGCAACTATTTGAAAATTGTTGCTCACACTTTGAAGATGGTTAAAAAACAAAAGTAAAAGACTGAAATGCTCCTCGACAGTTAACTACAGTCGGCGTTATTTTCCTCGCAAGTTTGATGTCGTCGGATCCATCGGTAGTTAACTGCCGATGCATTCAATTATGCAGACAACAAATTCTGCATAATGGTTTTCAAACCATTTTCGGCCTATTTATTACCTATAATTCAACCACATCAATTCCATAGGCAATACAACTCATAAAACCTTTATAATCCGTCATAAACAAGAATTATACATAATTTTTTACAATTGACCAAAATTAAATCAATCTGACATTTCATTAAAATTACACGAATGTTTGAAATTCAAAAAAACGTTAAAGAGTGTTTGAAATTAAACAACACATTACATATCATTACATAGAATCTCTATTGACATTCTACGCACATGCAGATGGAACTCCATTAAGAATGTTTAATCTCCAATCATTTGTTTGCCTACTAAGATATGCACGAACTATGAACATACACTCACATTTTCTTGAGCCCCTTGCCTCATGCTTCAATATTTTTTTCGGCACTTTGTGATCGCCACTCCTTTTCACACACTAATTGCAACATTGGATTGATCAAATTGAATCTATGTATAACAATTGTAAATCCCGCCCTATTTGCTTGACGACGTACCCAATTAAGCAAATCACCCCTATCTTTCCATTAAACTTCTTCAAAAAAAAAATGATCCGTGTGAACTTCGTTGGCATCAAGTGGGACGACACCGGAGTCAACATATAATGAAGCTTCAACATGGACGGAAGCTCCATCAATATTTGGTTTGGCTTCAATCTTAAGCAGTTTGACATCTCCAAAATTCTCGACAAAAATTGATTTTGTCTCACCCGAATCATCATCCGTGTTCTCAACGATAAGTATAAATAAACAACACATAACTATGAATAAACAACTAACTAATGCATAAACATCAATTGCATAATGAATTAAAAAAAAAACCAAATTTTTTTGGAAGAAGCATGCAATTTTTGAGCCACCGCATCGGTAGTTAATTACCGAATTCCATTGACAATTAACTGCCGATGCACCCATACTTCGGCACATAAGTGCCAATACGTACATGCCAGTGTTTTTGCGAATACTGTCAGCAAAATCAACAAAAATAAACTGATTAAAATAACCAATGCCTGTTTTTTTACGTCAAAAGTGTGTGAAAACCTCCTAGGATTGATGCTTCAATGATTTTGGACCAAAATAGTGGAAACAAAATTGGATTTGGGAGTATATATTGAAGAGGTAGGAAAAGGTGATGATGAAATAGTGAGTAGGGGAGTAACTTGCTGTTATCGGCTGACATAGCAGCGTACCGGCAGCAGTTAACTGCTGACGAATTCAAAACCAGCAGTTAACTGCGGATAGACATTTAGATCTTTTTGTGGTGTGTTTTAGTTTTATGGCAAGTGTGAACAGTAAAATTCTAACTTTTTTGGTTAATTGAAGTTACAAAATGCCATTTCAAAAAGAAAAAATTGAAGTTACAAAATAAAATATTAAAATCGGACAAGTTTTCTCTTTATAACATGAGAATTACATGCATCTAGCTATGTCCAATTTGGATAGTTGTGAGGTGTTTGAATATAAGTTATATGAAATCATAGTTAGCTCAAATCTAGGTAATTATTAATTTTTACTAAGAATATAGTTAGTTATGACTAGATTATAATTTGTATACACTATACTATTGTAATTTTTTTATACATGCGTTCAATCACAAATTACCACTGCCATTCAAAAACATAAATAAATAAATCACAAATCATCATTTTTTTTAACGTGTGAACTCACATCACAATATATATTGATGTGTTTCAGTTAGATGTATGTGTATAAAAGTTGTACACAGTTATGCAAAACACAAAGCTAAAGTGGCATACATTAAAGAGAATAATGTAGTTTCTAAATAACTAAAATTGTTTCACCTATCTCTTGACCTAGTCTCCTTTGAATTATAATTAACGGTTAAGATCAAATTTTCATTAAAAAATCTATCCTAGTCTCACCTCCACCTAAATATTTTGTGATTTCATCAGCCTATTGCTGAAGCTAACTCTTCCAACGTGGGTTCCCCTAAACTTAACTCAGTTGATAAGGAGCATAATATATGCAAAGTCTAGAGTTCGAACCCTGGACACCACCAAAAAAAAAAAAAAAACTCTTCCAACATGGGTTTGGTGACGTGTGGGAAACTAGGGTATTGTCATACAGTGGTTGTTTTTGCTAGAGTTTTACTGGGTTTGAAATTGAAACATTGCTTCCTTTCACTATGCAACCACCTTAGAGAGAGAAGTCGAGAAATTAGTGGATATATACTCCCTCACATGATACTTTTGATTACTAACTAGACTCTAACCCGTGCGATGCACGGATTTATTAGAGTTTCATGTATAGGTATCAAATTGATTATATTATTAGAAACATTTAATGAAATACAATAGTGTTTTAAAAAACTAAATTGATTCATTAACTAACTATATGATGTATATATTCCATAAAAAAAAATAAAGAATATGAAATCAGACATATATATCTTAAAATAATGTAGACAATTTGTCAAAAAATTTAGTCATGCATTAAGGTTCACTTATTACCTGTTCATATTCATTTACAAAATGATAATGATAACACCCATATAATCCACATTGAAAGTTATTAACTTTACATTATGTCTTCGTTTGTAAAAAAATAAAAATAAAAAAAAATAAACTTTACATTAGGTCTCCAAAAAGTCTAATCTATAGCACCAATTTTCTGCAAGAATTGAAAGAATCATGTGTGGGTTGTGCTAATAGAAATTAATA
>Ga0315914_1001365_pt1 | contig 36098 bp, 14 predicted proteins | sample MpolenodulesMG_FD_203920 | JGI IMG/M metagenome (GOLD analysis project Ga0315914, IMG submission 203920) | Medicago polymorpha root nodule microbial communities from Los Angeles, California, United States - elongated nodules | ecosystem: Host-associated > Plants > Roots > Nodule | place: USA...
CTCTGAAATGAAAGAAATATCGAGATGATCCATAAATTTGAAATGATCAATTCTGCCCTTAAAATTGTTTCAATTTTAAAGGACTTAAGTAATCAAGAAATTTCAATTTCAGTAGTCGTTTTAGAATTTTTTTAATTTCAAGTACTAAATTGTCTGACTCGTTCAATTTCAATGAATAATTTTATTCGGTTGCAGAGCCGTTAAATCTAAATGCAAACAAATACAGTTGAATCTTGCACCTATCCAACGGCTCTGCAACAAATAAACATGCAGCCACAACGGAAGATCCATATAAAAAAAAATTATGTAAAAATCTTCTCTATGCGGCTGCAGAGCCGTTGAATCTAAGTGTAAATAGACACTATTTGATCTCGCACTTAGATCTAACAGTTCTGCATCCGCTACATCGTGCATCCGTGATACACAATTAAAATCTGTTGTGTTTTAGTATATTACCGGCACACATGTTTTGGCGACCTCGAGAAAATCGGCCTGACAAGCCTTTAATCTTTGACCAATAACTTGAGCTCTTTGAATCATTGGCAAACACACTAACATACTCTTAGGAGCAGGATCACCTGGAGCAACTAGAATACAATGTCTTTCTGAATTATAGTATTCTCTTTCTGTCATTGTATCACATGGCTTTGGATACATCTGATTAATCAAAACCAATGTTAAAATTGTTAATTAATAACATATATAATATAGTTAAATTAATAATCCAATGATGAAAATTATAAAAAAAAATATAAATGTGTTGACATACCACTAGAGCTTCTGCTAGGCCTTCTGCCATGGTAGATTGATTTGCATCATTTCCATTGAAAGATAAATGTGACAAATTTTCCATAAATTTATTCACATCTTTAGTCCAGTTTATAAATTGAATGTCATAACCTGCTTCCACTAAATACAAAATAAACTATTTGAAATTCATAAAATGAGAATAATTATTTTAAAAAAAAAACAGTGAAGATAAACTTTATATGATGATCTTAGTAACCTAACCAGTTCAGAACCAGCAAGATGAAACAGAGACGCTCTGTTTTAGAAACACACACACTTTGATTTTCTAATTTTTCAATGATACATAAATTACATTATTGAATTCTATTTATAGAAGGAAAATTAAGAAGTTTCTCAATCAAGAATCCAAGTGTTATTCATGCCAGAAGGCAAATGTTATTCATGCACCATATCATGCGTAGTTCGTGCAAGAAGCCACTTGTAATTCATGCAAGAAGCCAATTGTTATTTATGCACCACGCCATACACATTTCATGCAAGAAGCCACTTGTATTTCATGCAAGAATCCAGATGTTATTTATGCACCACGCTGTACACATTTCATGCAAGAAGCCAATTGTAATTCATGTATCAAGCCATGAACATTTTATGCAGGAAGCCAAGTGTAATTCATGCACCAAACCAAGTGTTTTTCATGCTAAAAGCCAAGTGTAATCCATGCACAAATCCAAGTATTTTTCATGCAAGAAACCATGTGTATTCCATGCAAGAAGTTAAGTGTAATTCATGCACCAAGCCAAATGTTTTTCATGCAAGAAGCCATGTGCATTTCATGCAAGAAACCAAGTGTTATTCATGCACCAATTCAAGTGTTTCTCATGCAAGAAGCCATGTGCATTTCATGCAAGATAGTATGTGTTAATTGATGGATCCTTGAATGGTTGGGCTTGGATCACAATAGATGGACCTTAATTTTTGGGCTTTAATTATTAACTAATCATAACCAACTTACAATTAATCGTAAATGCTTTCTTATCACGCCCTACTCTTTTCTGAAACACCCAACTGCATTTCATATTTTATCTTCTGAGAGCGTAAAACAGGTTTAAAAACTCTCCACTTATGGAATTTAGAAACCGAAAACGGTGGAGAAAAAAATTCTCTTAATCTTAACTAACTTGTAACTCCCTTTGTAAGGGTCGAGTAAGGCCCAAACTAATTTCTAAAATAGTGTCTGAGACTATTCGATATTTGTTGATCCACCTATTATCAGACCACTTAAGTCACGATACTGATGTTTAGTCTTGGGTGTGTGGGGTCATGGTATGTTAAGAGTATTGCATTGAGTGAGCGATGTCTGAAAATGTGGTTATAAATGGTCGATAATCATCATCTTACAAATCGATTTTATAAGGGTTGAGTTAGGTTGGTCCAACTCAAATTCTAAAATATATATTTATTAAGATTCATAACATACATTCAATATAAATGACATATATCTTATACAAAAAGAAAAAAGGATAGAAGTAATACCTAGTTCAGAGTTTGCATTATAAAGTACTAGTCCAAGATAACTTTCCTGTAGAGAAAAAGCGATACATCGTAAGAAAAGACATATAAACCATAGGACTTGAAAATTGGTATATATTTGCATAAATTAAGAATAAAACATATTGAGGTAAATCTAACATATGATTGTGTATCTTAATTTGATTTTTAGTGAAGTATTGGATGAGTGATATGAATGTATAGGATGAACAATAAACCTTAAAATGTAAGTTGTAAATCAATCAATTTGATTAATCAAGCATGTTTACAATAGAAAGAACTTAATAACTTATAATATCTTATAAAAAAGAATATTGATTCAACTTCTAAAATTACCTGCTCTTGGCTTTCACCAACAAAGCACCTGCATAACCATCAAGGGAAAAAGTGATGCACATTTATATGATTAGTAAGTTAATTGACAAATTATGGCATATTTAAATCATAGATTATAAGCAAATAAACCATTTACATTGAAACCATATATAAACTTTATTGAAGAGTGTTAAATAAACTAAAATTGGTTCATTACATGGAATGATAGAGTGCGTATTAGGGATATTATAACTATGATCCTCACATTTTTCCATACCATTTGCAATTACTTTTTCAGTTATTCCATTTGAGTTTAAAAAGAGTAAATAAGGGTAGTTTTAGTAAATAAAATATAACCTTTAGAAAATTCAAATCAATTTGAATTTTTAATTCATATGAATATGTTATAATGACATATTTTGAGATGCAGGAAGTATTATTGATATTTTTTTTTAGAGAAAGTATGATTGATACTACTTAACAATTTTGGTCATCCATAACTCATAACTCTTTTTAAGAGACTCCCTAACATAATTAGAGGTTTAAAATAAATTTTATAATAATGCTTTTTAAAATTAAATTAAAAAGAACACGTGCCTTACAAAAAATAAAATAAAAGTAAATCAAATTTTATTAAGTCTAATGTTCAAATATGGGTTGAGAAGGATATGTTATTCTCGTTTTGACTATCTGAGTTGGAAGACATGTGTACTTAATATGTCATATTATACATTTACAATTAAATTATTTTTTTAGGCTTTTTTGCCCCAAAATTTGAGGCCTAAAGCAATAGGATTAGACTGCTTAGTCTATGAACCGATATAGCTCTTTTTTAAAAGGTGCAAACTCTTAATGTAGGGAAGATGAACAAATGAACAACACCGTATGATGTCAATTGAGGGAAATGAATCCCTTAACTTCAGTGATGGTTAAAAATTGTATCTTTTAAGTGGATAAAGGAGAGGAGAGAAGTGTGATTAAAAAGCGAAATGATAAAGTTGAAGGAAAAATGTGAGTAAAAAAAAAAAGACAGGTGTTTTTTTTGTGTGGTTAAATTGCATTTATGGTCCCTTAACTATTTAGGTAGTATCGCTTTGGCCCCTTAATTAAAATTCGATTTATTTTGGTCCCTTAACTTCTCTCCGTTACACATTTTGGTCCTTTCTATTAATTTTAATTCAAAAACGTTAGGTTTTCTTCATTTTCTTATGTAATTTTTCTGGGATTTTTGTTGTAGAAGGTTGATGGAGATGATATGAAGATGAAAAAGAGAAGAAGAAGATGAAGAAAACCTAACGTTTTTGAATTAAGACTAACGGAAAAAACCAAAATTTGTAACGGAGAGAAGTTAAGGGACCAAAATAAATCGAATTTTAATTAAGGGACCAAAGCGATACTACATAAATAGTTAAGGGACCAAAAATGCAATTTAGCCCTTTTTTTTTGTCAAAAAAGACAGATGTTTTTATTTCCTTAAAATTGGAGAATCTTTTCCATTATTTGAGACGGTGATACATGTTTTTCAACAATCAACTTTAAATCTGAAAAGTGACGTGGGAATCCACTACTACTAGTATCTATTCGGTGCAATTAATTAAACAATAAAAACTATTTTTTGACATAGATCATCTTTATTTTCCCTTAATTACGAGTTTTTCATACTATTACCGTGTATTTTTGAATTTCAACAACATCAGGTAACAATTTTTTTAATTTTCAAACCATTACGAACAAGAAGACATATTCATTGTTTCTAAGAGAAAAATAGTATCAAAATTATGATCAGAAGAAGTTAGAATGAACAGTCATATATGATGCAATTTTTGCAAAACAAAATTGATGTATAACATCATCCATGTCATATATGATGCAATTTTTTGACCGAAAGTTTTGACAACATTTAACTCTATATACACAGACATTAACATTTTCTCTTTTTCATAGTCAATAAAACATTTTCTCCTTGAAGCTTAATGCCGTAGGTTTAGTTTGCTTGGCTCATGAACGATTGCTCTTTTTGAAGAGGTTCAAACTCTTATCTTTGAAAAATGAATAAATGAACAACGACTTAGTTATAAGATTTGGATTTCTTGTGTCAATTGAGATAAACGAATTCCTTAAATTTAGTGATGGTTAGAAATATATCTTTTAAATGTGTAGAAGAGACAAAAGTGCGATGAAGATTCAGAGAAAATAAAGTTGAAGATGACGTGCGAGCAAAAAGAAAGATAGACAAAAAAAGACAGGTGTTTTTATCTCCTTAAGATTAGAGAAATTTTTTCGTCATTTGAGACGGTGATGCATGATTTTCAACAATCAACATAGGATCCCACAAATGACGTGGAGTCCACTACTTCCAATATGTATATTTGGTGCAATTAATTAAAAAATAAAAACCATTTTTCTTACATACATCATACATCACTTTTCTTTTTTCTTAATTACAAAGAGTTTATCATACTATCATTATGTATTTTGAATTTCAACGACATCAAATATTTTGTTAATTTGTTACAAGGCTTTACAAATAAGCAGAAATATTTATTTCTTCTTGAAAAAATAATAACAAAATTATGGTCAGAAGAAATCAGAATCAGCAATCATATATGATGCAAAATAGATTATTTGATGAATTATTTTTTCAAAAAAATTATATAATTATATAGAACATCATTGATGTTTTAAAGTCAACTTTGTGTCATCCTAGGTAGTTAAAGAACAATTATTCATTATTTTTTTTAAGTTAAAGAATAATTATTTCACCCTCATTTTTTTATGGAGAAAATTTCACTCTCATGTTATGGTAAATTTTACTCATAATTATAAGAAGGAATTGTTTCTTCACAAAATCTACAATTAACTCAAAGTGAAAATTAAAAAACAAATAAAATCAAAATACATGATTAAAAAGATAGTCAATCAATAATTTAAATATTCATCTATAAAAAAAAAAACTTTTTTGACATGAAAAGGTTTTTTTTTTACCAAGACACAAAAGTGTTAGCACTATTTTTTATTTTTTTTGAGTAAAGTGTTAGCACTATGTTATCTAGTAGAAGTTTAATTTCAATTTTTTTTTTTTAATTTTGACCAAGACATCAAGTGTTAGCACTGTGTTATCCGGTAAAAGTTTAATTTCCAATTTTAGATTTATTGGTTGATGAAATTTATATTAATCAATTTGTAAAAAAATTTAAATATCATTTTGAGGTATAGTTTTGACACTTTCTTTTTTTGACACAAAGTTTTGACCAAAGTTTTTTGTCTGAAAATTTTGACCACATTTAACTCTGTATTCACCAACTACCAAACATTAAAACATTTTCTCTTTTTGATATATCCATTAAAATATTTTGTTAATAATTATATTACATACTAGATACGAAAACTTGGATATATCCATTAACGTCGCATACGTCATATGTTTCGACCTTAACATTTTATGACCTTAGCTTATTAGTCTTCATGCATGAATGAAAAGTATACCATAATTCCATTTATTTTTACTAAGAAAAACATTTTTTCTTTTTTACCCAATTCTCCATATTATTTGTAACCAAAAAAAAAAATCTCCATATTAGTATTAATTTTAAGGAAATTATATACAAGGATTGTGAACAATCATACCTGACAATTTTTCCAAGATAGTTTGAAAGAATGTCACTCCAATATTGCTCCAAAGCTTTGTTGCCATCAACTACTATGTTCAACCACCTCTTGTTCTCCATTGATTTGTGATTAAGTAATTGAAACAATCAACCTACAGAGAAAAAATAGAAAAAAAAATAATAATTAAAAAGACAAATGTTAGATAGAAAAATATTAAATAGGAGTAAATGAAGAAGAAGAAGAAGAAAATATTCATTTATGGAACTCACCTCCTCTTAGATATTGACAATGTAACTCAAAGCCTTTTAGACCTGCAGGAATGAATACATGACACAAAATCTATTAGAAATGGATTTCAGACACATACATATTTACAAAGGGAAAACAAATATAAAAATGTATTTACCAACTTTGGAATTTTCATTAAGAGTAATAACAAGGAAACTTTTACTTTTTTTACTCAATTTTTAAAAAAAAAATTTCCAAATTTTATTTTGTTGACCAACTTTAATTATATTTTTTAGATTCTAAATAAATCATTTTTAAAGTTAAAAAGGTAAATGAATTAAGTGAAAATTCAACACCCATCTTTAGACACAACCAACAAAAATTTACAACCAATAAAATAGACATAAAAATACAACTTGTAAAATAAGAAAAAAAAATTAGATTAATTAAAAAAAAAATGAAAGGTCTTCTTCTTTCAGATTTTTCATTGTATAATCTTTTTCCTTGCAATTTTTCCTCTATTGGAGTATTCTGATCACATGCAATGTTTTTAAGTTTTCTCGTTAAACTTTATGTTTTTTTACCGATCATTAAAAATCATGTTAACGATGGTTAACATAGAGCCCCATGAAGCCTTTTATCAGTTGCCTTTCAACAAATATTATATTTAAAAATTGGTATAAGTAGAGTTGAGATCCTATGCACGAACGGAAGGTTCTATTCCGTTGAAGAGAGAAAGACATGAAATTGATGTACTTTGTAAAATTATTTTAATTTTCACGTTTTTCTCTCTTCAACTGAAACCTTCGGTACTAGAAAAGATCTAAACTTCTACTCATATAGTGAGGAATTTTGGAATGACTTTTTTAACACGACTTTGCAGTGGATCTTAGTTTTCTTTGATGACAAATACATAAGGATATCTCTCTACTTCTAACAGGAACAAGTACCTTTAGGGTATGTGAAAACTCCAACAGAGTAATAGTTTAAGGGGAGAAAACTAAAGATGTTATTTTCGAATCATAAGGGCAAAAGGAAAGGAAGAAAAAGAGAAGGTTTTTTTAGTGAGGTGCAAGAAAAGATCAAATTTCAATGAGGGTAATGGATGTTGTGGAGTGGCAACCGATGAAATAGTTTTAGTTTTCTGAGAAAGAGTAGATCTGAGTAAGGATATTATATAGGAAAAGAAACTATGATTATCATTATTATTATTTTACAAATTGGCTCTTTAATGTTTATTTTATTAGTTTAAATCATTAAATTGGTTGTGTTTAAGAATAACGTATTTGATAATGTGCATCCATGAATCTCTCAAACAAAGTCTTATGATAAGATGCTTTACTTTTGAAGATGAAATCTTGGCCTTTGGATCAAAAGTGCCAGACAATTTTTACTTTTTGTCTCCTTCTGTAAGTGCACTGCACACTCATTTTGGGACGAGAAATGATTATTAAACAACAAAATTTTGATGTCAAATAAATATTTTGATATTTAAATAATCAAAACGGTTTTCATAATCATGTAGTTTATATACATTGTCATCATCAATAAGAGGAAAAATATCAATGCCAAAAATTATACCAATTCACTACAAACTTGATAGTTATTCTAGTCCCTTCAACCTAAAGGATTATTCACTAAAATTAAAAACGTTGAACCACCAAAGTATAGTACTATCACACTGACTATACTCTAGTCATATCAAATCTATCTTAGTATGATCAAGCCTTTAAGGAACAAGCCACTACCAGACTAAGTTACAAGATAAACAAATGTTTGAGAAAAATATCAGATTTAAGTCTCAATAGAAAGGATAAAAAAATCGAAGCTCAAAATACAACGTTAGCAATTTCAACAGAAAGAATGAAAAATTTAAGATTGTTCACTCGCTCTCAGATAAATTCCCAACTCTTAAATCTATGCAATGAAATTGATGTATGAAAATTAGTGTGTAAAGTGCTTGTTTCTTCAGGGATGTTTGATGTTTTTCATAAGGCTTGAGTTTTTTTTAAAGGCAATATATACATAGAAAAACAGATAGTACAAAGGTCTTGCGAAAACAAACACAAGACAAGAGATTCCTAAGAGACTGAGTCCAATAAAACAAAATCAAAGGAATATAGATAAAAAACAAAGGAAAAAGATAAACCACAACCAACACCAAAAAGATCCCACCAAAAGGAAACCACGACCCATAACCAAACCCCAACAAAAGGCGTCCTTAACTTAGAGAACCAGATAGAGGGACAAACTTGAAGGGTGGTCGAGAACTAGAAGCCAAACCACACAAAGGTTCTAGGTTCAACACCATATATACTATATTGGTACCAACAAATGATGAGATTGACTTTATACTCGGGAAAATAACATGGGCTACCATGGTTTTTTTACCCATAAACCACTTCCACGTAGAAAATCTTCACCCGATCCACTAGAGCCTCGACAGAAACAAACCCCCCTGCATATATATAATCATTGCGAAAGCTCCAGACAAGAGTCAAACCTAATCTCACCCCTCTTACGACACCCAATCTCAAGATATAATTGAAAAACAAATTACATCTCAATAAGGAACACAATACCACCCTAACCACTAAGAAATCCCATACCAATCCAAATGGATGATTTCATATTGGAAGAACATATGGGACATCGTGTCTAAAGGGTCACCACAAAAACTACACCCAGACTTCCTAGTGCAATCACCCATGTCTGGTGAGGTTCTCTTTGGGAGGTATGTTATCCCGAAGGATCTTCCAAGAGAACAAAAACACCTTAGACATGGCCCATGATTCCACACCTTACTAATGGCCCCAACCACATCATAAGCAAACTTTGTTTAGAACAAACAATTGGTTTTAAGGCTTGAGAATGGTGTTGAGATAATATTCTTAAATCCCTATTTAAAGTCTTAAAGATGGAAAAATATATTTAAATTATATTTTATAAATGAATTCTGATATTATTGTATTTAACATATATGTGTGAGTATTTTTAGCTATAGGAACATAGTCTCAAAGGATTGCAATAACTTGTTCTCTAAAAATATTTGAGCTCCTCGTACATGGACAAAGCAAGAAATAAAGGATAGAATACAAATTGATAATATTGGACAAACAAGCAACTTACACGTTGGCATAAGTGGTTTTGGTTTTGGTACTGTTTGTCTCCAATACTACTTATAATCCAATCAATCAAAGAAAGGCAAGTACAAACAAATTTCTGCTTTAAGCCGTAAATGGACAAGGGAACAAAGTGCTAGCTTGCAAATTGGATATTTTATAGAATGGAACCACACAAAGCTTGCAAATTTGAGAAAGAAAGAAGCATTCAAACAAACAAAAATTCACAAAGCTCTTTCTTATTTCATTTTTAGTTTCAGTACATTAAAATTGCTCTTTTGTTTGAGCCTTTTTAGTGAAACACAATTATTTTATTTTGCTCCAAGTAAGAATTTATTTCTTATTGGGTTGTAAAGCTTGTTGATAACAAGTGTGTAAAAGCAAGGGTAAAGTTACTCGTTTTCAGGAAAGATCAGGAGGATCTAGGAAGGGTAAAAGTTACTCGTTTGTGAAAAAGATTAAGAAGACAAAAGAGGAGTTGTGGTTACGTTATAACACAACTACCTAGTGGATAATCTCACACTTGTGTAGGGAGTGGAAATAGCCTGTTTTTTGTGAACCACGATAAACTTTTTTTGTCATTTCTCTCTCTCTCTCTGATTTATTGTTCAAAATCACAAACTTCACAAGTATTATTGTTATTATTTATTGACTAACAAATTAATCGTTAATTATAAATTGGAGAAAATTTTATTAGACAATTTTTAACAAGTCACAATTCAAACCCCCCTTGTGAAACTATTTTACTTCAATTGGTACCAGAGCTCTGCCTCTAAAAAGGTTTTAACACTTAACAGTGTACGAGGAAAAAGATCCAGAAAAGAGAAAAATGTCTAAAGTAAAATTCATGTCCGAAGGAGGTTCCTCAAACATACCACCTCTTTTTGAAGGATCCGATTATTATTATTGGAAAGGAAAAACAAAATTGTTTTTGCAATCACAGGATAATGACATGTGGACTATAGTTGAAGATGGAAACTATGTTCCATACGATGAAGATCTAAATGTGAAGAAAAAGGAAGATTGGTCAGAAGAAAAATCTTGTTTACAAGATCAAGAAATAAAAATGTTTATATTCTATACCTAGATGAACCCCCTGTCTAATCCTGCTTTATATCTCTTGAAAAAGATAAATGGATTTGGCATAAAAGGGCTGACCATATAAGTATGGAAACAATTTCTAAAATATCAAAACTTGATCTAGTAAGAGGACTTCCTAAGATAAATTTTGAGAAGGATAAGATATGTGAAGCATGTGTCAAAGGAAAACAAGTCAAAAACAATTTTTATTCAAATGATTTTATTTCAACAAAAAGACCTCTTGAACTACTTCACATAGATTTATTTGGACATACCTCAATAGAAAGTCTTGGTGGAAAAAAACATGGCTTTGTAATCGTTGATGATTTTTCCAGATTCACTTGGGTTGTATTTTTAAAACACAAAAATGATTCTTTTAAAGCTTTTCAAACCTTTTGCAAAAAAGTTCAAAATGAGAAGGAAACCAATATTATTTTTGTAAGAAGCGATCATGGAGAAGAATTTGAAAATTCTTCCTTGGAACAACTCAAATGATAATGGAATATCTCAAAAAAATTCTTGTCCTAGAACACCTCAATAAAATGGAGTTATAGAAAGAAAAAATAGAATTTTGCAAGAAATGGCAAGAACTATTTTAAATTAATCAAATATTGAGAAATATTATTGGGCAGAAGCCATAAATACGTCTTGCTATATTTTAAACAGAGTTTCAATAAGAAATTTTTTATATAAAACTCGTATGAACTCTGGAAAGAAAGAAAACCAAATATTTCTTATTTTAATATATTTGGATGTTATTGTTACATTTTAAACAATAAAGACAATTTGGGAAAATTTGATTCAAAGTCAGACAAAGCTATATTTCTCAGATACTCCACCACTTCAAAAGCATACAGGGTATTCAATTTAAGGACAAGAATCTTAGAAAAAAGCATGCACATAAAATTTGATGAATTTGAGGAACTTGAGAATCAAGAAAAAATCATTGAAGAAGACGAAGAAACAAGCCAAATCAACCCTAACAACGAAAAATTCTCACCAACAACCTTCAAACGAAGAAACTCCTCAAAGTCCTCCAAGATCATGGAAAATCGTTGACCATCATCCACAAGATCAAATAATTGGTGAAACTGCAGATGAAGTGAGAACAAGAAGATCCTTTCAAACAAATGATTGGGCAATGATATCACAAATTGAACCAAAATCAATAAAGGAAGCAGTCATAGATGAATCATGGGTCGAGGCTATGAAAGAAGAACTAGATCAATTTGAGAAAAATCAAGTTTGGACTCTTGTACCCAATCCTCAAACTCAATCTATCATTGGTACAAGATGGGTGTTTAGAAACAACTTGGACGAAGAAGGAAAAGTAACACGAAACAAAGCTAGACTAGAAGCTCAAGGTTACAATCAACAAGAAGGCATAGGCGATGATGAGACTTATGCTCCTGTGGCTAGACTCAAAGCTATAAGAATCCTTCTTGCATATGCATCTCATAAATGCATAAAACTTTTTCAAATGGACGTAAAAAGTGCTTTTTTAAATGAAGAAGTTTATGTTCATCAACCTCTTGATTTTGAAAATTTAGAAAAACCTAATCATGTGTTCAAACTAACCAAAGCTCTTTATGGACTTAAACAAGCTCCAAGAGCTTGGTATGAAAGATTGAGCATTTTTTAATCAAAAATGGTTTTTCACGAGGAAAAATTGATACCACACTTTTTAGAAAAACTGACAAAAATGATATATTAATTGTACAAGTGTACGTAGATGACATCATTTTTGGTGCCACAAATGAAAAAATGTGTGATGATTTTTCTAAACTCATGGAAAGTGAATTTGAGATGAGTATGATGGGAGAAGTTAAATTCTTTTTAGGATTACAAATCAAACAGCATAAAAATGGTATTTTCATCTGTCAAGAAAAATATGTCAAAGATCTTCTTAAAAAATATAAGATGAATGAAACCAAAATTATGACCACTCCCATGCATCCTTCATCAAGTCTTGACAAAGATGAAAATTGAAAAGATTTTCCTGAAAAAGAATATAGAGGAATAATTGGATCTCTTTTATATTTAACTATTAGTAGACCTGACATTGTTTTCACAGTAGGATTATGTGTTAGATTTCAAACTGCACCAAAAGAATCTCAATACATTGCAGTTAAAAGAATTTTTAGATACCTTGTAGGCACTACAAGTATCAGTTTATGGTATAAAAAGGGATCACACTTCAATCTTATGGCCTACTGTGAGGTTGACTACGCCGGAGACAAAATAGAAAGAAAAAGTACAAGTGACGCATGTCAAATCGTCGGAGAAGCTTTAGTCAGCTGGTGTTGTCGAAAACAAAATACTATAGCTCTATCCACCACAGAGGCTGAATACATTTCTGCTGCAAACTGCTGTTGTCAGGTATTATAGATTAGAAATCAATTAGAAGATTTCTCACTAAGGTATGCAAATATTCAAATATTATGTGATAATACTAGTGTCATAAATTTATCAAAAAATCTCATTCAACATTCCAGATCTAAACACATCGAAATAAAACATCACTTTATTCGTGATCATGTAAACAAAAAGGATGTTGAACTTGTATTCATTAACACTAACGATCAATTAGCTGATATTTTTACGAAACCTTTAGTAGAAGATCGTGTTCTTTTCTTAAAAGATAAATTTCTTTTCTTTTCTATTAGCTGATATTGTCATGTGACCTTTTGGTCACATGTTCAAGTCTTGGAAGCCACTTGTGTAAACAACAAGATAATGCTGCTTACAATACACTAAAATGGTGAGATATCCCTTTTTGGACTTTGCGTTTGCAGGAGCGTAGTGCACCAGACTGTCCTTTATTAGTCGTTGAAAAAAATTTAACTTTGAAATTGATCTATTATGTAATAAGTTTTATATTTGATTTTAGTCCTCCAATACTGACTATTTAAAGACTAAAATGAATATTTCGTACAAATTACATCGTCTAATTCCAACCTTAACAAATTTTACAGACTTTAAAAAACTGAGCAATTTTTTTTATACTTGCAAGGATTAAAAACAAACAATCTTTTACAAGACTAATAGTGAAAAGTGGTATATTCACAAGTATCAGATATGGATTTAAATCAAACCAATATTGTTTAGATAAGTGTCTAGTCTTTAGTTTTTAAAATTGATGAAGTTATATAATTACTTAAAGACCAAGAAAATTATGACCGATTAAGATATTTTTACTTTTTTTTTTATATAGATTATAACGATGAAGTTTTAAAGGCCAAGAAAATTGTAAGAGAAACTAATGGAAAAGACTTGGAGATTAAGGAGTTGGATTAAATTATGATTTATGATATAACATTATAGTGTAACTTGATACATGTAGCCGATCCTACTTAGTGAGATAAAACTCGGTTACAATGATAATTTACATGTTCCTAATCAATTTTTCCTAGAAACATTACACACAGAAAACTTCCATCTCCTTGAAGGTATTCATGTGATTACACCAGCTTCATCACATGAAAAAAGAAGACTTCTATTCTCTGATTATTATGCTTGTTCTATAAACAATGTTCCCTGTCATATATTGATATAGTAATGAAAATTCTCACACATGTAGCTCAATATTCAAAAAACTATAAGGTTAGAAACTTTGGAATATTATACTCACCTCAGGGAATACTGTTCCAACAAATAATGGTTCCCTTTCAGTTGGAGACAGGATTATTGTTTGGAACTGTAGATCTACTTTAGCACACTGCATGAAAACATCTAACATCAAAATAATTCACACATATTCAAATAAAAATGGCAATAAAAATGCATGTGACTATATCAAATAAAAATGTTAACATATTTGTTAGCACATCATTTCTTTAGTAGGATTATTTATGTATTTTTAAACTTATGAGAATCAACTTATTAGATGACTGTGTAAATTTGATTGTTTATAAACATTGAACTCCAAGTATATATATGTCTGTGTGACTCACCACATATCTGGTTTTACAGTGCTTGTATAGATCTACATTGCTGTACTTAGCCACATGAAAGAAAAGATAATGTATAGGCTGAGAAAATCTGCAATTGAACATTATTCGAATATGTAAGCAAACATAATAGGGTAATATTAATTTAAATATGCATCATTGTGCATAAATAATTAAAAATTACCTCCTGGTATGGGTGAGAGCCTTTTGAGGTAGATAGTGGCTAATCTCCAACCTACCAGGCCAGCCAAGTGTAAGCCTGAAAAATGCAGAAAAAATAAACAATTCTCAGTTCAGAAAATAATATTTATTCAATTGAGCGCATTATCCAAGGATCGTTCGGGGAATCTAGATTACCAAGGTCCCTTTCCCTCGATAACCAGAGAGTTATACAAAAAAGGAAATAAATAAAAAAAAATTAGGCATGTTGATTTGAGAAATGTAACACCGAAGTTTTGTTCCGAAATTTAGGGTTATACAAAAAAGGATCTACTTACGTAAGTGGCGTTGATGATTTCCTGAAAGCCTGTTACAAGGAAAGAAACAAGGAAAATGTTAAGCTATACATTTTGATTTCAAATATTTTCATAAAAGTTGTTAGAATGTTAAAATCTTAAACAAACTAGATGTTCTAGGTCAAGAAAGATTTTATTATGCCTTTGCTCTCAGGATGGTTATGCGGCTCGACGTAATTTTTCCTGCTACTGTTCCCTGGATGCAACAGAGAAAATATTTCTTCACAATCAAGCTAACAATGAAGTTATGATACTAAAATATTAAATAATGAACATAATCTATTTTACCTCCCACGTCTGAACATAGTCTTGTATTTCTGCGAGGGTAGGGAAATACATGCTCGCACTCGGATACGAGGGAGACAAGCTTGGCATCGGACGAAGCCAAGTGTTTGCTCCAAATGCAGGAAGATTATACGCTGCCGTGTTATTATTCCTCAGGTACTGCTGGTAGGCCTGAAAATGTTGTCCCACATGCTGAACCGAGAAGTTGCCCACTTGTCCTCTAGCAAAACTAGGAGTCATGGAAAACTGGTTTTGTGATGAGCCTGGTTGAGGTTGCTGCATCTGTGAGTTTCCCATTACATTATGAAATGTAAAATTCCCACTGAAATTATTAGTTGGGAAACTCTGAGAACCCAATATTGATGTGCTCGTCATATTCCCATTGAAAGCATTAGTTGGGAAACTCTGAGAATCCAATGTTGATGTGCTCGTCATGGCGTGAGGATTATACCATGACTGTAAATTGCTTTCATGAAGCAGTCCTGTCGAAGACCCTTCTCCAGCATTTGAAGCAGGAGCTCGTAGTTCTTCGGGTTGAATGTTTACTTCCTGAAATGAACTTGTGGTACATTCATCATTGGCAGTTTGAGCTGTTGATGCATTCCTTGAAGCACCATTCAGAATTTCTTGCAGCTCATTTGCAATCTCTACAGCTTCTTCCGTGGGAATCTGTTGTTGGCTGAATACAGCTTCTTCCGTCGGAATCTGTTGCTGGTTAAATGCTTGTTGATCTTGTTCAAGGAATTGTTCAAAACCATCAAAAGGGATTTGGTCAAATTTGAAAAAATCTTGCAGATCAGCGTCATCCTCTAGTGGTGCAAATGTTTTTGATCTTTTATTCGGTTTAAAAATATCATCGTCGTCAAGCTCGGACATGATATCTTCGTATAGATTCATTTGAACAACGTTCTCCTGATCTGTAGCTTTTGATACAACCAACTCCTGAGAATTATGCTGCGAGGTGCTTACAGGCTCCTGCACAACAATGTATATATTGTATGTTAATATCATAAGAAAAATAGATTACGAAAATTAGAGCGATTCAAATCATTCCAACAAATAAATTATAGACATAAAAGAGGTACGTTACCGGTGTTATAGTATTGCCAGTTTCGCGTACTCTGTCTCCTATTGCCATAGAGGAGGAGACTTGTTCTTCTGAAAATGTTAAAACAAATAAAATGAAAATAAGAAAATGCTTTAAAAAATTGTGACAGAAAACACACACGCGTGTGCGCACACACACACTTACACATATATGTGGAGAGAAATAATACCTTGAAGATTGGTAGAGAAAGCTCTGAAAAGTGTTGTATCAGGTGCTGCATTGATTGATCCTACACTTGTTGTTGAAGGATATTCCATTATTCCTTTTTCTTTCAGTGCAAGGTGTGCCTCTCTGAAGTTTTTTGACAGTAAAACAGTCAATTGGCCAGTACTGTAACTTGAGATTGGAGCATTTGACAATGTTAAAACATTGTTTCCCTACAACACAAGGAAAACAAAATCATCAACATACTCACCAGAACATAAATAAATGCATAGACTAATGTCATCAACTTGTAAAGGGCTACATACGAGGGGCTCTAGGATGGCCCAAGGGCCAAGCCACTCAAGCAAGGGTTTAAGGCCTCAAAATTTCTTTTGATTTCTAAAGGCCTCGTTGTAAAATTTGTTTTAGGCCTCTTAACATGTTGGGTCGGCCCTGGAGGGTCTGACCGAGAAGTCCGAGTAAATCGCCGTAGAGTACCAGTCGCCAGGACGGTGGCTCTTAGGGGTGGTGCTAAGACTATACTAAATGAAATCTTAATCTTAAGTTTGAAGTGTACCAAGTACCTTATGAGAGACCAAAAATTAAGATATCAATTCAATGATGTTATATATGAGAGAGTAATACTTACCATATTAAATATGGCTCCAAAAATTGGAACTGGATTAGGAGTTATCACTGATAGGGAAACAGATAGCTGTGTGTAGCAAAATTAGCATAGTCAATATCAATAAATGAAGGTAAATAAATCACCATTTAATTTTCTTAAATTATAAGGTTAGACAATTTAATCTCTTAGCCTTAGGGAGTACTAAATTGTCTAATTCGTTCAATTTTAACAAATAAATTTCTTCAATTGGAGAGCCGTTAAATCTAGATGCAAACGAGTACAATTGAATCTTGCACCTAGATCTAACAGCCCTGCAACCAATGAACATGCAGCCGCAACAGAAGATCCTTATCCAAAAATTTATGTAAAAATCTTCACTAACGGTTGCAGAGCCATTGAATATAAGTGTAAATAGACACTATTTGATCTTGCACTTAGATCTAACAGCTCTGCATCCGCTACATCGTGCAGCCGCAATATACAATTAAAATCTGTCGTGTTTTAGTATATTACCGGGACACATGTTTTGGCGACCTCGAGAAAATCGGCCTGACAAGCCTTTAATCTTTGACCAATAACTTGAGCTCTTTGAATCATTGGCAAACACACTAACATACTCTTAGGTGCAGGATCACCAGGAGCAACTAGAATACAATGTCTTTCTGAAATATAGTATTCTCTTTCTGTCATTGTATCACATGGCTTTGGATACATCTGATAAATCAAAAACAATGCTATGGTTGTTAATTAATAACATTATATAGTTAAATTAATAATCCAATGATGAAAATTATTTGTGTGTGTGTGTGTTTGTGTGTGTGTGTGTGTTGACATACCACTAGAGCTTCTGCTAGGCCTTCTGCCATGGTAGATTGATTTGCATCATTTCCATTGAAAGATAAATGTGATAAATTTTTCATAAATTTATTCACATCTTTAGTCCAGTTTATAAATTGCATGTCATAGCCTGCTTCCACTGAATACAAAATAAATTATTTGAAATTCATAAAATGAGAAAAATTATAAAAATAAAATAAAATTAAGATACACTTATTATGATGATCTTAGTAAGCTAACCAGTTCAGAACCAGCAAGGTAAAACATAGACACTCTGTTTTAGAAACACACACTTTGATTTTCTAATTTTTCAATGATACATATTTTACATTATTGAATTCTATTTATAGAAGCAAAATTAAGAAGTTTCTCAATCAAGAATCCAAGTGTTATTCATGCCGGAAGCCAAATGTTATTCATGGACCGAACTATGCGTAGTTCGTGCAAGAAGCCAGTTGTTATTTATGCACCACGACATGCGCATTTCAAGCAAGAAGCCACTTGTATTTCATGCAAGAAGCCAATTGATATTCATGCATCAATCCATGAGCATTTTATGCAGGAAGTCAAGTGTAATTCATGCACCAAGAAAAATGGTTTTCATGCAAGAAGCCATGTGTATTCCATGCAAGAATCCAAGTGTAATTCATGCACCAAACCAAGTGTTTTTCATGCAGGAAGCCAAGAGTAATTAATGCACAAATCCAAGTGTTTTTCATGCAAGAAACCATGTGCAGTCCATGCAAGAAGCCAAATGTAGTTCATGCACCATGACAAGTGTTTTTCATGCAAGAAGTCATGTGCATTTCATGCAAGAAGCCAAGTGTTATTCATGCACCAATTCAAGTGTTTCTCATGCAAGATAGTACGCGTTAATTAATGGATCCTTGAATGGTTGGGCTTGGATCACAATAGATGGACCTTAATTTTTGGGCCTTAATGATTAACTAATAATAACCAACTTACAATTAATCTTAGATGTTTTCTTATCACACCCTACTATTTTCTCAAACACCCTACTGCATTTCATATTTTATCTACTGAAAGCGTAAAACACATTTAAAAACTCTCCATTTATGGAATTTAGAAACCAAAAACAGGACGTGTGGGAAAGTTGGAAAATGAAATTCTCTTAATCTTAACTTACTTGTAACTACCTTTGTAAGGGTCGAGTAAGGCCCAAGCTAATTTCTAAAATAGCGTCTGAGACTATTCGATATTTGTTGAGCCACCCATTATCATACCACTCAAGTCATGATACATATGTTTAGTTGTGGGCGTGAGAGGTTATGGTATGTTAAGAGTATTGCATTGAGTGAGAGATGTCTGAAAATGTGGTTATAAGTGGTGGATAATCACCATCTTACAAATCGATTTTATAAAGGTTGAGTTAGATCCAACTCAAATTCAAAACTAGACATATTTATTAGGATTTATAGCTTCAAAACCACATGTAAACATAACATGCATTAAATATAAATGACATATATCTTGTACCAAAAGATAAAAAGATAGAAGTAATACCTAGTTCAGAGTTTGCATTATAAAGTACCAGTCCAAGATAATTTTCCTGTAGAGAAAAAGTGATACATTGTAAGATAAGACATATTAACCATAGGACTTGAAAATTGGTATATATTTGCATGACTTACGAATAAAACATATTGAGGTAAAACTAACATATGATTGTGTATCTTAATTTGATTTTTAGTGAAGTATGGATGAGTGATATGAATGTATAGGATGAACAATAAACCTTAAATGTAAGTTGTAAATCAATCAATTTGATTAATCAAGCATGTTTACGATAGAAAGAACTTAATAACTTGTAATATCTCATAAAAAAGAATATTGATTCAACTTCTAAAATTACCTGCTCTTGGCTTTCACCAACAAAGCACCTGCATAACCATCAAGGGAAAAAGTGATACACATTTATATGATTAGTAAGTTAATTGACAAATTATGAGATATTTAAATCATAGATTATAAGCAAATAAACCATTTACATGAAACCATATATCCTCACATTTTCCCATACCATTTGCAATTACTTTTCAGCTATTCCTTTTGGGTTTAAAAAGAGTAAATAAGGGTAGTTTTAGAAAATAAAATATAACCTTTAGAAAAATCAAATCAATTTGAATTTTTAATTCATATGAACATGTTATAATGACATACATATTTTGAGATGAAGTCTTGACAATTTTGGTCAGACATAACTCTTTTTGAGAGATTCCCCAACAAAATTAGTGGTTAAAATAAATTTTATAATAATTCTTTTTTTTAAGGAAAATTTTATAATAATTTTTTTAAAAATAAAATTAAAAAGAACACATGATTTATAAAAAAATAAAATAACAGTAAATTAAATTTTATTGAGTCCAATGTTCAAATATGGGTTGAGGAGGATATGATATTCTCGTTTTGACTAACTAAATTGGTAGACATCTGTATCTAATATGTCATATCATACATTTGCAGTTAAATTATATTTTTAGACTTTTTTCCCCGAAAACTTGAGGCTAAAGCTATAGGATTAGATTGCTTAGTCCATAAACCGATATCGTTCTTTTTTAAAAGATGCAAACTCTTTTGTTAGGAAGACGAATAAATGAAGAACACCCTAATTATGAGATTTGGTGTCAATTGAGGGAAATGAATCCCTTAATTTCAGTGATGGTTAGAAGTTGTGCCTTTTAAGTGTGTAAAGGAGAGAGAAGTGTGATTAAAAAACGGAAAAGATAAAGTTGAAGGAGAAATGTGAGTAAAAAGGGAGATAGAAAAAAACAGGTTGGTACAAGACAGGTGTTTTTATTTCCTTAAAATTGGAAAATCTTTTCCGTTATTTGAGACGGTGATACGTGTTTTTCAACAATCAATATTGGGTCCCAAAAGTGATGTGGAGTCCACTACTTTCTAAGTGTGTTCGGTGCAATTAATTAAACAATCAAAACTATTTTTTGACATAGATCATCTTTGTTTTCTCTTAATTACAACGAGTTTTTCATTCTATCACTATGTATTTTGAATTTCAACATTTTCTCCTTGAAGCCTAAAGCACTAGGCTTAGGTTGCTTGGCTTTGAAAAATGAATAGATGAACAACAACCTAGTTATGAGATTTGGATTTCTTGTCAATAGAGATAAATGAATCCCTTGAATTTAGTGATGGTTAGAAATGTTATCCTTTAAGTGTGTAGAAGAGACAGAAGTGCGATGAATATGTGGGGAAAATAAAGTTGAAGATGACGTGTGAGCAAAAAGAAAGAAGGAAAGAAAAAAAACAGGTGTTTTTATCTCCTTAAAATTAGAGAATATTTTTCATTATTTGAGACGGTGATGCATGTTTTTCAACAATCAACGTAGGATCCCACAAATGATGTGGAGTCCACTACTTCTAATATGTGTATTTGGTGCAATTAATTAAAAGATAAAAAACTATTATTTTACATACTTCACTTTTGTTTTTCCTTAATTACAAAGAGTTTTTCATACTATCACTATGTATTATGAATTTCAATAACATCAAATATATTGTTAATTTGCAAGGCATTACAAATAAGCAGAAATATTCATTTATTCTTGAAAAAACAATAACAAAATTGTGGTGAGAAGAAATCAGAATCAACAATTATATATTTGATGAATTATTTTATCCAAAAAAAATTGATATAGAACATCATTGATGTTTTAAAGTCAACTTTGTGTCATCCTAGGTAGTTAAAGAACAAATATTCACAATTATTGATTATTAGTTTAAGTTAAAGAACAATTATTTCACACTCATTTTCTTATGGAGAAATTTCACACTCATGTTAAGGTAAATTTTACTCATAATTATAAGAAGGAATTGTTTCTTCACACAATCTACAATTAACTCAGAGTGAAAAGTAAAAAACAAGTAAAATCAAAATACATGATGAAAAAGATAGTCAATCAATAATTTAACTATTTATCTATAAAAAAATAACTTTTTTGACATGAAAAGGTTTTTATTTTTACCAAGACACAAAAGTGTTAGCACTATGTTTTCAATTTTCTTTTTAATTTTGACCAAGACATGAAGTGTTAGTATTGTGTTGTCTAGTAAAAGTTTGATTTTGAATTTTAGATTTATCGGTTGATGAAATTTATATTAATCAATTTTCTTTTTATGTTTTTTTTTTTTTGGTATAGTTTTGACCACTTTCTTTTTTTGACTGAAAATTTTGACCACATTCAACTCTATATACACCAACCACCAAATATTAAAATATTAAAACATTTTCTCTTTTTGTGATATATCTATAAAAAATATTTTCTTTTTTTGAAAGGAATTAAAATATTTTCTTAATAATTATATTGCATATTCGATTATGCCATTTAATTAACCATACCAATTACATATACGTCACATACGTCATATGTTTCGACCTTGACATTTTGTGACCTTATCTTATTAGTCTTCATGCATGACTGAAAATATGAATCATCGTGTGAAAAGTTTTGGTTTTTACTTAAAAATGGTTTTTTTTAGCCTATTCTCCATATTAGTATTATTTTTTGGTTGCAAAAATAAATTATGTGGCAAAGTGGGATATTATATACAAGGGGAAAAAAAAATCAAACCTGACAATTTTTTCAAGATAGTTTGAAAGAATGTCACTCCAATATTGCTCCAAAGCTTTGTTGCCATCAACTACTATGTTCAACCACCTCTTGTTCTCCATTGATTTGTGATTAAGTAATTGAAACAATCGACCTACAGAGAAAAAATAGAAGGAAAAAAATAATAATTAAAAAGACAAATGTTAGATAGAAAATAATATATTAAATAGGAGTGGAATCAAGAAGAAGAAAATATTCATATGTGGAACTCACCTCCTCAGATTTTTACAATGTAACTTAAAGCCTTTTAGACCTGCAGGACTGAATACATGACACAAAATGTATAAGAAATGGAATTCACACACATATATATTTACAAAGGGAAAACAAATATTACCAACTTTGGAATTTTCATTAAGGAGGAATAAGAAGGAAACTTTTAATTTTTTTACTCAATTTTTTTAAATCATGTCTTTCCAAATTTTTTTTTTTTTAAGGATTCCAAATTTTATTTTGTTGACCGACTTTAATTATATTGTATAGATTCAAAATAAATCATTTGTAAAGTTAAAAAGGTAAATAAATAAAGTGCAAATTCAACACCCATCTTTAGACACAACCAACAAAAATTTACAACCAATAAAATAGACATAAAATTCCACCTTGTAAAATAAGAAGAAAAATTAGATAAAATTAAAAAAAAATTATGAAAGGTCTTTTTCTTTCAGATTTTTCACTGTATCATCTTTTTCCTTGCAGTTTTGCCTCTATTAGAGTATTGTGATCACATGCAAGTTTACTCATTAAAATTTAAGTTTTTTTTAACAGGTCATTAAAAATCATGTTAACAGGGATTAACAAGAGCCCCATGAAGCCTTTTATCAGTTGCCTTTCAACAAATATTATATATAAAAATTATTGGTATAAGTAGAGTTGAGATGCTATGCACAAATGGAGGGTTCTATTGAGTTGAAGAGAGAAAGACATGAAATTGGTGTATTTTGTAAAATTATTTTAATTTTCACGTCTTTCTCTCTTCAACTGAAATCTCCAGTGATGGAAGAGATCTAAACTCCCACTCCCATACAGTGAGGAATTTTGGAATGACTTTTTTAACATGACTTTGGTGTGGATCTAGCTTTCTCTGATGACAAATACATAATATACCACGATATCTCTCTACTTCTAACAGGAACAAGTACCTTTAGGGTATACGAAAACTCCAACAATGTAATAGTTTAACGGGAGAAAACTAAAGATGGGTTTTATTTTCGAATCAAAAGGGCAAAAGGAAAGGAAGAAAAAGAGAAGGGTTTTTTTAGTGAGGTGCAGGAAAAGACCTAGTGATGGATGTTGTGGAGTTCTAACCGATGAAATAATTTTAGTTTTCTGAGAAAGAGTAGATCTGAGTGAGGGTATTGAGTGTGTAGAAGGAATATATAAAGAAAAGAAAATAGAATTATTATTATTATTATTATTATTATTATTATTATACAAATTGGCTCTTTAATGTTTATTTTATTAGTTTTAATCATTAAATTGGTTGGGTTAAGAATAACATGTTTGATTAATGATCATCCACGAATCTCTCAAACAAAGCCTCATAATAAGATACTTTACTTTTGAAGATGAAATCTTGGCCTTTGGATCAAAAGCGTCAGACAATTTTTACTTTTTGTCTCTTCCTTAGGTGTACTGCACACTCATTTTGGGATGAAAAATGATTATTAAACATCAAGTTTTTTTATGTTAAATAGAAAAGTATTTGATTTGGTATGTAGTTTTTGAAATATATGAGAATTGTACATAGAAGATTAAAAGAAAACGTGAGATAGGAATATAAACTCATACAATGTTACACATGGTGTCTATATCTCAATATTTAAATAACAAAAACGGTTTTCATAAAGAGGAAAAATATCCAACGCCAAAAATTTTACTAGTTCACTACAAATCTGATAATTATATGAAGGAAATAGTTTTAGTTTTCTGAGAAAGAGTAGATCTGAGTGAGGGTATTGACTATTGAGTGTGTAGAAGGAATATATAAAGAAAAGAAAATATAATAATAATAATAATTATTTTACAAATTGGCTCTTTAATGTTTATTTTATTAGTTTTAATCATTAAATTGGTTGGGTTAAGAATAACATGTTTGATTAATGATCATCCACAAATCTCTCAAACAAAGTCTTATAATAAGATACTTTACTTTTGAAGATGAAATCTTGGCCTTTGGATCAAAAGCGTCAGGCAATTTTTACTTTTTGTCTCTTCCTTAGGTGTACTGCACACTCATTTTAGGACGAGAAATGATTATTAAACATCAATTTTTTTATGTTAAATCGAAAAGTATTTGATTTGGTATGTAGTTTTTGAAATATATGAGAATTGTACATAGATGATTAAACGAAAATGTGAGATAGGAATATAAACTCATACAATGTTACACATGGTGTCTATATCTCAATATTTAAATAACAAAAACGGTTTTCATAAAGACAAAAAATATCCAACGCCAAAAATTATACTAGTTCGCTACAAACTTGATAATTATTTTAGCCCCTTCAACCTGAAGGTTTATTCACCAAAATTAAAAATGTTCAACCACCAAAGTATAGTACTATCACATTGACTATAATGTAGTCGTATCAAATCTATCTTAATACAATCAAGCCTTTGAGAAAAAAGCCACTACTAGGCTAATTTACAAGATAAATAAATGTTTGAGAAAAAAATCGGATTTAACTCTCAATAGAAATGATAAAAAGATTGAAGCTCAAAATACAATGTTAACAATTACAATAGAAAGAATAAAAAATTTAAGCGCGATCGCACGCTCTCAGATAAATTCCCAACTCTTAAATCTATGCAATGAAATTGATGTATGAAAATTAGTGTGTCAAGTGCTTGTTTCTTTACCGATGTTAGGTGTTATTCATAACGCTTGAAATTTTCTTTTAAAAGGAAAATATATAATATATGCATAGAAAAACAGATAGTAGAAAGGTCAAATTGTACAAAGGTCCTGCGAACAGAAACACAAGAGGGGTACAAGAGATACCCAAATAGACTGAGTCCAACAAAACAAAAGGAATACACATAAAAAAACATGAAAAAGATAAACAACACCAACACCAAAAAGAGCTCACTCAAAGGACACCACGACCCACAACCAAACCTCAACAAAATGCATCCTTAACTTAGAGAACCTGAGAGAGGGACAAACGCAAAGGGTGGTCAAGGACTAGAAGCCAAACCACACAAATGTTCTAGGTTTAACACCAAAAATACTCTTCTGATACCAACACATGATGAGATTGACCTTATACTTAGGAAAATAACAGGGTCTACCAAGGTTTTCACCCATAAACCACTTCCACGAGGAAAGCTTCTCCCGATCCACTAGATCCTTAACATAAACAGACCCCTCTGCAAATTTAATATCATTGCGGAAGATCCAGATAGCCTAAAAAATAGCATTCAAGACAAGAGTCAAACCTAATCTTACCCCTCTTACCGTACCCAATCTCAAGAAATAACTAAAAAACAAATTACATCTCGATGAGGATTACAATACCGGCCTAGCCCCTAAAAAAATCTCATACCAGTCTAAATGGGTGACTTCACATAAGAAGAACATATGGGACATAGTCTCTAAAAGTTTTCCACAAAAACTACACCCAGACTTCGCAGTAGTAACCACCCAAGCCTGATGAGGTTCTCTTTGGGTGGTATCTTATCCCGAAGGATCTTCCAAGAGAACACCAACACCTTAGACGGGGGCCCATGATTCCACACCTTACCAAGGGCCCCAACCACGTCAGCCGGCAAGGCATCGATCGTGTCCTTGCTCCTAGCAAGAACATCATAAGCAAACTTCATTGAGAATAGACTATTGGTTATAAGGCTTGAAAATGATTCCATTTAGAATACAATAGGATTATTGTAGTCCTTGTACAAAAACCCTAGTGTCGTAGTTTTTGTATGATCATGTACTTCATATTTTCCAATAATATATAGGTGTGTAATTCAAATTTGATATGTGAGTTGTGCCAAACTAACCTTGTATCAATATTCATTATTAAATGATGTCTTAGATTATCTCTTGAAGTCAATCCAAAGGGTATGATGACCATACGATCCAAAAGTATTGTTCCCTTGAACACATAGAATCCAAATATATACTTGAAACACAGTTTTGATTTATCTAGAGGATATGGTTGGATGATCTTCTAAAATAACTCAAAAATTTCACCTAAACACTTAGCAGACGTCAGAGGATAAATTGCTCTCATGTATGATGTTATCATCAAAACAAATTACAATCCATTGGTCTTTAAACCAAATTTGTAGCAACAATATCCATATTTCACTTTCAACATTGTTCTCTTTCATTTCAAGAACCATCATAACATTTTCTTCTACTTTGAGTCGCATATTCCCCCTCCTTCCATTTTTGTTTGCATGTTCTCCTACTTAAGTTAAGTGAGTTCCATTTATTCCTCTTGAAGGAAAATCATATATTTAGATTTGTGGTCCAACATATCAATTTATTTTTCTCATTACATAGTCATATTACTTTTTACTTTCTCTATACTTCGTCTTCCATAGTGAACTCAAATCCTTACTCTCTTTCATTATATTTATTATATTTCATGGGTCTAGGATGTGGAAGACATTATTTTTCTCTTTCTCTTTCATTTGTTGATTCAAGGTTCTGTAAGCTTATTGGATGCTAAGGAAGAAATTTCGAAGACTGGAGAACAAATGATTGGAGTAGATAACCTAAAATACAATTTTTTCTTGACATGGGAGTGGAAGAACTTTCATCAAAACTATATCGATATAAGTTTGTTTGAAGTTAAATTTTCCTATAATTTCAATGATTTGTGCTTGTATATTGTGTAGTATTTTCCTTGAATTTGGGTTGTTAATATTGGGTTTGTGAACATGTTGTAAATTGTTTATATATTTAAATATTATCGATAGGATGAGATTATGCTTTTGATTGAAGCTTTGATTGAGATATATAAGATTTAAATGAAAATTTGGAATCTAGTGAGTATTGATTTTATTTTTATACAAAAATTATTATATTCTAATTTGAGATTTCAATCACTTTACATTTTTGATATTATCTTTTCATTTGATTTATCATATATCAAATTCAATTGTTTTTTATGATAGCATGTATTTCCATAAGTTTAGGTTTGGTTTGAGATTGAAATATAGTTTTGTAACTTACTTGTGTATTATGTTTGATTGAGTATTAATAATAATTCAGTTGTAAATTCCTTGTTCAAAGTTGAATTATCTTGTTATCATTGTTTGCTTCGTTACATTGAATCAATTGCTTAATTTCCAATGGTCAAATTCGATTTTACGAAAAGTTTTCCAAACTATTTTCGTGCAAAGTTTTCAATAGGGAATCTATTCACCTCCATCCTCTAGATTCATAGTATTATCATCATATCGACCAAAATTTGTCATATGACAGCACTAGGTTATTCCTAAACTACTATAGGTTGAACAATTATTGTGCAAATCTTGCAACCAGAGTTAATGGTCAGTTCGAATAGATCATGTTATGTAAACACATAAAAAGCTTTCAGAACAAGTATAATTGAATAAAACCAACAGAGTAATTGTATTAAAAGGTACTTCATCAAGTTGCATGGTTCAAACAATTACAGATAAGGTCATGTACATGACCTAACATAGGAAATCTAGCTCTCATAATCAAAAGAGACATGGCAACAATATTAAGAAATTAAATATGAATAGATGAAGAATAGTTTGATGAAATCTTATTTCCAAGTTTTTTCTCTGGCCTCCAACACTTTGAAAACGAGTTTTTGGCCCATTTTTGCGTATTTTACAACCCCTAACTCAATTCTAGTCTTCCCCCTTTTATAGAACCCAAAAATTCCATTTTTTTAGGAATCACACTTGCGCATCACACACTGACCTCTGCGCATCGTGCATAAGGTAGTATCAGATCTATTATGAGTCTTCAATCATGAGCATCACGCATCTTTCCCGCACATCGCGTAGCTATTCTATGCTTCACGTAAATTGAAATTTTCACTCTCTCTTAAGGAGGAATTGGACTTTGATGTCTTCATAATAGTTGTAGATATTGATGTTTATATTCAAATGCCACTAATGTCATTCTATTATGAGACTTAAAAAGTCCATATATGATTAAAATACCCCACAGAGGTTATGTGATGTTTCAACGATGTCTTAAATCGTATGTGTGAGTACATGTGAAGTTTTGCATGAATCATCTCAATACTAAAATAAAAATAGTTTTATCTGAGTCTCAAACCAAACATTACTTCTTCTGAACGAAATTAGATAGTAAAGTTTATGCATTTATTTGTTGATTCGTGTTACAATCATCTTACAAGTTAAATTAAGCACATACATCATAAATTTATGGGTGAAATGTATTTTTGGTCATTCGAAATATACCAACTTTCATTTTTAGTACCTCTAAAAGTTTCCTTCAAACATTGGTCCTCTTAATATTTTGTTAGCAATTTTAGTCTTTGTTTTTTCATAAAAGTTCAGGTCACAGACTCCAACTGACATTTTTTTTATAACATGTCAATGAAAAAACCTTAAAATATCATTAGTTTAATGATTTAACTAATTAACCTTTAATCTTTATTAATTATCTATAACTTTAAAATAAAGATTAAATTTTTAAACTAAAGATGAAATGTTTAAATTATGAAAATAATGTTATTTTAAGGTCTTAACAATGACATATTATAAAAGTCACTTGAAACGTGTATATTGAACTTGTAACAGCTCGTTTTTACCTAGAATTATTTTAATTATTTGTTATATGTGTTTATATTTGTGATTAATTGTCCTTGTGTGTATTTTATTTGGGATTAGTGGATCTTTGGCCTAGAAGGGTATTTTAGTCATTTTTAGCCTAAGGGGTATTTTGGTCATTTGGCGAGTAAGGGTAAATTAGTCATTTTATTAATAAGATTATTTTTTACGTTTTAGTGAGAATAATTATTTTTACTAAGTTGCTAGTGAGTTTAGGTAATTAATTAGAAATGGTAATTATTCTGTATTTCGGCGGATTAAGTGAGTAGCAACTTTTGAGGATTAATTAGTAAGAATGTTGAGCCCATTATGACAATTAGAAACCTAGCCCAATTAAGAGGTGACTATATAAGCATAATTAAGGTGACAAAAACACAGGGGGGGTTTGAATTGTGTTAGCTTTTTCTACGTTTCTCCTAATGATATCACAGTTCAGAAACAGATAACAATCAGCTTCTGAAGTAGTGATCAGAAACTAAATGTGCAGCGGATAAAAGCAGAGTAAGAGATAAAGAAGAAAGACACAAAGCAATTATACAGGTTCGTTCCACAAACTGGAAATAGTCATGTCCCCCTTGCACTTCCAAGGAGAGTTCACTAAAATGTATTCTCAAATTACAAGTACTCAAGCACACAAGCAAGAGATTCCCTATGCTCAAGCACACAAGCAAGAGACTTTCCTATGCTCTAGTACAACTACAAGAGACTTACAAATGCTCAAGCACACAAGCAAGAGACTTAAAATCAAAAAAACTTACAGAGAAATATGTTTGAGTTTGAACACTTGATATAAAATCAGTGGTGTTCACAATACAAAACAGAAACAGACTCTTACGATTCTTAATACTATAGAATTTCTAAAATGTGAGCTTTGCTAAGAAATTCTAAGTAACAATGAAAACAGAACAATAACAGAGTATGAACTTTGAATTGTTGAGAGTCTAGCTTTTTGTGTCTGTATACGTTGTGGATTCTTGTATTGCTTGTATATAAGTTGTAATGTGTTATCCAACTGGTAGGTCTTCACTCCTTTATATAGAGGTGTGAAGAGATACGTTGGAACTTGACAGCAACACAAAAAGAGTCGTTTGAAGCTTGTTGATAATCACCAATGATTCTTTGCCTGATATGGTTATTGTCCTATAAAGGATCAATTTCAAATCCATTCCTTGTATGAAGGAACATTTCTGCAGGCAGAGCTGTTCATCTTTTCAATTATGGGTCATAAGTGATTATTCTGAATTATGACTTTTTATGATTTTGATGATGAATTTCGTGCTCCTAATTCAAGTGAATTTATGGGTATGTTGTACTTCATGAAATTGACATGTTTATGTGCTTAAATTCATAGTTGTTGTTGGTGATAAGTTGTTTTGATGACTTTTGCTTATTTAAGTGTAAACCATGATTTGATGAGTGATTGTTGTTGGACTATGTGTTAAATTCACTTCATAAATGATTATACATGTTTGTATGTTGATGGGGTTTGAATTGATGTAGTTGTTTGTGAAGTTTGAATGAAAATGAGAAAATATGAACTTTTGGTGAAAAATGAACTAGATGATCATTTTGACATGAATTGATGTTATGATTCCATGTTTGTTGTTGTTTTGATTGTCTTTATGACAACTAATAAACAAGTTTAGAGGACGAATTTGGACAAAAGGAGATCAAAATTGGGGTCTTGGAGTGAAAATTGGAGGGTTTCCGAGGAAACCCAAGAACTGGGTTCCCTGTTCTGGTGCAACTCGCGAGGCGAGCCCATGGCTAGCTGGTGGTGAGTTGCTCAATTCAGCACCCTTGTTTTTGGACGTTCCGGGTACTCGGGGGTCGATTTGAACTTTCCTAGATGATTCTTTTGATGTATTTATCTGTTGTTATGCTTTCTAAACCTTTTGAAACATCAAATGGATTTGATTGATATTGGTTTTGTGAATCAAATAAAAACTTTTTGAAAAATGTTCAAGAACATAAAATTTTTCGAAACTCGTTTTTCTCAAGGAAAAATGGTAGAGTTAGGGTTGTTTACTGTAACTATGATTTATAAAATGGTTTTGAATGGTAGTCATGATATATAACTTGGTTTTGCTTTGAAAAATGGTCATATTTTAAAAAATGATAAAATGAGACGAACTTAGATGAATTTTGGAATTAATCGGAATTGGCCTATGATGTGTATATGTATATGCTATTGTGATCATATGTGATATGTGGATATGTTTCATTGAGGTGTTTGAACATGTATGCCTTGTCTTTGGGAAATACTTATAAAATGTTGAAAGTTGTGAAAATAGACGAACTTTATCAAAATGATGTTTTATGGTTGAATGACTAGTAAATAGCTTTGTGTTCATGATGATATGATAGAATAAGAATGAATCAATGATGATTGGGTGTGTAATATGATGAATGTCATGATGTGAATAATTGTCTGTCTTTTATGCAAAATGTGATTTTGGAACTTTGGTGATTCTTGAGTTGATTGTTGTTGATGATTTATGATGATGGTGATTCATGATGATGATGATTTATGTTGACGAATTCTTACATGCAAAATGACGACGTTATTGATGATGAATGCATGTACGAAAAATGATGACAATTTGTTTGTTGAACGTATGCATTGTTGAGTCATATGTTCATGCATTCATAAGTAGAATATTAATATCCAATGAAGATGACTATGATATTTATATCCAACGAAGAAGACCAGAATACTATGCATTCAAATGACAACCACTATGATACAGTTGTATCTTGAGGCGATGACTTTGGTGACGACCGGTACCACATACAAACAGAGTTGTGTCTAGGCGCATTCCATACATTTGATAATTGATTAAATATGTCATATCTGATCATGTGCTTGGTGAACCTTGGTGATTTATATGCATTGGTGAACTTGCTAAGTTATGTGCTTGGTGAAATTTGGTGAATATGTGAAGATGTTGAAAGTGTACTTGTATAGTTATTATGCTTGTATGCTTGATGTATAATAATGATGTTGGGTTGTTGTGATTAATTTAATGAAGTATTATTTAATCATTTGAAATTAATTATGTCGGTTTACCTTTATTTGATTATACTTTAATCGTGGAATGTTATCTAACCCTCAGCGTGCATGATTAGTTGTTTAGCTTTGCTTGGTGAGTATGCTGGATGCTAGCTTTGGAGCTACGTCGTCATTTGCTTTTGGAGTCTTAGAGTTGGGCTCTGATTATGATATATGTCTGTCTGTTGTTTACGTTTTATGACTTTATGAGATTTATTCACTCAATATGTTGAGATTGGAGTTTTACTTTGGTTATGTATTATGATATATGTGACATGCTAAACTTGGAGATTTTATTTAGTTGTTGATGAGATATTATGATATTATTCCGCTGTGATGTTTTGAAAAATTATTTATGCATGTTTGGACTTATAGAAGAAGTAACATCTAAATCCTTTTGTATAAGTTGTATTATTCGAGTGATTTATCGCTTTAAGGGTTTATGGTGTAACAGAACTTCTATAAAATAAAAATAAATAAAATTGGTAACATAAAATTTAGAGACACTGAAGGTCAAAATAATTTTTTTTTTGGGTTAGATAGACGAAAATGACAATATCCATCGAAAACTCAAACACATAAATTGAGGAGTTGGGGATTCTAACCTCGATGATTACATTCAACCTAATAATCTCAACATTTTTGCAAGTTGAGTTGGGATTTGTGGAAAGTTTGAAAGAAATTTTTGAAGTGATCAAAAATAAAAGTTGATATATTTATAAGAACTAAAGCTATAGAATTTGACGTCTTAGTCGATGAACCGGTGGTGCTCTTTTTAAAAAGGTGCAAACTCTTATTTTTAGAAGATGAGTAAATGAACAACACCCTAGTTATGAGATTTGGTGTCAATTGAGGGAAATGAATCCCTTAATGTTAGTGATGGTTGGAAGTTGTACCTTTTAAGTGTGTAAAAGAGATAGAAGTGTGATTAAAAAGTAGAGATAATAAAGTTGAAGGAGAAATGTGAGTAAAAATGAAGATAGAAAAAAGATAGGTGTTTTTATTTTCTTAAAATTGGAAAATCTTTTCCATTATTTAAGACGGTGATACATGTTTTTCTACAATTGAAATTGAGTCCAAAAGTGATGTGGAGCCCACTACTTTCTACATGTATTAGGTGTAATAAATTAAACATTTTTTCTCCAAAGATCATCTTTGGAGTGCTCCCGGGGCACTCTTTAAGGATTCCAAAAGAAGAAATTATTTTATAAAAAAGTAAAATATTTCGATTTCCAATGCATTGATTACACATATTTTCATGATAAGTTACCATTTAAAGGTCTTAACTAGTGCCCCAAAGATACCGGTTAACAAATCAGTATTACAACAAGCTTTTCATACCGTCACCATGTACTTTGCATTTCAACAACATCACGTGACAATCTTGTTGGTTTGCAAGCCATTAGGAACAAGCAGAAATATTATTGCTTCTTGAAAAAATAATATCAAAATTATAGTTAGAAGAAGTTAGAATGAACTATCACATATGATGCAAAAATGTTTTTTTGACAAATTATTTTACCAAACTTTATAATACATATGATGCAAACTATTAAAAGTGATCAGTCTGCAAAAAAGAAACTTTATAATCCATGTTTTTTTGAAGTAGAACATAATCCATGTTAAAAAGTCAACTTTGTATTGTATATTAGATAATTTGAGAGCAATTATTCACAACGACTCATGATTATTTTAATTTTTCCATTTTGAAATATTATTTTAAGTTTTTCCTACACCCGAATAAAATTTTACACTCAGTAAATTTATTTATAATTATCAGAAGGAAACTTTGCTTTTTTAATCTACAACTAACTCAAAGTGAAAAGTAAAAAGAAACCAAAATACGTGATGAAAAAGATAGTCAAACTATAATTTATCTTACTTGATATGAAAAATATTGTTTCTTTTACAAAGACATGAGAAGTTTTAGCACCAGGTTATCTAGTAAGATTTTATTTTTTTTTCAAATTTTGTTTTTTTAGTGGATGAAGTTCATATAAGTTTACTTAATTTGTAAGTTTATACAAAAGCAAATGACAATTAAATATTTAAGATTTTAATTATTATTTTTTTGAAGGAATTTAAGATTTAATTAGTTTTTTTTGTAAAAGCTAAGATTTTAATTATTATTATTATGTAGTTTTGACCAATTTCTTATTTTGACACAAAGTTTTTGACCTTTTTTTGACCGAAAGTTTTGACCAAATTTAACTCTAGACACACAAACATTAAAACATTTTCTCTTTTTGATAGTCAATAAAATATTTTCTCCTTTTGACTAATTTTCTGACTTAAAACTTGACACTTAAAGACCTACGCTTGGCTTGCTTTCAAATGACCAACAACCTAGTTATGAGATTTAGATTTATTTCAATTGAGAGAAATTAATTCTTTGAATTTAGTGTTGGTTAGAAATTGTACTTTTAAGTGTGTAAAGGAGATAGAAGAGTGATGCAAATGCGGAGAAAATAAAGTTGAAGAAGAAGTATGACCAAAAAGAAAGATAGAAAAAAAGACAGGTGTTTTTATCTCTTTAAATTAACATAATCGTTTTCCGTTATTTGAGACGGTGATGCATGTTTTTTTATCAATCAACCAACGTAGAGTTTAAAAAATGACGTACAGTCCATTATGTATATTGAGTGCAATTACAAAGAACTATTCATGCTATCACTATCTAGTTTGAATTTCAACAACATCAAATGACAATTTTGTAAATTTGTAAGACATTACAGAAATATTCATATCTTCTCGAAAAAAAATTACGGTTAGAATAAATTAGAATAAAAAATCATATATAATGCAAAAGATTAAGAGATAATTTGATTAACTATTTTACCAAAATTTACAATATATACAATGCAAACTATTAAAAGCAACCATTTCTTGAAACAGTTTGATATAATACTCTGGTCATTCCTTTTAGGAGGAGAGAGGGGGATATAATACAATTTGAATGATACATTAAAGAACAATTATTCACAATGATTTACTATTATTTTAACGTTTTTCTACAACAAAATGAAATTTCACACTCATGTTAAGGTAAATATTAGAGAACAAATCATTTTTTAAATTTTACGTTGGTTGATTGATAAAAAAAAAACATACATCACTGTCTCAAATAACAGATAACGATTATGTCAATTAAAGGTACTCACAGTTATTTAAAATCTTGTGTTTTTGTCTCTTTAAATTTTCATCACACTTCTTTCTCCTTTAAGTGTGTAAAGGAGAGAGAAGTGTGATGAAAATGCGGAGAAAATAAAGTTGAAGAAGAATTGAGACCAAAAAGAAAGATTGAAAAAAAAGACAGATGTTTTTTTTTTTTGGTACAAGAAGAGGGCTGAGCCCAAGAGAAAAAAAAACTAAGCGATTAGACGAACATTTCGAGGCATGCAAGCGCCAGAAATGTCATCAAAAAGGAGACATCGAAGCTCTCTAGGAGGAGTCTCAATAACATGTAAATCAAAGGAGTCTAAAGAT
>Ga0315914_1001366_pt1 | contig 36092 bp, 22 predicted proteins | sample MpolenodulesMG_FD_203920 | JGI IMG/M metagenome (GOLD analysis project Ga0315914, IMG submission 203920) | Medicago polymorpha root nodule microbial communities from Los Angeles, California, United States - elongated nodules | ecosystem: Host-associated > Plants > Roots > Nodule | place: USA...
AATAGTACCTGTAAGTCCAAGATGTTGCAAGCATTACTAGATGAATTACTATTGATCATTAATCAGTAATCAACAATTTAAAAATGAATCAAACCTTAAAATCAAAATTTACTTTTTCAAAAAAGTCAGTTTTCTGACTGCACCATAGAAGCTCCCTTTAAATAAATAGGTTAATTCAAGAGTTATATGTAGTAATGATGCAAAAAGATGGCAAACCTTTTAATGTATGGAGCCTTGTTGACCACACCAACACAAAGGTCAATCCAGATCACTTTCAATGGTCAAAAGGTGGAATTTAACACAGCAACACTTCAGATTTTGTAACATTAAATTTCAAAACCGTCACCAAATGATGGAGGAAGTCCAGAAATCAAGTCATCACAAATGAAGCAGTTACAAATCTATAACTACAGATTGGTTATATAATTCCAACTAGACAAATTATTTAAATTAATTTCCTAACTAAGTTACACCTAATACCAACAAAGAGATATTAGTTACACATGATTGTATAACTTACAATACCAAGAGGAGGATGACTTGGAAATTGAACTAGTCCTAACTAAGTTAATCCAAAAAGTTTTTGTGGTGAGTTGCTGGGGAGAAGAATTCTCCCCTTTCTCCAATTATTTTCTTTTACCGCTTAATTACTTGACTTCCTTGTTTTTCTTATTTCCTAACCCTAATGATAGCTCCACACTAAAAGGTGTAGGTAGAACAAGACCATGTTTCTCCTTTTATTCCTTAGAACTTTCTAGTTTCCATATATTAACCCATATATTGGTAGTTGTTCCGAATTTTAGACATTGATTTTAAGCTCACTAAGCATCGTTATGACTTTTCCTAAAGTCCAGCAACACTATTAACTGAAGTGAGATTAATTTCATAACTTCCTCCGATTACGGAGGGGGACCTTTCATGCTTGTGGCGTTGTTGTGCCATAAATTTAAGGGTAAATAAGGCTTCTTTAAGCATTTACTTTAAACCAATTTATTAAAACATCACTGCAAGTGAACGATTTCATCCTCGTAATTAAATATCGATCCTAGAGGAACTTGTGAGTCTCGTGGTAGCTTCTTTCTACTAAGCATGCAATTAAAAAAAGTTTTTGAATTTTCATAAGGTGGATGTTTAAGAAATGCTTGGAAAATTTTGTAAAAATACTATGATAAGAAGACATTAGAATTATTGGATTTCATCATTACAATGAACAATCCATCAAGAAGTGCCTCGGTAACACTGTTCCTTATTCTCATTGTATCCATGTTAGTGTGACCCATCAAGAATGAATATTCATTTTTACACGAAAAAAATATCTTAGGCTATTCTTATTCTTCAAACCTTTTGTTTAGATTTTTGACGTGCAACTTGGAATTGATCATTGGATTTAAGGAGTTCTAGACATAGATTTCCTGTTTAAGGGACATGGAATATGGGCATATGAATATTCTATTTATGAGGCATCAAGTTAGGTTTACAACCACATACACTATCAAAACGTAAAGCTATTATATCACCTAAATCAGAAGTTAGAGGATCTAATACATCTCTCGTTAACTTGGAGACATCGAGGTTTTTGGAGAGTGATGGATGAATGTATAATTGATTAAGGAAATACATTAGAGAACTAGCTAACAAAGCTTAACCCCAACATAACTTTACATCTGATTGCTTCACCCTTTTACAATTTGTAGTTCAAATAGTTACATTTGTTTATGAACCATAGCTTGAAACAATGAAACGACTAAATGGTTCAATTTCCATGTCTCAATGGATCAGTAAACTTTCTAACTAAATCGCACTTACAAGTTTTCTATCCATTTACAAGCCAACTCACTTAACACCTTTCTCTTTAATTCCTTAAAATATCTTATACCCAATCACAAATACATAATCCCTCTTTATTTGAGTGGTGATACATGTGCACCCAAAGCGGAAAACCCCATTTTATACCCTTAAGTGGCATGGGGGCAATTTTGTCCATTTGTAAAATGTAGGGCAATTTTTTCAAAAACAAATCCCAACAACTTTCTCTCTTTCTTCACCCTCTTTCTCTCTCTCAAACCTTCCACCTCCACCAATCAACTGTCCTACTCCATCACCTTGCCATTATAATTAGGGGTGTTCGTGGGTGGGTTTGGGTTGGGTTTGGCCAAACCCAAAACCAAACCAAATAGAGTACTCTGGTTTGGGTGAGGTAAAATAACCACCCGTTATACGTGGGCAAACCCACTAATTTTTGGGTTGGGTTGGATTGGGTAATGGGTTACCCAACTTGTTTTTCTATTTTTTTTTAATATTAAATGACTAAATGACAAGTTCTCATAATTTTGTTTTAAAATAGTACTCTACTTTTTAATTTTCTTAAAAAAAATGTTTAACTTATTTTACTATAATTTTATACATCATAAAATATCAAATAATAAACCCCATCATAAAATACTTGCAACAAACTAAAGTTACATGACATAAAATTGCATTAGTATCAAAATAACCAAAAAGTGCAACATATTAATTTGTAACTCTAATATGTTTTGATTTTCAATATATAAGGTACAATGTGTATGTTTTGGAAATATAACTTTCTTCTACCCTATGAAAATAAATATAAAAAATATTAACATTATTGGGTAAGTGGGTCTTTTGGGTTTGGGTCTGGTTTTACCCGAAACCCATTTATTTTTATGGGTTTTCCATTTTTAGAAACATAACCACCCAATTACCCAACCCAACCCATTTTTTTGGGTTTTTTGGGTGGGTTTGACCGGGTTTTTTGGGTTGACCCAACCCATGAACACCCCTAATTGTAACCTACCACTGCCTATCCTTATCTATCATCATTTTCTTCTCTGATGACCTCATATTGTCCCTCACATCATTAGATTCCCACGTACTCACCACCACTTCGCCATTTTCATCTCCACTCAAGTCTCATATCTCTCCAAACCCCCACCACCATACCTCATCGCCGCCATTACCATCATCATATCTGAGAATATTGACGACGTCAAGAGATAGTTAGAGAGAAGGAAGTTTGGCGGCGAGAGAGAAAACTTCGACGCTTCACATTCATATCTCTGACAATGGTGGTGTGTAGAGAGTTAGATAGTAAATAGTAGAGAGAGCTCTGCAAGAGAGATAAATAGATGTATGGAGAGATGTTTGAGGTGAGAGAGTGTGGATAGCTTGGTCAGATTTTTCTTTTAAACAAAATGACACATGGGTTGCCACATATGGTGTATAATAGATGTATGAGGGAAAAAGGTGTACATGAACCATTGTTCTTTTATTTTACTTAAAATAATCATATTAAAATAGTCGGAGGTTTAGTGTTCTCTCGCTCTCTTCTACATCCTCTCACCAAAATATCACAGTCATATCTTTTATCTTTAACATCTAAATTACATTGACGAGATGTAATTGTGATGGTGGTAGTGTGCTTGGTTTCTCATCGCACCAACCACAAATTGTAGGGGAGTCGTTTGGTACTAGTGGCTACTGAGGAGATCGCCATCCATCGCTTCCTCATTCATTTCTCTAGTGTTTTTACATAACGTGTTTGGGTTCACTTCCTCATATTTCTACATGACATATGGTGTGACCTCAAGCATTTGGGTTATACGGTTGTTCGTCGGTTTCCTCTTGCTTAGATTGTTTTTATATGTGGTTGGGTTCGATTGTTTTCAACCAATCCACTTTTTGGGTTCTTTGAAATCAATTGTTTTGGCTACGTCATTCTAGGTTGTGTGGTCATGTTCGTTGGTTTTGGCCGGTTAGTTTGATTGTGGCTTCGAAGATTGGCATTGGTTTAGTTCTGTTCAGATCTTTTGTTGCCTTAATTATGGGTGTTTGTTGCGTGTTTTTTTCCCTGCTTTCTTTGGTTATTTCCATTTCTATTTAGGTATTCAGTTTTCCAATGCTAAGGTTTCACGTCGGTGTTGTTTGTATATCCATCTCAGTCCTTGTGACTGACGTCAAACTTCTTTGATATCCTAGTCATTCGTTATGATTGAAATTGGACTGTTTGGGCTTGAAAAGGTTAGTATTGCTTATTTTAGTCGTTGCAGAGAGCTGTTGGCTCTTGGACTACTTTTGTGTTGACGTTTGGTATACTTGCCACTCTACGGACCTCTAATTAGTAATTTTAATGGTTAATTTGAATTGTGTTCCATGACACTTAGGTCGTATTTTTCGTAACACTTGGGTCCTTCAAGTTATTTAGTTGAAATTTTTAAACTTTGAATAATTTATATTTTTAAGATCTAAAATCCCAAAACTTTTATGGTTAAATAACTTAAAGGACCTAATTGGTACGGAAAAAACTTAAATGAGCAACTTGTTACAATTAATTAACTTAAAGACATAAGTGGTACAAAAAAAAACCTAAATGATCAATTAGTTATAGCTAAATAACTTAAATGACTTATGATGTAATTTAACTTTTATACTAAAACATTTTTTATACAAATATACTAAACATAAATATTATAATTTGACCGTGAAATCAAAAAAGAACACAACTGTAATAATAAGAATAACAATTTATATTTCCTTAAAAAAAAAAAGAATAACAATTTATAATAGAAATAAAGTATATTCACTACCAAAAAAAATAAAGTATATTCAATAATATTTAAACCAAATTATTTTTTAATATCATTAATGCATTTTTACTTTTCAACATTCTCTTTTTTTTCAGTTGAATTTTTTCAAAGGTCTTTAATGTTTTTCTATGCTCTCTCATATAGGTAATATAATACATTTTTACTTTTCAACGGTCTCTTTTTTTCAGTTGAATTTTTTCAAAGGTCTTTAATGTTTTTCCTTAGGCTCTCTCATATAGGTAATATATAAAGAACATGCATATTAATCATGCTTCTCACGCAAAATACAATACAAGTTGAAATATATATTATTTTTTAGAGAAAGTTGAGATCTTATACGATGGCTTTTTCCATTTATCAATCATTTATTTGCTTGATTTTGTGCATTGCTTTGGTACTCCCTTCAGGTAACGGGAAAATTTCTATTGAGGTTCATTTTCAATATAAATTTACTATATGAAAAAGAAAATAATATGATTGCTTCTATATGTATTTTTAGTTATTATATGGGTATGAAGATCAACAACGTTTATCATATGAATTTACAATTTTTATAAAGTTGTTAAATCAAATGTTAGCAAGATCAAAGTTCAAAAATAATTTGTTTTGGTGATTATGTAATTCTTTTTTTTAAGGATGAATATGTAATTCTTGCAATAGCCTAAAAATATTAGTATGAGATAATAAAATTTGTTTTATTGACCAACTAGATTTAAAAATTTAACTTATTTTGTTGATTGCAGGATTGGCACAAGGGTCACGTCCAAAATTCCAGTGCGTAGCACCATGCACGAATCCCCCATCATACTGCGATCAGCTTTGTAAAACCAAGGGCTATGGATTAGGTGGTGAATGTATGTTTAAAGGACCTCGAAATGAGTGTTGTTGTGTTCCTAATCCCCCTAAATTATGGTAGAGTTTCGAGTTTGAAAGAATATTGTGTAAATCATTGACTTCTCTTGATGATTTTATCAAAATAATAATACGCAAAAATAAAATTAGAAAATTAGCAATATCATTGACTTTTCTTCAACATGCTATTCTATTTGTCAATCCTTTTTTTTTTTTCCTTTTATTCTTATAAATGTTGGGAGTTGATACTATTAAATGGATGTTTTAGTAGTTAAAATATTTATTTTATCGTATCCACATGGTTTTGGATAATGAGCCGTTCAATTACTATGATTGTTTGGAGTAATTGCTATACAGGCGAACTATACCATACTCGAAAAGAATTGGGGTGAAGGACTTTAAAAAATAAATGAATAAAAGCAAAAGAATTATTCATAAAAATAATAAAGAGAATAAAATCATAAAATAAAAGTATAAAATGAAAAGTATATACTAAATATATTTAATACATTTTTAACAATAAAAAAAATAATGTGGAATTGACGCAAGTTCCGAACAACGACTCTGATGTGTCACTTTAGTAAGAGGTGTCAAATTATTTCTTTTAACATGTCCTCATGAACTCGGTTAGTGAATCGTTCAGTTACTATGATTTTTAAACGTGGTAATAGTAAGTAGATGATTGATAGTTGCATTGATTATGAAAGAGGGGTGAAACAAACAATAGACAAGTTGTATTGAAATTAAGTTTCACAAGTTTTTTGTAAAAAAAAAAAATTTTCACAAGTTTGATCCCAATTATCTTTCCTTGATCAACTATAAAGTCCTCTTATTTTAATTATGCCTTCATCTTCCGAAAATCTTGATGTCTTGAAGATAATGCGAGATCAACTCTAATCTCTAAGCTTTGATGTCTCATTTTAAATAGTGTATGTGATTGTAAACCAAACTCAGTGTCTCGCAACTAATGTGTGATTCCATAAGTTTGAGAGTTGTTGATTTATAATAAAGAAAATGGATCTTTCTATTGAAACTAAGAGGTGGCCGTGAGGCCTTCTCTCAAAAAAAAAGTTGGCCGTGAGGCCTATTTTTAGACATGATTTAGATTTTTCCAATTTCCTTTACAAAAGTCATAGATCTTGTACTTGTGAGTATAGATTTGTTTACACCGATTTTCGGTTATGTAAACTTCATTATCCACCAACGCTTTAAAACAGGATAAATGTCTTTTTATAGTGTCCGTTCAAGTCTCGCGATTTATGATATCACTTCATGCATTCTTTAGGAACAAAATTATTGTGCTTATTGATGTTAGAATTGGATCCAACAATTTTTAGGCTAAAGTGCACTTTTCACCCCTTAAGTTTCAAAAAGTTGCGATTTTGGCCTCCTATTTAAAAAAATTACAATTTTGGCCCCTTTCGTCCTATAATTGCTGAGAAGACGCCACGTGTCCCAAAAAAGGGACCATAATCGCAACTTTTTGAGAAGACAAGGGGTCAAAAGATCATATTTCCCTTATGTTAGGGGGTCAAAAGAGCATATTTCCCTAAACATAGGGGGTCACTTTTGTCTTTTTTTTTCATAGGGGGACAAAATCGCAACTTTGTAAAACTTAAGGGGTAAAAAGTGCACTTTAGCCCAATTTTTAATAACACGTAGTCTCATTAGAGCATAATAGAAAAATGCTCAAGTGAGCATATTCAAAAGAAAAAAAATAAAGAAAGATGAAAAGAAATGCAAATTGCAAAAGAAAGAGGAAAACAAAGCAAGAACAAAGTAATATTAAATTGTAGGGAATGTAAATGGTGATTGGAATCCATCTCTATCTGCCCCTGAACCCATTTGCCAACGCGGCGTGTGTGTTACAAGGCTTTCAGAAAATAGGATTCAATCTCTAATACATCGAAATTGCAACTATTTATAGAGAGACAAAAAAATAACTTCCTACGTCTAAGATATTGACAAGTGTCTTATTTAATAACTTCCTTAATTTAAGATTGACACATGTTCTATGCAGGAGTTGTTTACTTGATCGACAAATTATGTCAATATTCGACTCTTTGAATGACTTCTTCTGATGTCTTATAACATATGTCTCATCTTGTTGAAAATGAAGCCCTTGACAGCAAAATAGTTGAGTCAAATTCCACTTAATATGGCTAACTTCGATAAATCACGTTCCATGGCCAGTCAAAATGAGTTTTCTTCTTCTATTCAAATTCTAACAATGCCATAAATTTTATAACTTTGGTATCAACAAGATCTCAGAGAAAAATTTACTTTGGAGCATTTTGGAAATTTTATGAATTTCATAAAAAATGTTGAATGTTTTTACGCTATGAGTACTATCATAGTGAGTAGATCTATTGTTTGTATTGATCGACTTAAAAAAATAATTGATTTGGCATATCTCTATTTCAGTCATTTCTTGTTTGTTATTCTATTTTAAAGACTTGACTATTTTTTTGAAGGAAAAGACTTAACTATTGTATTCACCTTGTTGGGATTGTAAAAATAGAGATATGATTTGCGACGTTTGGACGAAAATCAATTTTAATGATTGAAGCATTGATTGATAAAACTGAGAGTTTAGGGAGCCTTTTTTAGGTTTACTAAGCTTGAAGTTTGGGTAAACGACGTAAATACAAAGGAGACTTTGCCAAAAAAATTCCAATTTTTTTTTTACATAGCATTTTAAACTACATTGAGAAAATGCCCCAAAATGAACAATGTTTCAGAAAATGTCTTCGTGGAAAATAACTTTTTTGTGATTTATTTTGTTAACATGAAAACTTTGGCATACAATCTTTGGCCAGCAATACCCCTTGTAGATATCAGATAACATGGCATACAATCTATTAGACGAATCTTGAATGAAACCAGAAAAATCTAATAAATAAAAACCCGCATTATGACGCCGGTAAGATTGTTGTTCCACTTGAAGAGCCTGTCTGAGGAGGCAACATTAGAAATAGAAGGGAAACAAACTTTGAAATTGTCTACCATACTCTTTATGTTGGAAACGAGACGGAAGAGGGATCAATTATCATTACTCAAGCACAAGGAGTTTATATTTCTCCATGCCCACCAAAGCGTGACAGCAAACAAGAAAGAGTTAGTGCCCATGCACCCAACCTTAAGCCAATCATGCACAACAATGTTAGAGAAGAAGTTTGGATCATAAAACCGAAGTGGTGCCACATGCTTAAAGAAATATTGCAATCTCTCACACAATGAATAAAAGTCTCCTCCTCTATGCCGCATCTAGAACAAATAGTTGACTGAGCAATAATTCTATGATTAAGTAAGGATAATGTAGGCACTGAGTTATGGAAAGTCAATCAAATGAGGAATTTAATTTTCTCTGGAACTATAACTTCCAAATCCAAGACCATGAAATAGAAGGATGACCAGAGCTGCGCGGGAGAGAAGCCAAGAATAACCACTCTTTGAAGTGTAAGTGTCGTTGTGATTAATTGTCTAGATGAAGGCATCGTCTAAGGCAACATTGAATTTTATATGTCCAGATGAATTTTATTACTCATAATAGTGAATATTGATTAATTTTTACGATAAAATGTAAAAATTTAGAATGATTCTTATAAACATTGAAATGATGTTATTTCTTATGAAATGATATTTTCTAAAATATAAAAGTCAACAAATAAATTTTTATTTCATAAATATGATCACTAATTTATTGATTTAAGAAGCGAGTATATCGGTAAAATTTAATTTGCAAGTGTACCATAGAAACTTCCTTCAAAGACAAGGTTATTCTTCAGCAATGGTCATCAAGCTTCATCTCTATATAAAGGACCAGGTTTAGACTGAAGAAGGTTAGGCATGTACATATAGACATACATATTCACATGTGAATATACAGTGTACATACTATGTTCATATCCTGTTAATATTGTATACTTTGTCTAGAAACAATCATAGAAATTCTTTAGAGATACACTCAAAGTATAGTGAGCTTAAATCTATGTACTACTCCTATAGTTTGTGTAAACACAATCTGTTTTGTAACCACTTGTTGTTGTAAATCTCTATATTGAGGTTAGGAAGTCTTCTATGTTAAGGCAAGGAAATTGAGGATTAGGTTGTCTTAGTATTGTTGTTGTAATTATGATTTGATTACAGTGGTGAAATCTCTTGGTAGTGCAAGGGGACTGGAAGCAATCCCGGAGTATGGGGTGAACTAGGATAAACATTTTGTGTAATTTCTTCTCCCTTATCTCTTTACTTTCAGCATTTGTCTAATCATTCAAAAAGAGATCCAAAAAGAAAAAAGAACAATACAATTCAAACCTTCCCTCTTTCTTGTGTTTTTCTCACCTTCAGTGTGTTCCTCGATTCCAACTTGGGGGGTTTTGGCGGTCTTATTCATGATCATACATGTTATTTTTTGCATGGTTTCTTCTGGTAAATTAGTACACTTTGCATTTTCCATGCTAAGATTTTGGTATCTACCATGGTTTCAAGTTGTTTTGGGGTACTGACTTTAAGCAGGTGTCGTGTCTCTCTAATACAACTTTTATTCCAAAAGGATTTGAATGTGCATCACAAGTTTGGAATTTTGATCATGGCTTTCAAGAACATTCTTTGTAAAGATTGGGTGGTTAGTGTACGACATAGCTTGCATGAAGGTAACGTTGTAGCTGATTATTTAGCTAAAAAGGGTGCTTTGAGTGATAGTGGTCTTGAATCATACTTATTCTAAAAGCTTATTAGGTCAAGAAAATGCTTAACCCTAATAGCTATGGTATTTTTCCTCCCAAGCATGTAACTTAGGTGTGTTAAACAAGCTATCATACCTCATTAATGATGTTTTCAAATTTTAAAATTTGAATTTTCCCTTCCAAGCATGTAATCTAGGTGTGTTAAACAAGCTATCATACCTCATTAATGATGTTTCCAATTTTAAAATTTGAATTTTCCCTGCCAAGCATGTAACCTAGGTGGTTTAAACAAGCTATCATACCTCATTAATGCTGTTTTCAAATTTTAAAATTTGAATTTCACTCCCAGATGTATATGTCATCACTTAAGAGCGTTTTGTGTTGTCAACTACTTAACTTAAAGTATCATGTTTAAACTTTCAATGCAGACCTAATTAATGTAGCTGGCTCTCTATATATAGAGGCCACATGCATGCAAGTTTGCCATTAGTTATGACTTCTGTGTGATGATGAGTTCTCACTACTTTGTCTACTTTCACTTTTTTATTTATCTTGCTATATTTAAAGGTTATATTGTTGGGTAATTTAACCTTTGACAATTTTTATTTTCGAAATAACTTTTGACAATTGGGTTGCCTCTAAACTTTTCTTGAAGTGAATGTTAATGAATTGATGGAAATTAAGTCTTTTTATTGTTTCATTACATTCCTATTTTTCATTCTTTCTCTGCATTTCTTCGTGATGTTACAGGTTCCTCTATCTTCTTGACATACTTATTAAACTGAAAATGGTTTTCCTTTGTATATTTGTTATGCATAGGTCTGCCATTTATTGGTAGCTAAAGACAGAGGAATACATTTTATCTATCGGGATTCTTGAAAAATTTTACCCACACAATGTCAAAATGTCTAAATTTTCTTTGTTCAGATTGAATAAGTTTGTCATTTCAAACAACTTTTTGGATTAATTAAATCATGATACTTTCAAATAACTTGGATTAGTTTTAAGCATAGGTTATTGGATTAGTTAAGCTTAAACCATGATACTCAATCATTTATCGTCACTTTCTATAGCTTACTATCACAACCATTTCAAATATTTTCTTTATGCTTTATGACTAAATGAGTTGTTAGCAATCAATGCAACCTCATTTACATTACTATTTGTCCTTTGGTTCAATTTTTTTCCCTTTTCTAGAGAATTTTTTCTTGTTTCATTTTGTGTTTTCTTTAACATCGTTAATTAATAATATTTTAGGTTGCAAATCTGTTATTGTTGGGATATGGTATGTGCTTGCTGATGTTAGTGTGTGATGCTATATTTATGAAACATTGTTGCCTGATGCATATTGCTTTGTGGCATTTGGATAGGGAAGTCGGTTTTTCAAAATAAATAAACAGTTTACTTGGTAACAGTACGGAAAATCCTCAATTGTGAATAGACTTTCCTGCGTGTACAACTTGAGGTTTCATTGCAATCATTGATGATAGTGCAAAATTGCTTAAAGACATTTACATATTAAACTTTCCTTGGTTTGCAATAATTTTTGGAGTACTTTCTTAGGTGTATGCTTCGATTTGGAGACAATAGCTTAAGTAAAAAAACTGGTAATGGTCATTGGTAATGGTCATTGATTGTGATTGGAAAAGGAATTTCATAAACAAGTATTTAGTAAAATATGGTGTAGTTATTTTTAGTGGGATCTTTTTTAAAATCAATACAATAATATATTTTATGTCTATACATGATGGCGTGCGATAGAGCCCTCTCAAAAATGTTCCCGTAAGATTAACTCAGTTGGTAAGGAAGATGCATAACATATGCAAAGTCCGGAGTTTGAACCTCGAACACCACAACAACAAAAAAAAAAGTCCTCTCAAAAGACTAATTTATTCTTACTCAATGATTATATTTCTGCATTTTCTTATGTTATAGTGCATGTATTTTGTTATGTATCAGAAAGTAACTTTCTCCTATATCACAACCTAATAATATAAAGTGGAATTTAAGGATACTACTCCAGAGAAGAAAAACAAAGCAATTTCAAAGTTCTCGATGCCTTAATTGTCTCTATATGAAATTATTTTATTAAGGGCAATTGATAATTTCATCATGAAAAAAAGGGCACTTGATAAGATATTATGGTTTTATAGTCTTATAAAATATGTTCTAATCTTTTTATTTTCTTTACTAAAACAATATATTGCATGATACATAAATTTCGGTACGATACCATGTGCAATCGAATCATTGCATGGGTATTTCATAATTTATAATTAAGCAGGTTAATATTATTACAATTGTATTGTACTATTTATTATTAAATCAACTTTTTTCTTTGATATACTTTATTCCTGTATATTACGGTTAATAAGACCCGTGCGGAATATGGGTCGATGGTCTAGTTTTATATAAAGTCCCTCCTGATATGGTAATTTCCTCTTAGGAGACATCATGGGCGTAGAGTTTGTTTCTTAATTTTCCCTTTTTTTTTCTTTTGATAAAAAAAAAAAAAAAAAACCACCATCATGTGTCAATTTTGAGTTTTAGACTTCAAGTTTAACATTGAATGCAAATTAATTTTCAATTAGAGTTGCAACCTTCCATTATCTTTTCGTCAGTTTTGATCATTTTATTATATTATAGAAATAATGCTGTAATTTGTACCAAAAAAATAAGAAAAAAGAAATAATGCTGTAATTTTTTTATAGGTCATAAGACTCCAATGGTGAATAAAATAATCTTTTTGATATGTGTAGTTGCAACCTTAAACTCAAGTAATATATTTTTTAATAAATATGTTTTTTTTGTCCCTATAAAATTACGAACTTTTAATTTTAGTGCTTGCTACATTTTAATGGTAATTTTAATCCTTCATATATTGTAGTTTGTAAAATAATCCTTATTTCGATAAATATTAGTAGTTAGTTGTTAGATGGGTTAAATAAGTAAATATCCCATTAAATATACCAACATTTTATTTTAGTTCCCATAAAATATTCTTTAGGTTTTTCGTCCCTCACAATTTTCCATCCATGAAATTAGTCCATAATTTTTAGTCAATTCATATTTAACCTTCATATTTTTTAATGAAATTTTCCATAAATTGGTAGAGTTGATATTATGAAAATCTTGTCCAAAAAAATTAGAATTCTTTAACAATACATGAATTAAATATAAATTTTTATGTTTTTCACTAAAAAAATCATATTAAATTCATGTTTTATTAATAAATTCTAAAAAAAATTGGAAAATATTGTCATAATTTTGTGCCCATTTCTGGAAAGTTTTATTAAAAAATATGAAGGTTAGACATGAATTGACTAAAAAGTAGAGATTAGTTTTATAGATGGAAAATTTTAAAGGGACCAAAAACAATATTTTAGGAGAACTAAAATAAAATGTTGATATATTTAGGAGGACCATATACTTATTTAACCCTTAGATTAAATTTACTTATTTATTCTAAAGGCGTGTGTTATTATCAAACCTACATGATTTTCTCGTTCAAAGTTAAATATGATAAGACTCCACTAAGCTTAAGGACGCAAATTAGATCAATTTTTTATTTAAACCAAGCACCATGACCAATTTAATTAACAATCGTTGCCTTTTGAAACCATGCATGTACTCCGTCTGTTGGCTCTAAGTGAGGGTATGATCTAACCTAAAAAAACAGCACTTACCTCTTCAATTTATTCACTCGAAAGAAAAATTTAAGTTCAACAAAAAGCTGATTTACCACATGTCCATGAAGTCCTTTTATTTTGCATGAGAGAAAAGAACACTCGAGATTGACGAATAAAGGACAATTTCAGTACACAATAAATAGACTTTAAAGATATTACAGGATGGGACCATTCTCTATCAATACACACAAGTTTCCTATCTTACAATTTCCATACAAATTGAGCATTAACCTCATCAATAAACTATGCAGCAAAATGTTAGTATTAGAAGCATCAAATTTAGTGACTAGTTTTTTTTTTTTTCTTTTCAGTTCTGGAAATTCTATCTTAATTATTTCAACTTTTTTAAATGGTACAATAACTTTGAATGTAAAATTAAAAACACATAAATTTATATAAGTTACATTTTCATTATATGATCTTCTAGGATAGAATAACTTTGGTATATAATTCTAGGACACTTATCAAGTACCCATAGAATTTTTATACCAAAAAGTATTGCATTTCTACCAATCTTTCACATGGTGCAATGCAACCAAAAGACCTACGTACAACACTAGGTACTCATGGTTATAATGTCCTAAAGAATTAGGTTAATAATGTCACATAGAATTATGAGATTTGGTTGATGAACATGGCGATATATATGGAACCACTAGTCTTTGATTCTTGTTGTTGTTAGTGGAAAAAGATCAAGAGTCTTGAGAGGTTTAGTGCAACATGAAGGTGCTTCATCATTAACATTATCCATGAGTGTCCAACCATAGTTGTTGAATGCAATCTCTTTCTTCTCCATCAAACTTTGTTGGTTATTATAACCATTCCATTTGCAATTGATTGCCCCTTCTGATGTGTTTGCAGCTACTGATCCCTAAATACATATCAAGTAGAAAAAGAATAAGCATAATTTAACTTTTTTCTGATCACTTACATAACTCAAAAACTAAAATCATGCCCTATATATGTATTAATTGAATCAATCCAATCCTTTTGTGTAATGGCCAAGTGGCATTGTTTGAATTCATATCACTTATTTTAAAAGATGATTTTAGACCACAACCAAAGATGACAATAATTTAAGTCATGGTTTTAAATTGTAGTCGCAGTTGCAGTTAAGCTACGAACTTTGATATTGTGGGAATTTGCGGTCGAAATTGTGGTTGTGATACCTCAAAATCTTTTATATCGCAGCCGTAATTGAAGTTACTGACCGCAATTTAAAACCATGATTTAAGTCAAGAAATTTCATGCATCCAAGAGTTATAAAGAAGAATTATCAAAAGAAAAGAAAGAAAAAGAAGAAAAATAGGACAAAAAAGGAAACATCACAAAGTTTTTCAACATGCATGATTGAAAAAGAAGATTACCTCAAAAAGCAAGCTAGGTGAGTTAAAAAAGGAAAAGTCATGTGAATTAGATCCAAAAGGGTAACCAAAAGTACCACCAACAAAATGGTTACTAATCATATTATTATGATTGAGTTGACAATGATGAACTTGTAGTTGTTGTTGTTGATGTTGCTGCTGCTGCTGCTGTAGCTGCAGTTGTTTGTTAAGTTTCCTTCTTAACTTCTGTCTATCCCTAGCCTTATGATTCTGAAACCAATAGAAAACATTTTTTCCTTCTATCCTACCATAGAAAGAAAGGTGAGTAGTTATTTGCTGAATTTGAACAGCACTAGGAGTTCTAATTCCACTTCTATACAGTTCCTCTAAGATCATAAGTTGTTCAGTTGTAGGGCTCCATCTTGATGAACCAGGTGGAGACATTATTGATTTGGAAATTAGGTTTTTGTGATGAGAGGGATGAAAGTGATGTATAAATAGAGGGACAGAGAGAAAGAAACAGTAAAGTAATGTAAAGGATGAGACAAAAAGGAAAGAGAGATTACAAGGGTTAGGGTATTGTGGTGAATTAGATAGGTAAAAAAAGTACTATGTCTCTTATCTTGATGTTCCTTTTAGAGGAGCATTCAAGTAGGGTTTAACAGTACTTCATGCACAGAGAGAAAGAGAGAGATGAATCAAGATAACTGATTGTGGTTGTATGAGTTATCATGACCTTATTATTAACTTTTTTTTTTCTTTTTCTAAACAGAATGAATCAGATACTACACTTTTTTTTCTGTTCACTTAGTTAAGCACCACTAATTGTTGTGACAGATTGTACCTGTTTTCATTTCACTACAGTGTGGTATAATAGCTTCTGATTAAGAGATATGAAAACACACTTCAAACAAATTAAATTATTATATAGTTTGTCTCCATAAATTTTATATGGTTGTGTGTGCCAAAGTTTTATGTTCATTGATGTGTATAGTATAGTAGTAAATTGTGTTTTTCAATTAAAGAATGATAGTATGCAGGCACATTCCTTGTCACATTGAATTCACATGTCTCTTAATTGTACACCTCTTCACTCTCTCAAAACAAAATATTCATATAGAAGTTCAATATTTTTTTTTTTAATAAATTGTTCATCTCGTTAGATATTCTTCACTCTTAGATATCTTTTTTTTTTTTTTTGAGAAATCTTTAATATCTTAATTAATATATGTAAAACGACTTTAGTTAGTGAGTCTTTTCAGTAATATTTATGTAATATCGTGGATCAAATTGACTAAGAGAAGACATATTTAAAGACTAAACTAACTTTACAAGTTACATTCAATGATCAAACTAATTATCAAAAGAAACGTTCAAGGATGATACTGAGTAACAAAAAAACATTCGTAGATTTTGTAATTTTGATAGATTTAATGATTATACCAATAATGTCTCACAGAAACATCTTTAGTCGTGTCTTACGTTAGTAATATCATCATAGACTAAATTGACAACAGAAGACACGCATTTTGGAATTAAACTAGCTAATGAAAGACATGTTCAAATATTAAAGTGACTCACATTCATAAAAATCATACATGCAATTGTAATTTTAATGTATTTAGATACCTATAACGCCTCACAAATTCAAAAATAAAAATGAGTGTTTACGCTTGTTTTATAATGTTAACTCCTTAAAATTAAAATCTTTTAACTCCCTGTAAGCGCCCTAATTAATGTATCCTTACATATCTTATGGGCTTTGTGACACTCACCCCTAATAGGCATTTTAAAGTATCTCCTTGACGAAGTTTGTATGGTCATAAGATTTAGATACAACATTTAAACACACATTTAAAAGTGAAAAGTCAAATGAAAAATAATTAAATGATGTGTAATTTATGCATGTGGTTAAACATTCTTTATTTGAGGATGATCAACCAAGTATTTTTCATCCTCCCTACCTAATCAAAAATTTTGGGTCCATTATGTAACTAATCTATGAATGGGTAGACACCATAAGCTGATTCTTAAATGGGCGACTCCAAAATTAGTATTCACATCTTTTTCATGATAAGATAATCATGTTATCATCTCTCTCAATACTAATTAAATTGTTTTTTTTTTGGTATTGTACTTATGTTTGTTTATTTTTTGGATAAAAGAAACATTAAATATTGGGATATAGTGAGTCCCATTATTGGAAGGTAGCATAGTACTGAAATACATATATATTTTTGTAAGAGTACAGTGTTAGAAACAATGGTACCAAAGGGTGAGACTTGGCAAAATGGCAAGTCATTGACAGTCACAAGTGGGGTCTCTCTGGTTATTTGCATGCATGCTTAGTCCTTTTTATAACGCTGACATTTTTGAAAACGCAAGCATTGAACAGTTAGTGTCCATAAATGCATTGTCCAATGCCTTGTCTTTTTTAGGGGACTTGTCATACTCTGGCAACATTCCTCTTATCATCTCAACCGTTCATTTTAGAATTCACTCACGTCATCAACCATGTTGTTGAGTGTGAAATTAACTAGTTAAGTCAACTACATATCTATTTGATGTCATTTCCTAGCTTATGATGTTTGTTTACGTATTTCGTTACTTGCTACAGTGTTTTTTGTTCTATGATGCTATGAGATGTCAATGTTTTTGTGAAAAAGTCATAATAAATCTTTGTGGGGGCTTACTTGAGATCGACTGGAGTTATACAGTTTTATAAATATAAATAGTCTATGAATGGAAAAAAAAAAGAATATATAAGGCCTAATCATGATGGCTTATTACAAGTTTAACAAAAGATATATAAAATTCAACAAAATATTACTCTTAATCCAATCATACATTGATTGCTTTATAGCATTGGCATGAAGATAACAATAAATCTGTCGGCTGATAAATATTTTAGATCGACGGAGTGTCTAGGTATCAGACTTGAGATGTATCGGTCTTTAATATAGAGATGACATTGATACATGTGATTACATTTATTTATATTTTTAAAAAATATTATATTTAAATTTATTTTCTCAAATTATTATTTATCTCAACTAACAATGTTAATGTCATTTCTAATTTTTGTTTGGAGATTCCTTCATAGATTATTGAAATGTGGGTCAATTTCTCTCTCTTTGATAAAGTATAGGAGGGATGTGTGCGCGCAAAATAAACAATAAAGTACACTATAATTCATTTTTTTGAATTTTTTATAGTTTTATTTTAGTCTTCAACAAGAAATGTAATATAGTTGACTCATGTAGTCCTAACAATTTGAAAACATATTTTATCCTTAATACATGCGATTGGGAAATATCTATGAAAGGTCGTTTTTTTAACTTTATAAATACCAAATTATTTGGCCACTTGCTTTTACTTTCTTATAACACTTCATTCTGTTCAAATAAAATAAGTGGAAAACAAAAAAAGAAAGAGGAAAACATCAAGAGTTAGTTGAAACATTTATCTTCCATTGTATCCTTATATTCTCATTTTGTTTCTTTAAGAAAGGTTAAGAAATATGCAGCCTTATAAAGTTGGTGTTTGTTGGAATACGATTAAGAAACAACTACCAAGAAAAAATATTAATTGTTAACCAAACTCCCTTTAACCACAAAACATGATTATGAATCGGAAAAGTATTGTCTTTTAGAGTAGTCAATTTGTTATAAGCACTTTTAACTGTATAACACACCAATCTACAAAACAACATAAGTTAGTTGTTTCACACACTTCCCTACCAGCTCCACCTCCCAAGCAAACAACCTCCAGCGCCATTTCCAAGCATCAAAATTCACACCCCACCCCCTAGAATGTGCATATCAGCTACGGTCGCCAACTTGTTCTCTGTCAACTCATAAAGCCTCCTAAATCTAACATAAAAATGGAACCATCGAGCCAAGGATTCTTCGAAAACAAGGTGGAAGAATCTTCGCCCACCTCACGATCAACATTATCAAGTAACCAACTCTCATTTAGCAAGCCAACTCCCTCCCTAATTTTATCACATACTGCCACCAGACTAAACAACAATCACCCCCAAACCGCAATCTCCCACCTTCCTCACCATACCCAGCGCTTAACACCCTATACCATAAGCTCTCCATTTCCATCAATAACCTCCAAACCCACATGCCTAGTAAAGCTAAATTAAAGTCCTTCAACCTCCTAGCCTCGAAACTTTTGGTCTATATCACGAACAAGAAGGTGCGTTAGAGGGGGGTTAATAGTGTTTTTCGATTTTCAAAAGGTTTTTGCGAAAGAGTGGATTTGTAAACTTGTGACTTATTGGATTTGTGTGAAACGATGATAACAAATTTAAGACAATGATCAATAACTAAGATTTAAAGATGAATTGAGAAGTTGAAATATTGAATCTTATTAAGCAAATCAAATATCAATATTCAAGCATACAAATTGCAAAACTAAACAAATTAACAAAACCTTTAGCAATAAATGACACTAACAACTAATGAACACATGGTATATGAATCAATGGTTTGAAACTTAATTGAAGTTTGATTGTGATAAAATTGAATTTGAAAGAATCTCAATTGAAGTAATTGAGATTAGGTTAAGTGCAATAAAAGTAATCACAATCAAATCAAAATGGTTTCAAACAGAGAAATCATATACAATTATGAATGCGAAAATCTAAGAAGATAGGGAAGAGAAGAACACCGAGATTTATAATGGTTCCCCTTTCGTCATCGTTTCAGTGTACCTCCACTCTTCTTGATAGAAAACATCTTTATCAAGGACTTCCACTATTGTTGAAAAATGTTTACAAATTTTTATGATTACATGATATTCCCTCGATCACCCTAATCTTCAATCCTAAGCAACCACAATACCATCAATCTTCAAGAATTCTTAAATTGGAAATTCTCTAAGTCTTTGAAACCCAAGCTCCCATGCAATCTTTGGAATTTCATCACCTTGAATTCTTCTTTGCTATGTTCGAAGCTTAGATCCCCCAAAACTTGAGAAGTTAGAAAGACCCCCACAATTCCCCTTGGAGGTGGAAAGAAATCCCTCTTTTCTTTTAGACCCTTGATCCTCAATCAAGTTCCTTGAAAGAAACCAATGTATCATTCCTATAGCACTCTAGCAATCTATGACTCAAAGAATTAATATTAGAAAAAGTGTTTAATCTGAAGAACAAGTGGAGAGAGATGTTTGGAGACTCTAGAATTTTATTTGCAATTAATTCAGTAAGTTGGTAATTGTATAGGTATAGCTATATATAGGAAGGAAGGAGTGATAAATGCAATATTTGTGGTAAAAACAACGACATGATTTGAATCATAGTAAGTATGAATATATTCAGACATGTGAAAAAGGATAACTCTGGAGCTACGAAGATTGATATGATTCAAGCAACATTTGAACCGAATCAAGCGGTTTCTAGATGAAGATTGATATGATTCAAAGGGCACACGCGAGGAAATGAATCAATTTAAATAAACCCAGATGAAGTTTGATACGAATCAAATAATAGTGGTACGATTCATCAAGGCAAACCACAAGGCCAGAGAACTTAAATGATACGAATCAACAACTTGCGATTCGATTCAAGCATGATAGGAATCAAAATATTCATTAAACGATTCATATTGACATGTCCAACAAGAACCAAGACCAGAGAACTCAAATGATATGAATTAAGGCATAGTGAATCGATTCAAAGGGATGGAAAAAGGAAGTTTTGTCACAAAATAAAATTTGACACACAAGACACTTTGAAGAAACCTAAGAAGATGGATTGCTGGGTGCTTTAGCATATGCTAAACACTATAAAAGGAACAATAAACATCATAAAAATATCTAGCAGCCTAATCAAACATCATCAAAACAAAACTATACTAAGGGCAACTTCAGAAACCACCATTCTCTTTTTTCAAGCACAAAGTATCCCATTTAATCCACGATATTTTCCTACAATCCACACATCTCCCCAAAACAAAACATTAAAAATAGGTTCAAGAGAAGATAAAAGACTTTAGAAGAATCAGTTGACCCCTCATTGAAAGATTCCTACTCTTCCACCCCGAGAGTCTACTTTTGATGCGCTCAAACAAAGGACACCAAAAATTAAGTTTACGAGAATCACCACCTATGTAGCCCCAAACAAAAGAAAGGGAGAAGCTTGTATTTACAGTTCATAACCAAAGTCGTGTCATGCAACCACGAATCAGATACATTCACAACAAACAACATACTTTTTTGAAAGTTCACTTTTAATCCTAAAATCGCTTTAAAGAGGATTAAAATTGATTTCAAAGCTCTTACATTAGCCTAGATTTTTACCCCCACCAACAAAAGTATCATTCACGAACTGTAAATGAGAAACAGACACATTTTCTTGCGCCCTACTCCAAAACCAGTAAATAAACCCGCCTCCACCAAAGCATTCATTTAAACCTTATGCTGCTAAAAGAAAAAGAAAAGGAGAAAGGGGATCTCCTTAGCAATTCTCTCTTTCCATCTTAAACTTCTCAGCTGAGCTTCCATTCACTAGCATTGATGTCAAAGCAATAGTAACACATTCTAAAGTCCACTTACGCCCCAAAGTCGGAAAATTCATTTTCACCATTACGTCTCTCAAATACCTCTAATCCACTAAATCACAGGCTTTCCAAAACCAACCTTAAAAAGAATAAGCTCTTTCTTTCAACTACGTGAGTCATCCACAATCTCATTAGCAATAAGGATACCATCACGATCTCATGCAAAAGCTGGCTGAGATTCAAAAACAACTTTTTCGATAAATTTCCTCAACCTATTTGCAAGCACCTTCGATAGAATATTTTATATACAACCAATAGGTCGAAAATTAGACAACTGTTAAGGGCTATCTACTTTAGGACTAATGCAATAAAAGTGTTGTTAATACCTTTTGTTAATTAATCGTTGCGATGACATTTGGCAAAACAATGCAGCATCTCATCTCATCTTTTAAATGTCGTAAAACTCTTTAATAAATCCAAGATTAATTTCGTCCGGTTTTGGGCTCTTAAAATTGTCACTATATCAATCCACTTGTTTTATCTCCTCCAAATAAAAAGGTTTAATTAAATCCAAACCTTCCTTCCCGCTTATTGATTTAAAAGTGAAGTCATCAGTCCCAGGTCGTGTAACCGCACTCGTTAAAAGTTGATTCTGAAAATGAAAGTCATACAAACTGGTTTTATAATTGAATACAATTATACAACTTTGAAGTAGTTAATAAATTAGAACTCATATTTCCTTAGGGTGTGCTTATATTAAGGTATGAAATTAGAATGACATTTTTATGAATAAGATTTCCATGAAGTATAATATTCTTATTTATGTGTTTAGTAAAAAAAATTATTTCTTTGGAATATTTTTAAGAATTTTTTGATTTAAAAATTTTTAAAAATAAAAATAAAAGTAAGTGATAGTGGGAAGTTATGGTTAGTTGAGTTTTATTCTCATTGGAATGTTAAATTCTCATCCTTTAGCATGAGAATAGAAAGTTAAGAAATCATGTCTAAAAATGCATTTCATAGAATAAAAGTTACTTGGAAATATTTTTTTAAAATATAAGTGTTACATAGTAAATTATGAATAAAATTCTAACCTCGTGCGATTTCCCTCATGAATTTGCAAAATCTTATAAACCCTTAATTTTGTCAGTGGTGATACATGAATCACCCTATGTACCACCATTGTACACCTTCCAAATGTAAAAAAAAAATATAAAATAATCTTTTTAGACTGCCAGCTCAGAAGAAAAAAAAGAGAGAAAAAAGAATTTGAAAGTCCCAACCCTCTACTCTCATTATTTGACCCGTCACCGCCTGCCACCGACCACCACCCATCGCCGCCCTCCGTCCCCCCGGCCAAATCCCCATTGTCCTTCAGAGTTCAGATCTGTACTTTTGCACCACTTTCACACCATCGGAGCAATCGGGATCTGAATTCCTTGCTTTTCCCTTACGCCACTTGAGAACGACGTCGTTGAAAGAGAGATCGTCGGCGAGTGAGATAAGGTTTGTGTCGGGTTCTCATCGATAAAGGTTGGATCATTTTTAAGTCGGTGGTCGTGAATGAGGTAGATAACGACGATGGTCGGTAGCCGTGACCCACATTAACCACACGCCCCCCGTCTTACTCATCATCAGATCTAGAGAGAAACTCAGAGAGGAGAGAGAGCACTCCAGTGAGATGAGAGAGAACTCAAACAGAAGAGAGAGATGTGTATCTTTGAGAGAAAGAAGCAGCGATGCAAGATGAAGGCCGGGGGGTTGGACAGAGGTTAAGGATGAGGCGACAGTGGTGGTGGGCGAAAAGTGGGGATGAAGAGAAGTTAGACAAAAAGTCTGAGATTGAGAGGTTAACGACGTCGTAATTCTGGCAACGTGCGAGAGTACGAGGACGACAATTGAGGATTGTTTCCGAAGGGAAGGTGCGAGAACTGGTGGTGCTTCTTCAGAGAGGGACAAACGCATAGAGAGAGTGGAGTGGAATGAATTAGGAAAAAAACGTGTGAAAATACTAAAATGTCCATGCCACATGGGGTGATAGAACAATGGTACAAGAGAAAAATGTGTCAATGACTAATTTTCCTAATTTTGTTAAACATATGTCTCCTAAAATGGCAAATTCTATGGTACGTCCAAAACATTTGAGTGTATCAGTACACTAATTTATTTATTTTTTAAATAACAAGCAACAACCAAACCATGTTAGGCTCACGAATTGCAATTTAGGCTAACATATGAGCTTCCTTATTGCAATTTCGTCTAACCCATCCAAACCGGCATTCAATAAAATGCCTTTTGAGCTTCCAAATCCCAATTAGAACATTTCCTAGATAGGTCCTTGGTTGCATATGTTCTTCCTGAATCAGCTTGATAACTTGCGCACAATCTGATTCAATTCTCCCTTTACGAAATCCACAATCAATTGCTAAACTCATCGCGTTATAGATTGCAAAGGCCTCATCCGTTTTAGGGTTATCGAAGTCGTCCCGCAACCAAGTTGCTGCCGCCATGGGTTCTCCTTCTATGTTTTAGAATAGAGCTCTAATACCCCATTTTTCCTGAATTTGAAGACACGCATCAGAGTTTCCAATTATCCATCCATCTTCAGGTATAATGATGTTAATGTTGGTAGTGTTGTCACTTGTTCGATTATTGTTATAACTATTACTTATGTTCCCATGTTCCTTATTAGGGATTGCTGCATGTTGATAATCCAAGATGCTTTTTGTTGCTCGCTGAATCACCAGTTCTTCTATAGTGTCCAGATAACTCTTTAAATTAATAGTTAAATGAGTTGTTTTTTAAAATTAATTTCTATGAAACGAAATAAAATTAATTTTTTTTGTAATTTTTATCACTCATAATTAAGAACATTGATTATTTTTTACGATAATATGTAAAAAAATTATCATGATTCTTATAAACAATGAAACGATATATTTTTGTATGAAATAATGTTCTATAAAATATAAATATTAACAAATAGCTATTTATTTCATAGAAAATGATCGTTAATGTATAAAATTATGAAGTAAGAGTATTAATACACCTTAAATTATGTGCAACACCCACGTGGACTCAAGCTTAAGCTAATCCCAAAGCCCAGTCGACTTTCATTTTGGAGAGGCCCATCGTCTCCTGCCGTTTTGCCATCTTTCCTTCCATCTCGGAAAAACAAGTTGCCGTCGCACTGGACTCAACCCACCGCCGGGAAAAGCCGCCGGAGTTCGTTTTCGGCCGCCAGAAACAGTGAGTAACTCCGTTTAGCTTTTCCTCTTTCTTTCATTTTTACGTATTTTCCATACCCTCTCGTGCTGCGCGTGCAACGACGCGATCCATCGTGATTCTTAAATCACAGTTGGTACGCTATCTTCAAATGTTCTGACTTCATTGCAAATTTAGTTGATCTCTTATTTTCTAGTGCTGTGTCTCTTCACAAACATTTTTATTTATTTTTTCACTATTTTTTTTTTCACTGTGCATTCATTATTTAACTACTACTCAAATTGCTTAATATTATTAGGGTATTACTACAGAGTAGCTTAACCCCAATTTGTTTCTGTTTTTTGTTGATAAAACTTAAAAATATGAAGCACGGACACCAGACACGACACGGACACTGACACGCCGACACAACTAATAATTTGAAAAAATCACATAATTCAGTGTAATTACAAGTGTCGTGTCGGTGTCGGACAAGACACGTGTCCGACACGGGAGACACACCTAATCCGAGGAGTGTCCGTGTTTCATAAAATCAATGTGTATTTTCTGCTGCATATGAATTGGGGGGGCATAATCAATATGTTTATATTTGCTTGATGCTAGATTAATAAGACCTTGAATCCTATGAAACACCGACACAAACACCAGACACGACATTGACACGCAGACACCAGTGATACTTTAAAAAACATATAAGTGATTTAATATGACCACATATGTTAGTATAGTACGTCTTCAATTTAAATTGTCGATGCTCAATAGCTTGAGCCTATTGATATTGATGTCTGAGTATATGTCATTGGTTGTTTGCCATTTTAGTTACTCCCTCCGTCTCATTGTAATTGTTGTTTTAGAGTTGTGTACAGTTCTTAAGGAAATGATTAGTTAACTTGATTTTAATGATAAAATTAGTGTCATTTACTAAAACACTTTTATTAATTGTAGTTAGTGGAGTAGTTAATTGAGGTGGAATTTAACAGACAAAGGGTATATTAGTGTGGAAAAATGATAAATGTTGCATTGGTATTTTAAAGTGACAATTATTGAGACATATAAAATGCTAGTGACAGTTTAAATGAGACGGAGGGAGTAACATGTTTTGTGATATACCCAGTTGGCTGTTTTGTGGAGAACTCAATAATCTATCTAACTATATACACACTTGATTTCCCATGTCTAAATAGTATAGGTTTTCATGCGTATATTTTCCTTCTTTTTCTACCTGTTTTACTTCATGTATTTGCATTCAGTTTACTTCTCTACTTTCTTTGCTGTTACAAGTTTTAGATGAATTGTTTTAATGTTGGTTGTTGATGGAAAGACTTTTGCTTGACAATTCAGGTTGAGCATGCTAAGTGTATGCTGTTGCATGCGACATTGATCTACACTTTTTGTCGCATAGAGTTGAAATTATCTTGGTAGTGTTATTACTGAAGATAGAGGGGGAAATGGGAAAGTTAGCTCTTGCCGCAATAGTGAGCTCATGGGTTGTTCCTATCACCATAATGGTCAATCGCATTGTTCCTGAACCATATATGGTAAGAGCACATTTATTAACTAGTTGAACAGACACTTTCTGATATTTAAAATGACACTAAAGAACTTTACCATTCATTGAATATAACTGATATTTATGATCTACAGGATGAGATATTTCATATACCACAGGCTCAGCAGTACTGCAAGGGAAATTTTGGAAGTTGGGACCCTATGATTACCACCCCTCCTGGCCTGTATGTTCTGTTAACTCTTTACCCTCCCCGTCTCCGTCTTTAGGACATATTTGATCTTATTAGCTTATATTATACTTTTCGGTAATAAACAAGGAACTTTTATATTAAACTTCCTATGGAGGTTAGTTCAGGTTGTAATGAACCAAACACTTTACTTGAAAGGCTTAGGTTCAACTCTCACTGGTGGTGGTCCCCCTTGTTAGGCGATTGGTAAATAATACTATAACTCCTCGCTGAAGCATATGACATGCCTTGTCCTTGGACCCCATACACTTAAGCCAAAAAGGAAAAAACTGCTTATACATGACGAAATGAAAATGGAATGGAAAGAACACATGTTAGGATGAAGAACAGAAAATATGAAATCATTCATAAACAACCAACTAGATAGTAGACAGCAACTTGTGGCCTGTGAAGAACATTCACTTGATTGTATTGTATATTAGTTTTTGTATTGGTGTACTGAATATATTTCATGTGAACACTTGGAAAGGAAGCAGTTGTAGGAAAGGTTATCGTGATCTTGATTTAAATAGTAAATTTTACAATTTTGCGATCCTACTCATCCCCTCCAATCTAAAGCGTGCTCAAGATCCCATTTTTGTGACAGGTTGATGTGAGATCGTAGCAAAAATCGTTTCTGGATTGTAAAACCGCACAATTGTGTGCGATTCTGAGTGCAGTTTTACACTCAAAGGTTGTCTCCCTCCCTCTCTGCCTCTCACTCTCTCGTTCTGAGTCGTGTGACTGCAACCTTCGTCCTCAACCACGAGCCACAACCATCTTTTATTGGACTTAATCATTTTATCGTGAAACATTGACTAGTTTCTTTTTTTTTTGTTTACTTGATTGTTTTATGTTTAAGCTTTGAGTAGTTTTTTTGGTGTGGATTTGGTTGTTCTATTTTTAAAATTGTGAACTTGTGCAGTATATATATAAACACACAAACACCAGTATTTATGATCTTATGTTTCTCGATCTTGCTATCATCCTCTCCTACGCATTTACTTAGATAACCTTCCAATCGTAGTTGCGATCTTGTGTGCTGCGCTCATGCTATCCCCCTCCCAATCCTGGTCAAAAACTTGATCTTGACAGCCTTGGGTGTAGGAATATATGGTCTGAAATTTGGATATTTTCTGGAAATGATGGGATTTTCATGATTTATCGGCATCATAAATAAGTCTAAATATTTTGGTTTGCTTCAGTTTTTCAGTTAGAATTGTAGCACATTTGTTTAATGTGTAGAGAACGGTTGTTCTGGGTGTCATTTGTAAACAAATTTCATTAAGCACTCTTGTAGAAAGAAAACTCCTAATCAAGCAATTTGAAATCGGATGGTTGTTTTGTTTGAACTGTAGTATAATTAATAAAGAATCACGCTAATGGAAAGAACCATAAGGTTATGTAATGGATATAACGTGTAATTGAAGAAGTAAATACACAATACACATCTGGGAAAGAACCTGCTCCTCATGAATAATTAAAAATGGTGTGTTTGCTAAATTCTTTGTAACTATCTGGCTCTGTTAGAAGATAATATTTTAAGTACTGCTCAAACTTATGATTAGGACTTCGAGTGAACTTGAACTATTTTACCTAGATGAATATTATATTCAATCGAATATAACTTTTCTTAAATATAATGTAGTATCAAATCAAATACCATTGTTGATCTTTCCGATATAAAAACTTTTGCAGGTACTATCTTTCACTTGCCCATATTGCTTCTTTGTTTCCAGGCTTTTTCTGTGTAGAAGCTGCATCATCATTTACTGATATGTGTTCTGCTTCCATTCTTCGATCAATCAATGGTGTCTTGGCAGTCGTATGCTGCATGATTCTGTATGACATCATTATTCACTTGAAGCCAACACTTGGTGATAGAAAGGCGATGCTTCATGCTGTTGTCCTTTCCTTGTACCCCCTTCACTGGTTCTTCACTTTTCTTTATTATACGGATGTTGCATCCGTTACTGCAGTGCTGGCTATGTATCTTGCAAGTTTGAAAAAGAATTATTGGTTAAGTGCATTGGTAAGGTATATGTAGACTTTATATTGCAAACATGTATATACGTTGATATCTATATTTATTTTGGTGTATCATTTTTATTCAAGAGCTTTGTTTTAATATCGTTTGATTACAGATACAGTTATCTAATGTTTATAACGTTATATTTGTTACTGAATGTCTATAACTCGATATGTGTTACTGAACATACTTACTGCACAGAGCCACAGACCTTGTTTGTTTCTTATTATGATACATTATGCATATAACTAGGGAAAAATAATATTCTTATCTGTATTGGAAGACACAGTGAATTCAAGATGAGATGTACTTAGTAAATTCCTTGTGGTCATTTGATTTCAGAAAAAAAAAACCTCTATAAAAAGCCATTTTTATACTATGTGAATTAGTTTAGTTTCATTGCTATTCTTAGTTTAATGGATCTTTTCTATCTTTTTTCAGATATTTGCTTCTAGTCTAGATTTTAAACTTCTGAGTCAATTTTTTTTTTCTTCCTTCCCTTTTTTTTGTTATTTTTTTAATAAGTGCCCTTTTATGTATGTTGATGAGTTGGTATTGGACACTTCCTATGTGTGGACTACTTCACCTTTAGCACCGTGAAATATATAGATAATTCTATGTGTAATTGTATTTTATAGAGTGGCAGTAACACATCCAATATTGTGTATGTAGGTTGGAGCCTTTGCAGTTCTTGTTCGACAAACAAATATTATATGGGTCCTTTTTGTTGCATGCATTGGTATAATTGATGTGTCTCTGATGCACGGAAAGGGCAATGCAAAAACAGCCAAGTCAGATGTATCAATTGAGCATGATTTCACATGTGCTACTGGTACAGGGGCAAAGAGTTTAAATCTGAAAAGGCGAAAGTCTGTTAAAGCTGTAAATACTGCTGAGCACACTTTGCCTAAAACAAATGCATCTTCTCCGTTCTTCTGTTCAGGTATGCTAATTGCTTATTCATGTTTAGGAAAACCGCAATGTCTCTTATATACATAAGAAAATAAAATCTATATAACCAAGTTCATGGCAGAAAATTAACCCATTCCTCCTAACTGTGCAATAGTAGACATAATTAATATTATTTTGCAGGTTTGGTTAATGAAATTTGGGCATTACTTTTAACATTATGGCGTATGAAGTGGGAGCTTTTAATTTCATTTAGCCCCTTTCTCATCGTGTTGATGGCCTTTCTTTTATTTGTCTATTGGAATGGAAGTATTGTTCTAGGTAAATATAACATTTGTTTCCTTGTTATCCCTTGTGATCTATTTGGCCAATAAGACCCTCTTTCTAACATATGTTACTGACACTGCAGGTGCAAAAGAAGCACATGCTGTTACCCCACATTTTGCTCAGATACTATATTTTAGTTTAGTTTCTGTTTTGGCTCAGGCTCCCATGCATTTTACTTTCACCCATGCTGTGGACCTGTTTCAGTCATTTTGGAGAAGTAGGCCCCTTAGTTACATTCAGATGTTCCTGGCCCTTATTGCTGGCATTTTCTCTGTACACTTTTTCAGGTTACATCAAACTCTTATCATTTGTTTAACTAGCAAGCAGAATCTGCATTTTGATTTTTCAATACTGAAGTGCATATTCTGGTGAATTCAGTCTGTTTTTTCCCTTATACAGGAAAATTTGAAGCTCGTATTTCCAAAAGCATTTTGTTCTTATATTCTATAATTTTAATTTGATATAGTTTGTTTGCCCGACAATTCTATCCATTGATTTCATATCAAGCGATAATTTTTTCATGCATGTTGCATGGATTGTATGTTTGGATTGGCGATGAAATTGGCAAAATCGTGGTGGCTCACCGTGATTCCGACAATCCCATCGCCGATCCAAACATGCACTTGGTCATGAAGCTCAACTCGTTCCAAATCTATAATACAAGAAAACTAATAATGATGCATTCTAAGACATACTTAATCTCAATAGTTTTGCTGAGTGTCTTTCAATTGATTTTTGCAGTGTAGCTCATCCGTACCTTCTTGCCGATAATCGGCATTACCCTTTCTATCTCTGGAGGAAAGTCATCATGGCTCACTGGTCAATTAGATATCTTCTGGTGCCAGTTTACATGTATTCATGGCTTTCAATCATCCATATGCTGGGTTAGTACATTGCCAAACTAAGTATTTCGTATTTTCTTTCATTCGATTGTGTGTGGCGTTATAACTATCGTCTTTTCTCAAACAGGGAAAGTTAAAAGTAAATTATGGATATTGGCATACTTCTTGGCCACAGCTGCTGTTCTTGTACCAGCTCCACTTATAGAGTTCAGATATTACACCATACCGTTCTATTTCTTGGTGCTTCACTGTAACATTAGGGATGATCAACAATGGCTTCTTACAGGAATGTTATATGTTGGTGTTAATATCTTTACAATGATGATGTTTTTGTTTCGGCCATTTCATTGGGATCATGAGCCTGGGATTCAAAGGTTTATATGGTGACTTAATTTATCAGGAAAAAGGAAAACAAGAATGCTTTACATTAATGTGTTATTAAAAATTAAATCAAAAGAATTGATTTCACTTTCATACAATTTAAGTATTTGACCTACACAAAACAAATGCACAATTCTTAATCAAAGGTGTCAATGTGTTCCAATATGGAAAATGCTAATTCCAGATTTCTAATTCTCAAATGGTAAATAATAATGAACGCCTTTGGCTAATGCAGTTTTTATTTCTCCACCACTCCCTCTCACACTTCTATTATTATCTCCTTTGTTTCAAAATAAGTGTTGTTTAAGGTTGTTGTACACATATTAAGAGTTAAAAAAACATCATTTTTACTAAAGTAACTATATGAACTATTGGTGTGTATTCTAATCATCATAAATGTAAAGTAGAAGTTAATGTTTTGAGTGTAGTGTATCAATAATAATTAAACAGCGTAATTGAAAGGAAAAATAATAATTTATTCTACATTAAAAAGTGAAAATAACATTTATTTTAAAATCCTTAAAAAATACATTTATTTTAAAACAAATATTTTTTGCTAAGACGATACTCATTGTGAAACAGAATAGGATTACTTTTACTTGGATAACTAATTAGTAAGTTTCTAAATTTCTTTGTCAGCATCTTTTTAATAGCATATTAGGAGATAGGAAGTCTATCTAACATGAAGATTATGTCCAGTGTTGAACCTTAATAGCAAGGTAGTCAAAACCGGACCGGGCCGGCCGGTTCAACTGGTTGAACTGGGAACCGAACCCCTGTCCGGTCCGGCAGGCCTTAAAAACCCATGGTTCACAGAACCGAGTCAACAACCGGAAAATCGGTCAAAAGCCGGATAAAACCGGGAAACCGCCGGTTCAGACGGTTTTATAGGTCTGACCGTTTAGAGTTTTATTTTTTTCAAAAAAGAAAAAAGTTGAAATCACTATTATTTCTTATCGATTTGTTTCCCTTCACATTTGTTTTCCAGATCTGTACAATAATATTAAAGATCAGTAAAGATCATTTTGTTTCAATTGAGTTAAGATTCAAAACAGAAACAAATTAATAAAGATCAGTAAAACACAAGATTTCAGAAGAAAGAACAATAAGGAAGGGCAAGCAATCCATGCAATTCATCATTTTGAAGTTACCATGGAAGCAACAGTGAAGATTTAAGAGAAGAAGACAGAAAATGGGAGAAGAGGAATACTGAACCCATGGGAGTATGAGAGTGGGAGATGAAACATGTTAAGGAAGCAATTGCTTTTCTGATATTAAGAAACATGGAAAGTTACGAATTTACGTGTTTCGGTCGAAAAATCAAAACAAATCGAAACTTATTCAGAATTCTACGAAACTTTACGACCTCTACATGCTAGATCTGGATTATCGGATTTGATTTCAAATTTGATTTCGGATGAGACAACAATAATGAGTTTTCCAAATCAATTCTTTGATTTTCAATTTGTCTTTTTGGAAAACTTAAACCATCCCGTTGGATTCAATTGTTACTATTAACGATAGTTATGGTGAGTATTAGTGGAACCTACTTTTATTCAATTTAATAGCTTATTCACACTGTTGTTGTATGAACATTGGTTATGATGATAACTGAGAAAGAGAAAAGAACCCCAACAAAAGAATAAATTTTTCAGGCTCATTGACATCAATTGGTTAAAAATACATATCCAAATTATTACGGTGACAATTTGAAAGATAGGGATCGACAACATGAAAGGTTTAAAAGAAAGAATGATTAAGGAATTTCTGAAATTGTGTTTTGCTGCTTTCCGAAAAATAAAATTACATACTAGAGATTCTTTGATTAAAAAAGGTTTCTGAAAATCATGAGGGGGTGAACTCATATGATAGGGAAATATTGAAAGTGAGGGTGAAAACATATCAAAATAATTAAATGACAAAAGGGTAATATTGGATTTTTTGATAAATTGTAAGGGTGAAAGTACAAATGTAGGGGTATTGGGTAAAACTTCTGTCTATTTCAAACAAAAAAATAATATTAAAAGAGTTTTGAGATTATTAGTGAATTATAATTGAGGTTAGGTGCGTGAGATGAGCTTTGTTAATTCTTTTCTTTATTTTATTTTTTTGACAAAATTCTTTTCTTTATTATTTATCATATTGTAATAAAAAGACATATATTATTACTAGAATATAGGCTTAATTCATGATTTGGTCCTTTAAATTATTTGTTGGTTATATTTTGGTCCCATAAGTTATTAACTTACAATTTGGTCCCTTAAGTTAGTATCTGGTAGCCAAATAAATCCTCACCGTCAGTCTTTTGCCAAAACGTTAAATAAGTACATGTGAACGGCGACGTGACAACTTGCAATGTGTATCCACCTTATACATTGGCTTAACGGTTTTGACGGTGGTGATTTATTTTGTTGACAGAAAATGACTTAAAGGGACCAAATTGTAACGTTAATAACTTATGAGACTAAAATGTAATCAACAAATAACTTAAGGGACCAAATCATTAATTAAGCCTAGAATATAATAAAAAAATGATAAAAAAAAACATTATTTAGTTGAATCCGGTGAACCCATGCCTATACCGGTTTTTATTACCTTGCTTAATAGTAATGAATTTCCTAAATCATGCTTTTAAAAAAAACTAAATTATATTCGAGGTCTTTAAGTTATTTAATTATAATAAGTTGGTATTTTACGTCATTAAGTTATTTAATTATTACAAGTTATTTCTTTAAGTTTTTTCCGTACCACTTGTGTCTTTTACGTTATTTAATTGTAACTTTTAAATGTCGAGTAACTTACATTTTTAAGATTTGAAATCTTCGAAATTGTTAAAGTTAAATAACTTAAAGGACCTAAGTGGTAAAAAAAACTCAAAGAACCAACTTGTAACAATTAAATAACTTAAAGAACTTAAGTGGTACAAAAAAAAGACTAACTTATTAAAATTAAATAATTTAAAGGATCCGGCCTTTAAAAAAGGGGAATAAACATTAATAAATGAAATAAACGTTAGATTCTTTTAATTTAAATAATGTTTTTAACACATGTCATGCCATATTATTAAATTAGTCCATGTGGTATCTAAGTGACTCGTCTACATGGCCTCTCTGTTTGTCTAGTCATCATCAATTTGATAACAGGGACCAAATCTGCAAACGGTAAAAACATCGGAAACTAAAAATATAATAAAATTTTAATAGAGACCAATATTTTTTTTTTAAATGAATAGAGATCAATATTAAAAGATTGTATATTTGTAAAGACCTCAAATATATTTAACCCATTATTCAAATAATTTTTTTTAAAGTATTCATATAAGATCATCTAACTCAATACTGAACAAGAGAACAAAAACATCACTAAATAATATCACAATATTGTTTGAGCATAAATTACGTAAGCAATGAAACTTTTGGTTATAACCATTATTTATAAAAATATAAATTTAAGCATTCTACAACCTTTAATTCTCATAATTTTATTCAGAATTTTGAGGATCCAAAGGTGCAGAATTCAAAGTTCCAATACCATAGCTAGACGAATAAATAGACACACACCACTAATTTTGTATTATAACAACATTTAATTATGGAAAGGTGGAACACCATTGTGTCTCATGCTATCTCCTGATGGCGGAATACGCTTACCTTTTGGTAGCATTTGAAAATTCAAATGTGTTCGATGTGCTAGTAGAGATGGAGAAGTAATCGATTTTGGGTTGGGTCCTGATGTCGGAACATGCACACCTTTTTGCAACATTTTAAAATTCAAATTTATGTGATGTGCCTGAGGAAGTGGTGGTGAATGTATAGGAACATTTGGTTTTTTGTTAGGTAATGATGGGGGAGTAGAGACACCTTTTGAAACCATTTTAAAGCCATGATCACCCAAAACTAGAGGAAAAAACAAGTAAAACAAAGTACAAACCCAATAAACCTTTGAAAATTCCATCTCTCCAATTTGAGATTTAGGTGTGGAAAAACATCATACAAATGAAGGTTTATTTTTGTCATAATAAGAACGATTTTCAGATCCTAATTAATATTATTTTACGGACTTTTAATGTGATGTTTATTGGCTTATTAATTATTTTATTGGCTTTTAATGTAATGTTTATTGGCTTATTAACTATTTTATTGACTTTTAATGTGATGTTTATTGGAGATGCTCGATAATAATGTAAGAATAATCGTATCACACGCGAAAAATTAATACTACATCCTTTATAAAAAGCTAGTAATAGGACTAAGATTTTACATGAAAACATAATTACTTTGTAACACTACCAAAAAAAACATAAATATATTTTAAGTTAAAATAATCTACAACTATTTTTGTTTGTTTATTATCATAAAAATCCTTTTTAGTTTGTTTTGATACTCTTACACTTGATTTCATTGCATTTATAAAATAAATAGATTATTAAAAAGCTATTTTAATTAGCTTTTCATTTTGTGGTTAAAAATGACTTTTTCTAGCAAGAAGGATTTTTTAAAAATAAAAAACAAAACACTACATAAATAAATAAAAAATGATTTTTTAGTTTAAAAAATAGATTTTTTTTCTTTTTAAAAAATCCAAAACAAATGGACGTCATATTGTAACATATTAACTTATCCATTGTTTATGACCCGAGCGGTAGCACGGGTAAAAATTCTAGTTAAGTCTTTTACCGGTGGACCAATCAACACTTTGATAAATCGTGGGTTTTTGGTGATATTGTGGTTGATGACATTGATGATATTTGTCAATCACGATGTCACAAACGATTTTCTTCTCTCTTTGACAAAACTCTTTTGTTATTTTCTTCTCACCCCTCCAAAATCATCATCATCTCCGACGATTCTCACGTTTTTGAAGTTTTTGTGTTCGGCTGTGATTAAAGGTAACACCTTTCCTGTTGTTTATCAAGATTCTGAGGATGTTGGTCCCGAAAATGCTCCTAATGAAGTGCCAGAAAATGTTGTGCTTGG
>Ga0315914_1001367_pt1 | contig 36076 bp, 19 predicted proteins | sample MpolenodulesMG_FD_203920 | JGI IMG/M metagenome (GOLD analysis project Ga0315914, IMG submission 203920) | Medicago polymorpha root nodule microbial communities from Los Angeles, California, United States - elongated nodules | ecosystem: Host-associated > Plants > Roots > Nodule | place: USA...
TAAATTCCTTGGTCGCAAAATTTAGTGACGAAATTTGAGAGGGATTTCATGTTTTCCCTCACTAAATTTCCCTCACTAATTTTTGTTTTTTTAGTAGTGTTTTTTGAATGAGTTGATATAAATTTTATTATAAACTAAGAATGTTTTTTTAATGTAATTTTACATTTATCAGCTAATGGAACCGTTGATTTTATCAAACACTTCAATTGACTTATCTATCTCATGATCAGCTATAAGTTATCATTTATTATTCATTACTGTTCCTTTATATATGTCATTCAATCAAATCACATCAACAAATAAACATTCATAGATATATCTTTTAAGAACTAACCTAAAAAGTGACATTTTTTTATTGAATTAATGTATAAAAAAATGGTTGGTGTGATTTGATTGAATGCAACTTTGTTAAAAAAAAAATTTATACATCCATTCAATCATAATTACAAGAAGTTGAAAACTCATGCAATGTAATTTATAAGTTTATGGGTGATTATATGTGTACACCTTATTTTTAAGGGTAATGTTAACTACTTTCTTCAGGGTATTAGTTAAGAACTTTAAATGATAATATTTTATAAAAATTTGTATAATTAGTGTATTGAAAATTGAAAATTTTGATATTTTTAAAGAATAATTACTTTATTTAGTATCCTTAAAAGAATGTTTGAGATCACTCATTTACAAAACCCTTTTAGTAATACTCATATCTATCACATCATTTTTTTAATTTCTTTTTCTTTCAAGATGTAAAATGAATGAATATGGGATGTCCAAAAACAACTTTCTTTAGCTTATATATTCTCATCTCTATGCTCACTTCTTTACTATCATAATTTTTCATCATGGATTTGTACAAGCCAACACACATGGTCTTGCTTTCAAGCCCAGGTCTAGGCCATCTCATGCCTATCATTGAGCTAGCTAAACGCTTCCAAATCCACCACAACTTCAAGCTCACAATACTCGCTATCACTTCTCAAACCTCAAACACTGAATCTCAAATCCTCAAATCAGCCACCAATTCATCACTCTACAACATCATCCAAATCCCATCACCAAACATTTCCTCCCTCCTCCCCGTCTCCGCCACCGTCTGCACCCGCATCTTTCTAACAATGCGCCACTCCATACCTTCCATCAAATCCGCACTCACAAACTTAACCCTCCCTCCTTCCGCGCTCATCGTCGACATATTCGGAACAGAAGCCCTACCCCTAGCCCTAGAACTCCACATTCCAAAATTCGTTTACGTAGCTTCACATGCTTGGTTTCTTTCCCTGTACGTGTATTCTCCTGTTTTGGACAAACAAATCCAAGGACCATACATTGATCAGAAAGAATCTTTGAAAATCCCGGGTTGTAAATCAGTTCAACCAAATGATTTGGTTGATCCAATGCTGGACCGGAACAACTTGGAATATAAAGAGTACTTAACCGTAGCGAAAAACTTCTCCAAAAGCGATGCCATCTTAGTTAACACATGGGATGAACTTCAACATAGAGAGCTTAAAGCACTTAATGATGAAGATGGAGAATTATCAAGTTTATTGAAAGTTCCTGTATTTGCAGTTGGACCCCTGGTGAGACAAGGTGAGTCAGAAACAGGTCAAGCTACTGAGTCTGTAATTCAATGGCTTGATAAACAACCAAAGGAATCAGTGGTTTATGTTTCGTTTGGGAGCGGTGGAACTTTGTCGTATGAGCAAATGAATGAAATAGCTTCTGGTTTAGAATTAAGTGAACAAAGATTTGTTTGGGTGGTACGTGCATGTGCGTCCACATCAGAAGCTGTGGACGCAGCGTTTTTCACCACTGGATGCAGTGGTGATGGGTTTGGTGATGAACTTGATCACCAGATAGGTAAGTACTTACCTGAGGGGTTTGTAGAGAGAATTAAGAGTAAGAATGTGGGTTTGTTTCTTCATGAATGGGCACCACAAGTCACTATTTTGAAACATCCTTCGATTGGTGGTTTTGTTTCACACTGTGGGTGGGGTTCTGTGCTTGAAAGTTTAACCAACGGTGTGCCTATTATTGCTTGGCCACTTTACGCGGAGCAGAGGATGAACGCGGCGTTGCTTGTGGAGGAGCTTGGTGTTGCCGTGAGGACTGCGGTGTTGCCGATGAAGAATGTGGTGAGGAGAGAGGAGATAGCAAGTTTGGTGAGAAAGGTTATTTTAGTAGCCCAAAATGGGAAGAGCAACCATGTGAGGGAAAGAGTTAAAGAGGTTAGGGTTAGTGCAGAGAAAGCTTTGTGCCAGGGTGGTTCGTCTTATACTGCATTGTCTCATGTGGCAAAAATAATAAACAAACAAGATATTTAGTGTTTCAAAAAACGTGGATACTATTGGGGATGATATAAAAGACAGAAAAAAATTAGTGATGTTATGGGTCAAATAATAATAAAATAACAAATATAAGAACGAGTGTAATATGTATGTTATGGGTCCATCACTCCGTATGTGTGGTGGAGAAGTTAGATGTTAAATCTATTTACGAATTTGCATATAGCTACAATTGTTGCGTGGTAAATGGTAGTCTCTCATAATTTTGCCACAGCTAATATAAATGTGGTGCGTAAGCCATGGGTAAGGGCCTCTTTTTTTTGGTAGTGTTGGTGGAAAGATCTATAGTTGGATGATTAATAATGAATAATTGAACTCAATTGTCACTCTACTTTTATAATCATATTAGAATCATCTCAAGACCTAAATAATATCACCACCAAAAAATATCGCTTATTATCTCGATAGATTAATGATTTGGATCCGCAAAATACATTAGAATGTTGTAGTTGTATGAATCATTACATTAGGTTTAGAGAAAGAAATAACTTTGAATTCCACTCTTTAAATTTAACGGTCCTTACAAATACAACACCATATAACATTTGTAGAGGATTCAAACATGTGGATTAGTTCGAGATGCTCTAGGGCTAATGCATGCTTATAGTGATAAATAAGTTATTTGGTTTTTAAGTCATATCACACTCTCTCAATCTCTTTCTCTCTTAAAAGTGTATACATTTAAAAATGCATGATATGAGAAAGGTTGCATAATGTCAAAAACCATGTTTAATCTATGTATTTAACTCTTAATTATAGATGTTGGTGACAACTTCCATAGAAATATAGCCAAATAGTAAACTTACGCTGTGTTACAAATGTAAATTCACAATTTGTTATGGATAGTTTATTAGTTGTAACTAGAATTAGTATAGAAATTAGTAGAAGGTTAGTGCTCACTAACCAATATAAATAGGACTACCACCGTATAATTTTCCATCTTTTATTAATCTTTTATTCATGGGAGCTTCTATGGTGCAGTTAGGAAACTGATTTTTTTAAAAAAGTTATTTTGTTTACCCAATGGTATAATTGTTCATGCCATGTTATCTAGTGTCCTGCTCGTGGACCACTCTAAGACTAAACTTTACCTTATTATAAATTAGTCGTCATACAAAATATCAAGGGGAATTTCAATCTTAGTGCACAAATGAGAATCTATGTGTTGAAGGCGAAAATCAGTATAGAGGAGAATGTGATGATTTTTTTAGAATTTTCTTCATTTTTTTTAATTGGCCATGTGTAAAAAAGAAATTCCATATCAGATTTTATTTTTAAAATATTTGAAAATTAATTTCAAAAAATAAAAAAAAACCCAAAAAATCATAAAAAAATTCAGATTTTTTTTTAAAAATTAAAAAGATTTAAAAAAATTCTAGAATTTAATTTTCAAAATACAAAAAAAAATTCAGATTTTTTATTCGAAAATTTTATTCCACAATTTTTATAAAATATTGGGAAAAAAAATCATTTTTCCACGACGATGACAAAACCCTCTAAATTTGTATCCAGATTTTTAAAAATTATAATTTTTTCCATAATATTTTTTAAAAAATCTGACCTTTTTTTAAATTTTTGAAAATTAAATTCCAGAATTTTTTAAAATCTTTTTAATTTTAAAGAAAATCTGATTTTTTTGCTAATTTTTTAATTTCAAAAAAAAATATTATAGTTTTTTTTTTCTGTTTTTAAAATCCGACTATTTTTCTATTTCGGAAAAAAAATCTTAATATTTTTCTGAATTTTTTAATTTTAATTTTTAAAATTTTTGGAAAAAAAAACTGAAATATTTTTGGATTTTTTTATTTTTTAAAATTAATTTTCAATTATTTTAAAAATAAAATCTGATGTGGAATTTTTTTTTACACGTGGCCAATTAAAAAAATGAAAAGAAAAAATTTAAAATCAGCGCCACGTAAGCGAATTTGCTGAGTTGGATGGGAGTATTATGAAATTTTTTATTTTTACGAGGATGCAAATCAAACCGAAAATTTTATAGGGAAGAAAATCGGAAATGTCATTTATTACAGGGTGAAAAACACTATTAACACAAAAAAATATATAGGAATACTAGAGAATACAAATCCAGAGTCGAAAGTACAATTGAACTCAGTTAATTAACTAAGTACATTGTTACTTATGCAAAATATACTTTTGGAAAACCTACGACCATTATATCTGAGTGGAGTTTAGCCATTAATAAGGAACTTAAATTTTTGAGATATTTTGAAGTGTCACTAAAGTGCAACCAATGGTATATTTTCAATGTGGTTTTATATTAAAAAGAAATGTAAAATTAAACTAAAAAAAAAGAGATCTATTGGCGATTTCTATTTAAATAATTTTATTTAAGTTAATAGCATAAAATAATGAATGCCATAACCCAAGAGCGCTTAGATGAGATGACATGAGTCTCTTCTAGCTTAACCAAGGTTATGGTTTCGAATTCAACCTTGAACATACAACATCGTTAAAACTTTTAAGGAGAGTTTGCCCTCCATTTGGATCTCATAGAACTCGGGAGATTAGCCTCTTCATTTGCACGTGTGGAGGATACCCGGTTTAAATAAATAAAAATGCTAAAAATATCGTGACAAATTAAAATTGACTGCAATATTTGTGTCAATTTAAACCAAATAAACACGGAGAAAAAAAAATGAAAATCAAACGAACATGCATTAAGAAAAGAAATCAAACAGCGCTGCATTGAGATAATGAAATCACCTCTGAAGCATGGGTACTCCAAACATAGAGAATTACCAGTATCGGGTATGCACCCGTACCGGGTACACGTATGGTACTCATAACTTAGTACCAAAGCATATCTATTTTTACTTAGTAGTTTCGTCGTAGTTGGTGCAGCAAAAACGTACGGGTGGTAAAAAAATAACAACAATTAGTTTTCTTTTTTATTGTATTTTAATTCTCTCTCTTGCTTTTGTTGAAAATAGTAGAGGGGATGCACAATAAAAGTAAAACTCTCAAGCAACATGACGATAGAAGTGTAGTAATTCACATGAATTTTTATTTTTTTATGTTTAATACCAACGTACCCGTACCTTCATTTTTTAAAATTTGCCGTATTACATACCGGTACTCGTACCGATACCAAGTACCGTACCCATATCTATGCATCACGAAGAAGAAAAACACTAAAGAGAACTTTGATCAATATAAAAATCACTTGTTTAAATTAAAAGAGGGGGGAAAATAAACACACAATATTCTAGGTCAATAAAATCCAAAATCACCCATTTTTGGTACAAGAAGAAGAGGATAAATTCAGAGAAAAGATGGATGCAATTCAAGCATGATTTTTATTTAGTAGTTTGGGGGCTAGCCCATCAGCACCTAAGGCATACAAAAAATATTCCTATTCAAGGTTGTTCCTCCTCCAAGGAAAGTATAGAGATATGGGCAAGGAATCTTAAGTGAATATCTTATGCAAAACAAGGAAAGATTTTGTTTCGTAACTCGTTGGATGTTGTTAAAAAAACATCTTTATGCAGCGCCTGGTTAAGATTCATCACTAGGATTCACCGCCTAAAAAAGTTACTATTTTCTAAACATACAAAACAAAGTTTTGTTCGGTATAATGGACATGTAGGAATCATAAGAAAAAGACTATGGTCACATTACTAGTTATATATAGTGACCAAGGCATGTATTAACCATAGAGTATCAAATCCAGTGAACTATATATGATCACTATGGCCAAGAGATTTTTAATGACTATATTATTTCTTTTAGCCATGGTTAGTTTGAGTTTGAATATGGACACTAATGAAACAGTAAAATTGCCTGCAATTTACATCTTTGGGGACTCAATTTTTGATGTTGGTACCAATAGTTTCTTGCCTAATTCATCATCTAGAGCAGATATGCAATTTTATGGGATTGATTCTCCTTTTCAAAAGCCAACTGGGAGATTTAGCAACGGCTATAACGCTGCCGATCGCATTGGTACTTTCAAAATCTACACGAATATTTGTCAAAAAAAAAAATCTACACGAATACGAATTAGTGACAAAATTTTGCGAAAAATAAAAAGTAATCTATGATTCTATTGCTAAGAAGACATGAAAATTTTAATTTGCTTTCGTTTTCTTTTTAGTATTGCATTTTATGATCACCACTAAACTAGTGAATCACAATCATTTATATATGTAACTTTATAAGTAATTTTGTTCCTTTAAAAAAAGTAATTTTTATTTGATTGTTAAAATATATTTACGCTGACGCTGTAAACTAAATCCATTTAACAAAACTAACACTAAGTTATATCGATATTGGATGCTTATAGATATGAGTTTCAGCATTATTATCAATATCAAAAGTACACCAATATTGTTAGTAGTTAGATATTTTCTTAGAGGTTAATGTATGTTTTGTTGATCAGTGAACTTACTAGGATACAGCGAGAGTCCACCACCATTTCTTTATCTAATCCAAAATTACACTGAAAATTTCAAGACTGAAAACATCAAAGGTGTCAATTTTGCTTCAGGAGGATCAGGACTTCTAAACGATACAGGAAAACGCTTTGTAAGTTTTGTCACAGCTAATTATACTTCAAAACTATAACCTAGCTACTTGAGAAAGAAAAAAAGTTTAACAAAACTTTAATTTAAAATTTTCATGAAAACAAATGCACAATATAATTATAACTGAGTGAAAACAGAACAGGGTTATACCGATGGTAGAGCAGATCCAACAATTTGAAACCGTTCACGGCAACATCTCACAAAATCTTAACGACACTTCCGAATCTAGAATTCATCAATCTCTATTCCTTTTTAGTGTCGGAAGCAACGACATACTTGAATTCTTTGACAAGTTTAGAAAAACCAATCCAGACAATGCCACACAAGAGGTGCAACAGTTCATAACTACTCTTATGAATCAGTACCAAGCGCATCTCCAGGTTTGTCACCTAACATTTGTCTTGTTAACTTGTGATCTTAGAGCACGTGTTAATGAATACAAAATTAAAATACATATTGTACATTTTCCTACATGGCAGAATCTACTTAACCTTGGAGCAAGAAAATTTGGCATATTAAGTGTACCTCCTGTGGGGTGTGTACCAATTTTACGTGGCACCACAAGTGATGGCCAATGTATAGACCAGCTTAATGTTATTGCACAATTTTTCTTCATAGCACTTAATGGGGTATTGCAAGATTTGAATTCAGAGTTTCCAGACATGAAGTACTCGCTTGGAAATACATATGAAATCATCGATAGCATGACTGAGAATCCTCCATTTCGTAAGTTTCTGCCATTGAATATTCTCATTGTATTTTTCTCACTCTCATCTAATAAAATTCTTTTGCTGTTCAAAAGAAAAATAAGGTTCTCCTAAAAAATAATAACATCAAAATTAGCAACTAATTTTGTTTTTCTATTTCTTTGTTTTGGTTTATGAAGCCATACAAGATGTAAAATCAGCATGTTGTGGAAATCAAACACTCAAAGATGGAGGAGTACCGTGCAGCCCAGATGCCAAAGTGTGTGAAAATCGAAGCCATTTCTTGTTTTGGGATCAATATCATCCCTCAGAGTTTGCATGTACTCTAGCTGCTCATAGTCTCTGTAATGGTGAAAGTCCATATGTATCACCAATTAACTTCAGTGTACTCTTTCAACCTTCATAATCATAATCATACTTGTTTTTAGCCCACGCCCTTTTCACCACTTGGATATTTATTATCCTTAGCTTATTACCACATCAATAAAAAGAAGTAACATTTTAAGCAATGGCCTCATTTGTACATTGGTATTTATGTGCTTATTGGTAGTTCGATTATACCTTAATACCATCAGTTCTGCTAATAAAATAATTAGGCACATATGTGGGAGGGTGTGATTTACATCCAATATCTTGTTTCATTTTTACTTTGCATACCATGAATCATTTGCACAATCTATAAAAGTTTGGACTAAGATCCAATGATATCTCATTCTCTTTCACTTATGGGTACCATTAGCATGATCTAAGAACTCTGATTAGATCATGTTAAGAGTACACCTCACTTTTGACATGATTCAACTTTTTGAAGGTTCAACTTAAATTTGACTTGCATGTTCCTTTATAGTAAAATTAGTTATCTAACCACTACGCAAATGTCATGTTTTATTATAAATTTTGCCGATAAAATATATATTATTTATTAATTCATATCTTTTATAACAATTTCACTTATATTCCCTTCTTTTTCTATATCTCATTTTTTTCTCTACTCCTTTGTTCTAATATATTATCTTTTTAACATAAAAAAAATGTTAAAATAAATACTGCATTGCTTTTTCAATTGACCATTAATTATTATTTTTTCAATTCTTCTTTATTATATTTCACTACATATTTCTCTTTGTAAAATTGCAACATTTTATAATTTATATATAATTTTTTTAGGGACTAAATTGGGTCTTTCAAAATTTGTCAGGGATTAATGTAGGCATTCACTCATTTCTTTTTCTTGTAAAGTTTGTTGTTAATTTTTGTGTTTGTTGTTTGTGGGTTAGTTTTATTTGATGGGGAAAATTGTGAGCTTAGGTTAGTTTAGGATCTTACTATATAGGTTCAAGTGGCTCATGATATGATTCTCTCCAAAACTATTGAGGTTTGATATATGGATGTAATTAGAAGGGTAGGAAGAAAGTGTGAGAATGAAAAGGAATGAAAATAATTTAATGTGGAGGTGGAAGGTGAATTTTTTTTATCATAACAATTCTATTTTTTAATTTGACAACCATGTGAATATATCACATCATTAGAATTAGTTAAGTTATGTGCAGACTACTAGTAAATACAAAAGTGGTAATATAGGAGGTCATGACCGGCCTAACATCTTTTGTGGTTGAAAACAAATTTTATATTGAGGCCTTTTAAAATTAAAATAAAAAATAACACAAGACTTGGACAAATAAATAAATAAAACTTAAAGTTTTTCTAACTCTTAAGAGTTGAAAATGTTAAAATAGGAATAGGAATACAATGATAAATCTTATTGTGACTACATACAAACAAATATGAGACATTTTTTATCTCATCCATCTGCATTTCTCACTTTGTGCACAATATTTATTCTCATCAAGACATATGACAAGAGATGCCTGGTTTATTTTCCTCTTACTTTAAGTAATGGGATATCATATATAGGGTCTCAGCTGAATCAACAAGCTAGCTGACCAAAATTTTTTGGTGACACAAACTCTTTCCCTCCTGTAAACATAGTCACAGCAGCCAACTCTGAAGCTTTCTCAGTTGGATGAAACCAATCCCAAAACAAGAAATTATCACGATTCTTACAAAGATTTGCGTTAAGGGCTTTCAAGCATGGACCTTCTCCATTGAACTTTCCAGTTCCACAACATGCTGACTGTGTATCCTTTAACCCTACAATATGTTAAAACAAAAAATGAATATCCACGTCTTCGGGTTTTAGGAAGTCAAAAGTGTCAAAAAAATAGTATAAAATTAGCATGTTTGATTGTCGAAACACATTTTTTTATGTCCGACCACTTTTTTTTAATTAAAACAAAATCTAATAATTTAATTTATTTTGTGAGCCCTATTTCCAATAATGAGTTTATGTTAAATTTATCGGTCGAAATTAGTCAAGTTCAATCTCTTAGTGAAGCTATCTTAGATTAAACCTAATGTATCTTTTGACCAAAATCGTTATTATGGTGTCGTTTTTCCATAAAAATCGAATGGTTAGACAAAAATAATTACTCCCTAAAAATAAATATTGAATTATTAACCATGCTTACCAAAGGTGGATGGACTTTTTAATAAGTCTGAGGTCATTTCAAAAGTGTTTGCAAGTGAGAACTCAAAATCTTCAAACCCTGAACTCAACTTTTGCAAAAGAGCTTGAATTGCTCTATGAAACACGATAGCAAAATCATTCAATGGCTTCACACAATTCCCTCCATTACCAGATGTTACTGCAGGACAACACCCTATAGGTGCAACACTTAGGATGCCAAACTTTCTAGCCCCTAATTCATATAGATTCTGCAATATATTATCCAATACACAAAGTTATAAAAAATACACTTATAAAAAGTAGGGAATAAAAACAGTAAAAAAAATTATACGGACTAAAAACATATTTACGAAGTAAAATTATATGATACCTTTAAATGAGAGAAATAGGTGAGTTGTAGAATAGAGAGATATTCCTCCACACCAACATGAAGGTCAGTGTTGTTATTTGCAAAATCGAAGATGTCATTGCTACCTGTACTAATGAGAAACACTGCCTTTGAAATAAAACTATCAGCTTTGGCTGCCCCCAAAATTTGGGTGATATTTCCACGGACCAGTGCAAATTGTTGCACCTGTTTTCCAAAGAAAACCACTTCTTGCTGCAAAATAGGAGATCACTTAATTAATTTTACTGTTTAAATAATTATATATAACTTTGTAAAAAAAATTAAGCAAAAAAATAGATATGCATAAATTCTAAGGTTAAATATGTTTTTGGTCCCTAAAAAATTGGGAACTTGTAAGTTTAGTCCTTACTTAATTTTAATAGGTTTTTTAGTTCCTACAAAAAAAAATTACTTATAATTTTAGTCCCTACTAAAACAAAGTTTGTATAATTATCCTTAAACTCTTAAATTTTTGAACGATTTGTTTGAGACAATTTTAGAACACTATGAAATGTTCATTTACTAAAATTTAGAATTTTTTTAACATAAAACGAATTAAATATGAATTTTTTAAAACGAAAAAAATTAAAGATAAAAGTAACAAAATCTGGATGTAGAAATCAAATTTTGTGATAATTTTTTGAAGAGAAACTTTTAGTAATGTTATTTATACGTTTGCGAAAAATTGTTCAAAACTTAAGAGTTTAAACATAAATTAAACAAATTTGAATTGATGAGGGACTAATATTGAGTGCAGAGAAAAAATTAGGGACTAAAAGAACTATTAAAATTAAGTAAGGACTAAACTTAAAATGTCGCAATTTTATAGGGACCAAAAACATATTTAACCCTAAATTCTACTATTATATATAAATGGGTTAAATATGTTTTAAATTCCAACAAAATCACCACCCATCAAAGGAACTATTTGGAGGATTAAAAGTAACCTTGTTTAGTATAAAATTTACAAAATATGGAACTATTTGGAGGATTAAAAGTAACCATGTTTAGTATAAAATTTACAAAATATGGATTATTCTTAAAAACGACAATATTATAGAGGATTAAAATTACTATTACAATTTAATATAGATTAAATTTGAAAACTCGTGATTTTGTAACGACTAAAAATATATTTAATCCTATATAAATTATGCTGAAAAATTAGAAAACTTAAATAAATACACTACTAAAAACACAAAAATTAGTGAGGGATATTTAGTGAGGGAAAACGTGAAATTCCTCTCTAATTCCGTCACTAAATTTTGCGACCAAGGAATTTGTGAGGAATTTCATTTTTTCCATCACTAATTTCCCTCTCTAATTTTGCTTTTTCTAGTAATGATAAAAGATATAAATAGTACATGAAATTAACGAGGGTTTAAAATATTAATGTAGAAAGAATTCAAATTCTATTCATTTAGAGTTTAATTTTTTGTTTATACTACAATATGGTAGTGCCACTTTCTTAAGTTATTTCCTAATTTTTTACTAGCATCCATGTAATGTGATTTGATTTAATTTAATTGGATGTAAATATGTAGAACAAAAGTTTTATATTGAGTATACAAAGTAAATCTATATAGAAATTATCAAATAAGACATGTCGACAAATTGTTAAGCACAATTTATGTATAAATTGAAATTAAGTCGAACAATGTTTTTTTTATTTTTTAATTCTCTCTTTACCCAACAGTTATTGCTCGCTCCCAGCTGAACTTTCCTAAATACCTATGTGTGAGTTAACTCACGCAGCGTGAGTTAATTCACGCAAGTGTTAATTCCAGAGTGAGTTAACTCAAGCAAGTGTTAATTTCATCGAGAGTTAAGTTGCGCAACACATGTTAAGATACGCAGATTTTAACACTTGTGTGAGTTAACTCACGTAGGAGTATTTTCGGTATTTTAGTTGGTCGTGAGCAAAATGTGTTGGGTGAAGAGCATAATTTTTTTTCTTCTTTCCATTAGTTTAGTGGTCAACACATGCACAAATAAATGAAGAGGAAGAATAAGAGTTGTGGATATTATTAGTTTTTACTTATAGCATTTTACTCAATCTAACAATTTCAACATTTAACAATAACATATTTATCTACTTATATAAAGATCAATTATGTACCCAAAAAAAAGTTTGAAATACTAGTTATTACCCATTGTTTTTGTCCTGTTAGCCTTAGAATTCCAGATCCAGCTGAAGCAAAATTCACACCCTTCAAAATGTTCTGCTTAAAACCGTATTGAAATTTCTCCAAAGCCAAAAATGGTGGTGGACTCCTTTGATAGCCAAATTGTTTCGCTAATTTCCATTAAAAAAAATAGGAAATGAATATTAAATCAATAAAACCATATAATGTTTGCACACTATTTCATCATGAAACGTCAATATTGTTCAAATCAAATGTATATTTTTTATTAAAAAGTTAATATTGAAATGTGTAATTACCAATTTGGTCAGCAGTGTTGAGTCCATTGCTGAACCTTCCTGTGGCAACTGAATAAGGAAAATCAATTCCATAGTAAGGGACATTGGCTTTTGCTGTAGAGTTGATAAAATTGTTGGTTCCAACATCAAATGTTGAGTCTCCAAAAATGAATAATGTTGGTGCAGCCATAACCTCATTAGCTACGTACATTTCAAGCATTGTGAGAGATAAGAGAACAAAGAAAAAGACTGAAACATAATTAATAGAAAATTTATTGATTGATGTCATTTTATGTCCCTTATTGTACTAGAATCTCACACAACACTTATATTTCTAATCTCTTACACTTGATGCAAAACACCTTGCATGTACTTATACTTATATAAACATTTAAACGCATAAAAAGTAACTAAAAATGCAACAATGTAGTTTTTGTAGCATTGTCCCAATAAATAAATATTAAAATTTATAAGATTATAGAAACAAAGGTATCTGGATGGCCGACCATTGACTGCTCTTGTAATAATCAGCAAGAACCGATCAAAGCAGAATCTTCTTAGTATATAATTGGCAGTGCCATAAAATTTCCTACGTCTAAACCTGTTTGTTTGATTTATTTAAATTCCAAATAGTTCTTAAAATAATTGTAAGCAGGAAAGTATTGTACATTAATCATGCAAATAATTCAGCTGTGACAGATGCTTAATGCCAAAATTTGGTAGAGGTTTTTTTTTTTTGAATAAAAAATTTGGTAGAGGTTAATTGCTTGCTATTAAAAAAAATTAACATGTACATCTCATCAAATTATACAAAGATGTTTTAAAAAAAAAAAAAAATCAAACTATACAAAAGATGACAATTTATTACCCTTTCAAAAAAAATATGACACTTTATTATTATGTCGGCATTTAAAATATCTTTTAATTTTTAAAATGATTTCACAAATATTTACATGTTGAAATGTGATTATTGCATGTGTGCAAAAAAAGTTATACAGACATAAACTAAAAATTAAATTTGGTAATATGATTTTTACGGTGATTTTTTTTAAAGAGTTAAGCCAATATATTTATTTAAAAAATTGTTAGTAATTATAATTTTAAAACTTAAGATTGAGAGTATCATACAAAATATGTCCATATATTAAGATTTTTTATTAAGTTATTTCTTTGTCAAATAAGTTTACTAAATCATCTAAATACATTCTATTAATTTTTTAATCAAAATAACTACGGATACAAGAATGACATGGTAGGGGGCTAGGTTTAAGATTGGGATAAGGTGTGAAGGTATTTAAGAAAAGTAAATTTCAAATATAAAGGGGTGTGAAAAGAAAAATGGAGATGCAAAATACTTAAATAGTTTTTATAAAAAGAAAAAATTAAACAGCTAGTGATATAGCTCAATCTAGTGTCCTTTTTACATTGATTTTACTTTAACCACTTTTGAGTTACTTACGTGTAATTGCGTGCCTACATGACATGTAATTTGTTGATGATTATCAGATAGTTTGTTATCAACTTCTACAAGAGCTTACCAGTGTAGATAGTGATCGTTACTTTTGATTGATTGGGTTGGACAATCGTTTCAACCAGGTCTTACACGCTCTGACTTGTGATGGTATTGCTCTGGCTCCATCGGATAAATGGATGATCATGCCATATATGAGTTTCCTTATTGAGCAGATATACAAGCATGTGGTGGTCCTATTGTTCATAAAAAATAAGCAATCAGAAACCTTATTCCCTTTACGTGGTGCGCCTTCACATAGAAACCGAATGTATCTAGCACATGTGAATGTCAGCCATTTTATGATGGTATATTTGAATAACGATTATCCAATTACGCACCATTCCGTGCTATAGTCACATTATTGTTGAGATTATACAAAGTCATAGGATAAAAGATATGTCGATGTGACGATTAAATAGACCAAACTATATCGAACGGTGGGTTATAAGGTAATATGATATAATAGTTTGTTCAATTTTGCTTATGATTGTCATAAGTTTGACATTTTAGGAAGACTCTAAACAGTATAAGTGAACATTCCTTTGTGTTTATCCTTGTTGGTATTTTGTGAGACTGTAATGTTATATCTGCATATTATGTTTGTCTAATTTATATTTCTTATTGCTTTAATCATTTGAGAAACTTATGGTATAAAACTTACTTAAAGAATTCCATAAGCTTCAGAGATACTACAGACATAGCTTAAAGAATTCAAGAATGCAGAACTCGGTGATATTGTGGTATTATATATGTTAGGACACGGAGAACATAGTTCATCGCCGAACTTCAACAATAACTTGGATTTTGTTGAATCTTCCCTCTGTGTTGGACTAAAGGATGACAACGAGTACATGAGTCGTACTGTGACGACTTATTAAGTTGTAACCTTTATTATTTATTTAAAATGGTATTCCATTTTTTAAACAATTTCATGCATTAAGTTAGTATGTTACTAGGTACCAACATAGTTGAGATGTAATTTTTTTCTCTTTTCAGAAAAGTTGATGGTGCCTTTGCAGTTGTACTATGCTCATTTTATATATAAAAAAAATTATATAATAAGAACTTATGCTATAAAGCTTACTTAAGTTGTATATTTAAGCACTGCCTAATTTCACTTGAAGAAAATTTAAAACGGACATGTTTTATACTCCCTCCGGTCCTACTTATAAGAGAAATTTGGGTCAACAATAGTTGATGTCTTTGGTTAAAAATTCAATCCAGATACATCAACTTTAACTGACTCAACTTTATCTTATAAATAGGACCGAAGGGAGTACAAAATGTCAGATTTATAGGATATTTACTTGAAATCCTAATTCACCAATTTTCATATGCATGACTAAACTGCATCTACATGATTCATGTTTAATGTTTATTGATATTTTACTTTGTTTAATTGATAATATGGCTAAGTTTCATTTTTGTTTACAATTGTCATAAGTTTGATATTTTTGGAAGATTCTAAAGATCATAAGTGAGTCTTTCACTGTGTTTATCTTTGTTGGTATTTTGCGATCTTATAATGTTGTATTAACTTATATTTGCGTTTAATTTATATTTCTTATTGTTTTAATCATTTGGGAAACTAATGTTATAAAGCTTAATTAAGTTGTATATCTAAGCATTTGTAACACATTAGTTTAAAAATGATTGTTCCTTATAAATAAAGTAAAAGTTGAGATGTAAGTTAATACATAATGGCACATTTGCAGGGATATTGATTGACTGCAGTTAGAGAAAGCACGCAGTTACTGCAGTCAGCTTATACCAATTGTTGGATTCATCCAACATTCATAAATCATCTACGCCCTTTTACCTTTCTTTCTTTTTGTTTCAAATAAAAACAAATTTCACAAACTCACTTGAGTATCTGTATAACCACCATCAATGTAATTCTTCAATTTCTCTCTTTCTTTATAGCACGATTGCGATTTGATTCTCTTCGTCTTCTATAACAGACCTATTAATCTTAATTCAGATGTGTTTTTTCAATTTATAAATGCAATACGACCACCCACCACAAACAACCCTTTCATGGAGGCCTATGTTGGTGCTCAAACAAGGTGTGTTGCAATGTTGGTGTTGGCAGTGGACATTGTCTGGAAAGAACATGTCCCTGTTCAATTGAATAAACACATATGAATTGAAATTGGCATGGATTTTGCATGAATTGAAATGGGCTAATTAAACTAATAATATACGTAATGTATATAGATATTTTCATAAAAGATCTGCGATGAAATAAACCTTCATAGCCTTGCGTTCATTCTTGTATTAATGTGAAATTGGGTTTTAACATTTTCATAATCTTGTGGTTTTACCTTATTGTGGAAAACTAGAGAATTGTTAAATCTAAACCGTGTAATAGATTGGATGGTTAACATTTATTTGACAGTGTGACTGCGTCGTTTTGGAGACTGCGGTGAATCGCATTCCCATTTACAGTTGTAATGTGCTCATTTTTGCAATGAAGCTCACTTAAGTTGTATATCTAAGTATTGTCTAATTTCATTGAACATGAGTTAAAAATGATCGAGTTTTATACATAAAGTCAAATTTATAGGATATTTAATTGAAGCCTTGAATTAACGATTTTCATATGCATGACTCATCTGTATCTGCATGATTCTAGTTTAATATTTATTGATATTATACTTTTTTTAATTGATGATATGGCCAAATTCGTTTTTTTCTTGTGATTGTCATAAGTTTTACATAATTGAATGATTCTAAAAATCATGACAAAACTTTTCATTGGTTATCATTGTTGGTATTTTGCAAGCTTATAATGTTGTATTTGCATATTATGTGCGCTTAATTTATATATATATAGGAACGGATCCAAATATTTTAAGTAGTGTAAATGACATTTAAATAGTGAAACAAAGTTGGCCAAGTGTAAAATTGGTCGCATGCAAATACAAACAAGTGTAAATGCGGTAGTTACCATAATATTTATAAAGTGATTGACATTGACTCTTGACAACATCTATACCGACTACCGAGCTATCATTAGGGGTAGCAAAACAGTTCGCTTCGTAGGAAAAATCTATTTAACCTAACATTTTAGTACACCATCTCTAGCTGGTTCACTGCATTCAACCAACAAGTGATCTCTAGAGCTGATTTGTAGTCTCATTAAAAAAAAATTATTTATTTTCATTGTACTAAAAATAAAGAGTGGTCCAATTTTTAGGTTCTTTCCCCAAAAATAACAATGTGTCAATTCTTTCAGCTGGAAACGGTTAGAAAATTCTTTATTGTATAGTTGTTCTTTTTTCCCTAAGAATAATCGGAGGTTCTTTCTATAATTATTAATGAGCTCCACCAAGAATGAATTGTTTATGAGAACCTGAGTTTGAATATTGGGTGAAATAATTTTTTGTCAAACTTTACTTCGTCTCAGCTGAACTTTAGATTACCAGGGTCCCTATCTTCCTGAGAATCATAGTGTTAACACCAAAAATTTGAGGAAATTTATGGCACGAAACATATTATTTGTCAAAAAAATAATTGTTCAATAATGTTTAAGTAATTAATAGTTAAATATTTAGGTGATTAATGTAAATAAATAATAAGAAGGTAGGGTTTTCATTCTTTTATAGAAATCTTAACTAAACTCTAGTACGAAAGAACTCATACAATAATAGATTTATTTAACAAAAAAAAAGATTATATGGAATTTCTATCATAATTGTAAAATTGTTTCTTTGGAGGGGGACTCGGTTGTTAATATCTTTTGTGGTGACTCATTTGTATTAGATGAAATGTGTGATCTTTGAATACAATTTGTTTTTTTTTCCAGAACAATAATAACAATTAAAGCATTTTCTCTTTAGATGGATTAGAATGAGAGTAAAATGATTTATGAAATTTTTTTTATTTTATAAATTCACATTTTGAATAACATTTGTAAAATAATTTTGAAAAAAGATGACTCAATTTGTAGCCTTCAGTAAAGTACAAAAATCACTAAACTGCAAATTACTTTACACAGAGACATTTCAAAGAAGCAGCAGCTCATGCATGGGTCAGATGCAGACAATGAGGTATTTCTTCCTGAAATCTGCGAAAATTTACTTAAAGCTTCATATGACGATAGGATTTCTACTATGTATATAGTTGTTAAACTTTTGAACGATAGTTGAGGTTGGGCTAAGTTAGGAGAGGTCCGCAGATACTTATTAAATTAAAAAAAAAAACTGTGAAATTGCTTATCAGGTATATTAGTGAAAACCCACTTAAGTTAGAAGAGGTCCGCAGACACTTATTGTCATAAGTTTTACATAATTGGAAAATTTTAAAAAACATGACAAAATCTTTCATTGTGTTTATCCTTGTTGGTATTTTGCAAGCTAATAATGTTGTATTTGCATATTATGTGTGCTTAATTTATATTTTATGTTGCTTTAATCATTTGAGAAATTTATGCTATAAAATTTACTTAAGTTGTAATCCTAAGCATTGCATAATTCCACTTTACGCATAAGTAAAAAAAGGTCATGTCATATACATAAAGTCAAATTTATAAAATATATAATTGATGTCATGAATTACCAATTTTCATATGCATGACTGAATTGCATCTTCATGATTCATGTTTAATGTTTATTGGTATTTTACTTTGTTTAATTGATGATATGGCTAAGTTTCATTTTTGTTTATGATTGTCATAAGTTTGAGATTTTTGAAAGATTCTAAAGATTATAAGTGAATCTTCCATTGTGTTTATCCCTGTTGGTATTTTGTGATCTTGTAATGTTAAATTAGTTTATTATGTGCGTTTAGTTTATATTTCTTATTTCTTTAATCATTTGAAGAACTTGTGTTATAAAGTTTACATAAGTTGTATTACTAAGCAATAACTAATTTCACTTGACGTGTGAGTTAAAAATGATTGTACCTTATACATAATATAAATGTTGATATGTAAGTTAACATTTAATGGCGTCTTTAATGTTGTATTGTGCTCATTTTATATATATAAAAATCTATATAATAAGCATTTATGTTATAAAGCTTACTGAAGTTGTGTTTCTAAAAGACATTTATGTTATAAGGCATTTATGTTGTATTAGCTTCTATGTGCGTTTAATTTTTATTTCCTATTTTTATAATCATTTCAAAAACTTGTGTTATAAAACTTATATAAGTTGTATTTCTAAGGATACGTTTGGCCCAACTTTTTTGAGACGTAGAAGCAACTTTAAACTTTAAGTTAAAAATATGAGCTTTAAAAACAAAGTTAAAAGTTGTTTTGTAAACGTTACTTTTTTATTTCAAAATATTTTTTATGTTCAAGTTTCTTAAAATATTTTCAAATAAAATGAATTTATTTTAAGAAAGCTCATATTTTACTATAAATTATAATAAATAAATAAATATATTTTTGACAAAAAGTAAATAAATAATTTTAAAATGAAACACAAAATTTAGAAAAGATAAATCATAATGAGAATGTAAATTTTGAATTAGGTACTAATATCATTAGAAACTATTATTTAAGTAATTATATGTCATTGCTAGTAAAAACTAAAAAGTACCAAAATACCAAATTGTGAATAGTATTTTTTTATAAGGTTAATAAAAAGATAACCATTTTTTTTAAATAAACAAATTATAGCAATTAATTAAAAAAAAAATACGTAACAAAAAAACAATACGTAGCAATTTGGTAAAAAAAAAGTGTTGAAGAGCACATGACATCAACAAAATCATTTGAAACGTTAGGAAAATCAAAATGAATAAAACAAAAATATATGTTCATTGCCTCGTTGGGAATTGAAGAGTGGAGTAAGCAAAATAAGTTGCGCGTGTCTGGTAAAAGTAAGTCTCATCACCTTATTTCAAAAGTTAGATTTTCTTATTTTTCTTCTATATTAAAAAGTCACTTTTTAATTAAGGAGCTTAGTTTAAATCTTGTTTGGCCCTACTTATACTTCGAAGTAGAAGAGAAGTCAATAAAAAGGCAGGCCAAACGGGACCTAAGCACTTCCTAATTTCACTTGACACATAAGTTAAAAATGATTGTGTCTTATATATAAAGTAAAAGTTGTGATGTAAGTTAACACTTAATAGCGTCTTTGATGTTGTATTGTGCTCATTTTATATAAAAAAATTCTATATAATAGGTATTTATGCTATAAAGCTTACTTAAGTTGTATTTCTAAGCATTGTCTAATTTCACTTGATGCATAATTTAAAAATGGTTGTGTCTTATACTTAAAGTCAAATATATAGGATATTTACTTGAGATCCTGAATTACCAATTTTCATATGCGTGATTGAGTTGCATCTACATGATTCAAGTTTAATGTTTTTTGGTATTTTACTTCGTTTGATTGATAATATGACTACGTTTCATTTTTTCTTATGATTGTCATAAGTTTGACATTTTTGCAAGATTCTAAAGAGTAAGTGAGTCTTCCATTATTCTTATCCTTGTTGGTATTTTGCGAGCTTGTAATGTTGTATTTGCATATTATGTTCGTTTAATTTATATTTCTTTAATCATTTGATAAATTTTGTTATGTCAAGTTATATGAAATCAATACATTGTAATATTTGTAGATCACTTGAAAAATTGACAATTTCTGAACTCTGTTTGTGAAATTGACAATTTGTCTTTAATCATTTAAGATTTTTTTTCAAGAATGGAATAAATATATGATTTTATATTGCATATGTTGACATGCGTGTCGCTTGCATCATTTAAGATTTTTTTGTAGATTTTGAAAGATGATTAGCCCATAAGATTGGAAAAATTCAATGATCATGTGTCAGCAACCTTGCAAAGTTATATATACTGATAATTACACGCGATTCACATTTGTATGCGAAAAGTTTCATAAGCTTTTGGGATATATTGAAACTACAATTTTAGGTTTGATAAAGGAGAAAGTTGTGAGGTTTTGAACCAACCGACAAATACATATGGGAAATACAATGACAAACATCGTTGAATATGCGCAAAGTCAGTTGAAAAAGTATATGACTAGTAGTATGTGTGATTCTTGTACAAACTGAAAATATGTTCACAACATGTTAAAGTCAAAGCATACTTAGATACACGCATCGTTTCGAACAAGTATGATCATGCTTGAACATTGGTTCAAAGAAAGATGTTGTGGTTTATGTTGGTTAGAAAAATATCAACGAACACTTTGCATTTTCTTGTAGATGAGGCCGATCGAGCAGTTAGGTGTGGTACGTATGAATCTAAATGTGGTTGTTTAATTTTCATCACATATGATTTTTTTTTGTGCGTGTACAATTGCCAATAAGATCAAGAAAAACACCATATCCGTTTGAATGATTTACACTCACTAGAAGAAGTTGCGGTTTGAATATGAAGATGATCCTACATATAGAAAGGTGGATATATATATCTTCTACCATAATGAGATTTGTTTCGCATATGGTATTTTGAACACTATTTGGTTTGATGTTTGTTATGTTTGTCTTTTGCATTCTGTTTCGGTACTAGTACACATTGCAATATATAAACCGAACGAAATATATATATTTCAGCTTATATAATCTGAACAATGTTTTCTTCAGTCTCATGAAGATATACTTTGCCTACATGATGTACGGTGAATGGGGTATTTCAGATTATATTGTCCAAACTAGAACATAGAAGTTCAGTTATATAATCCAAACTACCCCAATAAAAAAACAATGCAGAAATTCTTGCATTCTAACTAACATATTGTTACACAATATAGGCTCGGTTCAGTGCTGCTGATTTCAACATGAATGTGCATATTAAAGAGCAATTTTGGCAGTTTGTTTGTACTGGAGAGCGCGCACCTCTATGCTTACACCTTAAAGAAATTTCAATACAAAGGATGTGTCAAAGGAGGATAAACATATTGTACGATCAACAGAGCAATCATCTTCACTCTGGGAGTATGTTGACTCTCGAGATCCACATACACAGGCTTCATATACCAAGTTAACAGGCTCAAACAAGAAAAGTTCTTGTAAAAGTATTATGTTTCATAATACTAACCCATGTAAGGTTAAAGTCAACTTTTCATAGAAAGACAAAATCCAGTCGTTCATGCATAAATTTAATGAAAAGGTGGTGGATGTAGCCGGTTGTGGTCATTGTGGATTTTGTATAGTTGCATGCCTACGTGACATGTATGCTGATCATTATCAGATAGTCTATTATCAACTTCTAAAAGAGCTCACATATAAAGATTTATTTTTGACTGATTGTGTAGGAGAGACGTTTCAATGAGGTCAGACACGCTCTGACCAGTGATGTTGTTGGACCTGCTTCACCAGATAAATGAATGATCATGTCGGATATGGTTTCCCCATTGCACATAGATACAAGCATGTGGTGGTTCTACTGTCCATCAATAGAGGGCAATCAAAAACATTTTTCCCTTTACGCGATGCACATGAATGATGTGTCTAGCATACGGTGCACCTTCTCATAGAAATAGAATGATGTGTCTAACACATGTGAATGACAACCATTTTATGATGATATATTTGAATAATGGTTGTCTAATTCCTTACACTTCTTTGATATGAAGACAACACTATTGCTAAGATACAAAGTCATGGAATGAAAGATATCTAGGTAGGATGATTGCTTATAATGAACTAAGTTGTGCAACATGTTATGAAGTAGTAGGAGATGAGATTTTTTCCTTGAAAAAACCTTGACCCTAATTGAGAAAGTTATTGTTGATAAGAAGGGAGGAAATGGAGACTGAAGAAAAAAAATGAAAGCCTTGACTTGATGATTGTAGCATATACCTTGGAGCAGATTAGTTGAAATGTATATAATTAAGAACTCTAATGATTTTTTGATTTAATTATAGGCTCGTTGTCGTTTATATTATTTTATATAATGAAAATTTGTTGAAGCTACAAAGACACGAAATCATTTCAAGCAGTTTTATGAACTCCGGGACAATTTAGATTAAAGAATCTAAATATGGTTCAGATTCTGTAATCTAAGCAAATGGTATTTTAGAAGAAAAAAATAAAGAGCGCGAAAAACACATAAGGAGGAAAAAAAGTAATGACATTTCATATTTATCTTTCTATCTTTGATTAGGTCTGGCTCATTTTAATTTCTAGCTTTGAGCGTTGCTCTTTTGGTCACCAAAAAATAAATAGTACATTTTTTATTGTGTGTCTGATAACTTCCAAAGTTGTTTTTCAGAATAGCAACCATCTCTAATTTTTTGCTTGAGTTAGTTTATTTATCCTCTTTTTGTAGATCTTCTAACTTTAAGTCTAATAGAAATATTTAATTAATTAATTAAAATGTGGTACAAAGTAGAGAAAGCAAATATCTAATTATGGAACGAATTATCATTTTTATCATATATACTATAATCATTGAGTTACTTAGTCTCCTAAATTTACAAAATTGTAATCTAGTTCCTCAAATTAAAGAACATTAGTCAATCTAATTAGTCTCCTAAATTTAAGAAATAGTAATTTAGTCCACAAATTAAAGATCCTTAGTCAATTTACCCTCTAGCAAAATATTTCTTTATAAAACAAACTCTTAAAATAAATGAAACACTTGCATATTATTTTGAGTCATCTCTTGCATGCATCAAAACAAATATATAACCTTTTAAAATGATGGTATTGTATTTTAAAAAAAGATTAACTTTACTCGTGTTATTTTATTAAGAGACTAAATTTTCAAGAGCGTTTGTATGAGATGACACATGTCTTTTTTATCTTAATTAAAGTCATGAGTTCGAGTTCAGTCTTAGGCATGCAGCCACGTGAAAACTCTTAGAGAGAGTTACCACCCATATTTCGTTTTTGTTGCTACGGGAATAATTTAAGTATTGAAAATTAAGTTGCAAAATTCAATTAGTTCAGAGTAAAAAGAAGGTTCAATTAATTCAGATATAATCAACAAACGACCAAGCATTAATTTGACAATTATTTCAATAAACAAACAAATAGGTATGAACGTATATATACTTGGATTATGCTCAAAGCGGTTGTTGCCGATGATAACAATGGGAGTATGGTACAGTCTGCCATGTCCATGTCTTTTGTTTTACAAATCATGTAATTTCTTTTAATTGAGACAATGACCACTAATTTAATAACCTTAACATTTTGTATTCCATTTGAGATTTTAACGATTAAATAAACACACGAATTTTGTCATTTGTTACTAGAGATGTTCTGTCCGGGACATATAGTATGAGCCATGAAGCCATGGTAATAAATGTATAAGCCACACAAATGACATCATTCAATGGCGATAAAAGTTCCATTATTGCAAAAAATTACTATGCTTTGGTCATTTTATTTCTTCTATACTCTATGGCCATGCTTGAAAAGTTTGTAGCTGATGAGATTAAAGCTGCACCAACATTATACTTATTTGGTGACTCAACATTTGATGTAGGAACTAACAATTTTCTCAACTCTAAAACAAAAGCAAACAGCCCTTACTATGGGATTGATTTTCACATTTCATTTCCCACTGGAAGGTTTAGCAATGGTCTCAACACTGCTGACCAAATTGGTAAATAAATTTGGACAATGTTGAATTTTCATATAAATAAAATATCGTATGAGATTTTATTGATTTCGTTGCATTAATTGTTTCACTTTTGTGTAAACTAGCTAGGAAATTCGGTTTGAAGAAAAGTCCACCGTCATATTTAGATTTGGAGATACTTCAATACACTTTCAAGCAGAATGTTATGGTTGGTGTGAATTTTGCATCAGGGGGGTCTGGAATTCTTAGATATACAGGGTACAAACAATCGGTAACTTCTTTAATTTTAATTACTTCAATCAAATCCTTTGTATGCAATATATAAAAGTATAGGAATGATTAAAAATTTGAAATAATTTAAAGGATAAAAAAAATGTTGAAAAATTATATAGTTTGAAGTATTTTCTTTGCAGGGAGAAGTGATTTGCCTTGAAAAGCAGGTGCACCAATTTGCATTAGTCCGTGAAAATATGACTAAGACATTGGGGCCAGAAAAAGCTGCTAGTTTTGTTTCAAAGGCTTTGTTTCTCATTAGCATTGGTAGCAATGACCTCTTTGATTATGAACGTAATGAAAGTGGAGTATTTCATTTGGGCAAGGAAGAAAATTTGGCTGTTCTACAGCTAAACTATTACTCTTATATAAGGGTACGCACATAATTTTCTATAACTACAACTCACACTTTACGCATCAACTACTTGCGTTAATTTTGAGTGATAAACTATTACTCTTTTATCAGGGTATGTACATAATTTTCTATAATTACTACTCACATTTTACGCATCAACCACTTGTGTTAATTCTCGGTACTAAAACTAGCTCATATTGATTTATTGAGATAATATTGCAAACTGCAGAAACTATATGAATTAGGGGCTCGAAAATTTGGCATCCTAAGCATTCCACCTATAGGGTGTTATCCTGTTGTAACTTCTACCAATGAAGGGAATTGTGTGAAACCACTTAATGATTTTGCTGCTGCATTCTACAAAGCAACTCAAACTCTTCTGCAAAAGTTAAGGTTGGAGTTGGAAGGATTTGAGTATTCACTTGGCAACACTTATGCAATGTTCACCACCATGTTAAAAGACCCATTGGTGTTTGGTAAGCACCAAATGATAATACAGCATTTATAGATAATATGGATATTAAGTTAAAAGTGTTTACCTTCAAAAAAAATATTGAAGTGTTTAAGACATTAATTTTGACGCATCTCAATAATATATAAAATAACTTCAGATTTTCTTAATTTTATACAAATGGTTTGAATGATATATAAATTTTGTATCCAACAGTCAGTTTTACAAAATATGCATCCAATGAAAATTTATTAAGTGGTGTAACAATATCAAATACTAGTTTAGAGTAATTTGATCCCTCGTCATATATATCAATTAGTCCGATCTACATGAGGAAAAAAATACAGGATGTGTAGGCATTATTCAAATGTTTAAAATTTTAATAATCTTATCCATAATGGTGTAGGGTTGAATGATACGAAGTCAGCATGTTGTGGAATTGGGAAGTTGAATGGAGAGGGTCCATGTTTGAAAACCTTGAAAGAAAATCGTTGTGGAATTGGAATGTTCAATGAAGATGGTCTACTATTCAAATCATTGAATGACAAGCTTTTGGGAATAAGAAAGTTCTATATTGAGGATCCTTGCATGAAACCGTTGAACATCAATCTTTGTGTGAATCGTGATAATCACTTATTTTGGGATTGGTTACATATCACTGAGAGAGCTTCAAAATTGATAGCTGAAATGCTATTTGAAGGAGGGATTGAGTTTGTATTTCCGAAGAAATTCAGTCAATTAGTTTCTTGATTTGGTCATGTGTTTAAGAAATGGTATCCAATTATTTGGTCATGTATGCACCCTATGGAGAACATTTTTTTTTTCAGGGACCTTATGGAGAACATAAACTCACTTATTCCATGTTTAATTATAATATAGTATCGAGACTAAAACAAAACAAATAATAAATTATATGATAAAAAAAGCATTAGTTCAAATTTGTTACACAATAAATCATAAGATTTTGTCTTGCACGACATCTAAAATATAAAAAATACTACCACTTCTTTATTGTCAATACTCTCTTCCTTAAGCCCCCCATCCCCTACTTTACTTCACCCTTTCTCTCAGAGCAAGTTGTTCGTCATCAATCACCAATAAGCTACAGAAGTTGTTCATCATCAAATAAATTCTTAAAGCCTTGTCAAAATGTATGCTGGCCTTCAGATTTGCTCAACACCCATCTTGTTTGCTTCTCTTGAAGCTAGTGGAAGCGAATTAGTTAGTTGTTCTTGTTAGATTTTGGACTAACAAATGCATGGTAGAAAAATCACAAATGAGAACAACCATATAGAGCAAAAGGAGCATAAACTTGCGAAAATACTATAGTTCTTATAAGCTTCCAACCAAACCTTGTAAAATAACAAGCTTCAGAGCATATCATAGCACATAAGCAGATTATAATCTCTCATTAGTAAATATTAGCCCGCTGGAAAAAAGAAAACAGAGAAATAATGTTTCCTTACATGCAATTTGTGTCAAAATTCCCTCTTCTGTTCTTCTAACAATCAATAATTTCTATAGCCTATTCATATTTATTTAATCCGACAATATAATTACAGCCAGCAATACCATATAAAAAAATAAACAGACCCAAAACTGGGGGAAAACACTGAAACAAAAATACACCTTTATCCATCAGTAGAATGTCACTTATTCGTCTGTCTTTTCAAGATTAATGACTTCCTGACCTGCCTGAGAAGTAGAGCTTTTGTTCGTCTCGTCAGTATTGATGGCTTCAGATTCTTTGGCATCAGGTTCTTTGGCATCAGGTGTTTCTCCATTATCCATTTTTGGCACTTCACCATTCTCAGCTATGCCACTGGCTTCTCCATTATTACTTACTGGTTTTGGGAGTTCTCTTGCAGAGGAAGCCTCTACTAGGCGTCTGATTCCATCATAAATGTTCTTTGCATCCATAATAAGAGTTGCTCCACCAGTATAGCAACGCCCAAAACATGTAGCACAATGAGGATAAGCAACCTATAAATTGAATTTGCAGAAATTCAGTAACTAGTATTGAGAAAGCCACATGGATTTGTATGTACTAGTGGTGAGGATCTTTGAGTTCAAATTTCCAGTGCCACCATAGTATCAGAAAAATGTAATCAGTACAAAGTAATTAATTGACAAATGCATATCACCTCAGATTAGAAAGTGACCGAGTTACCCTGGAAAAAACGGTGACCAAGTTATAAAGTACCTCAATAAATGCCCGGCAAAGTGAGAGGAAAAGTCCTGATTCATTAGCCCTAAGAACGCGTGTTGTGTTGTATAGCAACAATGAATCAGAAACAGCCTGTAGTCCCTTGATCAATTCTTGGGCAAGGACATGCTTTAAACTTAATGGGGCACACGGACGTAGCTCATTCATTGCTGCAGATACACCTGCAGTCACCAAAGAGATATTAATGCAAATGGACGATGGATTTAGACTGGAAGAAGGCAATGCAGCATAGATTAATAACACACCAAAAATGACACATGAACTATGAATCTTTTCATTTTGTACTTTGCTTAAGTGTGTGACTAGATGTATGTAGGTAACATAATATTGTTATATGCAAGAGAGAGGAGTAAATCTATATCATACAATCATGTAAAGATAGTCAAATTCAAAACTATTTAATTTAATGATGATAAGATAGGATAACTTAAAATGTTAAATTGATTATATTCTAACCTGAACAATTCATGGTGAGATCTAACAGTCAAGATTTATTTATCACTCATAACAATGACCCTCTCGCTCATATATAGGAACAGATCAATTACAAAAATATGAATAGGAAGGATTGGAACATGCACAAGGCCTAAAAGACGTCAGCCCACATGATAGAAGTGGAGTAGCAAGTTGAAAAGATCCGATTTGAAGACATAAGCGCAGATTTCAAGGGATGTAAAGAAATTTAGGGGGAAAAACAGGCAGATAATTTCATGATGTTGACGATGGAAACAGAATTATTGTCCTGCAAAATTGGCATTTGAGTTTGAAAACAGAGAAGCAAGCAACAATACTTAGTGTAGTTACAATTTCCAAAAGAAACCTAATGGAAGACACTGACTAGACTTACCATTTATAAAAACAGCAAGAGGTGGATGCTCCATCAAATAAGAGGGAGGAGTTACATCTTCCTTACTTTCTTCAACAGAATTTGCACGAAAGCCAACTGCGGGTAGGGGAACCCAGCGATGTGATTCCAAGACCAACTGAGAACAAATCATCAATTCTTAATTGCAATTTAAAAGTAGGGAACTTGCAGAGGGAATAAGAAAAATGATGTCCCCAGATGTTGACTTGTTTGCATAAATGAATGTGACTAATTTATATAAATCAATTTCAGGTAACTAGCATACAAAACACTTCACTGGATTTACCTGAAAATTCTCAACTGCAGTACTCATATTTTTGGAGAATAAGTTGAGAACTGCCCTGAAAAGAAACCATCATATATATTATAATAAGCTTCAAGTACGATTCAGCCCAACAAATCATAAAAAAGGAACTTCAATTACTCTTCAAAAAGTGGTGGGAGCAAGCCTCGAAAATCCAGTCCAACCCACCCCAGTCCCATAGCACAGTACTGTAAAAAATAGATATAAAATAGAAAAATGTCAATGGAATTTCTTCTTGCAACATGACTTTCTTTCCACATACACACATTTTCACGAGACTAGTAGGCAAACCAATCTTGAATTTATTTTCATATTGTTTTTACATATTTTCCACAAGAAGTTTGGTTGAAATTTATTGTGCATCAAATTTATATTGAACATCCAAATTGGTCATTAAGAAAAAACATGAAGACCTATTTGATTCTAAAGAAATGAGAAGTATCAATTTGGTCCTCTTAAACCTCAAATATTGTCAAAATAGTTCCTGAAAGAGCTAAAATGTCCCTAAAAATAATACTAAATATCACTAATTAGACTAGCATTTGAGATTTTAGAGGACCAAATTGGCAATTTGTATTTCTAAGGACCAAATAGTGTTTTTTTGGATAGACCAATTTGGACCTTTAATTTTTATATAATTCATAATTTCTATATCCCTGTCCTAATTCTGAACAAAAATTATGATTCCTTCCATTTTCAAGATCTCTAGGGGTATGATGGAAGAAGCCTACCATGCACTGATCCAAAATGTTAGACAGTGATCCACCTTCAGTTATCTTTGGAAGCATAACTTTCAGAGTTTGCAGGTGTGAGGTAATTTGGTGCATTGCCCAACTAAAAAGTAGTCCACCATCATAATTTTCCTCGCTTCCCGATGTGTCATCAGCAAATATTGCTCGATATTGATTTACAACATCAAAAAGATGCATTCTGTGACAGTTAATCATTCCTTTTAAGTACTCATACGGATTTGCTTGATCTAGATCTTCAAGAATACCATTAAGCCATGCTTCTCGACATCTTAAGAACTGACAATCAATAACTTTTAGTCAAATCGGAGAAGGGAAAAGCAACCAAACTGAAAATTTCAAGGTAAAAAGCAATCAACAAGAGCAAAGGAACACTGCATAGAAAATCCTTACCAGCAAACGCATTCCATACTCGCTAAATACTCCTATTCGCCGTAAATATCCAATAATGCGCAGGCATTCAGGCAACTGGTAATGGAGATAGATTAATAAAAAACTACATAGAGAATTTTTCTAGCTCAATTGCATTTGTTCATATATTAAATATAGCCACTGCATGAACCTGAATATTTGAGCGCAGTTTCTGAAGAAGCTGAGAAAGAAGCGATTGGGTAGTCAGTCTAACTTCTGCTGCCAATGCTTGAATAATGGGCAACCTTAAAAGGGAGGGCAATGTTTAGTAAGAAAGGAGGAAGCAACTAAAAAAACTTTCCTCAAAAAGCTTGTGGATGGGGGGAGATCACATCTAAAGTTAAATTACATGTTAAACAGCATGGAAGAAGGCATAAACACTTACTTTGGATGCATGGTTGAAAGTTTACCAACAAATGCTTCCAAATCTAGGGCTTCATCGTAGTTTCCATTCCGTACACATCTGCAAAAACATAAGAACTTTCAAGGATTCTTACAATTTGAAAAGGGACATGTAAAGTGTTTTGACATGCATACAGCATGAGGGACAATTAATTACTGGAGATGCAAAGTGTAACTAAATAAATTTATCATATTAACATACGTGTCCATAAGTTGAGGAATTTCTAGCAAGTCAAGCAAAGTGCTGTGATTGGCTAGCATTGTTTGGTTCATCTTCCTCTTCTCCAAAATTTGTTCCGCGGATTCTATGAATTCAGTGCATCCAGATGTCAGCTTTGGGATTTCATTTATCTGTGACAAAGGAAACAAACACCCAAATCACATACACAAACAAAAGAAGTTCATTATGACGAGGTGAAGAAGATTTTTAAGAATTGAAACATCGTTTGATTGTGGAGAAGAAAAGAGGAGAAAGGAAATAGTGAAAGAGAAAAGGGGGAGAAAGAAAAAAGTGAAAAAGAGTAGATTTTTATATTTTTATTTCTAATTCTACAATTCTGTACTACAAATCTACTCCAACCTATGAACAATTAGGAAGGAATTAGGAAGGAATGATTAATTACCATAGATTGAAGATGATTATCAATAGAGGAAACTTGATGACGAATAGCAAGCAACGCATCAGCAGCAGCAATGAATGAACGATAATTACCAACGGCAACCTCTTGCATTTGACGACGGATCCGTTCGGCATCGACACGAAGAAGGTCGGGTTCTTTATGAAGGCGATCGAGAGTGAAGGAGAGAAGTTCAGAAACATAGGGTTGTTGGGATTCAGAGGCTAATGGAAGTGGAATTGGAATTGGAAGCGCTGAATCAGATCCTCCTGAAACTGCATTTTCCCACTCCATTATGGACTCTGATCTCGATCCGACTGATTTAAATTCAATTATGCAAATCGTCAACAGATTGCATTGGTGTGAATGACTTCAACAACACTTCTGCAAATTCAAAAGGAGAAAACAACAATAGAAATGTAAACTCGATCTGATTTTTATTGCTAACTAAAAGCTAGTTGACATGGTTGCGGGGATAGCTCAGTTGGGAGAGCGTCAGACTGAAGATCTGAAGGTCGCGTGTTCGATCCACGCTCACCGCATTTCTTTTTTTTTTGTTTGTTTGCATATAGCTAGTTTATTGTGTTTTAAATCTATTTTTTATCTCTATAAATATATTATATTTTCGTTTTAATCTCATTAAAATTTTCCTTTGACTTTTAATACTCAAAAGTTTTTATTATAAAAAAAAATTCTCAAAAGTTTTCGGTTCACAATTTTGGTCTTTGTTTTTAAATCAGGTCATCTGTACCTTTTAATTTTTTTCATGAGTTTTTTGCGGGAATGTTGAGAATATTATAAGAATATCTCCTAAAAAAAAGTTGTGAGGATGATAACATGTCATTTTTTAAAATTTCATATATTTGTAGGGACAAAAAACTTATTTCCCCAAATATTTATTAATACCGAAAAAATGTGGAAGGATTAATTTTTCAAATTTGGCCCAAAAAAATAAAATTTATAAAAGTTGCCCAAAAATAATTTTTTTATTACTTCATCCAAACAATAAAATTTAAGAATGAAAGCAATTGAATTGAATCATTTGAATTCCCTAGAATTTTAAATTCTTCAAAATTTCTCAATTACCTCATCCAAACACACTCTTAGGATTACCGTTTATCATCGGAAGAAGCATAAAAGCTGCTCTCAAATTCATCAAAGATGGATTTTGGACTACCAAAATAATTGCAATGGAATTATCCAAATGGTGTCCCATCATTATTAGTAAAAGGAAATAGAGAATTTCTTTGATATTTTTTATAGTAACTAAACGCAAACTAGATGGCTCTTTTTGCTCCCACAGTGTGGAGTATATGGAAACAATCGAGCAACAAAGTCTATAAACCGAGTAGCACTTGAGTGACATTGTGGTGGTGACATTGACAAACCACAATATCACAAGTGACTTTCTTCTTTTTCTTTCACTAGGTTTTTTGTGTTGTTTTGTACACTTATAACATTGTGGTTGGCCAATATCACTCAAGTATTATCTGTGGAAACTACATAGACCGTTTGCAGCCGAGGCTATAATTTTTTTGTAGAGTGACAACAAGCACAAACTATAGAGAATGTGAAAAACATAACGCAACATACAGTTGCTTCAGATTGGATTCATCATCAAAAAAAAAAAAGGAGTGATACAAATGCTATGTTGATGCGTTTTTTCCTAATCTTGTAATAAATTAGGTATTGGTATGTGCATTCGTGATGAGAAAGGACAATTTGTAAGTCCAAAAAGGAATGGTTGACTAGGTTTTTCATACATTTGTTGCAATGGCAATTTTTTTTTTACCTTTTTATTGATATTTTGATATGACTGACTCAAGGGTTAAGCAATCTAAGTTAGATCTTTAAGCCTATTTTTTTTAAGTTAGATATAAATGTGATTGTAATAAATGTTTGACCAACTTAGATTTTTTTTTTTTTAACAAATTTGACCAGCTTAATTGATCAAGGTAAAAGATCTCCACACTTTTTTTTTCTACATAGGCTGAAACCTTAGACTTAACGATTCTTTTTAGATAAACGAAATGATAATAACTGTAAGAAACTCACATATAAGTAAAGAAGCCGGTGTTCAAACATTGATCACGATATTTGATCTAACAATTTTAGTGTTTTTTATCGGTTGAATTGTGTTGAATTTGGTTTTTTTTAGTTTTTATTTTATTTTAGAAGGACTTGTTATAGAATTTGTTCAATCCCTTTGAGAAAATAAAATTTGTTCAATAATTTATTACGAGCGAACTTCTTTAAAAATTTTAAGGTTAATACTATACCTCTATCTAATAATAGTTTAGATCCCTTATCTAGCCTACGTTAGAAGAATCTGTCTATGTGGCATGTTGATTGCGTGATTTTAATATTTTTTAATACGCTTTAAATTTAGAACTATTTCCATTATTTAAAATTCAAAAACTAAAATTTAAAAAATAAATTAAAAAAACAACTTTAAAAAAATGTGTTACTTCATCCGAACTAGTCTAAATTCTCAAACCCATCATCTCCTTCTTCAAACTCATCCAAATTCTCAAATTCCTCGACTTCTTCAAATTCATCTAAATTCTCAAACTCATTTCCTAATTCATACATATTCTTAAATTTTATATCAAACTCATTTATTCTCCATGTTGTCTCTATTTGTTCTCACCATCGTTCTCCATCTTCCTTGCAAATCCATACAGTTTGGTGCTACCTTCACCCTCTGTTCTCATCATCCTTGTTATTGTCCTTACTCGAGTTCATGTGTTCTTCTTATTAAATAGACTTGGATCTCATCCCAAAATCTCGCTCACATGATGATGGTACTGAAGCATATTGATACACTTAACAGTCAAACTAAAAACAACTTTAAAATCAGTCATCACGCCTAGCGTAGGCCTGAGTCAAATTCACACATTGCAATCTTTAACCTAACTTTAATACCGTGTTAAATAAGCTTGGATAAACTAGGCATGGGGGTGAGTGTTGAAGTTGTTTGTAGTATGTTATTTGTCTCACATTGTTCAGATTCTCGGGCTATTGAGTGTATAAATATGCTTCAGTACCATCATCCTTTGACCTAGTTTTTGGGATGAGATCGAAGCCTATTTGACATGGTACTAGAGTCGGGTTAAGGATTGCAATGTGGGAATTTGACTTAAGCCCACGCTAGGCGTGATGGTGGATGTTGAAGTTGATTTTGAAGTTGTTTCTAATTTGTTATTTGTCTCACATTACTCAGGTTCTCAGATTATTGACTATATAAATCTGTTTGAGTACCCTCATCATGTGAACTAGTTTTTGGATGAGATTCGAGGTTATTTAACACTTCTTTTGACAATTTAAGATTAAAATCAAAAGTCTCAAACATTTTTGATTCTAAACCCCGATATTATTCCCTTCCAAATTTGAAATATAGTCTTTTATTTTGCTTCAGATTTAATGGTGTTTTAATTTGAAAAAAAAAAGCCTTAATTCCTTATACTATCTATAATGAAATTGTCTTCAATTTATGGCTCATTATTTTTTGTTAAAGTGTTTGTGAATTGTGTTGAAGATTTTTGGCTTTGTGCTTGTTATTTTCTAGGTTTGTAGAGAATAATTCAAAGAGGGAGAGTTCAGATCTGAGTTTTATTGTGAATGAGTTGACTTAGCCGAATCATGCCAAGATGAATTTCTTCAACCTCCTTGTCTTAGATTTTGCTTCATCGTGTTCGGCTTCGTGCAATGACGACGAAGGTGGTGTGGAGAGAGCTTGCATCGATTGTTAATGGATACATCATTGATTCTCAAGGTCTGTTTTCCTTTTGTTAAAAGTCACTTTGTTGTTGTTGTTCCATGAAAATCAGGATTGTGGGTTCATATGATATAAGCACCGTCGAAGAAGACAATTGGTGCACACTTTATTTTTTGGGTTTGATAAAATTTGGAAAGATGGTTTTATGATGAATATTTCGGATATGGGTGAACATGAATGAAGAAACGATGAACATGTCGATTTTTTATTTGTTTTTAAATTCTTTATAGTTTTATTTTATTTTTAATTAATATTATTTAGAAAAAAGACATTTGGAATTAATTAATTCAAAAATATTGAAAATGTAGATAGATTCTCTGACATAAGCTAAATGAAGGACTTCAAATAAAAAAGCTGATATTACAGGGATGAAATAAAAACAGATTTTTTAATAAGGATATAAAATTTAAAATTGGAGTTGCTCAAATATTACACTCACAAAAAATGGTATTAATCCAAAAATTTAATATGATAAGCATCCTTTTATTAAAATAAAGGTCAAATACCTCCCTAGGTCCTTTAAGTTTCACGTTTGTTTCAGATAGGTCCTTTAAGTTTCTAAGGTTTCAGATAGATCTTTTAAGTTTCGAGTTTGTTTCAGATAAGTCCTTTAAGTTTCTAAGGTTTCAGATAGGTCCTTTAAGTTTCGAGTTTGTTTCAGATAGGTCCTTTCTATCAACCTCCG
>Ga0315914_1001368_pt1 | contig 36063 bp, 21 predicted proteins | sample MpolenodulesMG_FD_203920 | JGI IMG/M metagenome (GOLD analysis project Ga0315914, IMG submission 203920) | Medicago polymorpha root nodule microbial communities from Los Angeles, California, United States - elongated nodules | ecosystem: Host-associated > Plants > Roots > Nodule | place: USA...
ATCAAATTGCTTCCAATGGATTGATGGAATTAAGCAGCATCAATGAACAAGTAATACGGGATCCACAAGCAATGATAATTGTCAAATAAAAAGGAAAAAAACAATAAGAGAAATTAAAACTAGGACATCAAGCAATTGTTTTGGAATTCAAACGGAACGATAATTCAAGCAATGAAAATATGTGGATAATGGCAATAGCAACAATTCTCAATTAAAGTAGATATGCACAGCAGTAATTGGGATTGAAATATAGCAGCAAGTGGTTAATTGAATTTGCATGACTTGAATTCAATATAGCATGTAGCAATGGAAAATAATAAGCATAATTTGGAACTAGCTCTAGAAAAGAAATGGTTCACGGCTTGGAATCAAAAGGGAGTAATTCAATTGCACTATATTGGAATAAAAAGATATAATCAAAACTTGAATATTGGAATTTAATGGAAAAGTATTTCTGCGGAATTCTCTTGTAAGCTACGGCAGCTAGGTTAACAAAATAAAATGAAATTGAAAAAAACTAGAAGCTAAAAAAGGTTTTCAGAATTCTTAACACTAGGAGCTAAAATGTGTGTGAAATTGTTGTTGCGGCTTTGTGTGTGTTTGGCTGCCGTCCCCCTCTCTTCTTGGCTGTGCAGGCTTGGTTTTATAGTGTGAGGGTTTTGATTTAGGGTTTGTTAAAGAGTAACAAAAAATGTGGCTTGGAGGGGAGGAAAGTAGATGTGTTCCTGCAGATGAGGTGAAGTTTTTTGGATTAGGATTGATTTTTGGATATGGACGAATTTGGATTTTATTAAATAATAATAATTAAAAATGAAAACGAAAAAAGAAATAAATAAAAAACTATGCAGACTACCTTTTGGACTTTTATCTTAAAAAAATGGTAATTAAATAAAGAATTAAAGATTAAAATTAAATGATTAAAAAAAGGATCAAAAGATGGAAATAAAAATAAAAAAATAAAGAGAGAAGAGGGCCCGACTCGGGATCAAACATGAGGTATTTTAAAATACCTCCCTGCGGAACTTTTCACTGAAAATCAGAGACTGATCGGGGTCAGACGACGTATGAATGTAGGGTCAAACGACATGTGTCAGTGAGACCTTAGGCCAAAAATTGGGGTATGGTAGCGGGGATGCGTAATTATTCCTGAGGAGGGATGACACTGGCATACCTATACGGCGAGTTAGCTGAGGTCTGTAAGCCTGGAGACAGAGCTCTTGGGGGAAGCGTGACACTGCTCATTGCAAGAAACTTATAAATGTGAACCTTAACTTTTATTTTTTTGTTATATTTTTCGTGCGTAAAAATTTATAAATGTGATTTGTTTGGTTTGTGCAGACATGGTTTTTGGCGCATTTTCCTGGCTTTTTCAATGTTGATCCCAACACTGACTATATTGAAAACTATCTGGTTGCGGCGAGGTGGAAGCTACATAAGGGTCATGGAGAGGGGTTGATGTATCGTTCATTGCTTGATTGTATTCAGTTTGATGACGTATGTTGGAGGCCGTACGAAGAGCACATGGAGATCCAGAGTTTTGAGGAGGTTTTCTGGTATTCAGACTGGATTATGTGCGGTGTTCGTAGGGTGTACCGTCACTTGCCTGAGAGGGTGTTGAGGCAGTACGGATACGTCCAGAGCGTCCCTAGACATCCGACGGATGTTGTAGAGCTGACACCGCCTCAGATTGTGCAGACATTCATAGACTTCTGCACTCACACGCTTAAGGAGCCCGATTGGGGTCAGCCGACAGGAGAGCAGACATGGCGGATGGCGGATGACTATGTGTTATGGTACACTAAGGTGTGTCACCCTCAGATTTTGCCACCTCTTCCAGGAGATCTTCCGAGGCCAGCAAATGAAGAGCAGATCATTGCAGAGCAGTGAGAGCGGTACGAGGCGAGAAGCTCGCCTGATACCTATGACATGGTTAGTGCCGTAGATGGGTCAGGAGGAGGTCATGAGCCCTCATCAGTGGTTTCAGGCCATGAGTCATGTTAGGGAGCAGATCGCGCCGATCTTGACCAGGAGGCGAGGCCAGAGGCCGAGGAGGCGGCAACAGCAACATCAGCAAGACCAGGACCAACAGTAGGATTACTTGTAGTTGTTGTGTAGAACTTGTTTTTTACTTTTCGTATTTTGATGACATTATGTTTGTATGTTCGTATTTTAATGACATTATGTTGTTTGTATTTTGATGACATTAGTTCATTGGTTTGTTGGTTTAATCAAGTTGTGAATTTGAGCCAATTTTGTTTTGCCATTTGAACACATTATGCGCCAATTAAGTTGTGATTTTCACACATTTGTGATGACATTATGCGCCAATTAGTATCATATTTTCAATTTCAATTTTGTTGGTAATTTTCGCTTATTGACTTCATGATTTGACATTGAAACATTGTGTTTACAATGTGTAAAAACACATGTAACATGTTCTGCCTAAACTGGTTATGCCATTTTATGGCTTTAGGACGCATCGACTGTTAACTGCCGAGGAAAAAGGGAACCGGCGGGAGTTAACTGCCGAGGTTTTCCTCGGGAGTTAACTGCAGCCAGTTTTTGAAATTCTCGGCTGTTAACTGCCGAGGGACAATTTCGTATTTTACTCGTGTGTCTCAGTCTTATGATATGTGTCAACAACAATTTTCCAATAAATTTTGAGAAGAGTGAAATAAGGAGATAAGATAAGTAGCCGGAAGCAAACACAACACAAGAAAAAAAGATTGAAAATACATTCCATGGCCCATGCAGATTTCGAACGTGAGACCTTCGCGTTATTAGCACGACGCTCTAACCAACTGAGCTAATGGGCCACTTGTGATTATTTTTGTCAAAGTAATATAATGGTTGATTAGCATATCACTGCAAAGGGCAAAGGCTACAAAAATTCCAATGTTGGGGCAATTGTCATGTTTATGTTTATACTGTTGTTTTTTCTTTAACCAAAACAAACATTTTATTAAACTGAATTTGACTACACTTTTCCAATATTCTCTCAATCCAGTTAGTTGTATTCACACGATCACCAATTCCAATATTCCGGGATTCAGATATTGAGCGTGATCCTCAGGTATGTTCAAGTTGTATATGTAGTCCTCTATTTTTGATGGTTGAGAATTATGTTGAAATCGAGGTTGTCAAACTTGATAGTCTAGGTAAACTTGTGGTACTTCTGTAGATTCAAGTGGATAAATTGTAGGAGTTCACATATATAAAAAAAATAGGCGTAAATGCAGTTTTGGTCCTCCCCTATTTTCAAGAAATATGATATTTTGGTCCCCCTATTTTAAAAACCGGTGTTTTGGTCCCCCTATTTATCTTTTTTCAGATTTTTGGTCCCTCGTCTCATTTTTGGTTGATGATGTGGCAGTGCATATTAGGCCACACTTAATATCCGTGTCAGCAAAAATATGCCTAATCAGCACTGCCATGTCAAAAATGGATAGGCCACATCATAAAAAAATAATCCAAAAATGAGTGATCAAAATTTCAAAAAAGGTTAAGTAGGTACCAATAAACGGTTTTGAAAATAGGGGGACCAAAAGCTCATTTAAGCCTAAAAAATATTTAAAAACCTATATATGACACACACACACACACACGGTCTGTTAACTATTAGAACCTTGCACTTACATTAGTGGCGGTCTACATCAAAGCAAGGCTTACCCAGAGCAGGTTTCAGTGACAGTCTTTGACTTTGAGTGCTCACCAGAGGGAGGCTTTTTGAGGCCCTCCAGAGGGAGGGAGGCCTTTGGCGGTCTACATCAAAGCTCATTTGAGAACCTTGCTCAAACTGAGAATTACACTAATGATTACATCAGAAACTAGATCACGCTACATAAGATCCGCAATGATCACATACAACAGAAACAGATAATGCCACATTAGCTCAACATGGATGGAGCCCTAGAGTAACCGCCGGTGACGGCTGCATGCGTTCTGAGGCCATGGGCAATTATGAAAGCACAAAACAGGTTGAAATGAAACCGTGCCTTCCTTTTTCAACCACTTCTTAGAGAACTTTCAGACTACCAAACTTGCCCCTAGACTCCCAAGTTTGAGTGAGTGTATCCGAGTCGGATGGACTCCGATTTCTGACCGATATCACCAAAAATTGAGTATGCAAGTCAATCCGTTTTCCCTACCTAAGCTTGTAAACTAGTGGTTTACAAGTACCAACGAGTTTGACAACTATGGTTGGGTAGTTGCTTTACTTACTGGTGAGTGGTTGATTGACGTTTAGTTTCCTCTGATGTGTGGCTAACATATGACAGGTTCAGTTATGAAGATAAAGTCTTGAGTTTTCATATTAACTTCTTACTTAAACTAAACTGCGGTTTAGGCATTTCAAGAAAGTAAATTTTAAATGAAAAGTTACATATGTATGTTCAATATAAAATTCATTCATGTACTTTCACCCAATAGCTTAAGTTTTGGGATTGCTTATTCATGACACGGGCTCAAAATAAAACCTTAAAAAATCAGCACCATGTAGGGTAGGCCTGTGCTCTCTTTACATAAGCACAAAGGGCTCTTGTGAGGGAGTGTGTTAGATATAAAAACCACTCATAGATATATAAATGACTCGTTTAATTTCACCCAATAACATTTAATTCTTTGGGGAAGCTGCTTCGGGATAACTTGGTATTCTAATGTTTTCGGTAAGCTTCATCCTATTGTCTTGTGTCCCCTACTATGTTCAAAGAATGTGCCGAGTATCTAATGGCTTACTATTTGCAGAAAGAATATGCTCGGTACAAACAAGTGAAGGGCTGGAAAAATCTTGGTGTATTCAAATCTGGGACACATGGTCTTGGTCTTTATACTTCTCAGCTCATATAATTGATGCCACAAGGAAGGGGGGGATTGCTCAATTTATTAACCACTCATGCCTGGTATGTTACTTGGAAGCTCCACTCTACATTTGTTTATTGTTCTCTATTTCTAGTTTTTGTCAACTTCAATGTATATTCATTGATGTCTTATGCATATAGTTGTTGCTTGCTGGTTTATAAGACTTCTGACTTGTTGAGAACTAGTTTGGGTAGTATACTCAAACTACATAAATAAGTATTTAAAGTTTTTGGGGTTTTGCCCAAGAAAAATATATTCAATGACTTTTAGAAATCTCCATCAGTGCCGTTTGTTTTTACAATATCAACTATTTCAATTTGTAGACCAATTCAGCATGCTAACTTATGTTTATTTACATGGCCAGCCAAATTGCACGTCGAAAGTGATTACTGTTAGGCATGAGAAGAAGGTAATTTGTTGTTGACATGATTCAATTAGAATAAGTATCACTAATTGATTGCCATATAATCTGTATTGAATGTTAGATTATTGCCACATGGAGGATTGTTATTGGAATAAATAGCACCAATTGATTGTCATGATACAAATTAGAGTTTAAATTTAAAGAACATGCATTGGTAGTGTGAACAAGTTTTAGACTGACCTCCAATGAGAGTCTATTATTTGGCCACATTATCTCACTCTTAAAAATTGCTTTTTGAATTCGATTGTATGAAGTGGAAGAATAATGGTTGTCAGTGTAAAATGCATGCCTCTTTCACTCAATTATCTATACGCACATGGTTATCACAAGGCTACTTGTGCAGGAGCTTGGAATTTGTTGGCAAATGTTGTGTTAAAAGTTTTACATTGTTGATATATTACAACCCCTCGTATGATTGTAGTAGTTATGATTGAAGTCAAACATTTTCAATGATATAATGGAAATGGGTGATTGACTGTTTAAAAAACATTTATACTAACGTGTATTTGAATTAATTCCATAAAATATTAGAGACATGACCTGAGATAAAACTTGATCAATTGCTACCTGCATTTCTGCATTCGCCTTTCATCTTCTATTCAATTCTGACATGAGACAACTAAGTGTCATCCGGTTTTGTAGGTTATCTTCTTTGCAAAGAGGGACATATTAGCTGGTGAAGAAATCACTTATGATTACCACTTTGGCTATGAAGAAGAAGAAAAGAAAATCCCATGTTCCTGCAATTCAATAAATTGCAGGCGCTCTCTGAACTGACTGGCATTTTGAAAAACCCAGAAGTTGTTAAATTTTACATTATGTTGTTGAACATATTGTTGTGTGAAACATGTTGCCTCTTTATGTGGGCAAAAGTTCAGGTTTTTGGGAATTCATTTACGACATCACTTGAATGATGTCAAATTGTTGTATGAAATAAGTTACCGAGGTATCAAATTTAAACACAGTTGTGATTTCTTCCTGCTAAAACTCGTTGTCTCCCTAACTACAACAATCAATAAAAATAAAATAAAATAAAATATTTCAATATGGTGTTTTGGACAGACTGAGCCACAACACATTTTTACCAAGCATTGAAAAAATTCATGTTTGCCTCAGGTGTAAAGTCATCTACATAAGAATTACAGATACACGGCGTTGTATGATTGTATGATGCCAATCTGTGACAAATGGCAAGCAGTCCCTGCATTCTGATCACACTCTCACCACCTGCAGAAAGCCCTATGATGACCAGTTCGGAATATTTGCTGCGGCTTCATTAACCATTTTCACTAGAGTCACCTAGAAAAGGAAAACCAAATTGTAAAATTAGACATAATCTCAATTCCCAAATATCCCAATCATTCAAAACAAGAAGAGCTTGAAGGAAACAAAGACATCATTTATAATGTAAAATTATGATTTGTTTATAAACAATCGGCTATGAGCCAATTGCAGGCGATTTCATCCTTTTCAGGAAAAACAAATAATTGTTGACAATTACATTAAATGACCTTAAAATCAAGGAATCCATAGCAACTCTCCCAAACAGTATGAATGTCTTTCTACGAGTTAACCAGAACAGTTTTTCTTTAAGAGAGTATATTATAACAATGGAGACTATTATTGATATAACCCAATCCATGACTTTACTCAAATTGGTTGGGCTCGGGTTGGTGGGGGGTGTATGTGTACTAGTCTTTGTGCTAGGAGGAACAAAAGGGGGAGGAATCCCTCACCTTTTTGTTTTTTCTTTTTTGAAAACTTGGTATCCAGTTCAAGGACCAACTAATCTGTATGACCAATCTCAAAATCCACTTGCAGGTGAGTGTTTTTGGAAGAGAGGAGATGAGAATATTCATGAATATTGTTTTCTACGTATTATAGAGAGAGAGGATTTGAAAATTTTGTAACTTTCAACATATTTGAGTTTTATTCTAATAAAGTAAAATAAACTCCTATGCAAGATAAGAGACTACTCTCCATTATCCTTCCCTATCCTCTAGTCTTTATCCTCATAACTCCCCCTCCTTTCTGATCTAAACTCTCAAACGAAGCCTTAAACTGATTGAGTTAAATCAAGACAGTGAATGATAACTTTTCCAGAACACCTCCCTCCCAAAAAACAAAACCAACACACACAAAAAAGTGAAGGAAATTTGACGAAGTAACCACACTAACACGAAGGAAGATGAAACATACCACACTTTCCGGAACACCAGGTGGTGGCAATGTCAGATTTTTTGGAGCAACAAGATCATAAGATCTTTTATCAAACCTCCATTCTCCAATTTTTCCATATGTCAGTTCACCCTGATTATTTCACACCATACATTAAGCAACGACTTAAGCAATAAGATAGAAACTGATGTGTACATGTAGTGTTGTTTGATTAAGAATTTAATAATAGATCGGTACCTTCATGGAATAGTCACACCCATAAGTGTAGTGAATTATGAACGTCTTGCCAAGTTCTTTGTCCCATGGTGGCTGACATACATAATAAACAAAGAAAATCTTAGTAAATTTGAAGATAGCAGCATGCTTTTGATGAATTCAGTTTATGTACAGACCGTGTTTTTTAGTACAATGTTGGAAATGGAAAGCAAATGAGAATTAAACATGGGCTTAAAGTCTAGAGATTGAAATAATACAAAAAATAAATGAATACATCATTGTTCAAGCACTATTCTACGTGATTCCAATAGTAACAGGACCAAAAAGCTTCTTGTTTGAAGATAAAATAGTATCTAAGTTGAAAGAGAAAAAACGAGAGAGATATGTGGTGAAACTGTGTTATGAACTCCACAGCGGAAGACTCTTTATATAGGGGTAAAAGCAATAAATATGATAGTTACAAATATTTTTTCCCTATTTACACGATGATTTGATAAGATTGAAAACTGGTCGTAAGAGATAAATCAAGATATTCTATGATAATATCCAGATATTTTGTATGGGAAATACTAAAGTGTACAGATATTCTATGACAACAGAATAATGCCTTTCTTTTAATTTTTCTATGATTTAAAATGATCATTTAGTGTCTACATAATCCCTTTGTTTATGAGATATCACAAATTACAACCCATTCCTTGCCACTTCAAATCACTCATGTCTGGGTATTGTTTCGTCTTTGTTTCGTTTTTTTGTCTTATTAACTAGTGCCAGTAATGATTTAGCTTTTAGTTCAAGATAAGTAACAATTGTCCAATGCTTGTTGTGGTTAAAGTATTATGTGGATTGAGTCTAGACCTTTAAAGTGTCAGATTTGTTTTTTACTGAGCAAATTGCTTGTTGTTTCACCTATCATGAGTATTCGTGTGTGAGGTGTGTCGTGCCATATAGCATGATTCATTTTTTTATACTATATTATAAGCTAGCATCTCTTGAACACTCATCATGGTATATAAGTTCTAATGAACTCTTGTAACCAAGGCCTCTAGAATCATCACTGAGCACACTTGATATACTAACACTTAAGGCCTATGCAGGACATTTGAAATCCTTGACTAAATGGCTGCACAAGACAAAGCTAACCGTACTTTACTTGCAGTCGTGTCTTATGAACTTATTATGATATTAGATTGCCTTAAATATAATTCTTCATTGCATAGTGTTCTAAACTTATCAATAACAACCGATATGTAGAAATCAATGGTTCTCATTCACTACCACATATTGCCATATGAGAACCTTGATAACACACAAGACAGTAAAAAATATACTAAAAAGAGAACCTTATTCAACCTGAATCATGAAGTCCTTGTGTAATATGTTACCAACGCCATGAAGAGCAGACGAAACGGCATAAGCATACCTGTATCAACAATACAAAATAGCATAAAAATCAAGTTGTTGTGAGGCTAAGAAGGATAGTACTACTTAGAGAAGTGAAGAAATGCACATTTCAAGCACCCATCCAAAAGCTTTATCGGTTTCAGGATCCTTCTTCATTGCCAAGGAAACATTCATCCATGTTGGAGCAATCTTCTTAAGGGATTCCTATCATTTTTGCAAAATTAAATTAAAAAAAGTTGTCAAAAATCAAGAATATCCACAAGTATTTAATTTGCATACACCGTCATTTGACTTTAATTATAACTACTTCTAAAATCACACATATGGTTGGTTTTGATTCGCTGACAGTGTAGAACTTTTTATACGGACAATGTATAACAAAATTAAACTCTATCCATAAATCATAATTACCAGAAAGAACTAAATGACAGATACCTTGCCAACAATTACAGGTGAATTCCCAATTGGATCTATATTGGTTACAGGTCCATTCTCCTCAGGGTAGTACTTTCTTAGCACTTTCTCATACTTCTTAGGCTCAATATAAAAGAAAGGGAATGCAGCTCCCATTCCATCTCTGGCTAAGTTGGGTATAGGTTTCACAATGATATGATCTGGCTCTGACATCAATATGTAACTGATATACAAAACAAATACACATTAATAAAAGTCAAAACCAAAATCCTAGAATAGAAAATGAAATTTAAAGTTAAACATATCGTACTCTTCTTTGATATCTGCTTGTTGAAGCCACTGTACAAATGCCCATGGTCTATTAAGGACAATGTAACCCTGCCATAAAAGAACATACATTAAGAAGATTGCACAAAAACAACAAGTGACTCATCAATTTTGTCCTCAAGCTGTGGGGTAGGTCAAATTGGTCCCCAGAATTAATGAACATTCAAAATAACTTTTGAAATTAAAACCTCAATCACGTTAGTTCCTCCGTGCCAATTTCAGAGAATAAACTGATCGACCCAAAAGGACTAACGTAATCAAGAAATTTTAGTTTCAGAAATCATTTTAAATTTCATTAGTTTTGCAGATAAAATTGCCTGATATCCACTGTTTTAGGGACTAGATTACTGATTCACTCCAAGAATATTGGGCCATTTTATTGAAATCAGACTATAGCGTCATTTGATTCATATAGCCAACCCCACTTAGTGAGATAAGGCTTAGATGTTGTTGTAAACGGTTAAGATTTGTAGCTTGGTAAAGAACCAAAAAAATTACAAATTACAGATCAAAATCAGGTTACTAAGATCTTCCTGCAATCACTATTTGACTATAAGGAATCCATTTCCAAATAACAGTAGTGATTTCACTCCCTAAAAATCTACTAACCTCACTCACAATTTAGTCAATGATTCAAACTATTACAATTCAGTTCCTAAATCATTCAAACTCAACTATCAACTTCGGTAAAATTCACCACTAGCATTTCTCAATTTAAACATAAAGTAAAAATACTAATATTTTCACCCCAAAATCAACTATAGTACTACACATTATTTATACAAATTAGTCAATGATTCAAATTACTACAATTTAGATCCTAAATCACTCAAACTCAACTATCAACAATGGTAAAATTCACCACTAGCATTTCTCAAATTAATAAGAAAATAAACAATTGTCATATTTAATTCCCAATCACAAAAAAAAAACCATTTTTCATCAAGATCAAGTACAGTATATACATCATTGATACAAATCAACAAAACCCAGAAAAAATAAATATATAAAAAGTGATTGAAAGCAATGAAAATTAAGAACCTGATCCATTCCAGAAGGCAAAGGTTGAGCAACAAAAGTAGGGATCTCATCCATATACTGATCACTTTTTCCAGAATGCAAAATCCTAGTAAATCCACCCATACCAGAATTGTCATCACCACTTTCCTTCATCTTCTTAAACCAATAATACATAACTCTACACTGCCATGTATTGTAAATAGAATCAGAAGCTGTAACAGCTGTATGAAATAATCTCTTAGAAGAAGCACTTTTTCTATTAAGTGGCATCTTGATTATTGGGTCAATTTTTATTGATGGTTTACGTGAAGGACCAGGAAAATCTTGTCTCAAAGGTGCGTTTCCTGAGATAATGATGTTGTATGTTATTAATGTTACTGAGAATGTAATTAGGATTGTGAAAAACATGTTTCCACAACCCATTTTTGAAGTTTTGTTTGTTCTTTTTCTTGTTCTAGTTTTGATTCATATGAAGAAGAAGAAGAAGATGGTCAATTATTACTATTAGGCGGCTATATGAAGGGTTCTTGTCTATATCTAGTTGGTGTTGAAAGTGGAAACTCTCAAAAAGTCTTCTTCACTTTGTTTTTTCCATTAATAATTAAAGAACATGCTATTTGTACATAAAAAAATTGAAAAATGCCATTTGAGTCATTTTTTATTTTTGTATAATGTTATATATTAGATGGAGCATGTGTCATAATATATTTTTTCATTTGGCTCAGTTATACTATTAAATGATCCTGTTACTTTATGTCTATATCATTTATATTTTTTTGAAAGAAAAAAATATAAATAATTTTTTTCCACAATGATATATTTTTTTAAAAAAATTATTTATATGGTTAAATAGTGTTTAAATAAAAAAAATAGTCTTTATCCGAGTCATTTGAGCGAAATTTTGTTTACTCTTTATAAAAAAAAGTTTGAAATTACTCTTTACCATTTCAAGATTTTTTTATTTTATTTTAGACGACAACTGATAGTGTAAAATGGTTTACGCGAAGCACTAAGTTGGCTAATTAATTTTATTTTTCATTTTTTTTATCTAGTATATGCTATGCAATATTACATAAGTTAAGATAATTAAAAATATTTTGTATTGAAAACAACGTAGTTGAAGAGAAAAGGTAAGAGCACATGCTAGTCATATTGGATTAGTGGAAATTAGACAATTTTTAGTCTCTCTTTGGCAACAATAAAGGGTCTTTCTTAATTGGGCAACATTTCCCCAATTTTGGATCTTTAATTCCAAGTGGTAAAATAGTTTTTCAATTACCTAAATTCGTTTAAGTTTGACTTGTTTATTGTAGGCTTTGACCATTTTTTTTCTTTGAACTGTCATTTTCGGTTAAAGTCATACTAATCAATTCCAAGTTAATTTTGTTTGGCAACTCATAATGAATCTACATTCTTGCTCTAGATGAGTCGATATGGGATGAAATCAATAATAGCCATTTTAGAATTCATTATGTCTTAAAGGACTTCCTACAAAGTTTAATGTCATTTCTTCGACTTATCTTCATTGTTAATTTTTTATTATCAAATCGATGATGATCTATTTAGTCGCCTCATCTCGTCCACCGGCTTAAGCATAATAAGGAAAGGAACATATAAGTTTTACTCTGAACTTCTGCATGAAGGCAACCGTTGTGTCGCTGGTGAACATCATCATTATATTTTTAATGACAAATGTTAATAATTAATTGTTATGTTAATTTTTTCTCCTTTATTCATGTTCGAACCCAAAATCTGCAATACATTTTCCCTTGGCTCAAACCAATTTAGCTACCCCAACCACCCAAGTGAAAATCATTCCTTAATCGGTTGTAATGGTCTTAGGATACACAACCTATATATGATCTCATGTAGTATGAATCTAATTATCACATCATGCCCCATATTTATCATTGACCGAGCTTCTACCCATTTAGTGAAGTAGTAAATAGCCATTATGATGAAAGTGTGTCTCCTAAAGGAAGTAGGATATATTTTTCCAATCTGATATAGTTCATCCCCTGCATGACTAAGGTTTGTTTATTGGTCAATAAATCTATGGATGCCCTTTGTATTAGACCATGTAACTGACACACTTCACATCCCTTGACATTTTGAAAGCAATTAGCCATTATTGTTGGCTAATAATATCCATGTCGATAAATCAACCACTTAATCGTATGAACAACTCTATGGGATCCACAAAGTCCTTCATGAACTTCTGCCATGACTTTGAGAGATTTTTCTCTTCCCAAACATTTGATGAGAACTCTATTGACTCCTTTCTCATACAAATTTCCATCTCTCATCACATAGTTGAGTTCTTTTTGTTTCACTTTGAAGTCAGCTTAAATAGATGGATCCCTCTTAAGTGATCAACAAACTCTTTAATCCAAAATTCGACCACTTGTATACACCCTTCCCAGAGTCATATCTTTAGACGTTAAACTTAAAGGCCTTAAAATTTAATTATACAACTAGTATATCAATTTGTTTACGCTAGCACCTAAATTCTTGTAATGTTTAAAAGTCAAAATGAGCGTTTTAGCCCTAAAAAAAAAAATTTGAGCTGCTAATTAAAATGAAAATGTGCATCAAAGATTCTGCTTTGTCTAAGGTCTCAAAAAGTATGCAGACCATTTTAGCCCTTCTGTGTGGTATTTCTTATGAAAAATTGTTGTCCTCACTTCAGTTTTTGTTTGAAAACACGTGGAAATCACATATTTAACTCCAACGGTAGCTAACTACCGTTTGATTTCATCCATTTTATTTGTTTCGGAACGGTAGTTAGCTATCGTTGGGGTTAAATGTGTAATTCCCATGTATTTTTTAACAAAAATTGAAGTGAGAACAACAAAAGTCTTTCTTGTGTGTAAGCTCAAGTGGTGTTTCCTTGAACCCATAGGATTGTTGGGCCAAATTATTAGCCTTGCCATTCTCTTCGGGATGCGCATGTTAAACAAGAAAAATGTTTTTCACACTTCACTCAATGCTAAGAAACATCATAAAATGACAAATTTAACTTCAAAATCTATTGATAGTTAACTACCGTCGGCTAAAATTCATCGACAGTTAACTGTCGATTCAGTTATATTGATAATTTCGTGGTGTTTCATAACAACCTTTAATGTAGGAACATCAAATTTCGTTAAACAATTACATCGACAAACATTCAAGCATTTATATTCCCTAATAATTTGTTTAATCACCAACTGGGAGTCCCTTATGACTTGAATATGATATTATCCATAGACCATCAGACCATATGATTACCTATATCTTACGTTCCATGATATCACCTTGTATTTGACTTTATTATTAGAGAACTTACGATCCAGTTGGCATTTGAATTTCCAAACTATCTATTGTGGGTAGGGGTTGGTATAAAAAAAAGAAAAAAAACTGATTCAAACTGTTGAATCAAATTGAACCAGAAAAACTGAACTATTACCAATAGTTCTGAAATTGAACCGACACAATTTGGTTTAGAACAGTTAAGTTTGAAACAGTTCGGTTCAGTTTTAAAAAGTTCTAAAATTCGATTTCATTTAGTTTTTTATGTTTTTTCAATGGTACTAATAATAACAATTTAGTTAAAAAAATATTCGGTTCGGAATAATAAATTTTGATTTTTATTAAAAACTATTTAAGGTTCGGTTCAGTTATTTTAAATTTAACAAATAATTCAGTTCAATTCAATTTTCATCGTGAACTGAACCATGTCCACCTCTACTTATGGGTTAATGATGATAGACTTTTAACAAATATACTAAAAATACATCGAAGTAATAAAATTTATAAGTTCGTCTTCACAGTGATTGTTTCAATCTTAACTTAGAAATTTAATTATAATAAGGATTTAACAAATGGGGGTATGCATAATATATATGAGTTTATTTGAAAATAAAAATAAAAAATAAATTGTTTCATAAAACATAAGAGACTGAAAAATGACCAGGTCTTTCGAATCCTTTATTTCTTGTTGCTTGATAATTGCGTCTAATTTCTAAAATTTTGCGCCTAGTATTACGATAAATTAACAAAATGATTTAGATTAATCTCTTGACTCAAAGCCCTCTCATCCGATTACAACTCCGTAATCTCTTAGGTGAGTTCGTAGTCATTGAAGGTTTTATAACTCTTAATTTCTAAATTCACAACCTAACAATCCAATATCTCTAAAGTGATATGTTACGTTGAACAATTATATTAGGTTAAATTCAACAGTTAGGGCTAGTAATCAGTTGATATTTTGGATCAGTTCATACATTCGTCAATATATAAAAGTCATTAGGCACAAATATAACTGAATAATACTATATTGCAATTGTATAGAAAGGTACTTGACAATTACATGATTTAAATAGCTCAAAATAAATTGATCTAAAAGACATAATCAGAGGAAATTAGTTATTCATGTTCATTGTAATAAACAACATAAAAAGAAAATAAACCCGATAGAGTTCCATCGTTGCCGACGTTGCTCCTCAAATTCTTTCCAATTGGTGTTGTTGTGTTCCCATGCCCATGTGCTTCTCTCGTTCACCTCTGTCAACTATAGCCTGCTGCGCACAAGGGTAGCAGGCTTTTTTAAGCCTCAATAAGGGGTGCACCCTACGTAGACGTAGGTGGTGCCTTTGCATAGGGCCAATGGATCCTTATGTGAATATTGGCGGTCCAAGGTGAAAAATAATACTTAAGTTTGTTGCAAGCATAAAGCACTGATACAAATAATTTCTCAATGGGTACTGTATATCTAGTCTAAGCATCATTCAAGATTCGGCTAAGGTAATACACTTCTCTTTTCGTTCCATTATCGACATCTTGGGCTAGCAAGAACCCAATTGACTCATCTTTTGCGACAATGTACAATTTGAGTGGTTAACGTGGTACTAGTGGCACGAGTACTAGCGGATTCACAAAGGCCTACTTGATTTGCTTAAAGGTGTTATGTTCTCAGCTCCCCATATATCATTCTCTCTAAGTCCTTTAGTCTTAGATATGAACCTTCTTAGGAAACTTGTTTTCCCCAAAGAGACTCTGCAACTCCTTCTTTGTGCCTGGTTCTTGTCCACCTCAATTTCTTTGTTATGTGCCAGAAAACTAAGGAAGTTCCAAAAAAATATATCTAAATACACATTTATCCGGGTTCACCTTCAAAGTGTGCGACCTCGTTCTTTTATGAGTCTTCTCTAGCTTCTCAAAGGCCCTAAGCCTATACCTCACTGGCTTGAGACTTGGGTCAGACTTCTTTTATTCAAACCCTAAAAAATGAAGAAAATTGGCACTACTTGTCTTTTTACAAAAAATATTGGCACTTCTGAGAAGGTTGATGAATATAATCGAGTGCAATCTAGGGACTCTTTGCTCGTGTTTGTAAAAATTGTGAAGTTCAGTTCAAAAGATATTATTCTTTGAAATCAAGAATTGTTTTTGGTAATCCTATTTTAAATATGTCAAATACTAAATATGAACACATTTTTTAACTAAGATCTGGACATTAATTTGTTTTGTTAATTTGTCACGGTGTAACTCCTCGTGTTAAACTCAACCCTCCTCGGTTACTAAGAATTGTCTATATTGCGAAGAGGAGAAAACTCTACGAATGAAAAGAAAAATTCTTATAAATATACTATTATTTATCAAAAACAAATATCTATGAATTATACTTCAGTATTATGATAAAAATATATTGATCCTTTTACTTGAAATAACACTCTAATATTATATTTGTTATGAGTATTTTAATAGAAATAACACATCAACTTTTTTCTTCAATCAATATCTATTTATCCCCTAAAAAAATAGAATGTCTATATATAAAGTCTATAACGCGGGAGTCCACAAATAGACGCGGGAATCTACAAATCCTAACTCAACTGACAAAATGCAGAAATTGTTAAGTAGGACGTTATGACTGGGGTTCGAACCCCGACACCTCCACTTGTGTGTGTGAATTTATTTATAATAACTTTATCATTTCGTCTATCTACCACTCGTGTCTGAGAATTTACTTATAATGACGTTATCATTTCATCTATCTATATAAAAAAAAAAGTAAATATAGATTCTTTCCAAAAAAAAAAAAGTAAATATAGATGATTTTTTATGAAAAAAATATATATAGATGAGGAAATTACATTAAACACATTATTTTACACAACTTTCTTTTAAAAATGTTTTTTAGATAATTATCTTGTAATACCTAATAATTTGTAAAAGTTGAGATGGCCGAGTTGGTCTAAGGCGCTAGATTAAGGTTCTGGTCCGCAAGGGTGTGGGTTCAAATCCCACTCTCAACAAATAATTTTTTTTTTTCATCTTAATATAATAATGTATTTTTTACAACAAATCCCACTCTCAACTAGTGTATTTTTCTATTACAAAGATTAATACAATGTTACAAAACCCATATACGCAAAATTCAATCAAGTTAAAGAATTACAAATTTTGTTGGAAGATCTTTTTAATTTTTTTTAAACATGACAGCAAAAATCACTCAAAAAATATAAAAGTTACAGAAAATTAAACATGTTTTGTTTCAGCATGCCTACACAGTGACTAAAACTTTTTATATGATAATTTTCCAGGGTCTAAAAAGAGAAATTTTTATGGTAACAAAACTTGATAATTTTATAGGTACTTAAAAAATACATTTAGCCCTTTTTTTTATATTTATACAAAAATATAGAATCAAATACATCATACTCCAATAGGTTGAAGTAGAAGACCTAAGCCTCAAAATGGATTCAAAGAACCCCATGGATAACAAAGAGTTTAACCAGGAGGACCAATTAGAATATGAACCAACTATTTTAAATCTTAGGAGTATCTTTTTTTTTTTAGGGAAAATCTTAGGAGTATCTTATCTTCTTACTCTTACAACTTTTCGGTAGAATTTTTAAGAAGGAAAACTCGTGTAATAACTCACTTTTTCATAGGTGACTACATATACTGCTACTAATTATTAATGAACCTGTCTAGTTTTGTTTTTGTAAGAAAAACTATACAATAGTATGAATGAAATAAATGTCGTGTTAACGAGTGTTATAACACCATTGTTCAAGGAATTCATCATAAGAAATTTTGTCCAGAATGAATACTAATACTAACACATGCTACACATATAAATTACACTAGTTTTAGTAAAAAAATAATATAAATTACACTAGTTAGAGTCTTGTAAAAAAAATACACTAGTTAGAGAATATAATCAAATCCCACGGTTTGTGACTCAACATGAAAAGACATGGATATGGCTTAGTGGGATTAGATGGATAACATGTTAGGAAAAAAAATGTTCCTTCCATATCCAATGTGGTGACAAAAAAAAGGCTTGGAAATTAGGAAAGAGGTTTGCTTAAAATTTAATGAAAACACCTATTGAAAGATTCTTCCAATAAATTTTGTAAGCAAAAATAACCCTATTGAAATAAATGTCGTGATAGATTAAGCAATTCCGAAGGCTGCTAAAGCAATTTCCAGAAACTAAAATCACACATGTCTCAATCTAAAAAAAGTTTGACTCATTACTTGTTCTAAAAAAAAAAAAACACATCAAGCACACTCTTAAACTAAAATTGACAATTTATATACTGTTTGTTTCAAATTCTATTAAAAATAAAATAAAATTGATATTCAATATTTTAGATATTTTTTTATAAAAAGCAAAAATTGCATTAGACCAATAACAAAAAAACGTAACAAATGATAATTTCTAACAAATAGATTGTTCTTCTAGTGAACCCTAAAAAAAGAAAAAACTATATGCTAATATATATTGCTGTCAATTAGGCAAATTATTCAAGAACACAGAAATCTCAACTCCTTGTATAGTTTAATAAACTAATTGACACCATTTTCTTTGTCACAGCAGAATTCTGGAATTGCATTTGTATTGTAACAACAAAAGAATATTGTATTTGTACGGTGGATATTATTACCCACCCACCTTAGCTACAATTTAGCCAAATATAAGAAAAATTCAAAACAAAACCATAATTGTCACATGTATAATTAAGGTTGTCAGCACACAAATTTTACCTAAACATAAACAACACAACGTGGTTTTAACACAAAAATCGCAAACACGTTCATCCCACGGTTTCTTCGGATTTTTCCCAACTTAATAACATATTAACTTCTTCAACTCCTTTTTCTCCTTCAAATTTCATTTCCTCCTTAAGCCCTCATCTTATTATAAAATCCACACTCCTTTAACCTCATCATAAAATAAGAGTTTCATTAATTTATTGTTAACCAAATTCTAGTGTCTGTTTGCACGTTAGTAATGGACGATGTTATTCCTAGACAATCATCTATAAAGGAGAAGTTGAAAAATTCGATATGTTGCTTCACCGGAAATCTTCATCATCATAATCATCATGGCGATGATTCGCCAATAGGAGGAGAAGGATTCTACAACAAGTTACACATACCAAGAACACCGATTTCTCCGGCAGGCTCTTCAAGTTCACCATCCTCGTGGTTTAGGAAATCGCCTACCAGTAATGGAAGCGACTTTTCTCGTGTTAGGGGGAAAAGCCAAAGGTCACGTGTGGGTCGCAGCAAACATCACCATCATCGTCAATCACAATCTGCTGATTTTAGCTATGACCCTTCTAGTTATGCACTCAATTTCGAAAATGAAACTGCCGAAGAAGATATTCCAATTATGAATTTTAGCTCTCGGTTGCCTAGGTCGCCTCCGCGTTCTCCCCAGACGATCAATTACTCGGATGAGCTTCCAAAGGAGATTGTTGGGTATAGTTGATCAACACCATAGACATATTCGATGTATTCTCATTCAAACTGATGCCAAGAATATTAAATGGAGACAAATCTATGGCATATGTCTTCTATTGTATACAAGGTAGCTTCTATATGTTTGATAGGGGTTTTCGATTCAAATACTTGCAAATTGCAATGTTGTGTTGGCTTCATCATCTCCATCTCCATAAATGTATCTTCTTCTATGAAAATTTTATATTGATGTTTGTTAAACTTTTCAAACGATTTGATGATTATAATGTAATCATGATAGTTAGGAATAAAAAGTAGAATCAATATCGCTAAAAGAAAAGTATAATCAAACTGCCATTTTAAAAAATAAAAAATGGATTTTAACTCCATTTCCTCCTTTTCATAATAGAAAACAGTAGGAGAAGGAAACACATCACAACTTCTTGAAGTATTTATGCATCCAACTTGAAGACTAATCCCTCAAAGTATCCGAGACTGATTTTAGGCTGCAAAATTTATTAATTGAGTACAAGATATATACTTCAAACTCGTTACAAAGATTAAAACTCATATACTTTAGAACATCTCTAATGGTTATATTTTTAAGGAATTCATTGGGATTTTTATAGACTACGCTAGCAAGTGGTCCCACAATGTCACACTATATTTATGCAACCATACACATTTTATTTCCATAGTAAAACAATATGTAATTCTTAAGTTACATGCTTTATTTATTTATTTTATTAATCAATGTTTTCTTAAATTTAAATATGAATTGATTAAGTTCTATCATATCATATCTTAAGATACTTAAACAATTTCTATACTATCCATTTTACCACATCAAGTTCATCAAATGGGCATTAAGATACTAACACATTTTAACTTTCGGAATGGAATTATGTGTGTAAAGTTCGAGGCTGACGAGGACCGAGTGATCGTCGATGCATAAGGCATGACAATAAGCGACTCCTGTCAGTTGTACAGGTATGAGACTGTATAGTTAGAGGAAGACTTATAAGAATTGTTTAGTATTACATATATCAACAAAATGTATCTTCTTTTTTATAGTCCATTTCATAAGAACTTCATAGTTCATAGTTAAGTGCGTTTGACTTTGAGCAATTTGAGATGGGGGACCTTCTGAAAAGTTTCCCATAAAGTGTGAGTGAGGGCACCCATTAAAAATGTTCTTATAAGAAAGATAAATGATGATTTCACCGATCCCAAAAAAATTAAGTTTTTATTTCAAGATAATATTTCATTTTATTCCTTAACAAGTGCCCCAAAGAGACTTGAGACACTTGTTAGCATTTCCCCATATTTAACCAGACATCCTTGCCAAACTTGCTAAATATGCAATTAATCATTTTTAATGTTGTATTGTATTTTGTCAAACAAAAATGCTTGTGTTGTGGGAAACACTTCCGTTGAAATTTATTTTATTTTTTGTCGTTAAAGACAATTTCATTAATAAAAGTCTAGCAATAAATCAAATGTCAAGACTGCAGAAATACAAAGCAGAATTTTTTCAATCTATATGCAATCTGAATTATGAAGAGCATATTTAACTAAATAATGAGCAGCTAGTGTTGTGTGAAACACTTCCATTGAAAATTGATCACATGCTTTGTAATCAAATTTCGTACTCCTCATAAAGAATAAAAATCAAATTAAAATAAAAAACTTTAATTCTCTACCCACGCTCGTAAAGTTTCCCACTTCTGGATGCTTAATGCTATCTTGGACAACAGCTTTGAAATGTTTAACCTATTGGATTTGAGGGTTTCTTGGAATTATATTGGGAGTTAAACAGAAGTATGAAAAAATATTCATTCAATACTCCCTCCGGTCTCAAGAGAAAGTTTACTTTTTAGTTTTATTTAATTTAAATGATGTATCTAGTTTTTAATATAGACTGGATACATTATTTACTAAATGAAGCTAGCAGTATGGTGGAGGGACATGGAAGAGTTAGAAAGGTTTTAATATAGTCTGCTGATGTGTGGTTTTTCCTGTCCAAGAGTTAGAAAGGTTTGGCATAAAAAGAGTGTTAAAATGAAGTTTATCATATGGATGGCATACCACATGAGGAATTTGGAGTATGCATGATGAGGAACAATATAGTATTTAGAGGAGAAGTGTTCCATGAAGGTGTGTTGGTGGAAAACATTCATATCATGGTTGTGGTTTAGTGGAATTGAGGTTATCACAAATTGTTCATACTACATTAAATATCTCTTAGATCGAGACTAATTATGATCTCAAATAAGCATGATGTGTAATTTATTGACAATGATTATTATATGCATGATGTATTAAATGATTAATAAACTTAGACAAGTATAAATACAAACAATTTGACTATTGCCAAACTTGAAATTCACCTTATACGATTAATCTACCTTCACGTTTCTATCAATATATTTTAACAATTGTGAAACATTGATGGAAGAAAAATCTAGTAAGTTTGTCACAGCTGAAAGTTTATCAAAATCAAAGGAAGAAACTAAGCAAGGAAATAAATCAAATAAGAAGAGAAAGGGGTTCTTCTCCAAAATTAAGGAGGGTTTGAAGACATCAATTGTCTTCAACAAGAAAGTTGGAAATCAATTTCAGTATGACCTAGAAAACTATCAACTAAATTTTGATGATGGTGGTGGAAATTCCTCTGCTCGATTTGCACCACCATGTCCATTGGAAAATAAGAGGAGTGAGACTCAAGTTAACAAAGAAACAATGTAGTTCATAGTAAGTTATCAAAAAAACAAAAGCAGTTCATAGTAATAATATTTTTATGATAATTTTTCATACTTTCTTTTTAGCAAATAATTTTTCATACTTAAAACAAAAGAAACACAAGTTATCATGAACTCGGGTCAATTCAACATATTTTCATATTTAAAAATAATTTCAAGAATATTCTTTTAAGAGAAATGTTAGAACACTCTCTTTATATCATTTTCTCTAATATTCACTCTCCTAGTGGATCCATTTACGTGGATCCATTTTCAACGTATGATACCTAAGACTCTCTCTTTCTTGGTTTAATGCTAACATTAATTTTTAAAAGCAAAATTATTATAGTTGTGTAAATTTTTATTATACTTATGTGATTGCTCTATATGTCCTTCAAATTATTCAATCTATAAAATAAGTTTATTGAAAGTTACGATCCGATAAATTCAATAGACTTTTAAACGATGTGAAACATCTATATAAAGCATTTAGGTGAACTCCAAATTAAGATTGTAATTTTTTATTTGATTTATTTTAAACATTTAAAAAAAAAAAAGGATATTTCAGTTTAAGTTTGAGGGCTAAGTATTGAAAATGTCACGTCATATTTTCTTTCATACTGAAAATATCATTTTCTCCGCACATTGCACCGCCCCCTCAAATTGTCCAAAGCTAATAAGAATATGAATGCCAATTTAATATTTACTCTCTCCGATTATATTTATAAGCAATTTTACTTTTTTTAAATTCATTAAACAACTTATGTATCTAAAATATATTATAGTCTAAATGTATCATTTATTTAATGAATATGAAAAAATAAAATATACCTGTAATTATAAAATTTTCTCTCGAAACCAATTCAAATTCAAATTAAATTAAAAAGCAACCACCCCTACGTGTATGTATTTCCTCCTCACACAAAAAAAAAAGAGTGATGTGTCGCATGCAGCCAAAAAGAACTGCATAATTAACAATTTTTTTCATGTACTTTATACAAATTACATCATTTCAATTCGAGCCATCATTTCGTTCCAAGCAATTATCAGACACGTAGTTTCATTTTGAAAAAAGAGTTCACAAACACGTTCCAAATCCAATTATTGTGTTTCATGGTAGTTGTGATTTTGAGCACAAATATGTATATTATATTCGTAGTATTCATTAACCACACTCCTCAAATTTTCTATATTAGACAAATATCACAAAAGACAGATCTCACTAATTAGGCTCATTAGAAAGAAAAAAAATCAGCTTGTGGAACAAAGAAAAAATCAGCATCTTTTCATTTCCATTTGGGGTCTAATCACATAATAAATCCATCTAACTCTAAGTCATATCATAACAACCATCACTTTAATATTTATCTCCTAATTATCTCCAACAGCCAGCAGTTAATGAAGTCTTTTTAAATAAATTAATGTTAAAAGTAAAAAAGCATATACCATTTCTACAACAAATTGGTCACCTTTACATACATTCCAAATACCAATTTAAAAAACAAAAACAACATTAGTATAATATAATCATAAGGAAAAATGTACAGCCAATATATAACTGTACACCTACACCCCCCTCAATATTATACAGACATAAAATTCACAAACATTAAAATGTGTACAAAATTCATAATTCTATAGATTTATCCAATTTGTTTTCGGCATATAGTAATTCCTAATGAAAGTTCCTAAAACAAAAAGACTGATGACACTAGACCTCTTAAGATGAATGTTTATTCCACTGACACCCCTTCTTTTACTGAAATTACATCAATATCCTTTACTTTGAATGCTGCTCTTTACCTCTTAACAGGCTTCTTTGTTTAAAGTATTGCACACCATGAAGCATTGACACAAATAGAAGGGTAAATAATTTACGAAAATAGAAGTGATGGAATGTAACTATACGCGTCTATATCAAATACTGACACATGTTAATTACTAGACATGCCTTCAATTTGTAGTGTTGGTGCTATATAGATTGTACACACCCCTTTACTATGTCTCCCTAAAAATAACAAAGCAAGAAAGGTAAATGTGATATCCTTAACAAGAAGGGCGTCAGTGTAATAACCATTAATCTTAGGGGAGTTTGGTGCAATTATCCCTAAATATAAAAATACTAGTTTTGAGACCTTTTGCGTTTGCTCTTCAAGACAGTAGAAGTTGAAGGATTGCTGTGCCAATTCCTCTTCCTTTGATTGATAAACCAGTTATTAATTTGCTTTAGTTGCAAACCAGTTTCCTGCACCAACCTTGCTTTATCTTCCTCCTGAAAAGCACATAATTCATTAAGTTAAGCAAAAATATAGATAACAGAATGGTCTAGTAATCTTTTTGTGATGCTAACACATGGACTAATGTGCATTGGGATAAATAACTAAATTAAGCGCTTATTCGATTAGATTTTATCATATAAACTATATACAAGCTATTTCTATAATTGAATTTGATATAAAGTTAAACGTACTGTTGGATATGGCCACTTGGAATGTGATTGCCACCAAGCCTTAAGGACAGAAGTTGTGTCACCGGGAAGTTTCCCAGCTCGTCTCTTGCGTAAAATTTCCTCTCTTATGTCCACAATTTTCTCCTTGTAACCCTATAATGTATGATAAAAATAAAAGGAGATGAATCATGTGGGAATAGTTATTAAAAAGAAGGGTAGATGAAAAATCACGAATATCCCTTACATGTTTCAGTTCATGCTTAAGCTCTTGTCTTACGCGCTCCATTAAGGACCTTTCATTCTCTGTTGGTATAAGAGGGCCAAATCCCATGTTATCAGCACCACCATCAAAACTACCATCGAACAGATTTGCGTCACTATCTACCTGTTCATCTTCGTCGTCAGACATTGTTGCCCCTGTACCTTCTCCGGGTGAAACTCCTGTTCATGCAGCAATCAGAAAATTATCAGTTTTACTTGTCAAATAGGCTTTAAAATATACTTTCAGGCTTCATCAGACCTTAAAAAAGGTCAGATCAAACCTTAAAAATGGGCCTATAAGAGATAATAGACCAGCTTCCAGCCTAAGATTTTCAAAGTAGGCCACGCTTAACCTCACAGCCTTGGGTGGTCTAATCCCACCCCTACTTGTCTTCTTGAAAGAGGTTTTACTTTTCCAGTTAGATATGCACACACGATGTTAGCTAATAGAACAATTAGAGATCAAAAAACATGATAAACATATAGACAACAAGCCAAAGCACCATGAACCCTTTAATACTTTCTTCAAACACAAGAAATTGCCATCATTCTATTTGTTGCAAAGTTGCAATGCATGTGACCTTGTACAGTCATACAAGAGACCAAAACAGACAGAATTACTAAAAGCAGCAACATAATCAAGGGAACATAATATAGGCAAAAAGTTTACAGAAAATGTGGACCAAGTTATTTTCATTCCATCATATGCAACAAAGCTTTAGTAAAAGAAGACATTTTTTTCGTACCTGTCAGACTTTGTAAGGATTGCTCTATCTCCCAACAAGCCATTACAGCTTCCATTGCATGGACGCGGACATGTTGTTGCAATTGTTCTTTGAAGGAACACAACAATAAAACATAGTGTGACTGCAACATCAGGAAGGAAATGTCAAGATTGCAGCTGAATCATGTCTAATAAACTTCTAAAGTGCCATCCAGTTTTGTCCACCAACACAAAATATGGAAAAGAATTTCATATCACAATCAAGATACATGGATTGTTATGATGAAAAATAGTTCACTGTTGAATGAAGTTTCTTCACAAAACTACTAAGACAAAGATAATTACATTTTAGTCACTGGATTCTTAATCAACAACTATAATTTCATACTTTACCATTCTATATCAAAAGTACACCACTCACTTATTTGGTAATAAAATCTAGAACTTTCAAGAAACAGGAGATTGTGTCATTTAAAACAGAACTAAGAGAAGGTATGTGCAATTTCTAAGACAAATAAGAGTGAGTTTTTATTCAAAAACTGGAAAGGGTGTCTCTGCTATTTTCCCCTCTGTACAAAAAAATCTCATTGTAAAATAAATAAATATTTTTTTATCAAATGTAAATATATAGTAATAAATTGAACTGAAACACTGCATACCCTCCAGTCCACCCCATGATTTCTCATAAATTCAAACCCTGCACATCAAGTATGCATTCCCACTTGAGCAATCATCCAAAAATGCATTGAAATCAAATGTCCCAAAACAAGCCAATTCAAAATTACATTTTCATTTTGCATTACATAGTATAGTGAATAAGTCTTTCAATTCCATACTACAAAAGCAGCAAATTTTAATTCTGTTCAGCATAAAATACAAACCAATTCCATAAAAATCCAAAAACAACTGTAATAATAATTATTCTATCAAAAAGAAAATTATAGTAGTAATTAAAAATAGTAATTAATCTAAAAGGACTAAAACCACAATGAGATAAATGGCAAAGAAATTTGAGGGTGAAAAAGAAAAAGAATATACCATGAAATGGTCAAGTTCTTTGTCATCTACTCCAGCACCAAACGCAGAGTATTTGGCCACCACATTCTGAGACTGTGCTAACTGAGCATCAATCCTCGGTAACTGATCCACCGGAGTTGCTATCCTCAAACACGCCACATGTGCCGACAACAATTGTTCATACAACGGATGTGCCATAATCTCCGCCTTCCACCTCCCCATCTGCCAGTTCACCAGTCCTCCACCTCCTCCGTCTCCAACCACCGCCACCTCACTCTTTCCCCCAAGTCCGTCACTCTCACCGTCGTTTTTCATATTAGCTAATTCGTGTTCTACTTCGCTGGCCATGGTGACGTTATCGATTACTTCACCGTGTTGACGGTGGAGAATCGACCGTGCAAGCCATTGACCGGTGGTTTGCACGGTGTCTGAAGTTTGTTGGAGGTTGAGAAAACTAGAAGCTCCGTCACCGTTGGTGTTGTCGTTGGTAACGTCGTTGTTATTGTTGTTGTTGTTGTCGGTGTAGTGGGTACGAAGGATAGCGTTGTTGAGCCAGTTAGGTGTGGTTTGGAGTTGGTTATTAGGGTCGGAGTCAGGTTTGGAGTTAGGGTCGGGTGAGTCTGGTAATATGGAACGGAATGAGTTGTTATTGTTGTTGGTTTGGTCTGTGAAATGTTGGATTGGTAACTCTTGTGAAAGATGTTGGTTTTGGTAAGCCATAAAACTTAACAAAAGAAACCAAACAAGTGTGTATGTTTGTGTTTGTGTGTAAGAGAACAAGGTACTAGGTAGCTATTATAGGTTCATATCATGGTGTTAAACTTGAAGGGTGTTTGAGATTATGAAGAAGTCAAGTTACAAAAGAGAGAAAGTGTGTGTTTGTGATGTTTTGTGTTATGTTGTTGGTTTGGTTGGGTGAAGTAGTTTATGATGTTTTTTTTTTTATTGTGGGACTATGAAATGAAGATAAAATATTGGGGTGTGTTTTTTTTTATTTTTTGGAGAGAGAGAGGATATGACAAGACAATGGAAGATGAGGAAGAAGGGGAGGGTAGAGTGTGGAGTAGAGAGAAGGAAAGGGAGGGAAGAAGGGACGTTGTTGTGATCGGAAAATAAATCCAAACAAAGTATGTGTGATGATGTGTATAAAGTGGATATAATATAAGTAACAAAATTAAAAACATATTCATTTTTGTATTTTATCAAAATTAAATTATTATAGATAAAATTCCTTTAATTACTTAATTAATTGAAAAGGGCAGGTTGTGTAGAAAGAAACCTTAAACCGGATTTGAGAAATAACAACAAAACCCTTGCCCCTAGGTACCAGTCTGAGACACGTTTCAATTTGACAGTTTTTTTCCATTATAATTGAGTTTGAGTTTTTTTTTATTTTAAAATGCAGATACGATGTGGATAACATGGATATGTGTCCCTAAACTCGTTCCAAATCTAGAAAATTATTAGTATGCAATTGACATATACACATGTTGAATATTTTTAAACTTTTAATCACCGTGAACATTTCATTGTTAGGATGGGGATGAGACGAAGATACCCAAACCTCTCAAAAACGACGATGAGGTTCAATTTCTCATCCTCATTAGGGGTCAGGTAGGGTAACAAATAAGTATATTGGATTCAGGGTGGAGGGGAAGGTGAAACTCATCGCCACCCCATATCCATGTCTGCATATGAGTAGAGTTGTTAAAATGAATCTTGCCTACCAAACCTGAATTTTAACATGGGTTAAACCGTAAAAGAGAACCGAAAAAGGTTAAAAATGTAACTTTTTTGTGTAACTCAACCATGGATTATGCATGGGTCGGGTTGGAGTGATCAACTAGAATATAAATCTCTCTCTTATTCACTCCCTCAGCGAAGAATGTTGGTTATGCATACACGTTGAAATATTTTGGGTTTTAGAATTCAAATAGGTCGTGCAAGAAACTCATAGGGTGGAAAAAGTAATGACCATTAATTTTTGGTTTTGGCTCCATTTGATAGTCCATTTAATAGGTGGATCAGCATAATCAAACTCATTTATGTGTGTTAATCCATTGAGTCTGCTTATTTGACAGGTACACATACTAGACACACTCATGAGGTGATATGTCTTTGAGGGGTTGGTTTCTATTTTATGTCTTAACCCTAAGAGAAGAAAAACTTGTTAATTTGGAGTCGGGTCGAAAGGTAAACAAAGTATGATCAATGTCTATTTTAATTAAGATTTCATCTAAGATTATTCCACAATCGAGTATCGTCATCTGGAGTTTGACTTTGCTCCATTTACTTTCCTTCATTTGTTGTCCATTTATAATAGAGAAATAGACACATGTGATAGCTTTGTGGGATCCACTTAATAGTTTATGGGGTCCACTTAATCACTAGTCTATTAAATGTGTTTATATCTCTTATAAATGGAAAATAAATAGAGGAAAATAAATGGAATAAAGCCAATATTCATCATCCGTTGGCATGGCAAAAAAAAAATTCACATAATTCATCAATATGTCCCAATAGTCCACATTAATAACAAAGGGAGACCGTTCTAAATATATATATATAACATACGAAGAAAAAAAATTGATAAGCCAAGAGATATGTGAAGCATCAAGGCGTGTCTAAATAGTGTCAAATACCCCCATTATATGCTCCCTGCTCGTAATATATTATTAAGAAAAGGGAAAATATATATACAAGAGGGGGCAGACCAAAACCCTCAAAAAACAAGGAAAAGAAGAAAAAAACAAGAGAAAACAAAGAAAAAAGACCCTAATAGAAAAGGTGCAGCTCAACCACCCTTAGGTGCATCCTTGGATCGAGTGTTGTATGAATTGAGTTTGGAGAGTTGTTTCTTATGCTTCTTCATCGGATAAGGTGTAAAAAGGACGTCAACATCTTTATCTCGAATAAGATATTCGCTAACAAGATCTAGTTTCTTCTGAAGTATCGGACAAATGCATGTGATCGATGAAGAACCAGTAGGAGCTTCAACATTGACTTCTAGGCTATCATTTGAAACCATTTCTACCAAGCGTGAAGCTTCCATATGAGCATTGACATTTACTGATTCCAAAATTGGGATTTAGTCATCGTTACTTGTTCTCACAGTTTCATCAGTAACATTTTGTAGCGCTAAATGAAACGATGTGGTAGACTTATCAGTGATTATGGGCCGGTGGTACAGTATGAAAACCTCTATGTGTCTCTTTTGTCATTTGTGTGAAACTTTTGTGTCTGGCTTCTCATCTTCTATAGTTGTTTGTGCTTCATATGTAAGTGGTTGTGCATCACCTGTTATTGGTAATTCAAATTGCACAACTCTATTTTTTGCAACTTGGGGGGAACTTTTTGAGCAATTGGCGTCTCAAATGCTTTCGAATAACCTATAATTACTGGATTATCTTTTGGTTGCCATACCTGAGAGGTTTGTCGATAAGGCTTCTCTAGTTTGTTGTCTTTGTTTCACTTGTCAATTCTTTCTTTATCAACCTTGCTGCTTTGTTGCGGGTGCAACCAGCGGCAAATAGAAACATTGTGTCCAGTATTTTTACAATGTGAACAGAAGTCAGGTAGCCACTCATAAACTATCTCTATCGAAAAATGCAAAACCTTCTCTCTCCACCATAATCTCATGAAAAATATTACGGGAAATGTCCATATCCACCAACAGACGTGCATAATGGCAAAACACACAGTTTTTGTTGTAGCGCTATCAATAATCAACGGAGTCCCGATTACACTAGCTATTTCACAGAGTACGATCCATCCAATATTCTTAAGGCAACTCCATTAACCTTATATGTATTCGAGCATGTGTTTGACGCTGCGTGGAAGCATTGAAATCCTAATCCAATCAAATAGACAAGGAACCCCAGGTTTCAAGTTAACTATTCCTAATGCCCAAAGTGTCTGTAAATCCTCCAATGATGCTAATAAAAATGTAGCACCCCCTTCCAAGAGACGACATCTTCCATTGGCTTGCCGTTTTCCTTTGTTTTGAAAGTTTTGCAATAATGTCTTCCAAAGGACAATTGTTTTTTTTACTAGAAAGATTAAAAAAAACAAAAAAAAAATTCGCTATCATTTTGTGTTTTTAGAATGCATTTAATTTTACTTTTTCAATTTCAAATATCTACACTCTTCTCACATACACGCTTTGTATGTATAAAAATAATTAACACTTAATGGTTAATAAAATTTACTCTGTAAGACTATTATACTACTTATTTATTTTTGTTATTTTTTTTAAAAAATATATGAAAGTGATTTAAACAACATTGATTTCAAAACTATGATATCTCTTTTTAATAGATAGCCCAGTGACTAAGAGAAATTTACCTCTTAAGTTAGAAAAAAAGTGATAGACCCACAAACCTTTTCCCTCCAATATAGAGTGAAGCTAGAAAAAGAAAGTAAGATTTTTATTTTTTTGGCAACAGCAAATTTTCATTAACATAATACTAACTTTTAAGGGGTACTTATGTATTTTTAATGATATAACTTCATTATGTCCTCTCACTCTAAATCCATCCAAATAAGAAGAGAGGAATTTTATCTTTCTTTTATTTAACTTTATCATATACTACCAAACAGTTAAAAAATCATTTTATTTTATACTATTTTTTCCTTATATTTCCTTTTCCTAATTAAACAAAGTGCAAACAATTGAATATTTATCAACATTTTTAATGTTACTAGTAATTTTAATATATATATATATATATATATATATATATGTATGTATGTATGTATGTATGTATTAATATGCCATTTTCTTAGTTAAGTGTGGAAATCCACTAAAAAAAATTAATTGTGAAAATAGATTAGATCGACGTAGACTTTGCAAAGTCGTCCTCGTGAACTTAGCTCAGTTGGTAGGGACAATGCATTAATATATACATGGTACGAATTGTTACGTATACCCTCTCTCAATTACTCTTATTTTTTCAATAAAGCTAATTACTAATGCTAACTATTTTGAAAACTAAAGTTTGTTATATTAAACAAAAATATTTTTTTTAAAGAATTTTTTTTTTTATAAAACAAATATTGTTTTTCTGTTATCTTCAACATTCAAATGTATGTCACATAGTGTAAATCTAGTATTGGATGAAACAATATTTAAAGCCATAATTTTGATTAAAGATGTTGGAAGAAAGTCAAAATTTTCTTGACTTTTGATTAAGGTGAAGTTGAGATAATTTTTATTTTGCTTTACAATTATTAAAAAATATGTGTATATTATTTAAATTATTGATAATTGTTTGTTATGGGAGAGAGATAAATTGTGGTTAAAAAAATAAGAATTTGTTGAAGAAAAAGAAAGTAGCTAACAATTTTTTTTTAGAGAACAATTGTTTGTTATGAGAGAAAGATAACACATAAAATTTAATGGAAGGAGAAATTGTGTAAAAAAAATAGGAACTTATTGGATGGATTAAAATGAGAGTATAAAAGAAAGAAAATATGCAAAAATATACTTTCTTAATTTGATATTACTATTTTAAAACGACACCTAAAAAAGAACAGAGAGTACTTCTCTATAAACCTACTAACAAAAATCACGAATGTAAAAAAAAAAATCATATGTACTTCTCAATAAAATCTACTAACAATAGAACCAATGTGCTTCCTATGTAGTGCATTTATTTCAAATATGTGTGATTATTATTAAATTATTTTTTCCACAAATTGCATCACCAGTAAGAAGTTTTTAACAGGTGGCGAAACATAGTAGCAAGGACCACTTGTGGGACCAGGTGAAGCACGCGTCGAAATTAGGCCTGTGGGGTCATTCCAAGTGGAAGTCATGGGGACCAATATGTCTTTTGACTTCTCTTACAGCCGCCGGCTCAATCCATGCCTCTATGCATTTCGGCATTTCAAATTCCCTTTTACACGAGTATTGTGTATTAAATATTTTGAAAGTTGTGATAAAAAATGCTCTTAAAGTACTGGTTAATGAAACTAAAAATAATAAGTTTGTATTAAATTTAACAATTTTTTACTTTTAAAATTTAAAAAGTTAAATTTATTACTTTTCACCATTTTTTAATATAACATTTTTAAGTTTGTCCTTATAACTTTTAGCATTTTCCTAAAAAAATATATTTTGAAAGTTCAAAAATCCATCTCATCTATATTGAACTTCACTTTCAATTCCTTTTGGGTTAAAAAGTGTTTACCCCTTTCATTAGGCGAATTTTGGTTTGTCTTCTATGGGAAAAAAAATAAAATTAAACTCTAACTTTGTAATTGAAGATTTTTGGTTTTGAACCTTTATAAATTTGGACCGTATAAAATAGATGATATAACATGGAGGTAAACCAAAGTTCGCTCAACTTTCGGGTAGCAAAAGTACCTTGAATTATGATGTCATAAAGATCCAAAATTAAAGAATCTTCAAATTACAAAGTTGGAATTCATTTTTTTTTACAAAGGGGTAAACATTGGTTGACAAGACACAAGTAAGCAAGATCCTTCATTTAATATGACACATACCCAGGAGATTTGATATTCGTTTCTTGCGAATGGAAAACATTTGGTTGGGATGGATGAACCCACTTTATTTGTCTCACAAGTTTCACACGAAGATTAGTTATTATTAAACATAGTTGGGATTTCCTTATCAATAATACGACAACAAAAATAGTGATCCTTATCGACTTAAGATCTGCAGGCTAAGAGTTTGTTGAATGGTTGAAGACGAAAATGGCTGGCTGCTTCGCATAGGGGTGATGTATTTGCAGACACTTCGACAAACAAATAATTAAAGGCCATAAGTGGGAAGTTTTTAAGGTTATGGATTGTACATGGACTATAACAGTGTGTAGGTTTTAAAAGAGCATGATATGATACGATGATTAGGGTTTTATGACCCAAAGTCCTAGTTGGACAACTGTCTCATATGACAGTTATAGACGTGTCCATAATTTGGTCCACTCTTAGATTAGTGACTTAAGGATGATCTAATCCGTTAGTATATTGAGCTTAGTCAAATATGAAAAAATTAATATATGAAAATGTTATTAAGTCAATTTTTCACTTTTTTAAATGTAACAAAAAAAAAATCAACCTTTAAAAATATTGGAGTAAATTCTGAGGTTCGATTTTTTTTTTGTCAAAGTGGAAAGTCTGAGGTTCGAAATCCAGTCTTTGCATTGTTTTTTGCAGCTATCAACTGAGTTATACTTATATGTCGACTCAATTGAAATCTTAACTCAAAAGTTATTGATATAGGAAATGTTAATTGGTTTACTTTATTCAGAATTTCAATCGATGCTTTTTGGCGGGACAAGAATGTTCTCATTTTCGCTAAAGAACTTAGATTGATCGGATGATCTTTTTACAAAATTTACCACCAAATTCAATTATAATTGATAAATAAGTTAACCGATTTGGGGTTGGTCTAGTGGTTGGTTTGAGATATTAGAGTGTATCCCTCTCAAGGTCTCAGGTTCGATTATCTATGTTGCCAATTTCGGTGAGTTAAGTCCATACATAACTATACCTGACTTTAAATAGGCCCCCCGCAAGTGGACGGTGTGATTTGACTCCTCGGACTAGTCGGTTCTTAGACTAGATACCGAGTTTTAAAAAAAATTGATAAACAAATTTTTCAAACCCCTAGTTTTATGGAAGATCAGCATAGGATGATTCACATTGCCTGGTCTCCTCTTCCCACAATTTTTTTAAAGGTTAATGTTGATATGTTGATGGTACTCATAACATAATTACTAGTATATCTATTTCTGGTGGTATTTTAGAAATGTTAATGGGATTTTCATCAATGTCTTTGTCTAGAATTTGAAAGTTTGTTATGCTCTCCATCATGAACTTCATGCTATACTCCTTGGTCTCAAATGTGATCGTGATATTCACCTACATGATGTCTTTCTTGACTGCGATTAAGTTATAGCAGTTAGGATGGTTCAATTCAATCAAGAGTGCATCTATTTTACACTCTAAATCTTTCATTGATGAGATGCATTCTACGCTCCAACTTATAGTGCGAAGTAAGTATTTCGATGCCATTTCATTCTTTTTGACTTTTAGATAAAAAAAATGATTATTTAAAAAGTTATTTTATTGTACTCTACAAAGTTGCTTTAAAAGTTAAAACATCCCTCTAAAAAAAAGTTGCTTTAAAACATTAACCATTATTCAACTGGTTGAATAAAAAAGGAAATGGTGTCACCGTTAAGCCGCAATCCGGCTGATATTTAGAGACTATAGCAGGAGTGGTAAAAAAACGGCACTTCACAGTTAATGGTGTCATAGAATCCGGCTGATATTTAGGTAATATACATAGAGTAAATTGGCAATTACCCTTCTGAAATTGTAAGTTTCGTCAATTACTTTTGAAATTAACAAAATTTCAATTACCCCTGAAATTGCACAACGTTAATCAATTTACCCCTCTGTCAAATTTTTTTTTAGTGAACATGACGTTTTGCAAATACCCCATGAAGTTTTGCACTTATGTGCAAAATGCCCCCCGAACTTGAAAAATTTATATTTTTGTTTTATGTGTAATGAGAACAATTGTTGTTCTTCTTTGTTTATTTATTTGGGGTGGGGGGAGATAGAAAGGTAAAATAGTGATTTCCTTGATGATTGATTTATTAAATTTAATCTGGAGAAGTGAATGAATGATACCATCTTAAAAATAGGAACTAATTTGAGGTTTGGTATTTTTTTTCCACATTGCATTTCATATTAGAGGAAAATGCATGGACCTTAAATCTTAGACTATGTGAACTATTTAGGAAATGGAAAGCCTTTATATTATTCTATGAAGTGTGAGTTATGCTCCAAGGTTCTTGGCTTGTTTTAGTATCAAAATGAAAAAAGACTTTGTGTCATGTTTTATACAGGAAAATTAGTTCACATCTAATTATGTACTAATCTTGTTCTTGTCTTGTGAAGGTGGTGCACACTCCTTAATTGTGACTTTGTTTCTCCTTATTGCTACCCATGCTAAGCCTAAGCATGGTAAACTCAAAGTGATGAGTGCGAATTCTCTTAGGACCGTTGTAAAAATAACCATTATTGTCACTTTAAAAAATGCGCATTTTTCCCTTCCCTAATTTTTTTTTTATAAAAAAAAAACTATGGGAAAAGCAAACCGGTACGAGCCTATTTTGATGTATATATGCATGTAGTTTTTCCAAACTCCAAAATTAATAGTTAGCTTTAATATTTAACTGTTAATTGTTTGCCTTTAAGAAAAAAATAATATAAATTTTTAAGTTTGGGGGGCATTTTGTACATAAGTGCAAAACTT
>Ga0315914_1001369_pt1 | contig 36042 bp, 21 predicted proteins | sample MpolenodulesMG_FD_203920 | JGI IMG/M metagenome (GOLD analysis project Ga0315914, IMG submission 203920) | Medicago polymorpha root nodule microbial communities from Los Angeles, California, United States - elongated nodules | ecosystem: Host-associated > Plants > Roots > Nodule | place: USA...
TAAATAAAAAAAAAAAAAAAAAAAAAAGATGAACTACCGGAAAGTCTGAATCTTAATATTCTCCTTAAATAGTTAGACTCTCAGCGTGAAAAATTCTTTTGTTCTCCTCCTTCCGAATCATATACACCACAGTTCCAAATAATTCATTTTTATTGATGTCAATTTTCTAGAAGCATGGTCATGGTCATATATGGAATGTATGAAGTATAGTTTTGAGATGTAGATGCACAAATAAGAAAACACATTATCAACATTATCCAATTGGGTGTTCTTAAAATTTCAACAAAATAAATTCTCAAATTCTATGCGAATCAAGAACGTCGCATATATTAAAATAGGTAAATTCTTCCTTACCCATATAAAATAGTCGATAGCATTACCCACAACCAAACAAATGGTAAATATGGATTTATTTTTTTTTATTTTCCAAAAGAAATCAAACAACTTTATCAAGTAGGTTTATGAATTTTGTTGGATGTTCTTTTTGTAGATGTTTCTTTTTCCGTTTTACTCTTATTTAAAATATTTTATTTACTATTTTATTTTTCAATAGTATTACTTAAATTATTAATTAAAAAATAGTCAAGTTTCATTAAAAAAGGAATAAACTTACCATAATAACAAAAATATTATCTATAACAATGTATAAATAAAATAATCTATAAAAATATTATTTATTATTCCAATTATTTTTTTGGTAATACAAGATAAAAATAAACAGAAAGGAAGAAAAAAACAAGAAATAAAAGCTACAAGGAGGCAAAAATGCTTCTACGGCGAGCAAACTGAACTCGAAGAGCATCATCCTGTAGAAGAGGCAAGATTCCACCAAGTGGTTCTAAAAACTCCTGCCAGGCTTCATTACAGCTATCACCCATCTTCGCCATGAAATCAGTTGTAGCATTTGCCTCCCGCCACGTATGATTCAGTTGGAAATTCCAGTCGCGAGCCATTAGATCCTTGATATTGCTGATAATAGGCGCAAAGAGGTGCCAAGGATTCACCTCTGTGTTAACCAGTTGAATGGCCAGAGTTGAGTCTGAGTAACAAATAAGATGCTGATACCCCTGATCCCACGCAACTCGCAGTCCATGATAAATAGCCAGCAACTCCGCCTGAAGAATGGATGAAATACCAATGTTCCCTCCAAACCCGTATATCCAAGACCCATCATGCCTTCTTAAAACTCCTCCAAAATCGGAGATGTCTGGGTTACCGAAGTTGCTACCATCAACATTAAGCATCGTAGCCGAGCTCTCCACCGGGTGCCAAGAAGTCCATCGTCCACTTTCGTTTGCAGGACCAGTAACAATACACGTTTTGTGAATGAGGGTTGAAAGCTTGTACACCTCCATCTTTAGCTGATAAATAGTAATGTGTTCATCCTTCATACATAACAGATTTATTATTCCAATTATGCTCTTAAACATTTTTTTTTATTATTATGCTATATGGCTGATGTCATTGAAAAATATTAAATTTTATATTAGATTTGTTATATTGTTGATATAATATATAAAGTTAAGCATGCAATTACACTTTGAAATCACAAACATCTTTTATATGATTTTGATCAAAACCTAGCTAATTTCATAGAAAAATATTGTTGATAAGATAGAAAGAGCAAACAAATGGACAAGGAGTGCCAGTCTGAACTCTAGTATTTACAATTTTAATGTTTGTATTTTATGTATAGTATTTATTCTTCAAAAAAAAAATGTATAATATTTATTAAAAATCCATATAACTCAAGAGTTATAAAAGAAAAAATATTACACATATTATAACCCATATTTTATTAAATAAACAATTGATATTTGCCTAAAATATTATAACCCGTGTAACCAAAAATAATAATATTATAACCCGTGTTTTATTAAATTGGCTTGGGATCTGGGAGTGTGCTCCTCCTCGAGGTCTCAGATTCGATTCGATTCTCTCAGGTGTCAATTTCAGTACGCTAATTTAACTTCTTCAAAAAAATAAATATAAAAAAGGTAAATTCTAGTTTTTTTTTGACAAAAATAAAAAATAAATTCTAGTTATCCAAATTGAAAAAATTATCAATAATATTAGTGTTAATAAAAGAAAAACGATTTTCATATTATAAAGCGTAATTTTGTGGTGATATCATTTGTAATTTATTAAGTAATCTATTAAGATCTACCTAAATAATGGATTTAAAAGGGTCCCCAAGAAATGGGTAGTGGGATTGGACGCCTCGAATTAGTCGGCCATTGAGCTTAATATCAAGTTTTCAAAATAAAAACTACTTAAAATATAAAATAAATAAATCCTAGTTATCTAACTTGAAAATATCAAGAGTGTATATTTAGAATGAAAATAACATGCACATCAAGGCAAACAAAATCGTCTCCTTATAAATATATAAAATTGATTAAAATAATAATTTAATCAATTAATCGAGTAATATTTTCTCTATCAATTTAATATTTTAAAAAAGGAAAATGCTTTATGGTACGACAAAAGGTGTCGCACCAATTGCACGAATTCCTCAATTTTGAATACCGTCTTTTTTTAAAGTCTAATTCCAGCCATATCTCCCTTTCTTATTTTTCATTAAGTTGTTAGGTATGATATGGTGTACAATGTGCACCCTAATGGTGTGGCTTTGTTGGATTTACAATACAATACTTCCAAAGGATACTTTGTGGCAGAAGCACCGCTGCAAACTATTGGTGGATAATATTTTGTGGTAATCCATTACAAAGTTAATGCAATTCATATTGTGAAATAATAATAATTTAGTTTATATACTATTTTACTTCTGTCAGAAAATAATATTTTATCCTACTTGTAAGTCAAAAAATTGCTAATCAGCATGAGGCGTGAGTTATATACACATGGTAGAGTATTCGTGCAAATTGTGCGACAAATTTGTCGTTCTATATAGCACTGCTCTTTAAAAAATAAATGAATTATCTATTAAAGTTGAAAAAATCTATGTGAAAATCGTGTAAAATTTTCTCTAAAAATTTAATATTTTAAAAACTGAATGAATTATTTATTAAAGTTGAAAAAATCTATGCGAAATGAAATATAATTTAAAACAAAATTTAGTGAATAAATAGTTTTTTTTTTGTGTTGGCCGAGGTTCGAACCCCGGACCTTGCATAAATTATGCGTCGTTCCTGCCAACTGAGCTAAGCTCACGAGGACAAACAAATAAATAGTCTGAAACAAGGACAAAACTCATGTGAATTTCTTTATGTATTTTTTTTTTATGATTCTAAAAATACACTTTTCATGAGTAGTTTATCTAGAAACCAAATGAAAACCACCTAAGAAAATGCACCGTAATTTTTTGCTAGAATCATAATAAGGATACTTAGTTGCCATTTTTTAAATGTTTTTTTGCATGGTACTTCATATAAAATACTCACAACTACCTATAATTTCTCAAATCCACCATTTTTTTTTCAAAGTATGTAACTACGAAAAATGAATTTTAACTATGTGAAGAACCATATAAAAAACATGTAGGGAAAATACAGCTATGTTTTGTCCTTAAAATAAAGAGTTTTTTGAATGACAAATATTAACAACTAGTTGTTAGAAACAAACACAAAGTATATAAATAAAAAGATCAAATGAATCCTTGACAAAAAAATAAAGATCAGACGAATATAATAGTAATAATAGAATTACAAACGAAAAAAAAATCATAGTAATAGTAGCATTAATTAAGGATGCCAAAATATTTATATGCATGATATCTACGGATAAAATCTACTATTGACATAAAATGGATAGCTGAATAGATACACACGAATAAAATAAATTTATATTTTGAGTACTTTAAATTAATGGATACATGTAGCAATTTATAATGATAATTAAGACATTGAATTTGTGCAGAGATATATTCACCAACAAAAAATGTAGAGATATTCATACTATATAAAACATTAAACTTTTTAATGTGTTAATAATAAACAAATTATAAAATTAAATAACATTTAAAAAATATAATCTAAAATGTGTTTTACCCAACACAGAACACGCTCCTTCTCTCTTCTCCCTTTTATGTTCCACCACCACCACCACTGCTGCGCGCCACCACCACCATCACCACCACACCAATCGTTCTCACTCCTTCAACTCCAAATTCTACTGTAACTTCCGCAACTCAAATTTGACAACAATGCATTTTCCTTCACTTTACCTTTCACATCATCAACAACAAAACCCATTCTAATTCTCCATCCAAATACTTGTTCTCTCTGTCATGAACGCTGCTTTCTTCTCTCACCTCTCATCATTCACATCTACCTTCCTCGCAAGAACAACCCAATTCGTAGCATACCGTTCTCTCCCTCACACTTTCTCATTCCCAATTAAATCACACCATTCTCATCTTACGTCATTTCGTTCTCAATTCGTTTTAACAACAGTTGTTACTCGCTGCTATTCCACTAAAAAATTACGAAAAACTGGTTCTGGTCCTGGTCCTGGTTCTGGTTCTTCCAAGTTGCACAAGGTGGATGCCGCTGAAACCACCATGGATCAGGAACAAAATGAAAGGGATGCTTTTTATGTTGTAAGGAAAGGTGATGTTGTTGGAATTTATAATACTCTCACTCATTCTCAAGCTCAAGTTGGATCTTCGGTAATTCTTTTGGTTTTTCCTGTTTTAAAGATCTTGTTTTTATTGGTAATGAAATTGAATTTGAGTAGAAAAATGTTGTTTGAAAATGTAGATTGTGGTTATGGTTAGAGCTTTGTTCTTTTGACACAATATGAGACAACAATTTCGATAGTTAATGTAGTTCAAATGCATTGTTAATTATGTTCAGTGAATGACTAACTGATATAACACAGACACAGTGTAGCAATTTATTAATCATTCACTAAATAGAGTTAATAACAATTTTCATGTGTATATGTATATTTTAACACCTGATAATCATTTATATTTGGACACAATTTGGATGGATAATGGATATGCTGTACAATTGAACACCTGAAAATCGTGGCTAATTAATTACATCGGTGGATGAGTAATGAGTTGCTGCAATACCTTATTATATTTGTCAACAACCCATCAAACGTAATTAGCCACATATTTAAATTATGTTAACCTATCCAAATTGTTGTTAATATTTGTTGTCAAAGTAGCATTTCTGTCATGCTTATGATCTTTGTGGCATGACTTTCGGTTGCTAGCTTTGAAATCACCTTTTTCTTTAATGTTGAAACATAGCTGTTTGATTGGACATGGTATTTGTACGTGTGGTTTACATTTCATTATGTCAAAATTGAAATGTAATCTTCAACGATTCTAAAGCGTGAAGTATTGAACTTTTCATGTTTCTTTTGTGTTAGGTATGTGATCCTCCTGTTAGTGTATACAAGGGATATTCAATGTCGAACGAAACTGAGGAGTACCTTCTCTCTCATGGACTAAAGAATGCTTTGTACACAATTAGAGCCTCTGATTTGAAAGAGGATTTGTTTGGTACGCTTGTTCCTTGTCCTTTCCAGGTAAATAGCAGTTTCAGTGTGTTTGATTTTCCCTTCTTTTTTGATAAATTATCTTGTCTAGAATATAGGAAGGGAAAGAGTTATCTGTGAGTTGAAGAGTGAAGATATGCTTGTGGTTTTGTGCTTTTCACTTTGATTCCTAGATTAGATCTCGGTGTTGTTATTATTGTTGTTGCTTGTGTTTACTTTGATATTGGTTACTACCTTCCTTTGCTCCACACATCATAGTTTAATTGGTGTGAATTTTGAGTCCGAATTCATAACATTCTCTTTGACTTTTATATTCTTGGAAAAGCAAAACAATCGCTAGGTTCCTTTAAAATGTCCAATACATTTTCAATTATCAATCGCTAGGTTCAGTTCCTCAATTACAATTTTGTAAAAGCTATTTTGTGGATACACATCATAAAATAATCAGGTTGTGGATAACTGTATTTTGTTTTAATAACTTTTAGAGATAGTATTCTCAATTCTGTATCATTGTTGGCACATTTCTGTTCCCTTGTTGTATTTTTTCTCCCTAGACACCTTTAACGTGGTTCTAAGTTTGTTTATGAAGAGAATAAGAAGATTTATTATGTGTCTCAGGATCCTTCTTCTACCCAAGGGGCCACATCAAATGCAGATTCATCTAAAAAGAGAGCTCTAGACGTGCTTGAACAAGATAACGTGGTAAGTTTAGCACCATTTGAGTTTATAACATGCTTATCAGGAAGGCACAGATCCAAGATTATGTATCTGAATTATCAATTGAGTAATGATATTTGTACAACCATATGATGACAACTTTTGTGACAACCTTATTTATCTCTCTTCTTATTGGTCAAAAACAATAGAAAGAGAAAAAGAAAGAGAGAGGATAAGAACAACATGTGTGAGTATTAGAGAGAAAGTTGTTCAAAAGTTGTCACAAAATAATTGTACAAATATCATTTCTCTTTTCAATTTGTCATCATTCTCATATTGAGAAAAGTGTACACCAATTTTCAGCCCGAAACCTCCATCGAGTCTAATATTAGTCGAGACATGAGAAAATGTTGTTGATGTAAGTTATTAAGGACATGTTTGTTTTTAAGTTATTAAGGACTTGTTTGGTTCGAGAGAATCTTTTTTGTTTTTACTAATAATTACAAATTATCACATCACTGTTTCCAGAAACACCAAAAGAAAAAAATAAAATTCATTGTTTCATATACAAATAACAATATTTGAAAATAGTAAATAAATTGAAAATTAGGATTTAGGTGGACTTTTGTTATTATTAATGAAAACAGTAAACGCAATCATTTCCTCTAATCAAACATGCCAAAGGTCTTTGACACAATTGTTGGTGGTGTTGCCGTGTGATTAGGGTCACGGTTTGGGTCTCTTTCTTAATGTGTTGATTCTTCATTATTGGATGCACTATCCAGACCTTCTTATTTGTGTATACGTTTTAACATATATTGAGATAACTAGAGTTAGTAAAGGTAGTTAGAGTTGGTTAAATGTTAGTTAGAGAGGACTATAGTTAGTTACAAGTAGTTAGGGTAATTGAGGTCTATAAAAGGACCAACCATGTATTCATTCATGTAATCTTTTTCAATACAATTCATAATGAATTCTAAGGGTTTTCCCTATGTTTCTTCCTATCAATCATACTTCTCCTATGAAGCTAATCTCAATCTCTATGATCCTATTATTTCTGATAACGTATAAGTTTTTTAATTGCTTAGCAGAAAGCAACTGGTTTGACATCCATCTCTGAAGATCCCTTGAGAAAGCAAGTCAAGTTAGATCATGCTGCTCTGGGCAAAGCATCTTCACTTGCAAATGTAAGCAGAAACCATATTAATGCGCATGTATGCAAAATTATGTTTACCCAGGGTTCCCCTATTTCTACAACAATCATCAGTGCATCTTCTCCATATGCATGGGCTAATATGTAACCGTGAATATTTTAACCTGTAAACCTATTGCATGATAGTCGGGGCTAATGGCATTATGTTGCTTTACTTTTTGACTTGAATGTCACATTTTATGAGATCTTCCAGTATAGGATGTTAACTACTTGGGTACTGTCTTAATTTCTTTGCACCTTGAAAAGTATTGACTAAAATGCATCCTAGTGTCTAACTCCCTTCAGTTATAGGTCAATTATTGAAAGAGTAATGCCGGTTCTCCACAAAAGAAAGGATGTGGCCTGATTTTTACTGGAATGTAACTTTCTTTACTTAAATTAGAATTTGTTCACTTAAACTCACCCAAGACAATTTGTGAATGGAGCATGCATAAAAACCTTACTGTGTAGCAATGCTCTTGCAGAAACGTGAAAACCACCATGGGGTTGAAAACATAGCAACTGGTCTCCTTGTACTTGTTAAGTTTTGGACCATAGTGGGTTTTGTGCAATTGACTTGTAGTTGAAGGTTAAAGGGGTTCCTTGTATTTTATCCTAAGATATTGGATGCAATCAGGGCTAGTTACATTTTTTCTTACTCATTGTAATTGCAGACTCAATGATTATAGGGTGGTTACTGGAGGCTCTCTAGTTGCTATTGTTGATTTGTATTCTGTATAGTTTTGAATGAAATCTTTTGATTAATTGTTTATGATTTATGTATGTATTCATAGTCATATATCCTTGTGCAGAAAACTTGTATTGTTGAATTCGATGGTGCGTCAAAAGGAAATCCTGGAAAAGCTGGTGCTGGTGCTATTCTGCGATCTAAAGATGGAAATTTGGTACACATCTGATGTTTCTATGAATATGCATAATTTCCATTCAATGACGGGATCTGATCTCTTTAATTATTATTACTTTAAAGATTTATAGGGTTCGTGAAGGTGTGGGTATAGCAACAAACAATGTTGCTGAATATCGTGCAATGATATTGGGAATGAGATATGCTCTTAAAAAAGGATTCACCAGTATCTCTATACAAGGGGACTCTAAACTTGTGTGCATGCAGGTTAGCCATTTATATTCTTATGTTAAGTTTATTCTAACATAATTAAATGTTTATACATTTTATTACAGTATATTTCCATTGTTTCTTTAGTTTTCGCATCTTATAGTGTTGTAATATTTTCCTTATTTTAGATTGAACATTTATCAGAAAACTATGTACAAAATATCAACAGTATTGTGATAAACTTGATTAATTTTGAGAGAATACTCGAAGTTTATGTTCATAGATGTTGCTTCTTTGCCAGTGGTCTTATGGGACCTATCATCCTATGGAAGCACTAAATGTCAGGTTTCATTTCCATTGGCCGCATTTGATAGATGAGTTAGATCAGACAAAAAGTGTTATCAGTACATTTTAAAATTTTAAATAAAACAGGACTACCGTTGAAAAAGTAGTATTCATTGGTTTTATGAAGAGTGGAATTGTGGAAAACATAATATAATACTTTGCTCCATTGAATTCTGTGTGCAAAACTCGCATTTGGTCTCACTTTGAAGCAGGAGCCAATCGTGCCTCATCCCCTGACCTGGTATTACCACTTCATTTGTAACCAAAATATGGAAAAACTTTGCTACTTGAAGCAATTAACATAGCCTAGCCTTTACTGTCAACCCAGCTTTGCCTTTCAGCCTTTAAAAATTAAGTATCTTGTAAACACAGTTTACTCACTCACTGGTTTTGATAACCCCAAGTTTAAAATCATAATTGTATTAAGAAAAACAGTACGTTTTTTACTTTAATGATGGACATATCTTTTGAAATCAACTTGACAAAGATGGTTTAAATTACCAAATTTGTCTTCTGCTGTATTAAGTTATGATAAAAACTTAAAATTACAGCTTTATTGTGTATTGTGTTGTCATCTTTGAATAGAATAAATTACAGCTTTGCAATGCGATTTACCTGAAATTACTGTGTCCTAGTGGTGTATAGATTGACTCTACCATCCTGTACTTGATACCGTTATCACTCACATACCTGAAGTTTTCTGTGTCCATCCATTATGCACCAGCTAGTAGCAGCATCACTGACACATGAATACGCTTTGAACACCTTTTTTTCTTTCTAGTTTGTACCATAGGCCCTAGGGGACACAATAATGGAACAAACCACAGATTTGCAGTCAGATATTTTATATGCCACATCAGGGAAAAGTAATTTTAGTGTAAATCACGTTACCCTTTAACATGTCAACTAAGTACGAGAAAAGCATCTAATTTCATCTAGGCCATTTTAGTTTCTAACCTATTTCTGATGTAGAATAATCCAATAGGATTTGTAATTGCAGGATACTCCTCCATGAAAAACCTGTAGTACTTCTCTAGGATGTAGTCCTCTGAATCTCAATTGTTATTACCTTGAAGGCTTATATATAGATCTAATAAATCCAAACACCCGAATAAGCTGTTTCTGTTCTAAGTTGGAACAAGACAATCCAAAATAGAATAAAATCACCACCTAACAAAAATTATAACAAGTCCATAATTACACAATTAAAACCATTAACAAATGATAGAACAGAAGTATTCTAGTCTACATCATTTTCAGTTGCTAGCATATGGTTATTGTAATTTACAGTTTGTTTCTCTTCAACTTTCCAATGCTACATGAAACAGATTGATGGTTTATGGAAGGTCAGGAATGAGAACTTATCTACATTGTATAAGGTGGCCAAAGAACTCAAGGATAAATTTGTGTCATTCAAGATCAGTCATGTTCTAAGGGTATGCACAGTTTACTGAACTCTTGGTGTATATGGAATTATATTCGGCTTTATATTAGCTATTTATCAAGTACCTTAATCTTGCAAATTATCTAAAGTATGAGAAATATGTGTTTTCAGTCAAACTCAAAAAACAAAAAAACAAAAAAATGTGAATAGGTGATGCCTTCTAGAAGACTAGAACTTCTGAAGCTTATGATTTCCCCCTTTACTTAGAAGGGGTCTGTTTATCTTATACATACATTGCTGGAATCCATTGAACGTAAGGGTATTATTTATTAAGTATTTAACGTTAAAAATCAATGAGATGAAGGCAGTATTTGGCGCACGAATAGAACAGAAAACTGTTCCATTCTTCTTAGTATCAATCTTTTTAGAGGAACCAAAATATATTACTTTTTAGCTCATATCCTATTATATTCAAGTTTAAATCCACCAAACATAGAGTGTAATCTATATGTTTTCTTCTGTCCTTAGATACACGTCTACTAAATGGCATTGCCTCCTTAGTGGTACATAGTGTTGTCGGTGGCGAATGGCTGAAGACCGAAAATCCGCCATATGAACGAACATTCCATTGATGCCTATGGTGCCGCCATAACAGGCATCCCTTCACAAATTTCCTATGGCGGTTGTCAAAATATTGGCCACGCCATTCCGCCATCACCGCTATTTAGCAACATTAGATACATTTTCATTGAATCCTATAAATGCACCGGTTCCATCCCCTTTCTGGTTAAATTTGCTTTCTTAGTGGCAATTTGTTGATGACTTGATGGGCATAATTCCCTAGTAGCTAATTCTGCTTCATAGACAAGCCTTCTAAGTCAAGTTCTTCAATGCATAGTAATGGTTTTACCTTGTATTCATTTGTTAAATGAATAGCTTCTTTCCTTTGAGATATAATGTGTTGGGAAAAGAGCCTCCTTATTTGAATCTTATATATGTGCATTAATAAGACTCCATATGCTTTTATTTGCGCTTCAAAAATAACTTTATGTTTCCTTTGTCAAGCACTTGAACTCCGAGGCTGATGCTCAAGCAAATTTGGCCGTTAATCTTGCTGGTGAGGCTTTCAAAATCTTAAATGTTTGTTCATCTTTAATGTACATGTACCTTTTCATTTGTGTGTATCGTTAAACCTTGCTATGCTTTCTCTGATTCTACAGATGGCCAAGTTCAGGAAGAGTATGTAGGTTAATTCATTCATGGCACAGTTAATGGCTATTTTTTGGATGATTGCCTTCAATATACGGACTTTTGTCAGTTCTTTCATTTATTGGTGTCAATTATATAGCAATCAAAACCTCACAAACGAACGATTTTGAACTAGTTCTCTATCACTGTTCATGACCATTTGGTAATGTTTTCTAGTTCAATGTAGTTTTACTGATACAAGCTGGGTATTGGCCCTCAGCAGTCACCAGTGCCAATGATAATAATCTTTAACATCAGAAGTTTTTCAATCTCTGTCAAAGGGTGCAGAGTGAAAGATTCCCATTAGCCACTTGAAGTGGGATTTTGTGATTTTCATTCTTGGAGATATGGTAGACCAGAAACTCCTTATTGTCTATTGCAGACATTATTATTACACTAATTATGCTTCTTGGCTGAAAGTGATGTTTCATTTCTTGTAATAGTATTAATATTGGCTCAATGCCCACTCATCAAATACATCTTCTACTTTAGCTAGTTTGTTGTACACAACAAGATCAATGAGTAGTGCATTTTCCATGCACACCTGGTATAACGCCGGGGTAAAATATCAAAAGCATTGAGATGTTGATAGTAAGTCTGTTCACTGAATCCAGATTCTTGTCTATCTCAGTGTTTAGAAGCTTTTCTTCAAAAACCAGTTCATTGATTTATCTTCCTCTGAGCATCTGAAGACTTTTATAGATAAATTAAATAAAGAAAAGGAGTACATAGATAGGTTAACAAGAGATCCATGACAATACAACACAACAGTGGGGTGATGATTGGGTATTTAACCTGAAAAACCTTACTCTTTATGTACAAAATATCTGAAAAACCTATTAAGAATCATACGAAAAACACCTAAAGAAATGCACATAAGTTTTATTACCTACCATTCTCCACCTTGTTGACTGACCATCAGACACTTAATTATAAAGGTCCATCACTAAAATCTTATCGGGATCAGCAGAGAAGAGTGTCGATGTTTATAACTCTTGATTGTATTTGTGTCAATTTGATTCCTCATATTTGTGGGATGAATTAGTTGAACGACATGGATATGTGATAGGATTTGATCTCTTACCAAGTTGTTACTAACTAAAAGGTCGTACCTTGTGAGCTTGATACATTTGCAATCCTAATATTCAATGGTACACATGAAGAGACTAATCTTTCTTTGTTCATTTATAATTTTAGACAATAAAATGAAATTATGATAATGTAGGGGACTAGGCTAACATTTTGTTTTGAAGGGGGACTAGGCTGACAATGTTAAACACTAAATGAGTTTTTACTTCTTCTTCTTCTTCTTTTTTTTTATCAATCGAGTTTTTACTTAAAATAGCCCTGTTATGCAAATATAAGTTGATGTAAATGTTGGGGGGACTAGGCTTACAAATTTTTAATTTTCTTTTTTTTTAAGGGGAACTAGACTGACTATTTTTTTATTTTTTTTTACCAAATGAGCTTTACTATATGTCGTCCGAATATAAAAACGAAAATGAGTCAAAAAAGTTGATGTATTTGAAACAACATATACACCAAATACATCAAGTGTCTTGAATTATATTTTGGAACAGTGTATTATATGAAAATACACATGGTGTACGACACACAATTTATTACCCATTATGTCGTCTGATATTAAGTGTCATGTTTCAATTTTATTTTTTTATAAAAAATATATAAAAATTGTCACATTATTTTTCATTTTAAAATTAGAAAAATAAAGTGTCTATTACGTTAGAGTACTTGAATAATATCGTAAAGAATCTCTTTCAGCTTAATAAGAAATTTTGAGTTTGAATTCAGCTATGTGAATGTAACAATGTTAAATATCTTGAAGGGTGAGTTTTTGCCACTTATTACAATCATATCAGGTTTGAGAGATTAGTATACGCAAAGGATAAACCATAAAGGGTCTATTACTTTTCCAATATTACCTTTATTTATTAAAAAACAAAATAACTAGACTTTTGCCCTCTCTTGTACTAACAAAAAAGTTGAGTAAATAATGGGATTGAAAATAAATGAGTAGAAAAATACAAACATTATTTTGAAGAAGAAAAAAAAGTAGCATAAGTAATATTTTTGTTTAAGATGTGCATATTATCTTCACATACCCTCTGAGATGGAGGTAGTAGCATTTTTATGTAAAAGGTTTGTGAATTAATAATGTTTTTGATGGTTTATTCAAATCCCTGGCCAAAAACAATTTAACCAAACTACGATTTGCTATCAACATGCTGGAATAGCTCAGTTGGTTAGAGCGTGTGGCTGTTAACCACAAGGTCGGAGGTTCAACCCCTCCTTCCAGCGTTTTTCAATATTTTTGTGTATGTCCAATGGGAATGAGTATGACACTGATATGTGTCCTTTTTTGGAGTATGAGAGCTTCATATTGCAATCCTGAGCAACACAAATTAATAAATTTTAATCCATGAAACGAAACCACGTCCCTCACCTATATTTATATTTCAGTAACATTCTCGAAATAACATCATCCAAGATGTATGAGAGCTTCATATTGCAATCTTGAGCAACACAAATTAATAAATTTTAATCCATGAAACGAAACCACGTCCCTCACCTATATTTATATTTCAGTAACATTCTCGAAATAACATCATCCGAGATGTTGTGTTCAAAATAACCCACATATCTACTTTAAGCAATGCTATTCAAGATCACAATTTAATTAATTCACAAGATCGTACAAGTTTGCTCTCCTACTCATCCCCTCCAAACTAATGGGAATGAATATGACACTGATATGTGTCCTTTTTTGGAGTATGGGAGCTTCATATTGCAATCAAGATCACAATTTAATTAATTCATAAGATCGTACGAGTTTGCTCTCCTACTCATCCCCTCCAAACTAATTCGCATACAAAATCACATTTTGAGCAAGATCGATGCATAATTGCTTATGGATCATGAAATCACACATTGTATGCGATCTTCAGCGTAATATATTGTAACTCTTATGTTATAAATGTCACATGTACTACTGAAATGTTAAATGGCGTTTCATCTAAGCTTGATCTTTATTTGGTAGTTTGATGGTATACTTACAAAATAAGGAGCATTCATGTGACAATTTAGCTAGTTCAAGAAGCAAATATGATTCACCTTAAGCTAGAGAAAGATATAGGATACATTATGTTAGATGGTAATGTTGGATATGTTAGGATGCATTTGTCTCATTGTGGGTATGAATTTGTTTATATAAACATTGTATAACTTCATAATGAAATCAATGAAAAATATAATCAATGTTTTCCTCTCTCTAAATCCTAGAGTGTGATCCTTACTCAAATTGGATCGTATCACAGTTCTTCTTTTTCATCGTAAAATTTAAGGAAAAAAAAGTAGGTCTAAAATTTAAATTTTGAAACACAATAACATATAACTTATAAGTATCATATTGTTTTTCTTTTCCCCCTACTTCATGTTTACAACATCTAGTTTTTTCTTCACAATACCACTGTAGCCTAGCCGCTTGAAACCAATGTCTTAAAGTTTTAAAAACCAAACCGGGCAATTCAACCGTAAACTGACATTGCCTATAGTTCACTTGACTTGTGAAATAAAGTCCATACTTACCTTGTTGCCTGTGGATTATGTGGCAGATCGCAGAAGATAGCGGTTCGGTCAATTTTCTGCTACGTTGCAGTGCTATAACACCACCATAGCCTCTACATGACAACATGTGGTACTACATAGCGGATCGCAGAACAATAGTGCTTTATTCATATTCTGCTACACTATAGCACTACAGCAGCTATTTGACATCCCTGGTTGATCAAATTTCGCAACGCTATAGTGCTATAGTGCCACTATAACTGCTATTTGACAACACTTTGTACTAAATAGTGGATCGCAAAACGATAGTGGTATGTTCAGGTTTTGCTACATAGCGCTATAGCAAAGCTAAAGTTGCTATTTGACAACCTTGATCAGTTGATTGAAAGAAAGACATTCAAACAATGCAAATGATATATTCTAAATTAACCTTGCAAATTACCAAAACATGAACATATTGATATCATAGACAGAAAAAACTCGTAACTTCTTCTTCATCCCCTATTCTCTTTTCTAGGTTACTGAAAAATCCTCCTATTTTTAACTCCTAGTTGCATATGTTCAACTTGGATTTCAAAGAATTTTACAAATCAGATAAAATGTCCATGTATCTATGTATATGAAATAAGAGCAGACACAACCAACCCTATTTTGTCATCCCACTCAGAGTAATATCGGCGCTCTTTTGATGTAAGAAATCGCCTATAGATTTTGCTAATACAGGCATGAAATCTCTAGTAAATCTAATAAGATCTCTAAAATCTTATTTCATAGCCTGAGCTTAACCAGAAGGTAACAACAATTCTCATCATCACTATCAGTGACAAAGAATAGAAAAGTCATAAACAAAATCATAAACATAAATGAAGGATCATTCATACATCAACAGTCAATAAAGTTGAACACATCCAAAGCAGGGTGACAAGGAATGCTAACAATGAAAGTGTAGCGCAGCTACAAAGCAGTTTTATACTCAATTAATCAATAATCATTAATCTTATGCTTACTCCCTATGCTCATCAAAGTCATAGAAAGGAGGCCCTTCAAATATGGCATCTTTCCTAAAACTAATTTTAAATTAGAGGAAACAGTTACCATGGTTCCTAAATGTGTGATGCGGTGTCACTGTAGTCCCTAAATATATTGAAATTACAAAAACTCCACATGAGTGTTTTCTGTTAGTAATTTCATGCACTAAATTGACTAACGTGAAGCATTAACACATACCTGGACACCAGACACGATATCGGGACATAAACACTAATAATAATTTGAGAAAATATAAATGGTTGAAGGTAACTGCATGTCATGTGACACCAATGGGAGTTAGGAGACAGTTAATTTTCAATTATATTGATGATTTGGATTGTCTTGTATTATTATTTTGTGCCAATGATGCTTTACTTAGTTGATTTAAAACTGCAGATGTACACAGACAGGCATTTTTACAAGTGCATAACTTTTATTCTGAATGCTACCAGCTAAAATTCTACCATTATTTTCGCAACAAGGAAAGAGCATATCGTAAACAGAATAACTTGAGCTGCAAGAACCCTTTCTCATTGTTATAAATATTCAATTCAAAAGTACAAATGATCTTATCAACGGTGCAACATCACTAGTATGTAGATTGGTAAGAACTAACCATGCCAATCAGTACCTATCAGTCTATCACATTCACAGACTACATCAATACAACCGAAATTGGCAGTCACCACCAACAAGCACAAAAGTAATTTTGAAATTGTAGCTCAAATGTCTGGAATGCTCCCAGTGTGAATCTCTTCCAGTAGAAATGATGAAAATGAAACAGTATAAGTAGAACCCCATCAAATGCAGGAAATTAGATAACCAAATTGACGCGTCTCTTTTTTGGCTGAAACACACAGAAAAACAAATTTACAAAATTAGCTAATTCCATTACTCTTCCCATACAAGACACTACAAGTTTACAAAATGTATAATTCCAAAATGTCACTTAAAAAATCAGAGAAAGAGAAAACAATAGTTGCACAACATAACACCATACAATTTGAAAACTCACATGTTTCAGCTGGACTTTCTGAACAAATTTATCAGGTTTATTGACATAGTCAAAACTCTCTTTTTTCAAAGTTTCAACCAGTTCATGTTCTCCATTATTCATTAGATTCCTAATCAGTATCGTGAATGTCAATGCATCCGGCAAACACCCTGAAGCCTTCATGGATCTGTAAACCTCCATCGCCTTCTCTGTATTACCAACTTGCAAATGAACCCCAATCATCTCATTGAACAACCTCGTATCTGGTTTCAACCCCTTTTCCACTACTTCATTGAACATCTCTTCCGCCTTCTCAATCATCTTGTTCTTTCCCAGCAACAGAATAGTGTCAGAATACAATGGCAGCAGCAATTTATCATACCCAGCTTCCTCATCACTAATAATAAACTCCAAAACCTATGTTACAATTATCAAATCCAAAATTAAAATGAAAAAATAATGAGAAAGAGTAGTTAGAATTATTAGCTACTGGTGACTAACTGACTGGAAGCAAGTTGTTAATGCATGTAAAGCATTGACACATACATTGACAACAGACATGATACCCACACATAACACTGATAATGCTATGAGAAAACAGGCCTGATCGAAGGTGACTGCTTATGTTGTGTCATGTGACAACAAAGACACCTTTGATCCTAAGACCTTGAATCTTTTAAGTGTCAGTACTACATATAGGTTAATATGCTTCAACTAAGATCAAATTATTAAATTAGTATGAGCTTCACACCTAGATGAAATAATTTTTTACCAACTTAACGATCAGCAGAACTTCTAATTAGTTGGATATCATTTTCTATAAGAACGGAGAATTTAGACGCACGCACAAAAAATAGTTAGTCACTAGTGTAATTAGGGTGTTTGAATTGAATTATTTGAGTCTCTCTATTAGCACAAAAACTTATTAGACTGCTCGAAAAAACTAGAGAAAACAGTTTTTGACATGTCCGTGAGTTGTTTTCAGCTTATTTTCACATGTTCTCCAAAATAACTTACGAAAACAGCTTATAGCTTATAAGATAATAGTTTGATATTGGCTCTGTTTGGATAACCAACTTGATTAAGTGTTAATCATATAATTTCTTATGAATGAGATATTTATCTGTCAAAAGATAAAATAAAGCCATATCATTTTCATATAAGTTATAAGTTGTTTTGATAAGCTGTCCTAGAGAGTTTATTAGAAACAAGATGAAAACAAGTTATGGTCATATCATAAATATTTTTATAAGCTCTCTCAAAGATTCTCAAATAATATTAGTAAATAACAACAAATAAGTGCATAATAACATGTACATGATAATCAGTTATGCTATAAGTGCTTAAACCTTAACCAAACAGGGTCTTAGGGCAGTAGTTACCTTGAGAGATAAATGGAGTTGGTTTTGTCTATGCAATTCAGCCAAGACGATTAAAACATCAGGCTTCAATAACCTAAGCAATTTAGACTTGAGAACTTGGTTGAGCTTTTCTTCAGAATTTTTAGCGAGTTTGAGAGCGTGAATAACTTGAACGCTTTCTTTGGAAATAACCATTGAAGGTGGTTTCTTGTTTTTGCAGGAACGGAGACCGCATACTACTGTCATTGCTTTGCTACTTATACTTCTGTTGTTGGTTGTTGAATTTGAGGGTGGGAAAAGCAATTCCGTTTGGAATATACATGCGCTTGGTCTTAGTATCATCTTCGAAGAGAAGAAACTAGCAGCGGAGCGGAGCGTGTTCAGTTGAATGAAGGAAGACTATGATTTGGGGGAAGAGAAGGATGGGCGAAATCCATTTTTTTTGTGTTTTAAGTTTTTTTAACTATAAATAATAAAAAAAATGACATGTATGTATGATGTAACCAACATCAAATTGGATTACAAGGTATTTTTTTTTTTTTTGAGAATGTGTATTTTACAAGTATGGAATCTAAAACAATAAAAGATAAACTAGAAATCGCATATATTGCAGGGTAATTACTAACATTGAATAAATGGATGGATGGGGAATGAGTACACACATTTTTTTTAATTCATATACTCACGTTTATTATAAGATTGAGAAACAAATATATATTTGTTTTAAAGTCTTGCTAACCGGTGCCTTTAGAAAATTGGTGGAAACCAAAAGTATAATTTTTGTTTTAAAAATCTAAATCGTTAATTTTAATTTAGTAATAATTGCACAATTTTTTATAAGCATTAGAAGAGTTTTCCACCGAATAAGCACCAAATAATTTGGGTTCTCAATCACCAATTTGTTAGCCTTATCTGCTGCATAGTTATCCCTGACACTCTTTAAAACATGTTGTGCTTGATGAACCAACCTCTAAAAATTCACAACATGAATTTCTTTATTCCTCTAACTCCACAAGAAATGACAAGACATTGCCCAAAAAGTCCTTTGTTCAATTCCTTGATTCCAATTCATATCATTACTCAAGTTGAAATTCATCAATTACTTGTGGATGAACATAACCGCGCACTACAAAATCATGAGACCGTACACATGCTCGCATCACATAGGAAGATAATTGAAATACATACTCCCCCATCCGTATGTAATGCCCTCAAGCAATGACACCCATGCACCAAACAAAATAGCAACCTAAGAGACATGAATTGACAACAACAATATCATTGCACCCACTCCTCCGAAGATTGTGCAACATAATTAGTTGGACACGTAAACCTCGTCGGTCAAGGACATGTCATTTCTTATCTAACAAGAAGCTTACCTAAACAATGGATACGCAAAATTATCACTAGAAAGACGACACCATGACTTTACATGTCAGTGCATATCATTTTGGTGTACCTCAACTACTACTACAAGTACCCTTTCTTTTGTGAGGAGACGACAACTTGGGAGCCAACTAATTCAAATTGGGCCAAGACCCAATACGATGTCATGTTTAGATATTGACCACTAGGGTCATCATAGAGCCTCAAAGCACGAAAAAGAGGCTACATTTGATCTTCAATTCCAATCGAACTAATGATGAGACCCATACTTAATTTTTTATATTTGCTTCTACAACTCATTCTTGTCAAAATTGTTATAAGAAATTATAATAACATAAATTATCCTATAGTTATAGGTCTTACTATTTAGGTTGAATTATTTGTCCATAATGTCAGCTTACAATAGTGAGGACCAATTACCTATATAAATGTCAAATTAGAATAGTAAAACAAATAATTTCACATATATAACAGTGGTAAATTTAGTACTATAAATGTATTCATGTAAAAACACATTATTTTGAGAAATCAAAACATACCATCATACTTCTTTCTCTATTGATTTCCTTACTATTATATCATCTTATTAGTTTGATTTTGTTGGATGAAGCATCTATTTATCTTGTTTAGTTACTTAAGTTAAAATCGAATTGATGAGTTGAGAGGAAGAGATAAAAAAAGAAAGATGGGGTGTTCAGCATCAAAGAGAGTAAGCACCACTTTCCAAACCTCCTCCGAATTCAACTCAGCCTGCGACACAACCTTCAACCACTGCCTCTCCCTAACACAACACACCTTTGAAGGAGTCTTACCCTACCAACTCAAAACCGCTTCCGATCAAATCCACACCCTCCTCACCAACCACCCCCTCATCCACAACTGGGTTCCATCTCCTCCCGATCGAACCCAAGTTGACTCTGCTCTCAGCCGTGTCCTTCCTTCCGATCACAGCCGCGACAGTGTCCTTCGACTTCCGGTTTTCAAGGAATGGGCTCGGTGTCTTTACACGGACGCTGTTTTGGCCTCTGCTGGTAAAGCGTTGATTGTAAGAGTTCCTGTTGGTGTTGCTGGGATTGTTGGAATTGGTGCTGTTGCGAGATCTGGTCCGGTGCTGCTTGGGGGTTTTGTTGGAGCTTACTCGCTTGGTGTTGCTCTTTCTATTTTTCTTGGTTTATCCGGATAAATTAAAATTAATATTCTTATTCTAAGGTTGTATTTTTGTTTGACTCATATGAATTCTCAATAAACCTGTTCCTTTCTGCCAAATACACCAAAACTTTTGACGGAATGATCGATCTCCCTATCTTGATCATGTTATTATTGCCCTCTATTTGACTAAGAATAACTTTTAACTAATCAAAGTAAGCGATGCAGTGGTAAAAGGATGAATTGAATTGCGTATACATTATGATATCATTTATTCATTACTATATATATAATCATCAAATCAAATACTACAAAATCTATTGTATGGATTGCTAGCTTAGCAAGTAAGGTTATCACCAGGAGCAACACCCAATTGACTACAATATTGAGTGTAGTAACCAACACGAGTCTGAACTGTGGTTGGCTTAGCACCATCACATTCAAGTCGACCATTAATGGCTCTAATCGTTGCACCAAAGCCTTGGTTCATGACATTGTGCACATATTTCATCCAATACCATAATGCTGTCTTGAAGGACACTAGAGGATCATTGGCCACTGTTTCAGGAGAGTTCAATCCATCAAAACCATTGTCCTTTCCAGCTGGTCCGTAGTTGAAGTTCCAAGATAATTGAATCGGTCCACGGCCATAGTATCCTTTGTTAGGGGCACACGGGTACTCTGTGTTGCTTTCATCACAGTAGTCCTTTGATGCACCATCAATCTCTTCTATATAGCAAAAATCTGTATCAACATTAATTTCACATGTTATGTATGTTGAGAAACTGAGAAAATGGAGATTAAGAAACATGAAATTTACTTATTACTTATTAGTCTTATAGATGTGTGTATGTGTGTACAAAATTAAACCTAGTCAAATCATATAGCTTATACGCTAGAACAAGAATTGAACTAAATGAGGTCTCGTTAGTCTCAAACAACTGTTAACCAAGCTGAATGCTAATCAAAGTTCATTAATCATATTGATTCGCCCTTTTAAGTCATTGAAATTGTAAAGGTTTTGACAGTTTTATCTTTGTGATTAACTAAATTCTCAAATGATTATTGAAAATAATAATCATTGATCATATTAGTTCTTAGTTCAATCAATTTAATCACTGAAATCATTCTAATTTTTTTTTGTTTTAGTGAGCAAATTGCATGAAAGCTAAACTTGTGATTGATTCTTTGAATGATAAAATACTTACGTAGAGTTTCATGTGTGAAATGAGCAAAAGCAGCTGCAACCTCACGTTTAGAGTCATCCAAAGAACCAGACCTACCAAACTGATTATAAGAACTGAGGGCATCAAGAAAAGCAGCTCTTGAGTAGAAGTTCTTTCCTGCACAACTAGAATCAGCTTGATCAATTATACTATTGAAGAATTCTTGTGTAACAATGTCAGCCACGTTGACATCATTGCTAGGACCAGGAGTACTAGGTGAAATTTGGCCCGCATAACAAGGACCTTGTTGGCACCCTGTGCCACAATATGCAGCAGTGTTACCACAATATCCATGTTCGCTACAACATAAACCCTCCTCACACCCACAATTTTGAGCACTCGCATTTTTTGAAACCATGATCATAATAAAAAAGGTTATAGCAAGTTTTGCTATAGACATGTTTAGTAACTTATTTCCCATCATAGTGATATTATGGGTGGGAGGTATTGAAATTGAGTTAAGATATTTAATCAGGTGGTGGAGATGTGGTGTATATTTATATTGATAGCACGGTGCTGTGAATGTGATAAAGAAATATGTAACTAGTTATGTGGACAACATTTAAGTTTGAACATTTCAAGATCGAAATTCCAATCATTTTCTAGAAAGCATTGGTTACTTTGTGGGTGGACTTTTACTTTGACTTGTCTATAGAGTAATAGTACCTTTTTAAACACGGTTGTGTTATTGAATGATGATGATGATAGCGGTATGTCACAATTTTTTTTGGGGTACAAAATGTCACAATAATTTTACTTAATTGAATTATATTATACATGAACTTTTTTTGGTAGAAATATTATACATGAACTAATTTGATGTTGTAATTCAACTAAAATTTTGGTATAAACTCTTGACAAAAAAAAAAACTGGTATAAGCTAAAAAAAACTACTAAAAACTAAATTTAAGTAAAAAAAAAGTGCCAAAAACTCGGAAAAACATAATAGCAAAAAAAGCAGGAAAATTATAAGATATTTTGCCAACTGCATAATGCAATAGTTATTTATTCTTTTTACAAAAGACAATGACATGAGTGAAAGAAATGAAAAATAAAAATGGTTAGTGATATAATAATGATAATGATCGTGACAGTAAAATAAAATAAACAGTTAACAGTGAAAAATTCTTAGTTTATCAAACTTTACTACGGTTCCGGCGTTATATCTATCAACGTTGTTCATATCAACCAACTTGATTGAAACAATGGACATTTTCCAATTTAAGTGTTCAAATCAAACATTCAGCAAAAAAAATCGGTTACGGATGAAAATAATTCAAAGAGATTGACGGTCTACTTCGGGTTCAAGCAACTATCTTCTTTCTTATTATGTATCAAAATTTAGGTGGCTTGAAATCCGAGATTAACTAAGGTCAGAATATGAACACGACTAATGTTCTGGAAATTGTTAGGATTAAGTTGAACTTAACTAAACATGAATGTTGATTCAATTGGTAAGAAGATAATCATCCGTTAAAAAGCTAGTAATCATGTTGATAACGAAAGTTGAACACAAAATTTTATGAGTGAGTTAACTATTTACCAATTAAGTCAGTATTTATTTGCGATTCAAGCCCCTATCTATCGTATTAAGAACCTATCTATGGATATAAATGTATTGATAAAACACATATTTAAATAGATAAAATTAAGATTATCTATAATTTTATTTAGTTAGAAGTGTTAAAATTTAATCCACGATACCATGTAAGTCTATTTAAATAAATATAGATATATATTTTTATTATTATCAATATATTATATTTGTACCTTGTATTAAAACTTTTTTATTAAGTTGAACACGTTAGCTTACATCAATTTTTAGTATATCTAAATACATTATTATAAATATAATTGTAAAAGGATATCATATTAAGTCGGATAGTTTTTGTGATTACCGAGATTCAAATTTGAAATCTTCTCTGTGTTTGAATTTTTTAGTTGGTGCTTGTCACGAGTGTACGGAGAAAAAAATCTTTCTCTCTAGAAATTTTGGAAGTAAATTCGTTGCAAAAAAAATAATAATAATTCCTTTCCATATCTTGTAACCAGTTAGTTTGTCAAACGTGTGAGATCATTCCACAACCTCACAAGCTGAATAGACACTACTAGTTGTTGAAACAACCTATGATTTTAAAGTAATCTCAATATAATCAATTAATCATTAAACTATGGTGTTGTTGAGTATGGCTTATATCGGTGACATTGTTGTAATATGGACGATAGTATTTATATAAAATTAAGCAATGCAGTGAGCTATCAATTCTCTATGGATATGTCGTATAAGTTAAACTTGTATTATTGATTTGTGTATACATTATTTTTCTTCTAAAGAATTGTGTGTATACATTATGATATCATTTTCATGAGTCCAGTATTATGATATCACTTCATTTTTTCAAATATATACTAAATTGTGTTGTATGGCTAGCTAGCTTAGCAAGTAAGGTTATCACCAGGAGCAACACCCAACTCACTACAATATTGAGTGTAGTAACCAACACGAGTCTGAACTGTGGATGGGTTAGCACCATCACATTCAAGTCGACCATTAATGGCTCTAATGGTTGCACCAAAACCTTGGTTCATGACACCGTGCACATTATTCATCCAAAACCATAATGCTGTCTTGAAGGACACTGTAGGATCATTGGCCACTGTTTCAGGAGAGTTCAATCCATCAAAACCATTATCTCTTCCAGCTGGTCCATAGTTGTAGTTCCAAGATAGTTGAATCGGTCCACGACCGTAGTAACCTTTGTTAGGGGCACATGGCCACTCTGTGTTGCCTTCATCACAGTAGTCCTTTGATGGACCATCAATCTCTTCGGTATAGCAAAAATCTGCATAACATTAATATCACATGTTATGTGTGTTCATAAACATGACCCTAGTAAAAAGAGAATATGAGATTAAAAATCATGAAATTTACCCAATAATTGTGTTACCAAATTTGACAACAAATTAATAGTTAACACAGCTTAGATATATCGTTAATTTTGTTTAGTTGATGGTTAATGAATACAACGATAAATTATGATTCGTAATACTTACGTCCAGTTTCATGTGTGAAATGAGCAAAAGCAGCTGCAACCTCACGTTTGGAGTCATCCAAAGAACCAGACCTACCAAACTGATTATAAGAATTGAGGGCATCGAGAAAAGCAGCTCTTGTGTAGAAGTTCTTTCCTGCACAGCTAGAATCAGCTTGATCAATTATACTATTGAAGAAATCTTGTGTAAGGATGTCAGCCACATTAGCATCATTGCTAGGCAAACTTGGTGGTGTTTGGCCAGCATAACAAGGACCTTGTTTGCACCCTGTGCCACAATATGCATCACCATTACCACAGTACCCGTATTGGCTGCAACACACTCCTTCAGCACACCCACAATTTTGAGCACTAACATTTTTTGGAACCATGATCATAATGAAAAAGGCTATGGCAAGTGTTGCCATACATATGCTTAGTGATTTGTTTCCCATCATAGTCATATTATGAGAGAGGTATTGATGTCAAGTTTAAGATATTTTATCAGCTGGTGGAGGGTTTGTATTTATACTGTTAGTTAGGTGTTGTTAGTTGTGGTTGTGATGAAGAAATGTGTAAATAGTTGACAAATTTGAGTTTGAACATTTCAACATTGAGATTGCAATCCTTTTCTAGAAAGCATGGGTTGCTTTTGGGTGGACTTTTACTTTGATTTGTCGAAAGAGTGCTTTGTACTTATTTGTCAACACGGTTGTGTTATTTAATGATGGACAAGTACAATTTAAACCGATGAATAAACAAGGCATGCATATTTATTATGGAAGTGTACGTTTGAATTAAATTATAAAAGGGTATAAATGAATTTTAGATAAATTAATAAGGGTAAAGATGAAAAAAAAATGATAAACTATAAGCTCAAACACCATTTAGAATAGCGTCCGAAAAATAGCTTATAAGCTCGTAAAATAAGTTATAAGCTCCATAAAAAATTGTTATCAAACAGAGAGCTTTTTTTTGTCAGACGAATTTATAAGCTATCCATTGTAAACACGTTTTTTGGCCTTGCCAAACAGAGCCACATCTCATTAAAATTAATTGCATGCCTCGCTATTATTCATCTCTCTTGCCTTCTGTTGTTGACAAAAAGTTTGTTTTTTTTTAGAGGAAGACAAAAAGTATATATATATACCACCGTTGTGAGTTTTTCTTTTTAAATAATAATATACCTCACTTTTCCTCAAAAAAATAAAATAATAATATACTTCACTTGTTTTTTTTTTGACAGAACCTCACTTGTTAAAAATACTTTTTTTTGTGTTATTAATAATTCACATAATAATACATTATGATAACGATCAATTGTTATGTTTAATTGTTGTATAAAGTATAAGCACTCAAATAAAAATAAATATCAAGTAAAAACTTTAGTGAATAAAATTTACTTTATAATATAAAAATATATTACATTTATAAATTTAAATTACTTTATAAAAAAACTTAAATATCAAGTTTTTTTTAGAGTTAAATATCAACATATATAAACTTTATTATAAATTAATAATACCCTTTTATGTCATTCTACATTTATCAGTAGTTGAACCGCTAATTTTACCAAACACTTCAACTAGCTTATAAGCTAACAGTCATCAGTCATCAGTCATCAGCTATAAGCTATCAGTTATCCGCTATTTTTACCAAACATAGCCACAAGGCTAAAGTGCATTTTTTACCCCTTAAGTTTTAAAAAGTTGTGATTTTGGCCCCCTATGAAAAAAAATGACAAAAGTGACCCTCTATGTTTAGGGAAATATGCTCTTTTGACCCCCTAACATAAGGGAAATATGATTTTTGACCCCTTATCTTCTCAAAAGGTTGCGATTATGCCCCTTTTTTGGGACACGTAGCGTCTTCTCAGCAATTATAGGACGAAAGAGGCCAAAATTGTAATTCGTTTAAATAGGGGGTCAAAATCGCAACTTTTTGAAACTTAAGGGGTGAAAAATGCACTTTAGCCTAGCCACAATGACATTTGTACAACCAATTTGTGACAGCTTTTGGGACAAATTTATTTTTCACACTTACATTATGTTTTTACTTTCTCTTTTTCTCAGTTGTTTTGGTTTTCGTGTCAATAACTTTTTCTATGAAAATATATGGCTGTCTCTAAGTTGTCAAGTAAATGGTTGTTCAAATAACACTCCTCCATAAAAGTAACTTCTTACAATAATTTTAAAGCAAAATTACCCCTAACTTGATTTCAGATAACGATTTCATTCTTTATATTTTGTTTATGTCAGCATATGAATTTTCAAACATAATATCTAAAACTTGTATGAAATCATAACTATAGATTTGAATCTTGAAAATTCATATTCAAATTAAGCGAAAGGACGAAAATTAAGTGAAAAAAAATATAAAGGACAAAATCGTTATATGAAATTAAGTTAACCGACACAAGAATAATTTACCTAATTTTAAGCTAAATTCTAACATACCTTAGAGTTTCGTTGGTATCAATACTCTATGGGCATAAACAAATTAACATTTAAATTTATTTTTAAAAAAATAATATAAAAATGTGACATGACAATGAGTGATAAATGCTTCATAGATACCACTTTATTCACATAATGTTAGATAATGTGAAGTGAAAATTCATGAAATTTCTCGAATGTGTTGGCCAAAATGTTACCAACACCTTCGAAATTTTGTACGAGCTTTCACTTTGCACTATCTAGAATTATCCGTCGAGACTACTCCTATATCTTCCTAAAGATTTTCCCACGAAAGGGTAGCGAAGTACTATTTAGCCAATAAAAACTGTCGCTGTCCGGAAAAAACGGCCTTGTAGTTCCTGTATTTTTTAAAGTAGCAGTTAATCAAACAATCAAATAAAATCAAATGGACAAAACGCAACGCATTTGGAAAATGTCACGAAATTTTACCTCACACTATCTAACATTATCCTTTAATTAATTGATTTATATCAACGAACTAAATTGATGTTGTAGTTCAACTAGTTTAATTACTTCTTCTTTTTTTATGGAGGATACAAACTTTTGGTGTGATTTTATATTTTCCAACTTTATATTTTATGAAAACTATTTTATTTATAATCTTGTTTTTGGTGATGGCCAGGGTTTGAACCCCGCATCTTGCATATTTTATTTATAATCTAATTTAATTAAGTAATCAAAATTTCCAAATATATATACCTTTATATTAAAAGATAGTACCAAGTTTTTTAGTGTAACATTTTTTTTTCATGTATACATTTTATTTAATTTTTTTTACCATTTATTACCAATAAAATACTAGAACATAAAGAAAATGCTAACAAATGTGTTCAGAGTATTCTTTAAGAACTTTAAATGATAAGTTTTTATATTTTTATATAAGTTTATGCATTCAACGTATTAAAAAATGATGTATATTTAATTTTGTTAAAAAATAATTTTTTAATAAAATCTTTAAAGAATGCTTCAAAATACTGGCAGTTAACAAAATCCTATTTATATATTTTTTTATTTTTTTTGGAGAAATCAAAAAGGATTATATATAAGTAAATAGCAATGAAGTTCCATGCACAAGAAATGCATAGAACACCACTGAACCAAGATTACATATTCACAGTCCTACCAAAAATCCAGGAAACAATCAAAAAAATAGATCAGCAGACACCCATACAAGGAATTGAGTATCTCCACCAATCATGATAACTATAATTAAAGGAAGCTTGATTTGCTTTCAACCACAAAAAAGACAGTAGCTTGACCTCTTCTAGCAAGACCATAGGAGGCGACACCAAATCTTTAAAAATACGATTGTTCCGTTCCTTCCAGATTACCCTTATATATTTTTTATTATAAAGAGGATGGAAGGCAGTCAAGACCCTATTTTAGATGATGCATGCATGAACAATGAGAACACCCCCTCAAAAAATGAACGATGAGAACATTCTCTGATTATTATCTGTCAAACGTTACGTATATAAAACGTCGAGCATATCAACAAACTTGATTGGAACAATTGACACTTTCCAATTCAAATAAAGTCAAACATTTGGCACAACAATCTGTCGGTTACGGCATATCGGAAGTAACTTGCCTAAGAGGGTATCTCTTTTTTTTTTTTTGAGGGATTGCCTAAGAGGGTATCTTATGGACCATTAAACACCTCCATTGGAAGAAGAAGAAAATAGTGGTTATCAGCCACTAATACACCTCTCTTATCTAATGGATGAATTCCACCATTAAACTAAAAACAACAATATCCATAAAAATAACGGTCAAGCTAACTTATATTTTAAAAGAACAAGTTAATGGTCTTAAAAGGAGAATAAAACATAAATTTGATTTAAAAGAATCGGTTTTAAACTTTCAAAATAATAAACACATAGATCTATATGGATTGGTTAGGTGGTGTTCACTTAACTTAAGACTTTGGATTGAGCTCATTGCAAGGTTTTAGATTTAATTTTTCTTAGCGTCAATATTGATGGGTTAGTTTCACATCGTAAAAACAAATATAATAAATAAACAATTTTCAAGATTTAACTTCTTAAAGTACTACAAGTTAAAATTTCCATAAAAATAAAAATAAAAACCAACAATAGTCGGGTCACTTGGTTAAATTTTGATTTTTTTTTAGGGTAGTGCTAACTTGTGCCCTAAGAGCACATGTTAAGAAACCCAAAAAAATAAATATTTTTTAAAATTTTGTTCATTCAATTCATTAAAAAGTTAAAACTAAATGTAATGCACACATTTCAATAAACTATTTATATATTTGATTCATTGACTTGTGTCTTACGGGCACAAGTTATCATTTCTTTTTTTTTTTTTTATATAAAATTTTAGTTAATGATTCTTTTTTTATTATTAGGGCTACAACAAATCTCAATGCTCAACGAATGTTAACAAATGTGCTTACAAATCATTACTAAATTGAAGTCTCACTATTAACAACGAAAGTTGAATCCACAATCTTGCGCACAAGTCAATTCCTAACCAACTATTTTGGTATTAACCCTTTGATTTTCAGGTAAAAGAGGTCGTGGTAATTTGGAGTTTGGTCGGAATTGTTTCATTTAGAAATTGAACTCATATTTCTCTTTCTTTTACTAAAGAGAACATGGGTAGTTAACTTTGAATGTGGGTAGATATATTATTTTAGTTAAACCTTAAAAATAAAACTAAAAATAAAAATTAATAAGTTTAAAATGAAAGAAAATGTAAAAAAAGCTATAAGTTATAAGTTGAAACGCTACTTGAAATAAAATCTGGAAAAAAAGCCGATAATCTCGTGAGAGAAGCTTGTTACTATATACATCATATTTTGATCCAACAAACTTATAAGCTTGCTTGATAAAATTAGATTTATTTGGTAACGAGCTTTTTTCATTAGATCAAAAGGTGTCATAGTGTTTTATGAAAAACTATGTCTTTCTCTATCTCATTTATCTCTAAATCATTCTGAATAGTTTCATGTATAGTTTTTCTAGGTCTACACATACCTCCAATGATCTGACTCCCCTCCATGTGATATATTCTCCTCATTACATAATCAACATGTCTTCCCTCTACATGCACAAACCACCCAAGTCTAGTTTATACCATACCTTCTACTAAAGGTGTTACCTCAACTCTCTCTAATATTGTAACTTTTAATTCTATTTTGTCTAGTCTTAACACACATCCAACACAGCTTCCACGTCTTTGATACACTTAATTTATGTTTGCGTTGGTTCTTTACCGTCCAACAATATGTATGTACAACATCGTCGGTCTTATTGATGTCCAATAAAATCTCTCCTTCAACTTAACTTGTACTTTCACATCGCATAAAACACACGAGACACCCATTTCAACCACCCAACTTGATTCGATGGTTTACATCTTCTTCTACTTCTCCGTCATTTTGTATTATAAATCTAAAATATTTTTTTTTTGCGAGAATCTAATTTTTTTAAATAGTTAAAACAATTTATAATCTAAGACAGAGATAGTATATGTTTGATTTGCATCCAAAATAATTTAAAAGTAATTTATTTTATTATCCTTAAAATCTTACCAACAACCATATATTTGTTTTAAAAACATGTTTCCTTTTATTATCTTATACATTGGGACATCGAATAATTTTTTTTTAAAATAACACATCAAATAAGTTAAAAGTAACATTTTTTTTTATTTCCTTTTCAATTTTTTAAAAAAAGGTTAAAAGTACTATTTTTTCAAATAAGTTTTAAAAAAAACTAACATGCTTTCATTGTGACCCAATATACACTAAGTAAACCCGTCCTGACACTGAAAGAGTTTGATATGCAAAATATTAAGTATTGGAAAGAACAAGATAACCCAAGACAAAACAACACATGACAAATTTTTATGGTATTGAATAATTTTTGATTTTATATGATTTTTAGTGGACAAATGTTATTTTAGTATTTTAGACAACGTGTAAGTGAGACAAAAAGTTGTGATGTGGTTCAGTGATGGACAAATTTTTTAGTTTTTGTCCTCTCTCTTGCCTCTAGTTTGTCTTGTCATTGAAACAGTTTTAAAAACCAAACACGGGACAATTGGAGTTGTCATGTTTTGTCCTTCATTTTTTGTCATGCGCTTCAATTTTTAGTAAATCAAATGCACCCTAAATAAATTCACCTCTTCAACGACGAGTTTACTTAATGTATGCTAGATTCTTGACCCGTGTGTTGCACAGGTTTATTGTTAACGGATTGACATACGAATAATAAAATGCAATATATAACTGGCACTAGTGCAAATCAAGGATACAAGACCTGTTTTTTTAGAGATTTAAGACCACTTTTGCACAAAAACAGGTCTGAAATCTTTAAAAATCAGGTCTTGTATCCCTGATTTGCACCAGTGTGGTAACAGTGAAAAAAGAACAGGTGATAATCCATAGTAGACGTTACACAACATTACACGACACAAAATAAGGTTTTGAACGAAACAAAATTCAGATTAAGTTAAAAAAACATGACATTACACAACACAGTCTGAATCCTTAGATAATAGACCAAGAAATTGCGACAAAATTAAATAGGAAGACTGCCAAAATTGATGTAAACATCTCAAACTAAAAACAAAAAACGCAAAAAGGATATTCCAATTCTAAAAAAAAATATGCATATCGATAAAATGCATGTTAAATTAGAAGACCACTTAAGCAGTGGTATGAGAGGAAGGTTGTAAGGTCACGTCCTTCCATTTGTAAAAATCAAAATATCAAAATATATGATTCTTCTGTTGTCTGTGTAATTTACCACGGTTTAGTTTTTTTTTTTTTTTTTTTAGAGAAACACGGTTTAGGTTTGCTATATATAGCCGAGTTTGCATGAAAATTAGGGTAGCCGAGTTTGCATGAAAATTAAGGTATTCTGTTTGTAAACGTATTAAATAAGTGTACAACAACTTGTGAAAAAAAAGGTCTACAGAAACAATAGATATATAAAAACGATTACACAACAGGATAAGAATGAAAAACTCATCAGTGAGAAGAAATATCAGGGATCGCTGCATTTTAGAGGGAAATTATTAGGTTAAGTTGCTGCAGAACTAACAAAATTAATAAATAAACTAGATTTTTAACCCGTGCTCCGCACGAGTTTATTATAAAGGGATTGACATACAAATAATAAAATGCTATAAACTTTAAGTCCTATCATTATGATATTTAGTACATATTTGGAGGAAAAAAATCCCTTTATAATAAACTATCTTGTTTGCCAATTTGATATTACGGTCCATATTTTTATATGGAATACGGCTCCAAAAAGTAGCAATAACAATCCACAATTTTAATCCAGAAGTCATAGCTTAACTGGCAAAATGCCGAAATTATTAGGCTGGATGCTATGACCGAGGTTCGAACTCCGATACCTTTACTTGTGTGTGTGAGAGTTTATAATGGTTTTGTCATTTCGTCTATCTATAAAAATAAAAACAATCCACAATTTAAAACATGGTAAACAGGCGCAACAACATCGTAATAATTCAAACACAGCAGCAATGAAATTTAATTGAAAATTGGATGAATAGTAATGTAATAGCAGCAAACCAAAAAAGAAAAAAAAAAATTAAAAATAGGGTAACGTAATAGCAGCAAGCAAAAGTAATAGGAATAGTAATGGCTTTAAAAATTTGCCAAAACGGAGTTGAAGTTTTTGACGGGAAAAATAACCATAAAGTTATTACGTTTAAGTTAGCCATTTGGTAGAGGGCATCTGCTTTCAATTTTTAGTATGAAACTTGTAATATATAAAAGTAATAAAACTGTAGTCAAGCCACCATTAATTTAGCAATGACTTCATCATTATCAATAATTCCTTTGTATTATGTATTACGTAAACTGCTTAGTGCTGGCGACTGCAATATTGTATTTCACACTAAAACTTTAAGTCCTTTGATGCCAAATAATATATTGCAGAATGATAGTTTTCGTAAAAAACAAAAAAAGAGTAAGAAGTTAGGATGGAAAAAGACAAATTACATCTTCTGTGTCGTACTCAACTATTGTATGTTCTGTACTTCAATTGAAGTTTGGTGACAGTCTCGTCCATCTCAATAACAGGATGAGTCATCAAAGGACCTACCAAATCAATTGAAAACCACATGTTACAAAAAGTATGACAATAGTATAATTCAAAAAACACTAATAATAACAATCCAAAAAATGGAAAAAAAATTAGAATTGAATCAAAGTTGCCAGTTAAGCACTGGCATGAGAGAAAAGTTGTAAGGTCACGTCCTTCCATTTGCAAACCTCTAAATATCAAAATATATGATTCTTGTGCTGTGTGTGAAATTTACCACAGTTTAGGTTTTTTTTATTTTAGAGAAACACGTTTAGGGCTTGGTATATATAGTCAAGTTTACATGGAAATTAGGGTAGCCGAGTTTGCATGGAAATTAGGGTATTCTGTTTGTAAACATATTAAATAAGTGTAAAAAATGTTGTAAAAAAAAAGACATAAAATTGGTGCTATGCATTTTTTAGTATTAAATAAGTGTACAAAATATTTCCCTAAAAAAAAATTGTACAAAAAATTGTATAAAAAAAAAGGCATGAAATTGGTTCAAAAAAAAAAGTGTACAAAATATTGCCAAAAAAAAAGGCATGAAATTAGTGCGATGAATTTTTCTAGTATTGTGTATAAAATACTGTTCAAAAAAAACAAGGCAAGAGAATAGCAAAAAAAAAAAGGCAAGAGGATAAGAATGAAATTGATGTGATGCATTTTTTTAGATGGAATTTGTTAGGTTAAATTACTGCTAACCTAATACAGCAAAATGAGCGGAAAAATATTAGATTAAATTGTTGTAGACCTAACAAAATTAATAAATAAGGATAAGGATTAAGGGCAACTGCACCTATTAATTTTTATGTTTTGTTTGTTAACTATTTGATATTTTAATTATTCACCCCTTTTAAAATAATTTTTTTAAATGAAAGTTTATACATACAAATAATTTCTCTCTACTAATATTATTAGTGTTTATAAAGGAGAGTTTGTCTTCCTTTTAAGTCATCAAAGTTCGAGAAACTAGCCGTCGCAATAGCACATGAAAGATACGTGGTTTACACAAAAAATTGGTAGTGGTTATGATTTCAAGTATAATTTTATCACTTACACATTGCCAATAATTATGTATAAATACTTATTATTTAAAATTGTGTTTGTTGGATGAACCGTTAGATGAATAGCACGACTTAGATTTCCCTGATTGCGTGAATGTGGGATTCTTGTGACCGCAGTGAATCCACATTCCCGTAACAGCCACAACAAGAGGGTTTAATGTTCCAAACAAAAAAGAGGGTTTAATGTTTAAAACTAAAATTAGCTCCGCCGTGGGTATCTGCGTCAGCGCCGTCAATCGCCTGGGAATAGTTCCTCTGCTGCGATTATCTATCTCTCTGACAAAAGCACCGTTTGCCGTGAAACCTTGCTAGTGCTACTAACCCACGCTCGTCTCAGTTCAAGGTTTTTACCACTATCAATCTCTTCAATATAGCAAAATTCTGCATCAATACTTCACATGTTAAGTATGTTCATAAACATCACCCAAGAAAAATTAGTAGAAAATTAGATTACGAAACATAAAACTTACTTAATTATACAATGATCTCTGGTTATAACAAAGTAGCACAAATTATTTGTGGAAACTGTTTGAGTGGTATACGCATTGCTTGATGGAAATGGACCCATGTTATCACATTGCCTGCAATATTCTAATTATGATCCTGATTTTCAGCACTTATCTTCGCGATTATTTGGTTTGATTAATTATTATTTCTATGATAGGCAGTTAAGGTTTGATGCTTTGCCAACATTGGACTCTTTAACCTGTCTTGTGTTTTGCAAGGCATAACTTGTAATTGTAGACATTTTCGCTCTTGTTTTCGACATATAAAAATGTCCCTGATATAGTTTACAACATAATTGAAATCCTTTTCTTCTACATTCGTTTTCCACATGCCAAAGTATCTATCTCTTCCTGTGTTTTTTTAAGTCTGCGTGCCCTAGCAGAAAAATTATATGTAATCTACTACCATTGCTCCTTAATTGTCCTTCTTAATTTCATGTGCAAAACGGTCATATTACCACTCATGAGGTTTTCCATCACTCACTTAACATTAATTATTACCACCTTATTATTTTCGTTTCTCAATACCGTATTGGGAAATTCTATGGTGAAGTCGTGAAAATGACTTTTCTGATGAAGTTAACACTATAATATCAAAAGTGTAGTGAATAACACCCCACTGTTTGTAACATCAAAAGTTCAGTCCTCATAGTATCATCAATTCATCAGATTAACAAGACTACACTTAATCTAATTTTATCCTACCTTGTTTTAAGTGTAACACCCCACAAAGTATAACACTTAAGACTATCACATAATATCATCAAATCTATT
>Ga0315914_1001374_pt1 | contig 36006 bp, 28 predicted proteins | sample MpolenodulesMG_FD_203920 | JGI IMG/M metagenome (GOLD analysis project Ga0315914, IMG submission 203920) | Medicago polymorpha root nodule microbial communities from Los Angeles, California, United States - elongated nodules | ecosystem: Host-associated > Plants > Roots > Nodule | place: USA...
TTAATGTTTTCAATTCTTGAAATATGTGCATTTATATCATATATTTACTTCAAAACTATAGTAATTGACAATCTCCATTTATTTATGAAATGGAGAGGATCTTCACCCCAATATTTGTGACTATAGAAGAGTGTTTCTTTATAGAAATGGACACATTGGTCCACTCTCCATTTCTTGATGAGGAAGCAAACATTCTCTCAGGCTCGTTTTTTGGAGTCAAGATCTTCTCCATTTTGTATCTTCTCCATTTCTTCATTTGGAGAGATATAGACTCGAAAAAAAATTAAAAAAAAAATTAATGATAGTGGAACTCATTTAGTAGTGAGATCCACTATTTATTTTATGTGTTTATCTCTCTTCAAATTATATTATGTAGTTCCATTTATTTTATCAAATGAAAAGTATCTTAACTCTATTTTTTTTTTCTACAATTTTAATTCACACTTGTACAAAAAAAAAATTGCCGACCTTTATGTGGGGTCCATCTCTTGGATTACGATAACATTCGAGAAGAAACGGTCATCCTATCATCCTATTGTCATAGGATTCTGTTTGACACGTGTAAGGACAACACATCTCCACGTCAAAGCTCCAAACCCACGTTATTCTTTCTTACTTACAAAAGCACACAGAAAAACCCTTTGTTTTTGTTTTGTGTCGTGCTTCAACAAAACACAAAGAAACCCTTTTGTTCTGTTCTTCTCTATAACCTCGATAGCATCAACAATGGCAAACAAAGAAATGGATGTTGCGAAAGGTGTGGATTTGAAGCGTTACATGGGTCGGTGGTACGAGATAGCTTGTTTTCCGTCAAGGTTTCAACCAAGTGATGGTAAGAACACAAGAGCAACCTACACTCTGAGAGATGATGGAACTGTGAATGTTCTGAATGAGACTTGGAGTGGTGGAAAAAGAAGTTACATTGAAGGAACTGCTTATAAAGCTGATCCAAATAGTGATGAGGCTAAACTTAAGGTCAAATTCTATGTTCCTCCCATGTTTCCTATCTTTCCTATTACTGGGGATTATTGGGTTTTGCACCTTCATCATGATTATCATTATGCTCTTATTGGACAACCTAGCAGGAATTATCTTTGGGTAAGTATTCTCTTGAGTTTCTGAATGTATGTGATTTGAAACCATTTATGTTATAATTCAGAATCTCTAATTATGTTAATTGGTTTAGGTTATTTAGGTTGATTTCTCACTTGGCTAGTAAACTATTGAATGATAATTTAGGGGCTTTTCAAAAAAAATGAATTAGATTTTGGAATGTAGAGTAATGGGGAAGTCTAGACTATAGAGGAGCTAAATTGATGTTGAATTGTATTGTTGTTGCTGGTTTACAATGGTGTCACGTTCACACATTTGCTTGTGCTTTGATGCAATTTTCTGATTTGAGCCGTTCATAGATAGATTGAGAGAAAGAGAGAGGGATGTCAATGAGCTGATTATTTATAATTTGTCATGGTGTATAAGTATATGCATGTAGCCATGTAGGTTTCTAAGTAATTCTATGACCTTGTGTGATCAAGTAAATTGTAATTAGATTCATAAGTTTTAATTTTTTTTATAAATTTTTTTGATCTATCCCGACTGAATTGCTTCCTTTAGACCAACGGGGTTGGGTCTAGTGCCTAGACTCCCACAACATGCCGAACAAAGATTTGCGTCGGATAGTGGCTCAAATAGGATTCCCTCCTTTATAGAGGGAAACCAAAAAAGTACTTCTTTTAGAATCGATGAAAAACAAAATGTACTAAATTGTGTCCTAATATATGATTAGGGTATCACATAACATAACCACAAGTCCATAACTCCAATTTAAAATCATGAAAATGCATTTGTTTGGCTTGTGAATATTTTGCTAGTGATTTGTTAGTTTCCTACCATAACTTGGATCATTTTGGTTCCTAGATATTATGCAGACAACCCCATTTGGATGAAGAAATCTACAACCAGCTTGTTGAGAAAGCTAAGGAAGAAGGGTATGATGTGAGCAAACTGCGCAAGACTCCACAGAGTGATACTCCACCTGAGCAAGAAGGTCCTGAAGACACCAAAGGAATTTGGTGGTTTAAATCACTTTTTGGAAAATAAAGAAATAAACAAACAAGTATGGTTATGAACAGTGTTATGTAATCACTTCTGAAGTAGTGTTTATTTCATGTAATGAATAAAGGTCTTTAGAACTCTAATCAGATCAATTTAGTTTGGATTTCTATATACATCATCATGTATTTGCTTGTTCTGTATATATAGACTAAAGATGTGAACTTAAACAAAGTTGGTATTTTAATGTTAAAATTCTGTCTGTTCTTGCTGTTTTTGTGAGATTCAGTATGTGTTATTTAACAGCATTGTTTATTTGTTTACTTTTTCTCTGCTGAATTTGGTCTAAGCAATGGCCAACAAATGTTTTCTTATGAAACATTCAAGTTTACTTGAGTTATTGGAGTGTTTAAGCCTTAAGGATGATAATTCTACTGGGAAAGCTCTTCTGCTATGATAGGAACTTATAAACTGTCACCATCAGTATGTGTTAATACGGTATCGTTAACTAATTGAATGGTAAAAATCCAATGACCTTCAGTAATCTGTTTAGTGTAAATTTCATATTCATGATAGATGGTGGTGTACAAGAAGATTTCTAACTTCATATTAATAGGCAAAGGCGTGTGAAAACAAAAACATACGTCTAAATGATATAATTTGCTTAAAGGAGAGGAATATTTCACCTATTTCAAGTCTAATATTCAGTTCTCTTTGGCAGTCATCATAGTGAAAACTCGGAATTTCACCAAGGAATTGTTAGAGATAGACAAGTGTACCTGCAATTCACTTCAATAATTTCATCGTAACATAAAGAGGTTTTGATGTTCATTTTAGTTTGCATTCAATAATCATACATTGATAGATGATTTATTGTGGTATATACCACTTTAGAACTTCTTTGTGCAACTATTAACAACGAGCGACGGATCTTGACTAAAATATTTAGGTAACAAGTGAATTAGAGTGAGAAAATGAGAATAAACATGATCTAATTTACTTTTGTTGTTATTCATTTGAGGTCAAAGCGGTGGGACGAAATTTTTTTCACTGTTGCAATAGTCAAAGGTCAATGACAAGAGTAATTAGTTGTTAGTTGTTAGGTTGATATTTTTTCTTTCGTCTTAATTAGAATCCATAACTACTAATTTTAGTAATATTTGGTTCAAACTAGTTGAGTTATCCAACCGTCTATCTTATACTAAATTTTAAATTTTTGTTGCTATTATTTGTACTCCAATAACAATTTTGATTATTAAAGATGATATTTTTTTAGTCAAAAATAAAGTTAACATTTTTTTTTATCAAATCTTAAAAAAAAGTGTCACATTGTACAAAAAAAAAAAAAGTTCACAAATTGACAAAGTTACATGTATTGCATTGTATTTACGAACCAAAAATAAGAGTTGTATTAAACTAAATAGCAATTGAACTTACCTCTCTCACGAACTTTAGATTACCAATCTCATTTTCTTTTTAAAACCAAAGAATTAATCCAAAAAAAAAATACAAATAAGTTACATGTAAAAAACAGTTATATTGTATTTACGTACCAAAAATAAGAGTTGTATTAAACGGAACTTTGCCTGCGATTTAGTAGCTAACCCCGTGTGGTAATTGTGGTAGGTATCCCCACAATATCAAAACACGCAATTTAGCACAATATTTTTGTGTTTTTAACAAAAAAGGAAAGTAACCAAAAACAGTCCACATGGGAAATTAGATTCTAATAATAACATTGTTATTGGTTGTCCTATGAATTGAAATCCTGACCAGCTATTTATGCGCCTAAACATGTGATGGAAATAAATAGAATTGTTCTTAGTTGAGTCAATAATTTAACTCTCCAATTTGCTTCCCTTTTTCCCCTCACATTCCCTTGAGGGTCTTCCTCACGAGAAAAAACTGTCATAGGGAATGCCTGTTTCATCCATCTAATAAAACATAACATATGATGATCATTAATTTTTGGGTATGCATTTGATGTTTGATATTTTCTGTTTCCATTTAGATCATGTTCTTTTGATTCATGGAATATAAAAATTTTAAGTTATTTGAATAATGTATGAGGTTATATCAATATTTATGTACGAGGTTAATAAATCTTACCGCAAAATGAACGTTAAAAGGTTGTGTTCCAAACAATGAAAGATATCCTAATGAAGGCCTTGTGTTCCGATTAATATTTTCATGTTTTGATTGACATTGATTTTGAATTGTGACAGGAAAAGATAAAAATGCTCAGAAGCTTGTTTCTGTTTTTGTTTTTGCTTCATTCAACATTCGCCCAAAAACCTGCCGTTCCACATCATCCTATAGCTCCACATCAACCTGTAGTACCTAATCCTATCCCTGTCAAGAAATGGTCAACATTAAGTGGTTGGTAATCCTAAACCTTCGTTTCTCTACCTTGTTTCCATTTGAATAAGCTTCTTTGTTCTTCTGATCAATGTTGGTAAATAGCGCTGCAAAATTTGAATAAATTGCAATTATTCCGCAATATGTTATTTAGTACCAAATGTTGTCATATAACCGTGCTATAACAATGTTGTGTAGCGGTTAAACTAACCACTGTTTTCCATAATTTGTGATCGACAACATTGCTTCTGGTAATGCTCGGCATATTGATTCTTTAAATCATACCTTGCAGGAAATGAACCACTTGTAATAGCCCGTGGTGGTTTTTCGGGACTTTTTCCAGAAGGTACTGAGAAAGCAGTTGAACTATCACAAGACATAAGCATTTTCTTGTGCAATCTTCAGCTGACAAATGATGGTGGTGCCTTTTGTGTGACTGGGGCTACCCTTGACAATTCGACAACTATAGAAATGTTTGATCCTAAGGCTAAAACTTACAATATCAATGGGAGGAATGTGCAAGGACACTTTTCTACGGATTACTCTAGTGCTCAGGTTGAGCATGATGTAAGAAGTGAGTCTTATATCAATTTAAATTCTCTCCATTGCGTTTTCTTATTAGGAAACCTTGTCGTACAAACATGGATGGAACCAGAAAAATAATGAGGGGAAAAATGTAGATTATATATTGATAAATTGAGCCATTTAGAGTAAAAAAAAAAAAACTGCTAGGATTGTTAGTGCGTGCATATTAAATAGATAGATGAACTGCGAAAAGTCAAAACTAGTTATTCTTATTTAAGCATTGGAACTTATAACTCAAGTTTCTCTTTGCTATGACTTCCAGTGACTCAAGCCATATTTTCTCGACCCGATTTTTTCGATGGTGTTTTCCCAGTTGCTAATGTTGATGCTCTTCTAAGTACCAAAACACCACCAAGGTTTTGGTTGAATGTTCAGGTTCTTTCTCTCTCTCTCTGTTGAAATTGAAAATCCTGAAGCACCGCAGTGCATTCTTTTATTTCTTTCTTTCATCAGTGTGTTGCGTGTTGATCGAGTTTTTTTTGTGTTACAGAATGCAGGTTTCTACACCCAATACGGAAAAAAAGCAGTAGAAGTTGTTCTAGAGATTTTGAGAGCTCTTCCAGTAGACTTTGTTTCATCTCCAGATATTGGTTTCTTGAAGAGTATCGCCAGGCAACCTAACAAAGCAACTAAAGTCATCTTTCAACTTCTTAACGCTGTGGATGTCGAACCACAAACCAAACAACCATACGGAATTATAGTAAAGGATCTTGTGGCAATCAAATCATTCGCATCAGGCATCATGGTCCCAAAAGAATTCATATTGCCTGTTAAACCTGACAAATATCTAGGACTTCCCACAACACTTGTAGCTGATGCACATAAATTAGGACTAGAAGTATATGCTTCTGGTTTTGCTAATGATTTGTTTTCAAGTTACAGTTATAACTATGACCCTACTGCTGAGTACCTTCAATTTATTGACAGTAGAGATAGTGTTGATGGTGTTGTCACTGATTTCCCAACTACGGCATCAAATGCCATTGGTGAGATAACAAATCTGAAATCTCCAACTTTTTAGTTCATGATCTATTTCTAAAATAGAAAAATCACAACTCTAACCTTTCTCACATTGTTTTTGTTTTACAGGGTGCTTTGCACACAACAACACTTTGCCCAAAAAAGGTATATATATTACTAACTAATGTCAAGTTTTCTTCAATCCTACAGTAATGACATGAAAAAACAAAAAACAAACAAGTCTATAACGTTACATTTGCTTTTGTAGGACCAACTTTAATCATAAGCAGCAACGGATCAAGTGGTGTTTACCCAGGCAGCACTGATCTTGCATATCAGCAAGCTATAACCGACGGCGCTGACATCATAGATTGCTCAGTTCAAATGACAAAAGATGGAATTGCCTTTTGCGCAAATACTGTGGACCTTTTAGAAATAAGCACTGCTATGCCTAAATTCATGTCTCGATCTGCCAATGTCCCTGAACTTCAACCAAAAAGTGGAATTTTCTCCTTTGATCTTACATGGACCGAGATTCAAACATTAAAACGTAAAAACTTCCTTACAACAACAGCTCATATTAAAATGTAATTTTTAAGATTTCAACAATAAACTTAAATGGTATAAATTTCTCTTTTCAGCACAAATGGTCAACCCTTTCGGCAACGAGTTTCAAAGAAATCCAGCAAATAAGAACAGTGGTAAATTCATTACTCTTCCTGAATTTTTGGATTTGACCAAGACAAAGGCAGTTTTTGGCATTTTGATCAACATACAGGTGAGCAACATCGCCAATTCCCTATATTACTTCTATTTGAAAATTTCCTACTAATGCTAAGCACTAACTCTATTTGCTTCACAGAATGCTGCTTACCTTGCATCAAAGAAGGGTCTTGACATTGTAGGTACTGTCACCGCTGCTTTGAGCAATGCTACCTTTGACAAGCAGGCCACACAACAAGTCTTCATCCAATCAGATGACAGTTCGGTCCTAACCAAGTTTAAAGATATCCCATCTTACAAAAGGGTGTTGCTCATTGAAAATATAATAGACGATATATCAGTACAAACAGTGGAAGAAATAAAGAAGTACGCAGAAGTAGTGAATATTCCCAAACTCGATGTTATCAAAGGATCTAATTCCTTGTTGCTAGGATTGACAAATGTTGTTAAAGAGCTGAAAGGTGCAAACCTAACGATATTCGTCCATATTCTCAAAAATGAATACTTGTCGCTAGCCTTCGATTTTTGGTCAGATCCAAATGTTGAGATTGCTACTTACATGGAGCTTGTCGATGGCATCGTGACCGAATTTCCAGCCACTGCATACAGATTAATGAGTAAGTAATACCAACCTGTTTAGCTTTCTTAGATTATTCAATCAAACTATATAACCTAACTTATTATGTACCATTTTAATTTGCAGAAAGCCCATGTAGCGATCCGAATCACGAGCTTGCCATCTTACCAGCACATCCTGGTGATCTTTTAACTATGGTTCCAGATCCTTTGAAACCAAAAGCATCACCTCCTAAAGCTCTACAAGTTGCAGACGTTGTTGATCCACCTCTTCCACCAGTGATTAACCTAGCTAAAGCTGAGCCTCCAGCTGCATCTACTCCTCCACCACCACCCTCTTCAGGTGTAAGGGCATATGGTGTCAACTCTGTTATCTCCCTAGTAGCAGTTTTGGTGGTTGCAATGTTTTATGCTGGCCATTGATTTTATTAAATTAGCACTGTCACAATCTTGGATCGCCAATTATCGTCCCAATATACTTGTACTATATAATGCATATGGCAATGTTTCTCCAAACACAATTATTGGGATGAAACAGAAATGTGAGAATCACTGAATTATTCATCAAGGCTAACTTTTAAAGATTGTGCAAAATTCTTTTATTCAGTTCAGTATAGTATAACAAAAGTGAAAATTATAATTAGATTCATGTTTGAAATATGAAGAAAATAAATAAAAGTCTGAGTATTCTCTTCTTTAATTAAACCGATTAAACCGGTACCCGAAACCAAAGACAATTGTTAACACAGTATTGGCTAGATGATGTATGGAACGAGGGAGAGAAAATTGAATGAATAGAATTCAACAAGAAATTCCCATCTCTCATTCCATACAACTCTACTCAACACCACATTAAAAAGACGATCGATCCAATACAGGAACATAGTTAATTGAGTTTAGGGTTTTGGTTTCATAAAATTATGTGAGGCTCAGACCACCAGATCGAGATCTATCCATCCAGATCCACACTAGCCTCTTAGCGATGAGAGAAAGAGGATCAAAGAATGAAAGAAAGGAACTGGAGAAGAAAGAGAGAGTAGTAGAAGCAAAAGGAGTGTGGATGGATAGATACAGAAACCCTAATCTGCGGATCAATGTCTATGTGCTCGCTCATATTTATACACCCGAGTCACTCATCTTTGCTTCTTTCATAGTATTTTCCAGTTCTACCCTTTGTAATGAGTGTTAAATTAAAATGTTTGTATGTTATTTGAATAATTTATGTATGTGAATTCAAAGTGACTTTGTCATTGTGTCTATCTATCAAAATAAAGTAAAAATACAATGAAAGTGAGAAAGAGAATTATCCTAAAACTTGTTAAAAATTATTTGTACTAATATTATTTCTATTTATAATAGCATACTTTATATGGACTTGTTAAAAAATATTTTTACAAATATTATTTCTATTTATAATATCATATTTTATATGGTTATGCTAATAAGTGTTCTAAGGTCATTTTTCATCATTTCTAAATACAATGTTTATATTTTTATCTTTTTAACTAATATTTCAAGGGCACTCTTTAGCATAATCTCTTATTGTATTTGATTAAATAAAACTGAGTTGGCATTGTTCTCATTACAAGTACAAATCTCCTTCTAACCAAAAGGTTATTGTTTTATTTAAGTAACGAGTTTATTGTGATTTTTTTTTTTACAAAATTGTGAAAATATTTATATGATGATTTTTAGACTCGTGATGATATTGTTTAAAGTGGATTAGTCGTTGTATTACAATGATACAATTATACGAAAATAAATATCTATGTGTATTTATTTATTTTTCAATTTTCAATTATGGAGATCGCTTAGAATTTATCTATAGATCTAGTGAAGTATATATTATGAAAGTTAGATTTGATAATATATGAGATATCATTTTTGGTTTAATGACAACTCGTTCATGACTCTTTAGCTTGGCTTGGTACTAGTGAGAGAGCTCTCTTATGAGAAATGATATTTATACAACCACTTTTTGACAACTTTTGTAACAACTTTTTTTCTTATACTCACATTATGTTTTTACTTTATTTCTCTATTGTTTTGATTTTTGTGTCAATACCTCTTTTTTTATTGGTTTTTGTGTCAATACCTCTTTGTTTTGTAAAATTAAGGTTGTCCCAAAAGTTGTCGATCAAATGGTTGTTCAAATAACACAACTCCTTTAATTAATCCATATAACCTTTATTTGGTGGAGACGGAATGAATTCATTTTTTAGAGTGCTCCTGTAACACCTAAGGCTGGCGAGGGCGGGGAGTGTTCGCTGGTGCATGAGGCACGATAATGAGTGGCTCCTGACAGCTTCTAGAGGAACCAAATCACACATCGGAATGAGAGGGATCTTGAGACCGTGTAGGTATGGAACTAGTTGAAGGAAAGCTTAAAAGAATTGTTTGGTACTATCTATATCAACAAGATGCATCTTCTTTTTGGTAGCTCATTCCATAAGAACTCCATAATTAAACGTGCTTGACTTGGAGTAGTCTTTGGATGGGTGACGTACCAGTAAGTTTTCCAATAAGCATGTGAGTGAGAACAAAACACGCTAAAAAGACTAGTGTTGATTTGTGAGGTCAGTCGACAATGCTTAAAATCGTCTGGGATGTTGCAGCTCCGATGATTTTGAAAAATAACATTGTTGGGAAGATAAACGAGCTATTTGAGTAAACCTCGAAAGGCCTTAAATTTCCGCTTCAAGTTCAATGTCTATACACTTGCGGCCTCACAGAGATATTCATTGGTCTACTCCCATGGAGAATTTGGTCAAGTTAAACATTGGTCTACTCCTATGGAGAATTTGGTCAAGTTAAACATGGATTGAGCTATTCGTCACCTTACCGGGAGCGATATGTTTGGTGGAAAAGGTCCAGAGTGAAAGTGGCGATGGTTGTGGTTAACTTGTCGTAATTACATGAACAAGAGTGTGTGATCAACACGATAACCTATACTGTTCAGTTCTGCTCCAAGCAATACATTGTGGTTGACCTTAACCATCACACACAATCTTTTAAAACAATCTTCATTCAATGGTGTGGTGACAGGTGAGGGGGATTAATTTTGAGATGATTTATAGGTTCAATACACTTTTCTATTTCTAAGATTTATTGAAGTGTATGAATTTATAGGTCTCAAACCAATACATTTGTATCAAAAGGAAACTAATAAATATGTAATTTGGAACAAAAGGAAACTAATAAATATGTAATTTAACCTTAATTTCTTAAAACAGCTCAATATCACCTAATCAAGGCTAGATTTGAAAGGTCGTGCAAGCTTCTCCATTCAGTATTACAAATGCTAAAATTTACGGAACAGATATACAATAAGATATACAGAATCTGATTCAAATGAACCACTCAATATATATCACTACATTAAAAAATTACTTATCCATTCATTTTGCAGCTTAAATAAGACCGTTTCAACTACAACATTCTTTTGGTACAGCATAATCTTCACCTGCAAAGTCAAAAGTGAAACTGAAAGTTCATCTAACAACAATACAAGACAATCAATGTCATAATGTTTGAAATCAGCATTAGAAAGCTTTAATTTCTTGCGAAGTTCAAAGAATAAACCAATGAGCACATGCATGTTTCACCACAAAACCAAATATAACACCGTAAACAAAGATCCAAAAATAGAAAGAAAGAAAGAAAAAAAATCTAAAAGAGGAACTAAACGGGTAAAAAAAGAATTAAATGGATAACATATGTAGAAATGGATAAATCAAATCAATGAAATAAGAAAAAGAAATAATAACTGTTAACACTAAATATGCTAGCTAGATGACATATGGAATGAAAGAGGGAAAATTGAATGAATAGAATCCAACGAGTAATTCCCATCTTTCACTCCATACGACTCTACCCAACACCGCGTTAAGGAAATTCATTGATTCAGTTTAGGGTTTTAGTTTCATCAAATTTGAGGCTCAGTTTTGGTACAAAGATGAAATCAATCGTCGAAAAAGAAGCACCGCCATGGATGGCTGCAATTGGATTCAAAACCCTAAATCGGGAAAAGGACAAAATTGTCAATTTCACCGATTTGCCACGCCACCGGCAAGCATTTATCTTCAACGGCGATCTATCCATCCAGATCCACACTCCAAAACCATCGTCATTGCCTCTTAGCGATGAGAGAGAGAAAAGGAGGATCAAAGAATGAAGGAAAGGATGGGAAAAGAAAGATATAGATGCATATAGCGATCAATAGAGAGAGAAAGAGAGAGAGAGAGAGTAGTAGTAGTAGTAGTAGCAAAAACGCAGGTGCGAATAGCATTACTAGATGATTATGATTATTAGTACTATTTTGGGGACGAGCAAAAACTGTTGGGTAAAGAGCAGAATTCATGAGATTGGGATTCTGCTGAAGCATCAATGAAGAAACCTCATTCTGTAAAAGGAGTGTGGATAGATGCGGAAACCCTAATCTACTCGCCAAGGCTCTGTATGCTCGCATTTATACCCCTAACCCTTTTTTTTTGCTCAATCTTGATTTGGGCCTTTTTTTTGGGCTACATAATGTCAAACAAAGGTGAAAGTTTTACTTTTTGGAGTTTGAGTTTTGCTTCAAATTCCCTCACTTTGTTGGTTTTAATATTTTTAAAAGAACAATCCCAGGCAGGTTCCATTTGATGTGGGTATGTTAATATAAATAAGTGAATGAACTATATGGCATCAAGTTTGCTTGTCCGAGCTGTCCAGTATCAAAATGGTTAAGAAGTGGAGTGTTTTGGTGGTTGCAATGATTTATGCTGGTCATTGATTGATTTTAGTAACTTGCCATTACTATTTACTACCATTTTGGATCGTTGATTTTCTTCCCGGTATATTTTACCGTTTGATTATATCTCGATTTTTACTATAGAATGCATATGTTACTAGTTCTTGAAACAATTACTGGGATGCAGCAAAAGAAATCGTCAATCAAGAATATCAAATCAGCCACTACATTTGTATTTGGATTGTGGGAAGTATTCAATAAAATCAATCGATATATAATATGAGAAATACTAATCCAGGGTCTGGGCTAAATTGTAAAGGTTGCACGAGATTCCGAATAATATCCAGTTCAGTATAACAAATACAAAATTTTATGAGACACGATTCAAATGAAAGACTGATAATATTTAACCAAGATACAAATATTATCCAGTAAAAAAAGTCTTGAAAAAATGGCAGCCTAAATACGATCATTTCAACTATTATATTTTTCAGTACAGTAGGAAGAAAAACAGTCTTGCCTGAAGCCTACAATGTAAAAACTAAAGACGGAACCAAATCAATACCTAAAACCATTGTGTAAATAAACAATTCAACACCATAATCTTATTATCTTTGACGGAAATGTTTGCAAAAAAAGGAAAAGAGAAAGGCATTTGACATCCATGCAACAATGCATAGTCGCCATCTTTGTTGAAGGGTTTCCCAGAACCATAATCCCTCCCTGTTCCCCAAGTTCTGCAAAAAGATGTCCATGTATCATGTAACTACACCTGCATGGTCAAGTGAAACTGGAATCTCATCTAACAACAACACAAGGCAAACAATGTAATAATGCTTGAGATTGACACCAGAAAGCTTTTATTGCTTGTGAAGTTTAAAGCATTAAATTAAGCAAGTATAACTGTATAAGTCATGCGTTTCAAGGGACAAAGGATTGACAGGTCTGGCACAATTTGCTCAACCAAGCTCATTAAATATCGAATTCATATCATACCAAGAAAGCTAAGCTTGTACTTTGGGGAAAAAAAGTGTCGATTTATAAAAGGAAAAAGAAAAGAAAAAAATAGGTTGAACTCATCCCACAAAAACAAAAGGAGGCATAAAAACTTCAGCTATTAACAGAATCAGTCCGAACATAGGACATAAATATGGTGCAAGCCAGAATAAATAAAAGGCATTCTTAATAATTTTTTCAACAAACTACATAACTTGTTTGTTCAAGAAACATCATTAATGAAATTTGACATTTCCATCAAAAAATGAAGAGATCAATGCTAAAGTCTAAATATATACCAACACATGAAAATATAAACCCATAAACATTTACCTCGTTCTAAGCGGTATACCATCAAAAAGTTATTTTCAGGGCTCTTGAAATATTCAATGGAAGATAAGCTGCAAGTTTACAGGCATGACTAAGAAGACTCTAATACAAAGTCAACTACATAGGAATAAATAATTCCAAAACTTAATCTTGTCTTGAAGTAAAATGTAAATAAAAATAAAAGTTAACTAATATCCGCCCGGTCAAGCATATCTATAAGTGTCATCCTCCTTGGAAACCTAGGTGGCAACCTCAAGAGCATGGAATCTTCTATCTCAATGGGTAAATGAGTTGCCACAATCACAATTCCTCCCTGTTTCCTGTGTTCTGCAATAATGTACTCGAGTAACTTTACACCTTCATCGTCTAATGCAACTGAAGGCTCGTCTAGCAGCCATATGGGGCGATCAATTGCGAGCAATCTGGCAAGTTGCAATCTTTTCCGCTGGCCCATTGAAAGCATCTTTGGCTTTTCCTTAGCCAATCTTCCCAGTCCCATCAACTCAAGTGCAGACTTAGCTTTCCCTCGCTTGTAATCAAGAAGTTCAAACAACTCAACATTGTCCAGAACAGTAGACTTCTCATTAATTCCATGCTTGAGGCAGACCCAGTTAAGCTGAAGCTTATACTGATGGAAGATTGTAGATTTTTGAATGTCATGGCCATTCCAAAGGATTTCTCCTGCAGAAGGACGAGAAAACCCAGCTAACATGCGCATGAAAGTGGACTTTCCCGAGCCATTTGCACCTGTTAGCACAAGTGCCCCTCCATCATGAAGAGAGACATTCACATTAGACAGAACTTGCGAGGCATTTCTCATGCAAGAGACATTGTTAAGGAGGAGACGAGGGGGTGGGGGTTTTCTAATAGACATCAAGTTTAACAATTGAAAACCACTGCCAATATCCGTAAATTCGGATTAATGCTTTATGATCTTAAAATTATTGTTGTTGATGACACGATTAGAGCAAGTCACAAAGCATCTCCTGCACAAGTTCACTGTAAAAAATTTAGCAAAATATTACTAATTATAAGCAAATAATTTATTGATTTCCTGAAAAGTGACTGAACATCACACAACAAATATGCCATTGTGTCATAAAAACTTTTAATCATTACATAAATGTAGAACGTTTAAATTACTCCTGATGTTCAAGCATTTTCATCGGTCCCAAATGAAGGCGGACATTGAGTGAATTGGCATGATAAATTTCGGATTATGGTTACCCCAGAACAAAAGAGCGCTCAACTCTTAACACAGTTCCTCTTTTGATTATACACCAAACATGAGTCCTCGGCCCCAAGAAATTCTCCAACTTCCAATAAACAAATAAAATTTTAAATAACATCAAAATGTCTTATACAAAATCAATTTGTGCCCCCTTTATTCCTTATGAATCCTTGTTGACAGTAACTGACACTGATTCTGTTTCAAGAACAGAATGTGTAGTAGTAACTAACTACAGTGATGATTTTAAGTGAAGCAATTTGACAAACAGTTGGAAGACATACTTACACTATGTCACTCTTTTCAATTCAAATTCACCCCTTTCTTTTATTACATGAAATTAAATCCCATTGGTACAAAAATTGCTTAACAGACATGAACTGGAGCGTTATTGTATTAGAAACCATAACCGAGTACTCGGTCAATTTTTTAAAAATGAATATTAGTTGAAATGTACAGAACATGTTTTAGAGAGACAAGAAAGAAAGAAAACATAATAAAACTTACCAAATGAGATGAAGAATAATAATAAGGTTGTCGCCGGTTTTACGCGGGCGAGAAAGGAATGAGCAGCGATGGTATGAGAAGAAGGAGGTGCGTTGTGTTGTTTCAGAAAGAAGACGAAGTGTTGCGTATGTTTTTTTTTAACCTTTTAATCTCGGTCTTTTTTTGTTTGGGAAATTTTAATCTCGGTATTTGACAGGATAAAAGGAGATTGTTATTATTTAATTAAATAAATTTTCATCTTTTGATTTTTAAATATTCTCAATCATGGTATTTTGTCTTAGTTTTTAAATAAAAACAAATACTAAAATATTTTTTAATAAACTTTTATAGATGTTCATAATATTATAACAATTTCTAACAAATATTTATAATTTTTTAACAAAATATGAATTTCTCACTTTTAACAAATTAAAAAAAACATATTTAATTAGTATCTTGTTAAAATAAAATTAAGCCTTCGCAATAATACTGAACATGACTCCAAAGAATAATTTAAAAAATACACAAGTTTACTTTAAAGCGGTGAGCAAAAATCGTGACACGAAATATTTTGATAACCAAAACTTGCTAAAAAAAAAACTAGAGTCGCGAAAAACAAAATTTAAGATATTTATAAGGATAAAAAATTATTTAACAATTTTCATTAACAAATGATTATTTTAACTCTCGAATTATTAAAGTTTGATGTCAGAGTATTCTATTTTAACTCAAATCGTCGGGATTTTAGGAAACATGTGCTATTTAGTGTGTTTTTTGAGTAAAAGTTATGCTCCAAAGATGAAAGGAATAATATTTTTTCTAAATTTTCCCTCGACTCTTTAAGTAGGACTACATCGTCTGCAAAAACACATATGTCTCAATACTAACTCTTGGTTGTGTTCCATAAGTGCATCAAAAAACTAAAGTAAAAAAAGATAAGTGCTTACAGTTGACTCTTGGTGTAATCATGTTGTTATGGAAAGATCGTCGATATATAGTCCCATTACGTGTCCTCACACTAGTTGGAGTTCCGTCATACATATTTTTGATAGCTCTAATATAAGCAAACCTAATCCCTTCCTTTTTTGGAGCTTTTCATGAAAATCTTTCGAGGCATTTTAGTACACGCCTTCTCCAAAGGAATGAAGACTAAATGCAGATATATTTTTATCCGTTCGATATCGCTTTGTCACACGTTAAAATAGATTGTTTCCATAGTCGACCTCCTAATTATAAAACAAAATTGATTATCATTAACTCAAATCAGCAACTCACTTGTTTATACATAATGTAGGTTGTTCTACTTGAGAATGTAACAACCCGATTTTCGTTAGATTTATTTTAATTGTTTTATGTGTGTTTTAGTTATGCTCGTATGTGATTAATTGCTTATGTGTGTATTTTGACGGGTTTGGTGTTAGAATGGTATTTTGATCATTTTATGGGCAAGGGTAAATTAGTAACTTTACCACTTAGATTATTTTGTAGTGTTTGGGATGAATAGTTATTTTACTAAGTTATTAGTGGGTTGTGGTAATTAATTAAGAGCCGGTAAGTGATCGTTATTTTTACCGTTAGGTGAGTAGAAACTCTGTGAATTGTTTAGTGAGTGAGTTGAGCCCATTAAGACATTAAGGGTTAAGCCCAATAGTGGTGAACCTATTTAAACCTTAGTCATTGGGAAAATTAGGTCACCTATTATCACTTGTTCATTCTCACAACATTTTGAGAGACGTAGAGAGAGAAAGAGCTAGAGAGATGGTTTTGAAGAGAGAAGAACTTTAAGAGCAAGAAGAGGGTAGAGACTCAAGAGTTTGGAGTTAAAGTGAAGCATTGGCTTGGATTTGTGAAGATTTGAGGCAAGGGGGCTAGTTTTCGTTCATAATCCTTTGTATAATCTCTTTTTCTTCTCAAATTCATAAGTGCTTAATTGTGAAAAGTAATTATTGTGAATTTAAATGGTGATTTTCGTGTTCCTACTTTGATAATAATTTTGGGTATGTGAGATTGAAGCTAAACATGTTGTTGTTGTTGATTTTACATACTTGAATTGTGGTTATATGAAACTTTGTTGATTTTTGTTCAATTTGATGAAAAATGATGTTGTGGTTGTTGAATGATGGTGAAATCATGATTATAAGATGTAGTTGTTGTTGTGTGATGATGTTCTCATCAATTTATGCTTTGGGTGTTGATGAAAGTGTTGTCGTGATTGAGTTGTGTTGATTTTGCAACTTTTGTAAAAATTGGGTTCTTGAGTAAAAGTCACTTTGGGATGAGGTTGATTAAGTTATTTTATGTTGAAATGTCAAGATTTCAAGTGTAGTTTGTATGGTTTAAGTGTTAGGGATGCATTGGCGAAAACGGAATCGAAATCGAAATCGAAAACAAGATTTTATGTGTGAAAGCGTGAAAATGCATTTTTTTGCTGTACTGGTGAGGTGACACGACCGTGTCAGGGTCTCCTGTGAGGGGCGACATGACCGCCTCTCCTGATGACACAACCGTGTCAGTTCTGCAGCACTCCGAAACCTCGTTTTTTCGTGTTTCATGTACTTTTAAGCATGTCAATGGATTCCAAACACCTAACCTTATTCAATCAATGTATAATTAAGCTTCTAAGAGTATCATTGCTTGATTCTGCCTTGGTTTACAATTGGTTTTCATTTATGCTTGGTTAACTTTGTCTTTGAGCCAAAAATTGTCGGATTAGCGTTTTAATCGCAGTTGGCCGGTGAAACACACATGTATATGCAATTGCACTCATATGTGATCTAAGCGTATACATAGTTGAGGCACTAGAACTTGTTTGCTTAGTTTTGATTCAATTGTCTCAATTGTTTTAAAGTTGTCAAATAATAGACGAACTTTGTCGAAAATAATCTTTTAAGACCAAATACTTGGCAAATATTTTGTGGATAGTTTGATATGATTATATGAAGATATGTGAATGATTGTTAGGTGTTGAATATGAGGTTTATCATAATGTGTTGTATTTTTTCCTTTACTTGAATTGTGAGAAATTGTATGAAGTTGTTGTGATATTGGTTGATAATTGTCATAATGATTATGTTGATGATAATATGGTAATGACTCTTATTTGAATTGTGACTTGTTGATTGTGTGGACATAAATACTTGATAATGCAATTGTTGTTGAGTTGATCAATGTAAATGGATGTGAACTTTTACATTGTTGTTGTTGAATATATATGAGGTGGTTTCGCATTGTCGAGTCTTTGCTTGTATGTATATGCATCATAGTCATGTTGAGTCATATATGTGATGTAAAAGCGATGTGTACTTTTACATTGGTGAAATGTAAGACGATGTGTATCTTACATATGATGTTTTTTTTGCAACATTAGGTGACGATTGTTGCTGGTGACGGTACCACATGCATCTAGAAGAGCGTAAAACATTGCACGCATTTGAATGGTTGATGAATTGTGTCGTAATTGAATATGTGATTTGGTGAATTTGTGCATTGGTGAAACTTGTTGAATGTTGTGATTATGTAGATTGGTGTATATGTACATAGGTGAATTTTGTTGATGGTTGCAAATGAATGAACTCTGTTCTAATTTCATGTCTTACTTGCCTGTGCTTACACACTTGGTGAATCTATTGAAATAATTTGAAGTTGAATTATCCCTTATGTAATTGATTTGAAATACTTATCTTTTCATAATTGTTTATGTTTGTTATGATTGATGTGAAGCTAACCCCCAATGGTTTTGACCGCCTACCTGTTTGTATGAATGGGTAGACGGAGTGCAGAAGTAGTTTTGCTTGTTTGGTGAGTTGCTTGAGGATAGCGGGAGCTTCCTCTATTTATCTGTTTCGGTGTCTAAGATTAGGCTCTGATTTAGGATGTCAGTTGTTATCTTATCTCGAATTGTTATCGATGTTGTTGAGATTTTTACCCTTATGTTGGGATTTGCAGATTTTATGTATTGATGTATTAGAGTTTATGACATGTATACTTGGAGATGTGTGCTATATATATTCGTTGCGTAGTTGTCTGAATTTTTATGCATGCTATATTTTGGGAGATAAGCTTTTGTAGACATAACGTCTATTTCTTGAATAAATATTTTATTCACATGTTTTATCGCTTTAATAGAAATATGGCGTTATAGAGAACACCTTACCTTAGACATGCACTCCTCTTAAATACAATGGAGGTCTAGGCTACGAGTCTTCTTGATCACTCATAGACCCTATCGATATAAGTTAAACATGCTATGCATCTTTAAATCATATATATTATAAACCAATTTTCACTATTAAACCAATAAATTAAATAGGATATAATATAATATGATTTATTAATCTATGGTTAAAAATACACTTTAGATGATACAATACCATTTTGCTACTCCATGTTGGACAAAACCCAATTTTGGTATTATGATAGTGACTTTTATATGTGTTTAGTCACTGTAAATAAGGGTCATTTAAAAAATGGTCATTATATTTCTTAATCCTGGCGTTTTGCCCTACCAAAATTTAATCATTTAAAAATTGGTCCCTTAGCCCAGTTAATTACTGCCACGTCATTGATTAACTGACGTGACTTGCTAATGGACAAAAATACCCTTCCTCTTATCAAAGCACTTCGAAAAGACAAAAATATCCCTCTTTCCATATTTCATCTCCTTTTATCCTCCTCTTCCCTCTTCCACTTAAAACAAACTCATAATTATGTTCCTCTTCACAAACCCAGATCTCAGGTTAATGACGTATTGGTTTTTTTATACTATTTTAAGCACAAAACAAGCAACAAATTAACCTTATATGCGCAACAGACAATAATGTCACAGAAAATCAAATTCATACTCAAAATTAGAGTAAATAAACACAACAAATTAAGTTCCAACCGTTGTCTAATGCAATCCATGTAGAAAAACTCTCTCTGGCAGTTGTTACACTTTATCAAATTCAAAGAACCACTACTCCGACACCAATGACACTTCTTCAAAACCTTAAAAAAAAAAAAACTAAACATTAGCACAGAACATCAAATTCAAAAAAGTCAAAATTGAAAGTAAAAGAAAAAAACCCACTTGAAAATTATCAAAAGGGACCCTTCTATCAACATTCTTGGACCTGAAGTAAGGTGGTGCAACAACAACTTTACCATTACTGTGAAAATCAACATCATCATCATCACCACGATGTGAAGTTGAAACAGGAGCAATTTCCATAACCATGTTAGGCAATTCTTTCCTCAATTCACCTTCACTATAATTCACTTTCACCAATTCCAATTCTTCATCAACATCCTTCACATTCTTCAGATTCTTCTTCTTCTCAACCTCTCTCAGTAACGCCATTCTTATCAAATCTAATTGCACGTCAACAACATCGTATTTTTTAACTGTCGTTTTGCTTCTTCTTCGTCTTCATATTTCTCTGAAGCTTCAACGACTCTGGAACCTTAACTTTCTTCTGCCGATGTTGAAGTTGATGAACTTCGCATAACTTCACGTTTTCCATCGCTCGACGTTTGCATCGCCGATGTTGTGATTGTGATTGTGATTGCGATTCCGATTTGCTTCGAACGATTCTCGGTTTCACGCGATGGTGGGAGAAACAACATGAAAACAGAGAAGATTTGAGTTTGTATTTGAGACAATGTGGCGATTCCAGAACTGAATCTTCTTCCGCCATGAATGAAAATTGTTGAAGGTTTTTGGATTGGGAATGGTAGGAGGAGAAAGATGAAAGTGAGAGAAAGATTGTTTTGGTGATTGTTCTTGTGACAGAGGACGGTGATGAGAGATGAGAAGATGAAGTCAGGGGCATTTTGATCATTGTGCAATGATCTGAACAAGCCAAGGGTACTTTCGTCAGCACACCCCCTAATTTGCTGACTTAGACTGCCACGTCAGCAAATTAGTGACGTGACAGTGATTAATTGGGGAGAGAGACTAAATTTTAAATTATTAAATTTTGGCAGGGCAAAATGTTAGGATTAAGAAATACAAAGACCAAATTTTAAATGACTCATGTTTGTAGGGACTAAAAGATACTAGCACTTTTTAATGAAAATTTGGGTAGAAAAAATCAATTTTTTGTGGGTCCCCATTATTACCAAAAAAAATCCTAATCTAAAATGAACTAAAAGTACCCCTCTTTTTCGTAAGAGAGGCCCGGTCCTACATACCCTCATATTTTACTCTGATCGGACCACCGCTGCTCTTCCCGACGAGTAACCCTTCTCTAGTAACCACCTCAAAGTAAACCCCTGTCTCTCTCTCTCTCTCTCCATTCTGTTCTTCTCTGAGCTTACGTTGTTTTTGTTTTCGTTTTTTTCCTTCTACTGTAGAATTGCATGCATTATGTGATACGTTTGTTGGTGATTTTCCTAATTTACAACATAATTTAGGTCATTGTTTTGATTGATTAAGTTATTTTTGCAAATGTGGTTTCTCATACCGGTACAAAATCTGTTAATTAGTATTTAGTGAGGGTTAATCAAGAAATTAGGGTTAAGAGTGGATGTTGTACTTCATGAACTTGAAATAAATGCTGCATTGTGCAGGATCGGTAACAATTTTATTTTTTGTTCTTTTTAATTCTACGTTTTGCATATTATTTGTGATATTTACTAATTTAATTTTATGTCAGGGGTTATGTTAATTTGGAGATATGTGATTTTTAGTTGAATACCTATGTGTGATAGTTTAAATGGTTCTATCTGTTTTTTTCCTATTCTTAGCTCTGCATTTTTGTGATAGGAACTAGGGTATTATTATAACGTCTTTTATTTATATATTATTATGTTTCCTAGTTTCAACCAGTCTTTCTTTCTTTGTGGCACCAACACCTCTGATCAAAGGTGTGTCCCACACTTGTCGGTCGGTGTCGGACACTAACACGACACTGACACTGACACATGTGATTACGTTTAAATAATTCATTTTCTCATGATGTGTCTATGTCGTGTCCAGTGTCTGTGTCAGTGTTTCATAACTTTCTTTCAATTAGTAGCAGACTGTATTTTAACAATTTATAGTTATTTAGTTGTGTGTGGTTTTTCTTTTGGGAGAGTGCATGTCATTGAATCTATATGTTTAATAAGTAGTGCATTTCAATGTATCTCTGCTTCATGCATGGCTGTAGTTTTCCTTATATGTTCTGAATTTGTATATGTATATTGTGCACAATGCATGTTATGCACTTATGCAGCTTGTTTTGCTTTGGGGGATATCCTATTCTTTTTCCTAATTGCGTCATGTATATCTCTCATGTCCATCTATCTCACTATAATGTTGTTTTCTTTTATGAAAAACATATATTTTATGCTCTTATCAAGAGATGCTTCTATATACCCGTGTATTGGTGTGCTACTTTGAATTTGTTCTCTATCGGGCATCTGCAGATGTTTGAGACAAATTCCTCCGCAATTTAAAATTTGTTGTTTAGAATCACCATTCCAAAAATCAAACTGTCGATGACAAGTTCTGTTTTCTTTTTCAACCAACTTTATTTATTTTAACCTATTCATATTCTGTGAAAGTGTCCTGTTTTAGGGTATGTGGATTGGTGTTATAGATGGGAATGGGATATCTATTTTTTAAAAATTAACTAGTTTTTTCCACCCTTTACTACCAAACAAAAATATCCCATCTGAGTTATTCTAAAATTTAACCTTTGTTCCATTATTATTAGTTTTTTCCTTTCAATTATATGCAACTGTATATTGTTGATTAATGTTCTTTACTTTTTTTAAATTACATGCTATTTGTTCATTGTTGATTAATATTCCTCATCAAATTATATGCAACTTTATACTTATGAACTGACATTTGTAATTGTATGCAGAGCTTCAATGGACTACAGCTCTGAAGAAGAGTCAGATATCAGTGAGTCTGAGATTGAGGAATACTCTGACAAACCTTATAAGGAGTTAAAGGATGGTAAATACAAAGTGAAGAATTTAAATGGCACACTCAGGTGCCCATATTGTGCTGGAAAAAAGAAGCAAGAGTTCAAATATAAGGATTTGATGCAACATGCAACCGGAGTAAGCAAAGGTTCAGCAAACAGAAACACCAAACAAAAGGCAAACCACCTCGCTCTGGCAAAGTATCTGGAGACCGACCTAGTAAATGAAGCAGACCAAATACCTCCCCCGGCTTTGGCCGAAGCTGTCAACCAACCTGCGCCGCAGGTTGAGAATTATGTCTGGCCATGGACAGGCATAATCGTTAACATTAAGAGCAACCTTAATGATTCTGGATACTGGCTAAAGGAATTTGCCAGGTACAGACCATTGGATGTCCATGTATTCTTCATGGATGGTGACACTCAGGCTGTAGTAGACTTCAACAATGACTGGAATGGTTTCATGAATGCAAGTGAATTTGAGAAATCCTTTGAAACTGAACATCATGGGAAGAAGGACTGGAATTCAATGGACATGCAGGCCAGTTCAGACATTTATGGATGGGTTGCACGTGAAGATGATTATAATTGTGGAGGGCCAATCGGGGAGTACCTTCGGAACAAAGGAAGGCTGAGAACAATTTCAGATATTGTTCAAGAAGTATCTGAAAGCAGAAATAGCATTGTGGAAAACCTGGCCAATGAAATTGACATTACAAATGAAAACCTCAACAAAATGCAGTATAAGTATAATGAGAAGACCATGTCCTTAAGTAGGATGCTGGAGGAGAAAGACAGGCTTCACAATGCTTTTGTTGAAGGTTTGTATAATGTCTGTTAGAATCTGATTTTGCCTTATTGTATGTAAAGGCTGTGTGCTTCTTGTTTGGCCATGTATGTTTTTCTATTCTTGTACGTTCATTGAAGCAGAAGAGTAGAAAAAAACCTGCATAGGTTTTAATGCTACAAAAATGTCTCTCTCACTTTTTATTTTTATTTTATTATTAGAGTCAAGGAGTATGCAGCGTAAAGCCCGTGAGGAGGTACGAAGGATCTTGGAAGAACAAGAAAAGTTGCGTAATGAATTGGATGAAAAAATGCGAAAGCTTGATACCTGGAGCAGAGATCTAAATAAGCGTGAGGTACTAACTGATCAAGAGAGGCAGAAACTGGAAGAGGACAAGAAGAAGGTATATATTGCATTTTTCAATTAGTATATGCACATTTTAAATATTTTTTGTTGCTGGTCATAACTCATACATTCTTATCTACCATTGTCCTTGCAAAAAATTAGACCTGTCTTTGTCGATGGTATCCTACCAATGTCCTTGGTTGCTCTTGATTTGCATAACAAAGTGCTTTATTTTGATCCTACTGACTCCCTTTAAGCGAATCCCAACTTTTATTGGCATTCCCCCATCTGCTAATTGGACCGAGAGTCTATATATATGGTTTTATTTTTTTTTACAAATATATGGTTTTAGTTTAACTACCTCATTTATGTCGAAATTTCGTTATAAAGATTTGTAGTTTCATATGATCTATGAAATATTAGTTTGCATTTTTTCATTTGAAAAATCATCCTTTTTTTTTTTGGATTAAAAAATCATCTTTCAAAATCCATAAAAAACCTCATCTGCCCGATGTATTTTCTTTCATCCCACTTTCTAATCTCTACTTGCTTGATGTGCCTCAAGACTTTAAAATCATCAGCATGTATGTGTACTTCCTCAAGATTCCAATATTACTTCTTTGTCCTTCTAGAAAGACTCGAGGAATGAGTCACTCTTGTTGGCTTCAAAGGAGCAGAAGATAGCTGATGAGAATGTCTTCAGGCTTGTTGAAGAGCAAAAGGTTTGCCCTCTATTTACTCTCGTTTATAAAAAGACAACACTACAACAGCGTATGTTTTTTTTTTTTTTTTAATCACTTATCAATATTATCATCCATTGCGAATGTCTTCTGCTGATTTGGATTTCCAAACTACCAGAGAGAAAAAGAAGAGGCCTTAAACAAGATCCTTCAATTGGAAAAGCAACTAGATGCCAAACAAAAATTAGAAATGGAGATTGAGGAACTAAAAGGGAAATTGCAAGTTACGAAACATCTTGGAGATCAAGATGATGAAGCTATTAAGAAAAAAATGGAAGAAATGAGTACTGAATTGGCAGACAAAATAGAAAGTTTGGAGGATATGGAGTCTATGAATCAAACCCTCGTTACCAAGGAGCGCCAGAGCAATGATGAACTACAGGAAGCTCGTAAAGAGTTAATAAATGTATGATCTCATTTATTTATCTAATTTTTTTTTTTAATTCTATATAAAAAGAAATGTTACTCATACTTGTTGCATCCTTTTAACCTTTATCTTCTTGTATTCTTAACGATAACCAACTAACAAGTTGCATAGATTTCTTCATGCTAAGTTATAAAGTACCTGCGTGAAAATCATCTCTACCTTTCTTTAGGAAATAAGAATTTTGATATTTTGTTGTTCTGCTGTGAATATATTGCGGAGACTAAAGTTGTTCCCCCTCATTTTTCTCTCTCTAATCTCTATTGTTTTAGGGGTTAAATGAAATGCTGAAGGGTAATAATAAAACTAATATTGGGACGAAAAGAATGGGAGACCTTGATGAGAAGGTTTTTGTGAAAGTCTGCAAGAAAAGATTTCTTTCTGAAGAAGAAGCTGGGATGAAGGCCATGGAGCTTTGCTCTGTTTGGCAGGAGAATGTGAAAAATTCAGCATGGCACCCTTTTAAAGTGGTCAGAGTGAATGATACCCATGAGGTATGTATCATAAAGACATGCTCTGTGTTTTTGAATAGTTATGCCTCAATGTAGAAATAGTATAATAATTAACACGTTAATACTGTTATATTGACACAGTCAGTTATAATTGAGGAAGATGAGAAATTAAAAAAGCTCAAGCAGGAATGGGGAGATGAGATATATTCAGCTGTCGAAACAGCCTTGAAAGAAGTAAATGAATACAACCCAAGTGGTGGGTATGCTGTACATGAGCTATGGAATTTCAAGGAACAGAGGAAGGCAACACTAAAAGAAGTTATTACTTATATCGTGGAACATATGAAGCAACTTAAGCGCAAGAGAGGATAGGCAAAAGGTATCTTTCAGAATTTCAGCTGAGCTCTTGTTCAGCATTGCATTGATTTTTCATTGATAGCTTCACAGACTAAAATTGTAATTTGGAAAGAATGACATGGTAACCCAGTTGCATTCATAGGCACATGTAACAACTTTTAGACTCTTGTCGGGGGCAGCATTAAATAATTGAATAAGATACTAATTTAGGTTTATATTGAAAGTCGTCCAATATCTAGAATGAATTATTTAATTAGTTAATAGCTTAATAGTGCATTTTAATTCAATACAACAATCTATTCTACGATTTTTTTATTTTTTTATGACCAATGAAATGATTGGTTTCCATAAACGAGTCAAGGGTGTAACTTCGGTCAGTTTATTCACACTCTATTCTGTAGTATCTATTTGGCAATAGTTTAAGTAGTTTATAAGTTAAACTAGTAGCTAATAGACTATAGTTGAAAGTTTATAAATGAAAAGCTAGTTGATTGATATTCAAGTGGTTGTTAAAATTAGTTAGCGAGCTAACTGATCAACATAAAATGATATAAAAGATATCTGTTGTAAGCTTTACCAAGAGTAACCCACAAACTAGTTTACAAGTTTGTCAAATAAGATAAGTCTATGTCAAACAAACTCAAGCTTCACACCTGACCTATGTTGATACTCCTGTGCTATGCCATCACTGCATCAAAAGGTATTTGGTTTGTTAGACCTTGAGCCTTTCAATTGTTCCTGTCTATCATGGATAATTTTGAAAAGCAAATGATGGAAAATCAAACAGTGTCTGATATAATGCACCGGTTTTTTTTAATCTTACTCAGAAAGGAAAAGTTTCTGATATTATAATTGTGCAAGTGCTCATTTCAATTCAGTTAATATGCTTGTGAAATTCTGAGCTAGTTTATCTTAGCTTTGCAGGGGGAGGAGTACATCTAATCTCAATGTCGAGTTGGAAAAGTAGGATCAATTTCATGGGAATGTAGTGCTGTACGTTGACTTTGGATAGCTATAAATATATTACGAGTAAGTTAGAAGTAGTTCCTTTTCGTGGACTTCAGACTTTAGTGAGCTGTTTTATCTATTGTGGATTATTAATATTTTGACCATGTCAGTTCTACTATTCCAGTTTGAACTAATGATGAAACGGTTACTGGTTATTGCATATATTCATCGTTTATTTTATGCCATTTTTTTACATGTATGCCAATGTTTGCTTTTTATACTTTACAAATGGATCCAAAATGAGGGGTACAGTTTACAAGATAAAGTGTAATGCAAACTGTTAGTTTTTTTTTTCTTCTTGATACATCAGTTTTCACTTAATTCTTTTTTGGTCCCTTATGTCTCTTCCGTTACCTCTTTTAGTCCTTTTTGTTAGTTTTTAACATCAAATATCTAAGGTGAACCATATTTAAATGTGGTGGCCTTACTAAATTTTTTAATTTTAACCATTTGATTTTTTCTTTAAAGGTGGGCAGTTGAATCAGATAGGGTCTATTGTACTTTAATGTGAACCACTAACACCTAATAAAATTCATTCGTCTTCTTCTTCTTCCCTCGTCTCTCTTCATGATCTTCAACAACAACTTCATCAATAAAATCCAGATAAAAATAAAAATAATTAAGCCTACTCTTTAATCATCACACAACCATCTTTAATCATCACACAACCATCATTGTCATCTTCATCTATTATCATCAACACCCTTCTTCATCTTGATATCACTTTTCATAATCTTCATAAAAAAAAAACTAGAAAAAAAACAAAAAAACTCACATTAAATCATCAATAAATCTCAAATAATTTCTTCCTCCATTACATTAATCTTCCGTCCCTAATTCAAGTTAAAAAACTCAGATCTATTTCTCGCTTCAAACCCAAAGGCTCGCTAACTCCCAATCACCGAAATCTATCATTATCATCATCACCAATAGAACCATCAATCTATCATCATCCTCTTTTCTGTGTTATTATTATGCAGATCCAATAAAACACACCACCCAAGCCGACACTTACCCATAGTCCACCTCCCCCCCTTTCCAGTTCACTCGTTCTCACCAACAAACAAATCACCAATAGAACCATCAATCTATCATCGTCCAACATCTCAATTGAATTCAATCAGTTTAGGAAAAAAATTCAAGAAGTGGCGAGTCAAGTTTTGAATTGAAAGGTTTGGACTTTAGACATGTTGATGAGTTTTAAGAGGAACGGTGGTGGTGGTGATATGCGTGAGTCACGATTAGTGTGAAGAAGAAATTATGGGTCTGAACTTGTTAAAATTATGGGTCTTCATGAGAAGAAGAAATGAAGATTAAGTTTAAAAAAAAATTGGGTTTAATATTTTATTTTTTCTTTTTGTATAAAAAAAATTCAATCATCATGTTTTGGGTTTTTCATTTCAATCAGTTCTTAGAGTTTTTGTTAACTGATTATCCAGGATGATATAGGGGGAATAATGGAGAGATGAATTGATGTTGAATCTTGGTTTTATTTGTTGGTTAAATGTTAATTTTTTTTTGGATTTTTTTAGGTATATTGTATGAATATGTATGAATTTTATATGAATATGAAGAAGTGGTGGAAGGATGAAGATGAAGAAAGGAAAAAAGATTTGGTGAAGGTTATTTTGGACTTTTTCTCAAGAAGTTGGTGCCTTTTATGTTTCCGTCCATGGATGTGTGGAAAGATTTTGAGCGTGGGTCCCACCTCAAAACTTTCTTTCCTCATCTTTTTTATGTGCTGCCAAAGAGTGGAAAGGCACTGTATCCACTCACTTTCTTTCCCTAACCTTTCTTTCTTTAATCTTTCCAAGGATCCAAACAGACCCTTAGGAAATGATAAAAACATGTGGAAACATCATTTTTGGATGGACTAAGTTAGAATTAACTTTTGAAATAAAATAAAACTCTAAAATTACAACATCATCAACAAAAAATTATGCAGAAAATCTATCACATTTGTTTTCTCTGTGATTATTCCACCAAAACTTGCTGGAAAGGATAGTCTTTACCTAATTGCTACGCCACACTTTATTGACCTGGTGGCAAAGGGACTCAGTGAGGGTAGAGCAACAATCACAATAGCATGATTAAAAATCGAACCAAAAAATGGTCGAACCTAAAAATGAAAAGGTTGTAAAATCATCAAGTCTGTTAAGGTTCTTTTTGAGATCTATGCTGTTCTTATTTATGTTGTTTTCTAGAGACAACATGGGAACCAACTGGAGTAAGAGTGGCATTTACACAAGAAAGATGGAAAATAGTAAGAGTGGCTTTTTAGTAAAAAAGAAAAACGAATCAGAGATCCTCTAATTTGCAAACTCAACTCCAGCTAAATACCCCTTTTTTGTGTGAATATAACCCATTAACCATTACTTTACTGTTAAATGTATTCTTCAACCATGCTTGTTGATTTAATCTGCTTTCATTGCCAACAAGGAGCTTAGATCTCTCTTTTCTTACACCATCATCTCCAATTAACCAGATCGTCGTTGATAAAATTATATTGGGAAATGATTACTATTTCCAAATATTTAGAACTAAAATGATTTCTAAATAAAAAATATAAATAGTTTTTGATCAAGTGAAGAAGATAAAAATAAAATAAAAATATAAATAGTTAATCACATTGTGAAAATCTATTTGAAGTAATTTTTTTTTTTTTACTTCAAATAAAAATTTAGACCAATGGTGGAAGGGATTAGATTTTCACAATGTGATGAGAACTAATGTTTGAATCATGGCCGAATAGAGATATTTATATTTGGTGTCTTGTAATAAGATTACTTCAAATAGAAGGAACCTATAAAAATAAGAAAAAATATTGTATACATTGCTTTTACTTGAATGTAAATTGAAAGTAAATTCATTAAAAAAAGAAGTTGAAAGTAATTTATGTTTGATAGCATTGATGAAGTGATGATTTTTGTAAAATAATGTTTGGATAGCTTTGAACAAAACTGTTTTCAGTGTGTAAAATTGGTTTCAATGTCAAAATATACTTTCTTTGATAGAACTTGCAATTTTTTTTAACTTTTCAATGTCTACATTCACAAATAAAAGATATTATATCGTAAATAAAAGATATTATTGCGGAATTGGTTTGTGATACATACTCTCTTCTCTGCATCGGTCTCATTACCGGTCCAGCTAAGAATTATCACATTTATGCTGCTCTCATCCAAGACATAAAGGACATGATACACCTCAACAATGTTACTAACGTTCACACCCTTCGGGAGGGAGACCAATGCGCTAATTTTTTGTTTAAAATGGGAGCTTCATCTGATCCTGATTTGTCTATCCATTTGTCTGTTCCTGTTGAGATGAATGACCTTCTTAGGAATGATGCTTGGGGAACCTTCTTCCCTAGGGGCTAGTTTTTGTTTGCCTGTTTAGGCTTTTTCTGTTTTCTTTTCCTGTTTTGTTCTTTTTCCCTTGTAACCAAAATAAAAATAAAAATTAGATAACAGATAGTATAATAGCTTTAAAGAGACTTATTTCCAGCATTATGCACGCAGTATCAAATCAAATTTTCTTCAATGCAAAACTATCATTGTGCCTAATTCGGAGGAACTCATACTTTGATTTGTTGTTTTTGTGGACAAGAAAAATTCGAGGAATCAACCTTTGGCAATGCTTCCATTATACTCTTTGATATATAATCAAGGGATCCGTGAAAGACAACATTGTTTTTAAATCTAAACCATGATATCTCACACATCATCTAGCAAAAACTCTGGATTCCATTTCCGGGTGCCAGAGAGCCCCTTATCACGTAGGCAGCAAATAAACATCACCATGTCCTTCTAACAAATATGTGTATTTATTTATGTACTGCAAAAATATGTGAATGTAAACAAATGTGTTTCTCATCGTTCATTGTATAATTTACACTTATTATTGCATGTATGTAGCTGCTAGAAGGCTTACGGTTGTTATATTAAAAAAAAAATAGCTTACAAGTTACAAAGTTGTTGCTAACTTAATTAAAAAGGTAGATTCTCATGTACATTGGAATTTGGTTGGATACCGATGCTTTTTAGGTGAAATTTGTTCAACATTTTAATTTATTTTATAATAAATATAAAAATGCAATATGATATTGATTGATTGAATGTACATACGGAGTCAAATTACATGGATACCATTGTGTTCACCCTAAAGAATATATGGTAGGAGACCTTGTTATAAAAATACTCTTGCAGTTTGCTGAATACGGTGAAAGAAAAATGAAGTTAGCATATTTGTCAATTTACCTATAAAATGATGTCATTTTTAGTTATTTTTTTTAATGCGGTCCAACCCTTAGACTGGTCAAGCCATCAATTTTGAACGGTTTTAGTTTGATTTCTTCAGTTCATAAGCCCAATATGACAATATCCGACTCTAAAACTAGACGAGCTAATCTTGATATCCAATCCAAACTTTTCTCTGGCCAAATCCTAAGCAAGCCAAATTTTCCTCTGATATAACCCTAATATGACCAAACTCATTATCTGACTGAAAGACTGACTAATGTGGAGATAAATTTCATCGTTGCACTGTCCTTCAACGAGAATCGAATTGAAGACCAACAAAATTATATAATGCGTCATGACAACCCCAATTAAGATTCCAACATGTTAGACATGTGTGTTTGGATTAAAGAGGTTAGGAGGGAAATGAAAGTAAAACTTTCCAAACCCCTCTTAAACCCTCCATCTAAGCGGTTCCTTAAAAATACCCAAGCACTCACGCATATGAATGATGCATCGATCCCTCGAAGTGCAGTATCCACTATCCAGCAAGAAAGAAACATCGTTGGTCATATGAATCGTAAATAACCATTAACCAACCTTAGTGAAAGGTTGTTCGGATGTCTCTTCCAAAGATATTCCCTCCGCAACATCGTCAACTGTTACAAGACCTCATAGAATGTACTCACAACAAAAACATCCTCAAAGGTCGAACACTTCACGCTCGCATGCTAAAAACTGGTTCCATCTCTTCCATTTACGTCGCCAACACTCTCCTCAATCTCTACGCTAAAACCAATCACTTATCACACGCTTTAACCCTCTTCGATTCTATAAACGACAACGACAAAGACGACGTTTCATGGAACTCTCTCATCAACGCTTTCTCCCAAAACCATTCCCCTTCATCTTCTTCCTTCGCTATAAGCCTCTTTCGTCGTATGATGCGTACCAATAATGTGATTCCTAATGCCCATACACTCGCTGGTGTTTTCTCGGCGGCTTCGAATCTTTCTGACGTTGCAGCCGGAAAACAAGCTCATTCTGTTGCAGTTAAGACTGGATGTTCTGGTGATGTATATGTGGGAAGTTCTCTTCTTAATATGTATTGTAAAACGGGTTTTGTTTTCGATGCTCGTAAACTGTTTGACAGAATGCCTGAGAGAAATACGGTTTCTTGGGCTACTATGATTTCTGGGTATGCTTCTCGTGACATTGCTGATAAGGCGGTTGAGGTTTTTGAACTTATGCGGCATGAGGAAGAGATTCAGAATGAGTTTGCTCTCACTAGTGTTCTTAGTGCGTTGACGAGTGATGTGTTTGTTTACACTGGTAGACAGGTTCATTCACTTGCTATTAAAAATGGTTTGCTTGCTATTGTCTCCGTTGCAAATGCTCTTGTGACGATGTATGCTAAATGTGGTAGCCTTGATGACGCAGTTCGGACTTTTGAGTTTTCGGGGGATAAGAATTCGATCACTTGGTCAGCTATGGTTACTGGTTATGCGCAGGGTGGGGACTCAGATAAAGCTTTGAAGCTGTTTAATAAAATGCATTCTTCTGGAGTGATGCCTTCTGAGTTTACTTTGGTTGGGGTGATCAATGCTTGCAGTGACCTTTGTGCTGTTGTAGAAGGGAAACAGCTGCATGGTTTTGCCTTCAAGTTGGGGTTTGGATTTCAATTGTATGTTTTGTCAGCTTTGGTGGATATGTATGCAAAATGCGGTAGCTTAGCGGATGCTCGTAAGGGTTTTGAGTGTGTACAACAGCCTGATGTTGTTCTTTGGACTTCTATCATAACAGGGTATGTACAAAATGGGGATTATGAAGGTGGTCTCAATCTGTATGGGAAAATGCAGATGGAGAGAGTTATCCCCAATGAACTAACAATGGCAAGTGTCCTAAGAGCTTGTTCCAGTCTGGCTGCTTTAGATCAGGGAAAGCAGATGCATGCTAGGATCATCAAGTATGGTTTCAAGTTAGAAGTTCCGATTGGAAGTGCTCTTTCTGCAATGTATACAAAGTGTGGAAGTTTGGATGATGGGTACCTTATTTTTTGGAGGATGCCTTCCAGAGATGTAATTTCGTGGAATGCAATGATATCTGGACTTTCTCAAAACGGTCATGGTAACAAAGCCTTGGAGCTGTTTGAGAAGATGTTATTGGAGGGAATAAAGCCTGATCCAGTCACGTTTGTGAATCTTCTCTCTGCTTGTAGTCATATGGGACTGGTGGATAGAGGCTGGGAGTATTTCAAGATGATGTTTGATGAGTTTAACATTGCTCCGATGGTAGAGCATTATGCTTGCATGGTTGACATCTTAAGCCGTGCAGGTAAGCTTAATGAAGCAAAAGAGTTCATTGAATCTGCAACGGTTGACCACGGTCTGTGTTTGTGGCGTATATTATTAGGAGCTTGTAAGAACCATCGGAACTACGAACTAGGTGTTTATGCTGGAGAGAAATTAGTGGAGCTAGGGTCACCAGAGTCATCTGCTTATGTATTGTTATCAAGTATATATACAGCTTTAGGGGATAGGGAAAATGTAGAGCGTGTCCGGAGGATAATGAAAGACAGAGGGGTGAATAAAGAACCTGGCTGTAGCTGGATTGAGTTAAAGAGTTTGGTTCATGTGTTTGTTGTTGGAGATAATCAACACCCGCAAGTTGATGAAATACGGTCAGAGTTAGAGTTGTTAACCAAATTGATGATAGATGAAGGATACCAACCTCTTTTGGATTCATTGCCTGAAACTGTTATTGATAATTTGACAGGTATTATTATTTAGGTTTTCCCATTCTTTACCTATCAACACAATCCATAGAATCATTTTATTTAGTTGTATGGACTGGACAGTTGGCGTGTGCTTTGATCCATACAAAGTGCATTTTGTTATTATCATAACCTTTGTTGAGATTATTACAAAGGGCACCTTGACCATTATCATTATCATGTCTTAAAATTTATTTGACCCATCTGCTTGCCTTTCCTTTGTGATGTGAATATCTATATAAATATAGAGAGAAAGAGATATTTGTTTTTATTAATTGAAACAGTGCCGGGTTTTATTCTAATTCTTTAATTTCTTTTCCTTTATTTTTATTTGATTTTATTCATGAAGATCAAGAAGGAAGCCACCAGATACAAATTTCCGTTTGTGGTGGCTTGTAGCAATACAGAAGAGAGGATCTAGCTTCATATGCAAAATGTAAGATTATATTGTTAATTCTATTCATAAAACCCTTCTTTGATTTAGGTTTTTGTGAGAAGACTAGTTATACCTTTACATTTTCAAGAAATTAGGGTCAGTTTATTTTCCATTCCATTCCAATTTTCAGTTTTATTTAATAGAAATGTCACAATTCCTTTTCTATTTTGAAAGCTTTATATACAAGAAACAATGAAACAACAAAAAGTTGTTTTTACTTTTTACCCTGATAGACCCTTATCTTGTTCCATCAGACTTTTTGCATTTGATCACTGCCTTTGTAGGTGTTTTTATAAGTTTCTTTACGTTAAAGCATGGATGTGACCCATATCATTCTTCCTCCAACGGAAAATCCTGATAGTTGTTACTTCCAAATTATTGTTTTTTATTGTTTTTAAACAATATATTCTTTTCTGATTTAAAAAACAACTCAACTTCTTGGTGGTATATCCGTTTACAGGATGGCATTTGACTACTAACTGTTGCAATTAGTGCATTGCTGTATCTGTCTGGTGTTTTTTGCTGGTTGCTTAACAGTGCGAGGATCGTCACCGACCAACAGGGAAGGTAATTGACAAGCCAATGGTCCAAATTATAGCCAGCAACCGAAAATTTCAAGCCTGTGACGGACATCCAGATGATTAGTTCATTACTAATGATGCTTGTGGGGGTAATACCCGACATTAACCTTATTTGAGCCTGAAGGAACTTTTGGGTTTGAAAATTGAAAGAAAGTGAGAATTTGAGGAATTACTAACGGCCTGTTTGGTAGGACTGAAATGTTGAAGAGAGAAATAGCCGCGAGAGAAGTTGGATAGAGAAAACGTATTTCTCGCGTTTGGAACCGAAGAGAGAACAAAATCGTGTGGGGCCCACACCTTTTTGAGTTCTCTCCAACTAGCGAAGAAACGGAGCTCAAAGAGTATGTTTCCTTTTCTACCCTTCAAGTTGATGATGATTTCTACTGAAAAAATCACAGATATCACATACATGAGGTTGAGTAGAAAAACAATGGAGGAAACCCATATGGTGAATAGGGCCTGCAGTGGAGGCCATAACCATTTTTCTGTATATCGTTAAATTTTAGTCATTCACAATAATTTTTGAGTGAGATTTATGAATAAATCATGGATGTGTTGTCGGAAAAGGAGGGAGAAACGGTGGATGGGGAAGCTAAGTTTATCATGTTCTAAGAAGAAGGGAAAAGACAAATAAAATATAAAGTTCCTAAAAGAAAAAAAAGGTTTAAGTGCAGTTTTACCCCCCTATTTTGGTTGAATTTGGATTTTGCCTCCCCTTTTTTAAAACTCGGAATTTTACCCCTCATGTTTTATGTTTTTCAGGATTTTGCCCCCTCCCCCCTATTTTATCCACATAAATAATTATTTATATTAAATGTTTTTTTTATTACTTATTTTTTTAATGAAAAAATAAAAATAAAACCAAAAAAATACTTAAAAAAAACTAGAAAAAATGCATAAAACTAGTATGATCTCTAAAAATAAAATAAAAAACTAGTATGAAA